>Ga0180437_10007158_pt1 | contig 14634 bp, 9 predicted proteins | sample SS_ome_4_FD_132410 | JGI IMG/M metagenome (GOLD analysis project Ga0180437, IMG submission 132410) | Hypersaline lake sediment archaeal communities from the Salton Sea, California, USA - SS_3_D_1 metaG | ecosystem: Environmental > Aquatic > Non-marine Saline and Alkaline > Hypersaline > Sediment...
AATACCACAGGAGAATCCCTATCATATGGAATGGAGAAAGGCTGGGATGTTACAAAGACAGTCACACCTTTTGCGCTAGGAGGCACAGCAGCAATGCTTCTCTACAAAAGCTACAGAGCTGGAGGTTTACGCACTAAAGGTGGCAAGGTACGAGCCACTGCCGGTTGCATTGCTTTAGCTGGCGCTATCTATGCATGGTCTTTAGGAAGAATTCCTTCTACTCAAGGTACTAGCGACTGACGCTCTATAAAATTCGTTCCAAGACGGATTCTACGGTGAAACCGAATTCTTTAGCAAGGGCTCCCGCTGGCGCTGAAGCTCCAAAGCTCTCTATGCACACTGCAACGCCTTCCGAACCGATATACTTGTGCCATCCGTTTTCAACACCGGCTTCGATGCTGACGCGCCGTCCGATATCACCACCAAGCACACTAGACTTATAAGAAGCATCTTGTTGCTCAAAGAGCTCCCAACACGGCATCGAAACCACTCTGACCCCTTTACCCAGCTTCTCTAACTCCTTAGCAACATCTAAAGCTAATGACAGCTCCGAACCTGTCGCTATTAAGGTAAAATCGGGATGCGTCTTCTCTTTCTTAACAATATAAGCTCCACGCCCCACACCTTCAACATAAGAGACATTCGTCCCGGGCACTTCGGAAAGCTTCTGCCGCGATAACACAAGCGCTGTAGGACCACGATATTGCAAAGCCGCTAACCATGCCATGCGCACTTCATGGTGATCAGCAGGTCTTATGACCTGCAAATCGGGAATCGCTCGCAAGGTTGCCACCTGCTCGACAGGCTGATGAGTGGGTCCATCTTCACCAACAAAGATCGAATCGTGAGTAAACTGGTAGATGACTTGCTGTCTCATCAACGCAGTTAAACGAATCGCATTCCGCATATAATCAGAGAAAACCAAGAATGTACCAATAAAGGGTGTAAAGAATCCCGTCTGTGAGAGTCCCACAGCAATAGTCGCCATGCCGAATTCGCGAACACCGAATTTGATGTTCCGACCAATAAAAGATCCCGGGGACACGACCGGCCAATGAGGCATCATCGTCATATCAGAGCTCGACAAATCGGCAGAGCCTCCTATCAGCTGTGGCAAGAGCTCCGCTAAGTGGTTAAGCACAATGTGTGAAGCCTGACGCCCTGCGATTGGTGAGGAAATCTCTAAAGATTCCAGCTGAGCCTCAAGATCAACCGGCAAAGTAGCGCTCGCCATCAATTCGCATTCTCGCCACCGCTTTGGATTCGCCACTTTCCATTCCTCAAAGATCTTGTTCCACCCTTCTTCCTTTGCCGCCTCATCTTTGAGTTTTTTCTCAAAGAAAACCTTTACGGCCTGTGGAATAAAAAACTCCTCCATAGGCAATTCAAGAGCTGTTTTGGCAGCTTTGACTTCTTCTTCACCCAAAGGCGCTCCATGAACTTTATGAGTTCCGGCCTTATTGGGAGCTCCTTTACCAATAAGGGTATGAGCCACCACCAAAGTAGGCCGAGTTTGACGCTTCTGAAGTCGCGAGAACACAGCGTGCATCTCATCGAAGTTATGCCCATCGATTTCGTGAACATCCCAACCGTAGGCCTTATAGCGCGCTTTAGTATCTTCAGAACAAGACTCTGATAAAGGTCCATCTAAAGACACATTATTGGCATCATAGATCAACACCAAATTATCGAGTCTAAGATGCCCTGCCAACGATGATACTTCCGAAGAGATTCCTTCCATGATGCAGCCATCACCGGCGAGAGCATACACTTTGGAATCGAAGATGGTGTGTTCATCTGTGTTGAAGCGCTCTGCTAATAGCTTCAAACCTAATGCTTGTCCCATAGCGAAGCCGACGCCTTGCCCCAAAGGTCCAGCAGTCGTCTCTACACCATCCGTCAGCAAAGACTCTGGATGCCCGGGAGTCTGAGAATGTAACTGCCGAAAATTTTTAATCTCCTCCAAAGATAGATCGAAGCCGGACAAATGCAAACAAGAATACAACCACATGGAACCATGGCCTGCCGAGAGAATCAACCGATCACGATTCCACCACGAAGAATTCTTGGGATTATGGCGCAGCAAACATCCATAAAGATAAGCTCCGAGCTCCGCACACCCCATCGGTAAGCCAGGATGCCCAGAATGCGCCTTCTCAACAGCATCCATGGCAAGCTGTCTGATCGTATTGGCAACCTTGCCCAGTGTCTTCTTTAAATCAGCATCTAATGTCATCGGTTGTTGTGATTCATGAAACTCCTCGGCCTCCCGCCCTGCAATTCCAACACCAAATTCGCTCTCCATCTCTCTCAACACAACCTCTCTCAAATATCGATAAATATATATATGTTCGCACATTAGCCTCTTCATGCAAATCCCGCAACAAGAAAAGGTAATTCCCTTGAAAAGCAAGCACTGTGGTAATATGGTCTTTAGCACATTTTGAGGTAAAGCTCATGGATCCTATCAAGGGTGTTGTGACACCCATGGCGCAAAATCTCAATCAGGGAAAATATGTCGTTCCTCCTCTAGCAATGGGGTGTTTCTATCTCTTTCATCGAGTGCATCGATGTTGGCGTTGGTATCTGCGCATCACCGATATCTATATTCATCGTCACAACTTCGAAAAGCTAGTCGCCGGCCATATCTTCCACTATGTCGTTGGCAACAACCTCCTTGTTCGTATCGCCGCACAAACAGTATTAATCGCACGACGAATTGTTGACTGCGCCCAGCAACAAGCCGCTTTTGGACGCGCCTATCATGATTGGACCAATGCCCTCAAAGGACGCTGCTGGCCTCAGTATGCTCCTGAATATCAAGACCTTAAAGCCTACCATGGATTATGGTCGCCATCGACAGCCGTCTGGTGGACAGCGAAGAAACGTCTGTTGTGTGCAGTTGTTAAAAGAATTGTTGTATGTACACTGTATTTATTCAAAGAAGGGTTCAAACTGAGTATGTGTATTATGGACGTCATTGAAGCTTTTTCTTTAAGCGTTGAAAAAGGCAATGAAAGCGTGAACGACTTATTCATCAATAGTTCAAAGCTTCTTGATGAACTGATCGGAAATAAACAACTTCTCTTGGAAGAACTCGCTAGTCATCGAGATGTCATTCAACGGATCTTGACACGTGTCGGATCTAAAGTTACAGTAGAGCAGTTGACAGCCAGTGTAGGAGGAACCATTGACAAGGTCGACACTGCTTATCAGCTTGCGGGGAAAGTACCCTATGGCATCAAGGAGGGCCTCAAAGATGGTTCTTATACGTTGCTCTATTCTACGTTGGGGTGGGCACCGCTGTGCTTGCTTCCTCAAAAAAGTATTATTAACCCACCCTTAAAGAGGCTCTATGGTAACAACTCTCGTGTTCATCCGCCATGCCACCCCCGACAAAGCTTATGTTGGGGACGATACTACCCGCCCCCTTTCGCAGGAAGGCGAGAAAGTCCAGCACACGCAGGCCCATCGTCTGAAAACTCTCGGTTACACGCCTGATGCGATCTTTTGTTCTCCGTTGCTGCGTGCCGTTCAATCCGCACAAATTATTGCTGAAGTCCTGCCAGCACCCATCACTAGAGAAAAAGCCTTGGGCAACAACTTCGATGATGATCGATTACTCAATGTCATCAAGAATACGATCACAGGAGGTGAAGCTGTTCTTTTTTTCGTAGGCCATGCTCCATCCCTTGCTAGCTTTGCAGAACGCCTCGTTGGCGAACCATGTTTACCCGAAGGTTTACCCAAAAGCGGTGCTGCTATCGTCACCTTCGATGAGGAAGTTACCTTCGGCAAAGGACAACTTGCTACCACAATCTATCCTAACTAAAATCAGGAGGATACCAATGTCGCGCATAAACAATTTACCACAAAACACTCTCCCATCAACACTACCACAAAATTACGAAGCAACGAAGCCATCAGCCGTTGAAGGGCCTTCTCTTCACGCACCTCTTTTACCTGAAAATCTCCCTGATCAGAAAAGAGTTTTCTCGATAGGCCCTCTTTCTCTTAAGCCAAAACAAGTAAAACCCCCTGACGAATCCTCCTTCGTCGCGATGCTCGATGATAGCAGAGCTATGTTTTGCAATCGCGAGGAGGTTATAATATGGAACGTTCATACTGGTGAAAAGGAAAAATCGATCTATCTCCAACATCATGGAAAACCGCTCTTCTCATGCCTCAAATTCATTGAAGGAACAATGTTGGCAGGATATGATCCGGAAAATCGCATCTATCTCTGGAATTTGGAAACAGGCAACATCATAAATTCTTTAACGGCACCTCCAGCAGCAACCGTTACGTTTCTCAAACATAGTTTGATCACTAAAACTCAAGACGCCGATCATTCTTGTAACTCCGATCATTCTTGTGATTCCGGTCATTCTTATACTATTCAAGTTTATGATTTAAAAAATGGCAACTTCGAATTAAAGCTCAGCGTTCCTCTTGTAAAAAAGACCAATGTCGATTTTTACGATTTGACTCCCAATTGTTGTGCTCTGAGGGCGCTTATGGATGAACTCATCCTACACACAAAGGAAGAGATCCAATGCTACAACCTTGAATCTTACGAAAAGATATTGCTACAATTCCCCCCCGATTTGCAACCTCCCGTCTGGCCAATAGCGATCTTACGAAGAAACCCTATGACCATACTCCTCTATCCTTTATTCAAGCATACTGCATTTCAATGTCTTTACTTTAAAATACATGATGATCTCTCAGAACAAGCCCCCCCTGTAATTTTTACAGATGACTTGGATTGGATCTGGATGGAGGGACATCAAATATTATTTCAAGAATTTGAAACAAAAAAAGGGCACAAAAAAATTTCACAAATCGACGCAAGAAAAAACCGAATGTCCACGTTGCTTGAGTGGGATGTTGAACCGTGCGACCGACGTGACGCAAGCTTTTCTCTTTCCCCCTGCCAATGTACATTGATAGGAAACAAATTCATCCACATGGGCAATTCATCCATCACGATCGTCGATGCAGAAACAGGACAATGCACACGTCAGGATCATGAAAATATGGTTCCTGTCACAAAGGTCATTGCCGGTTCCCGCGGAATAACGACACTCCATGCCGATCATTCTATTTATCACTGGCCATATGTTAATTCAAAAATGGAAATTGCGTTTCGTACTGGCACGTCTGTTCATCCTTGGAGCTCAACCTAACGTTCACCACTAGAAAACATTGCATTAATCCTATCGTTTTCTTTCCCTTAAAAGGAGGATTCTATATCATTGATGCATAGTTTTTAACCTTATGCTTTTAGTGTCATGAACAAGCCAAAAAGCAGAGAGATCCGTCGTCGCTTCATTGAATACTTCCGTGATCAGAAGCATGCTGTCATTCCATCATCTCCGGTCGTTCCCCATGACGATCCCACGTTGTTATTCACCAATGCGGGCATGAATCAATTTAAGGATGTTTTTCTGGGTGCATCTGTTCGCGACTACACACGAGCCGTTTCTTCTCAAAAGTGTCTTCGTGCTGGAGGCAAACACAATGACTTGGAAAACGTAGGACACACGAAACGTCATGTCACCTTCTTTGAGATGTTAGGAAACTTCTCCTTTGGTGATTATTTCAAAGAAGACGCCATAAAATTTGCCTGGGAAGTATCCACAGAAGTTTTTGGCTTTGAACCCAACAGACTATGGCCGACGGTTTTCATCGACGATGATGAAGCCTTCGAACTTTGGACCAAGTACGTTCCTGCGCAAAGAATTATGCGCTTCGGCAAGAAAGAAAATTTCTGGGCCATGGGAGATGTAGGCCCTTGCGGCCCCTGTTCAGAACTGTTATACGATCGCGGTTCGAAGTATGGTGATGCTTCCGATCCACAGGAAGATCTAAAGGTTTCTGGTGGTGAAAGGTTTTTGGAGTTCTGGAATCTAGTCTTCATGCAATATAACCGCTCTGCCGATGGCAAGGTGACAACGTTGCCAAAGCCCTCCATCGATACGGGAGCGGGTCTTGAAAGGTGCATGGCTTTGATACAAGATGTTGAAAGTGTCTTTGACACTGACATTCTCCGAAGCTTGATTGACGTTCTTAGCAAACAATTGAATATTAGTTACGACCCACATCATAAAGCACAACAAGCCTCCGCTTTTCGCGTGATTGCTGATCACCTACGTGCTCTGGCGTTCGCCATTGCCGATGGGGCACAACCTAGCAACCTCGATCGCGGTTATGTTCTTCGAAAAATTCTTCGTCGTGCTGTACGCTACGGCCGCCAGCTTGCTGATATTGAACGTCCTTTTCTTGCAGATCTTCTTCCTGCATTGTTGGAACACATGGGTGATGACTACCCCGAGCTCACAGCTGCTCAAGATCGCATTAGTGAAATCTTAACCATCGAAGAAGAAACGTTCCAAAGAACATTACGACGCGGCAAAAACATGCTTGGTAAGATCATCGCTCATGCACAAGCTCACGAAAAGCACATCAGTGGTGATGATGCCTTCAAGCTCAAAGACACCTACGGCTTCCCCATTGATGAGATTCTCCTCATCGCCAAAGATGCTGACCTTGACATCGATCTCAAACGCTTCCAACAGTTGGAAAAGGAAGCTAAAGAACGATCACGTGCTGTCCATGTTACCACTCGTCAAGTTGCTGAGGAAAATCTCTTCGTCGACTTCATCGAAGAACATGGTCCCTCGGAATTCACAGGTTATAGTGAGAATGTCAGTGTCGCCGCCGTTCTAGGCATCGTCGTCGACAATGCCTTCGTCGATGTCATCGAACCTGGTCAAGAAGGACTGATCATTCTTAGTAAAACACCCTTCTATGCGGAAATGGGAGGGCAGATTGGTGACACCGGCATGTTACAAGGTAAAGACCAGCTGTTCACAGTGAAAGGATGTCTGTCCCCCTATCAGGATGTCATCGTCCATCAAGGACAGATGGTTCAAGGAACAATTCGTCTTGGAGATATTGTCACAGCACAAATTGATATAGAACGACGCCAAAAAATCGCTAACAATCACACAGCGACGCACCTTCTACATTGGGCATTGACTCAGGTGTTAGGTGAACACGTCAAGCAAGCCGGTTCTGTCGTCGATGAAGAAAGGCTACGCTTTGATTTCAGTCACCATAAAGCTCTCTCTGATGAAGAAATTCAACAAATTGAAGATCTTGTCAATGCAAGAATCCGAGAAAACCAACCAGTAAAAACCTATCTTCTGGACTATCAGAAAGCGCAAAGTCGCAACGATATCAGACAGTTCTTTGGCGACAAATACGGCGCTCAGGTGCGAGTCGTCGATATCGGTTTCTCTAAAGAACTCTGCGGTGGGACTCATACCAACGCCACAGGAAATATCGGTTACTTTCGCATTGCTAAAGAAGGGAGCATTGCTGCAGGCATCCGTCGCATCGAAGCTGTCACCGGCCCCGAAGCCGAACAGCTTGCTCGTCACCAAGAAGAAAGAATCAAAGCTCTCGCCGTTACTTTAAAGGCAAAACCTACAAAGCTTGAAGATTATGTAAAAAAATTCATCGAAGAAAACCAAGATCTCAAACAGCAGCTCGAGGATCTCCGTGAATCACAGCATCAGACGATGATCAAAAACTTGCTATCCTCTGTGGTCACCGTTGAGGGGCTTCCTTTGTTGACCGCCGAACTTGATATCTCTCCCCAAGACCTCAAAAGTTGTGCTGACAAGGCATTAGACTTTATGCAGTCAGGCATTGTCGCCTTCGGTGCTAAAGCCGATGGTCGCTGTAACCTCATCGTGAGGATCAGCAATGACATCGTCAAAAAAGGTATTTCCGCTAAGGAAATCATCGACAATATCGCCCCTATTGTCGGAGGCAAAGGTGGCGGTAAGGCCATCAATGCACAAGCCGGTGGTAATAACCCTGACAAACTCGACGAAGCTTTGGCGCAAGTGCAAAAGTTTTTAACCCCATAAGATGGCTTTGTTAACATTTGACACTCTACGCAATGTTCCTGCTCTTGCCCCTTGGCGCTCTCTCATGGAACAACAACATACCGTCCTTGTCGAAGGCCTTTGGGACGCTCCTAAAGCCTTGCTAATTGCCCTAGCACAGCAAACCTCCGGAAAGCAGGTTGTCGTCCTGACAGGAGCCAGCCGCGAAGAAAGCCGCCTCTTCCACGACTTTCCTGCCTTTACTGACAACCCCATCGTTGAATTCCCAGCTTGGGAAACGTTGCCTAATGAAAAAATCCCCCCTAGTCCAGATGTCGTTGGTGAACGATATCAAGTGCTGGAACAGCTTCTCAGCTCTAACCAAAAGCACATCATTCTCAGTGATCTGCACGCTTGTTTACAGAAACTTATTGATCCTCAACATTTTGCTTCTCTCCACCTTTCCATCAGCAAAGGCGAAACGTTTCCTTTCGAAAAACTCATCGACCGCTTGATCTCAATGGGCTATACACGTCGTCCCATAGCTTCTGATAAAGGCGAATTCGCCGTTCGTGGTGGCATCATTGACGTCTTTCCTGTTGCACTGCCCGATGCTTATCGCTTGGAATTCTGGGGCGATGATATTGAGTCAATCCGTCTCTACGATCCCGTAGGACAAAAATCTATCAAACCCATCGCAGGGCTCTCTCTCACTCCTGCCAAGGAACTGGAATTCCTCACTGATGGCACGCCTCTCTGCACCTTACTAGAATATCTTGGTGATGATGCTATCATTGTCTTCGACGATCTTCTAATGCTTGAGGATCGCTATGCTTCGATGGCAGAGGCCTGGAGGACCCCTTCAAGGACGTTTTGCAGCATCGAAGACTTTCTTCAAAGCATCGAACCTCTCCAAAAAATCTACTTCAGCGAACACAGTGCCGAAGACTTAGGCAATGTTACCATCGAGAGTGCGCCACAGAGCCTCTACTCCAGAAGCACCCCTGTACATGCTCTTTCTTTTGAAATGTTCGGACGATCGCTATCAACTCAGCGTTGGAATCATTCCTTCCAAAGCATTAGCGATAGCCTTTTACCACAACAACCCGAAGGTATCTCAGGAGATGACCTTTTGGTCGCCTTGTCATACCTTGGCGACAATAGTGATATCGAATTATCGATCATATGCAATAGCGACTTGGAGGAACAGAACCTCCGCAGCAAGCTCACTAACGAAGGCGTCAACTTACCACAAAAAAGCAAATTTCTTCATGGCTACCTTTCCAGTGGCTTCGTGATCACCGATGACATAACTAAGATCGTGCTGCCAACGACAGAATTCACACATCGCTATAAGATGCGCCGTCAGAAGCTACGCAGTACCTACCACACGCCCCCCTCAGAGATCTATGAACTCTCTCCCGGAGAAACTGTCGTTCACATCAACAATGGCATTGGCACATTTTTGGGTATGGAGCGACGCCCTAACAACAACAACGTGGAGACGGAGTTCTTTCTCCTGGAATACGCCAACAATGCCAAACTGTTCGTTCCTATTGACCAAGCTAACCAGATCAGCAAGTACATCGGAGCTAAAGACGAAACTCCTAAGCTTCATACTCTTGGCAGCTCTCGTTGGAAGAAGACGCGTGACAATACACAACGTGCCATCATAGGCTACGCCTCAGAGCTGCTAGAAAGCTATGCTAAGAGAAGCATTAAAGGTGGCTTCTCCTGTGGTGATGACTCCGAAGAATTAAAAATATTTGAAGATGAATTCCCTTTCATTGAAACGGAAGACCAAGTTCATGCTATCCTCAACGTCAAAGAAGATATGAAGAGCGAAAAAGCCATGGACCGCCTGATCTGTGGCGATGTCGGCTATGGCAAGACCGAGGTAGCGATGCGCGCTGCCTTCAAAGCTGTCAATGATGGTGGCAAACAAGTCGCTATCCTTGTCCCAACGACAGTACTAGCCATACAACATTACGATAACTTTATCGAAAGATTTAGTAACTTTCCTATCAATATCGCCGTACTATCACGCATGCGCTCCTCTAAACAAACGCACGAAACACTCCAAGAACTTGCACAAGGAACCGTCGATATCGTCATTGGCACTCACCGTCTCGTCAGTGGTGATGTCGTCTTCAAGGACCTTGGACTTGTCATTATCGACGAAGAACAACGCTTTGGCGTCAAAGCTAAGGAACATCTCAAGAAGGTCAAGACAGGTATCGACTGCCTCACACTGTCAGCAACACCGATCCCTCGAACTCTCTATATGGCGATGATGGGTGCTCGTGATATGTCTGTTATCAACACTCCACCACAAGACCGGCTACCCATCACCACAGTCATCGCCGAGCCTAATGATCACACGATCAAAAATGCCATTCTTCGTGAGCTTGCCCGTGACGGGCAAGTATTCTTCGTCCACAATCGAGTGGAAAGCATCTACGATGCTGCAACAGCCATCAAAAAGCTGTTACCACAGGCACGCATTGTTGTTGGTCATGGGCAAATGTCTTCCGATGAAATCGACGCCGTCTTTCATCAATTCAAACAAGGTAAAGCCGACATCCTCGTTGCCACCACCATTATCGAGAATGGCCTTGACATCCCCAACGCCAATACCATCATCATTGATCGCGCCGACCACTTTGGCTTGGCAGACCTCTACCAGCTACGCGGACGTGTGGGACGATGGAACCGTAAAGCCTATGCGTATCTCCTTGTTCCCAAAAGAAGAGCCTCTGACCAGATTGTTAGGCAACGTATCGGAGCTTTAGCAGAAGTCAGCACTGGCTACGGCGGTGGTATGAAAATAGCGATGCGCGATCTCGAAATCCGAGGTGCCGGCGACATCCTTGGGACAGAGCAATCGGGGCATGTCTCCGCCATCGGCTTTCATCTCTACTGTAAGATGTTGAAACGTACCATCGATACTCTTCAAGGAAAGATCCCCGTAACACTCATCGACACTAAAGTTGACTTCCCCTTCGATGCCCGACTCCCCGACAATTACGTCAACGAACCCTCTCTACGCATGGAAATCTATCATCGTCTTGGCGAAGCCCTCACCTTCGAAGACATTGACGATATCTGGAAGGAGATTAAAGATCGCTTCGGCAAACCTCCAATGCCCGTACGGTGGCTATACCATATGACTCGCATTAGGGTCTATGCCTCGCAGCACTACATCACCTCTTTGAAACTCGATAACACCACTCTCTCCATCGAATACAAACAAGAAAAAGAGATCATTCCCTTTTCCAAACCCGAAACTCCTCAAGATCTCGAATCCAAAGTCTTCAAAGCCTTAAAGAAAATGATTGCCAAACGACCTTCTAGTAGTTGACTTGTTTCTTGAGAAAGATCTTGTAAACTCCCAAAGAAGCAGAAATGAAGGCCAAGCCGCTAACCAATTGGAAAGGCATTGAAAGCAATGTTAACCAAGAAAATACCACTTTCAAGCTGTAATATATCAATAAAAACATTTTTAACCGTCGACCTTCCACAGAGAGCGACGACCACTTTAATTCTTCTACAACTGCCTTCAACTTCAATATCGTATCGATTTCGGATACGACAGAAGTCCCTGCCTTAGCAGCTGCAAAAATGCGGGTACCTGCAACCATCTTGCTGCTTAAAACCAAGGTAGAAAAGACCGGCTGCACTCCTGGTACTAAACTACCTAGCCAAAGAATAGAGTCCGCATAATCCCTAAAATGGCCAACGGTCTTGAGACACAGCCGAAGGTTAGAATTTGCTTCCTTGATAACAGAACAAACACTTTCCTTCCACGATGCCATCTCTACTCGTGAAGGCTGTGTCCATGCTGTGATGTGCTTACACCAAAGAAAGAACAGATGCGTATGCGACACCATGGCCACTGTTTTCTTTAACGAATCCTGTAAACCCACCACTCCTATTCCAGACTGCACTATCTTGGTAATCTTTCCACATAGGTTGAACAACGACTTTGTCTCCAAAGAAACAAGAGATGCCGAATGAATCACTTCATAAGACCGATCATTCACTATAGACTGTTGCGTCTCTTGAGGAACAAAACCGCTACCGTTACAATCAATTACTCCAACCATCTGCATCGCCCAACTACTGAAAATGAACCTATCCGAAAATTGCTATTCTATATCTCCTTTTCAAACCTGCGACGATCGCCGCGAAAAGCTCCTTTGGCTTGATGACTAAGAGCATCATCCACAGCATGCATGATGGAAACACCCAGTTCAACATGCTCTGCAGTGTGCTTTGCAAAGATGTCTGCACTGCTTTTCTTTGTCTTGATGCCAGAAGCCTCCAAAGGAAGATCCGAAATCAATAACAAAGCTCCAAGAGGAAACAGGTAGCTGTAGCTAGCCATAAACAATGTCGCACATTCCATTTCAATCGCTTGCGGTCGAGTCGCACGAATTTTCTCACGGAACTTGGTATTAAACTCCCAAAATCGTTTGTTGGTCGTATGAGTGATACCTATGTGGTACTTAACTTTCTCTTTCTCCAAAACATTAGTCACCTGCTTCTGAACCAGAAAATTGGCCATGGCAGGAACTTCCGGAGGAAAATAGAAATCAGAAGTTCCCTCTCCTCTAATACTGGCAATCGGAACAAAGTAATCACCCAGCTTAAAAGCACGACGCAACCCCCCACACATACCCAAAAGCAAAGAACTTTTAATGGGTAATCGCGCACATAAATCCACAATTAGTGCCGCTGCCGGCGACCCTATCTTGAAATCAAGCATGCTAATCCCCTCTTTAGGAGAATGCACCACCTGAAACACCGAACCTCGATGAATCTTTCTTTTGCGACTCTTAGCAAAATGCTCTACATACTTCGGAAAATTCGTCAACAATAGGTAAGATTGGTATTCATTAATGTCAGATCCCGAATACCTCTCTAACGTTTCCTTAGCAATTTTCTCTTCTAACTCAGGATTTAAATCATTAGTTGTCATGGGATCGTGTCCTCATCTTCTCTTCTCGAAACTCTAGACATCACTCTCTATTTACGCTATAATTGCTTTTCATTGTATGCAAACTAAAATTTTAGGAACAACTGATGCCACAAGTATCAACCAATGAATTCAAGCCTGGCTTGAAGTTAGAAATTGACAAGCAGCCTTATGTTATTGTTTCGAATGAGTTTGTTAAACCGGGCAAGGGGCAGGCGTTCAATCGCGTTCGTTTAAAGCATCTTTTAACTTCCCGTACTATTGATCGTACTTTTAAATCTGGAGAAAAAGCGGAAGTTGCCGACGTGAACGAAACACAGATGCGCTTTCTTTACAGCAACCAAGATGGCGCGATCTTCATGCATGATGACACTTTTGAGCAAATTACCATTCCCCACAAGAATCTTGGGGATACGGAACAATGGCTAATGGAAGATCACGTCTATGACATTCTTATCTACAAAGGAGAGCCTGTTAATGTCGAACCACCGATCTTCTTAGACATGAAGATTATCGAAACGGAACCCGGTATCAAGGGAGATACTGCTACGGGTCGCGTTCTTAAGCCAGCAACCACCGAGAGTGGGGCTCAAGTACAAATCCCCATCTTCATCGAAGAAGGAGAAATCGTACGCATTGATACGCGCACCGGAGAATATGTTTCTCGCGCCTCCGACAAGAAATAGATGCAACAACGCTTCAAATTATTTGAGCTACTTAAGGATCGTGCAGCGATGCTGGAAGCTGTGCGTCAGTTCTTCAAAGAACGCCATGTTGTGGAAGTCGACTGTCCTTTTCTCACTGCTTCGGCCGCTGTTGATGCTCACATTGACCTCATCACAGCTTGCGTCAATGATCAGGAGCAGCGTTACCTGCATTCCTCACCGGAATATGGCATGAAGCGCCTGCTGGCAGCTGGCTCCGAAGATATTTATCAGTTATCGCATGTTTTCCGCAACAATGAACGCGGAACTCGACATACACCGGAATTCATGATGGCTGAATGGTATCGTAAAAGTATTTCCTTTGGGGAAATGATCGCCGAAACTTGTGATTTCATCAGACTTTTTGTAGGCGATGTACCATATCATATTTTAAGTTATCAACAAGCCTTTCAACACTATACACATCTCGACATCTCGAAAACATCCAACGAAGAACTTCTTGCCCTTCTTTCCTCTTATGATATTGTCACACACTTAACTTCCAAAGCATCTGATCGCGATGCCCTTCTCAATACAATTCTCGGATGTCTCATCGAACCCCGTTTGGGTCAGCAAGGTTTATGTGTCCTTACTTACTACCCTGCTTCACAAGCAACTTTGGCTAAAACAACCATCCTTAATGGAGAAGAAGTTGCCGAACGCTTCGAAGTCTACTATCAAGGTATGGAACTCGCCAACGGCTACCACGAATTGTCCGACTCTCAAGAGCAACGACATCGATTCTTGAAAGCTAATCACCAACGCATCATGATGGGAAAAGAAAAACTTCCCATCGATGAAAAATTTCTCGAAGCCTTAGATCATTTACCCGACTGTTGTGGTGTTGCTGTTGGCTTCGACCGCCTCATGATGCTACGTCATGATGTTCGCAATATCGACCAAGTGATACCCTTCAGCTGGGAGGAAATTTAGACCGCGGATTAGGGGGTGTTCTCAAAATTTTATCCACACCAATACACAAGCAATATGAACCATCCCCAGAAACATCTCTAACGTCTTTTCATAACGAGTTGCAATCCTTCTCCAGTTC
>Ga0180437_10007161_pt1 | contig 14630 bp, 12 predicted proteins | sample SS_ome_4_FD_132410 | JGI IMG/M metagenome (GOLD analysis project Ga0180437, IMG submission 132410) | Hypersaline lake sediment archaeal communities from the Salton Sea, California, USA - SS_3_D_1 metaG | ecosystem: Environmental > Aquatic > Non-marine Saline and Alkaline > Hypersaline >...
CCTAATCGCCGGGTAAGAAATCTCAAATCGAAAGCTGCTCGCTCAGTAGGCGTGGTGTATTGGCCCCGCCTTGTTCAACGACGACTCACCAGTTGGGTGGCACCTTCAAGCGGCAGCTTGGAGGTGCCACGCGGCAAAGGTTACCCGGCGGTTAGGAATAAGGGATTTCTTGATATGACGTGGTCGGATGTGCGACATTAGGGATGGTTGCCCCGATGGAGTATGCGTTGCCATGTGGGGGGAAGATCGTATGGCCGAGGATCAAGCAGTACTGCGCATTTACTGCATCTGCGGTCAGAAGATGAAGGTGACCGACGCCATGTTCGGTCGCCGAGGCAAATGCATCGCCTGCCGCCAGAAGATCCGAATTCCGCGCGAGGATGAAGTGCCGGCGGATGTGACCGAGATTTATCTGCGGGACCATCCGGAGTTCCTGCGGAAGGTCAAACGGCGGCCGGCCAAAGACGGTGCGGCCCAGCCGGAAGCGGCCCCTCCCGAGAAGCGCGCGGCACGACCGCCGGGAAAGGGCCAGCGGCGCGTCCCGGAAACCCTGCCGCTCGACGTATTGGAGCCTTTGCGGAGTCTGTGCAGTCTGCAGTTGAAGGTCCGGCGATTGCTTGCCGCCATCGAGGAAGACGCTTCCGTTGAGGGGGTCCATGACAAGAGCACGTTGCGTTCGTATCGGGCCCGTTTGAAGGCGGCGCGCGACCAGCTTGACGAGCAGCTCCATCAACGCCTTATGGAAGCGACGATCGAACTCTCGACGACACAGGAAAAGATTGTACAGGCGGGTTTGGCGGTCCGCACGCAGGAGATGGATTTTGACGCGTTTCGGGACGCGGTGAACCGGCTCCGGCATCGACGGGACCACATCGAGCGACGGAAGCAGAACCTACACGGTTGGCTCGAGATCGCCGATCCGCACGCGGCGGGCGGGTACCGCAATCCCCCCCTCGAGAACGTCGAGACGCTCAAAGCCCGGGTTGTTCTTCCTCCGGAGGCGGATGAGTCGCAGCCTTTGGCCGAGATTCACATCGAGGCGCTTCGTGCGGCGCTCGGCGCAAGGGAAATGGCGGAGCGAAGACTTGCCGAAGCCAACCGTCTGCGCGACGAGGGCAACCTCCCCCCGACCGAGCTGGCCGATATGCGGGCCGACTGCAAAGCCGAGAAACGCCTTGCGGAAGCGCGCGTGAAATTTATTCGGGGTCGACTTGAACAGTTGGAGAAGGACTTCGCAAACGACGGCCAGTCCGTCGACGATCTACTCAACGCGGCGCAAGGCAAGTTCCTCGCCGGCGAGATCGACCGTCTACAGTCGGAAAAGTTGCAGCAGGACCTAATCCGTGCAAAAACCGACATCACAAGGGCTCGACGTCACATTGGCCGCGCGCTGAGTGCCGGGTCCCCGCAAGACGTACCGTACCCGGGAGGAAGTTTTCTGCAGCGTTTGGCCAAGCCGGCGGCTAAAGCCGAAAGAACCGGCGTCGACACCGGTATCGCGTGGGGCGTGGCATTGGTGTTTCTGCTCAGCGCCTTTGTTCCGATGTTCGGGCCCTTGTCGCCGTTGGCTGCCGCGCGCGAGGCGACGACGGCGGCCGTAATCGGGGGGTTCGTCCTGCCAATCGCCGTTGCCGTGGTTGTCGCGGCAACGACCCTCATCCCGGCGCGAGGGCTTCGGGGCGTTGTTTTGGCCGCGGCATGGTTTCTGGCAACGGTGGTGGGCGCCGCCGTCATCCACGAGGCGAAGTACGCCGTCCCGCTCGGCTTCTCTACGTTTTGGATAGCGGGTCCTTGGCCGCTTCGGCCGGCTGTCGTTCTGTTTCTTCTTGCCGACGTAGGGCTTTTGGGAGCCTGCGTTGCCGCCTTTTGGGGGTTCAAAGGCGGCCGAAACTTCGTGCTTGCGGCGGTTGTGCCGGCGCTGATCGTGACGGTGTTGATTTTCACCGATTTCGGCGGCTTGCTTGTTGCTGAACCGGATCTGGCCATTGACACGCCGGCGCGAGAAAACGAGGGCGCGGGGGGACGTTCGGCCGTGGTAACCGTCGCGAACCGCGGGAGGCGGCGTTTGCTGCTGACCTCGACGTTGACCAAGCATCCGAGCGGGTTTCTGTTCGTCGTTCAGGAGCAGATCGGGCAGAACTCCTGGCGTGAGGTTGACTTGCCATGGGAAGCGTTGGGGGCGGTTGGCGTCGGTCCAGAACTGTTCGTCACGGTCCCACCGGGTAGCGAACGGGAAGTGGCGTTGCGCGTTGGCCCCGGCGGCTATCGAGCCGTCCTCGACGGTCCTGGCCGCGGCATTGTGCTCAGGGAGGAGACGACTGTAGCGCCGTCCGAGGCGCGGCCGGAAAGGGAGGAATTTGCGCCTGCCGAGGAAACCGATGGCGCCTCGGCCTCGGACGGCGCCGACCCGCGCGTTCGACAACAACCGGCTTGGGCCACGGTCGAGTTGCGCGGCATTATGTCCACGGAAAACCGCCCCCCTAGTTTCTCCGTGTTGGTCCACCTGCCCGACGGCGGAACGCGACAGCGAACGCTGCGCATTGGCGACGCGTTGTACGGGGATTGGACTATCACCGAGCAAAACGGGATCCGCGAGACCATCACGATCTCGGATGGCGACCGCATGCTCATCTTGCGCAGGGGGGAACGCGTCCCACTTGCATCAAGCGACTAAGCTACTCCCTACAGGCGGAAATTGCTTGCGTGTTTCACCGGATGTGCGTTTGCCTCGCTGGCACGGGTGCCTGACTCGGGAGCAGTTGCGGCAGCTTCTGATCTCGAGACCCCGGACCCGCCCCGCGTTTCAGACCGCGCGGCGAGTCCGGCACGAGACGGTCGCGTGGCACTGGTTCTTTTGTGCGTATTGGCACTGGCGATAGGGGCCTTATTTGCTGCGCGCGGCCTGTTCCTGCGGCGGTCGAGAAAGCCGGCCGAACGAGCGTCGTGGTGACCTTAGGACTCGCACACTGTCCAACGCCTTGGCCCCGCGTCAGTATAGAGGAGTCGAGACGTAAAATTGGCCTTGACATTTGGCCTCGCTTCTGGTAAACATAGTACATAGTACATAGCACATAGCACATAGCACATAGCACATAGCACATAGCACATAGCACATAGCACATAGTACATAGTACATAGTGGATTGTGTCCGCAAATCTCAGATGGGAGGAACAAGTCATGGGTAAGATGTCCCTATGTGTGTTTGCCTTAACTGCGGTGTGCCTAGTTTTGGCCTCCGCTGGCGCGATGGTTTTGCACCGCTCCGGCGGCAACGGCACGGTGCTGTCCGAAGACGAGATGGGAGTAGTCTGCCTTGGCCTCGACCAAGGCCCCAACTACAAGTGCATGACGACGGACAATGTCTGTCGCGTCGACGGCACGGGAATATTTAAGGATTGTCAGGTTGAGCCCCCCTGGACAATATGTGCGTGGTTAAGTTGCACGGGGGGCTACCATCAGGAATGTCAGCCACTTAGCGATTGGTTTTGCGCCTATAACGTCCCGTTTCCTTATTGCTGCATTTCCTATCCGGTGAGGTGTCAGAATGGCACATGCAGCTATCTTGACCTGTATTCGGGTTGGAAGACGGGTACGCGGATAACGTGCTAGCCGGGGTTCCGCGGGCGAGAGGTGTCCGCGTGATCGTCGGGGCATGTCTCGACTGTATCGGCGTTCTGGATCTGAAAGCCACGGTGAATGGTTTGTTCGCCTAACAGGTGGGAACGAAAGAATCGCATGCGCGCCGATTCTCAGGTCGGGTCGCAGGCGCGAGATGAGTTCCAGACGAAACGTGGAGTTCTTGTTCGGAGCTTGCTCGTCAGGCATGGCAACATTCACGGCCAAAAGCTGTAGCACGCACGTCGGATGCGGATAATCCGGCACGGGAGGGGCGATGCGCAAGTGTATTTCATGGATTTTGGTGTTGGGGATATTGTTGCTTTGGACGTGCACCTGTTTCGGGGACACCGGCGGCCCGACTCGAGAGGAGTTGCTCGAGATCATTCGGGCAGCCGAGCAGAGCATTCGGAACTTCCGGTATGTTGCCGTGATGGATACCTACGACGTCGCAGATGACGGCGAGGGGGCCCTTCGGAACTATGGGGGCGAGTGGGAGGGCGTGATCGCCCCGGGAGCGGACCCCTGGTTCAACATCCATAATGCATTCCGGGCGATGGAGTATGATCCCCACACCGAGGCCCTGCTCGATATCGGACTAAGACACGATGCGGCATCCTCCTACAATGGTGATGTTGCTAGGCAACTAATGTATAGAGGGCCGGCAGGCGACGAACCTGATCTAGGCGCCATCACGCGAGAACCCCGTCTAGACATGACGACACCCGAGCTTTTGCTGCCGTATCTGCTTCCGTGCTTTGCGGCATACCCGCGTTTTCCAAAGGACGGCCTCCCCATATATCAGCCTCGAGGTCTGGCCAATTATCTCGATAACGTACCTCCCGAGTGGGGCGATTGGCAATTCCGACAGAGCGCTTCGCCGCACATACTAGAAATTGAGATCCCTTGGGGAGACGATGGATCGGTCAACGTCGTGGCGATTGATTTATCCCGGGGGGCAAATATCATCAAATCGGAAATATGGAATTACTACGGTACCGCGGAAGCTGATTGCCTCCACCGTATGGGCGACGTGCTTCTCGAACAACATGGCGATGTCTGGTTGCCCGCGTCTTTCACTGTTTCTAGCCGCCCTGGAGGTGCGATCGCTTGTTACGGGATCTACTACGACGGCGTCAATGAGGATCTTGACAAGAGCGATTTCGTGCTCGAATTCCCCGACGGGGTGAAGGTTTTCGATGCCATACGGGGCGTTGAATACATCGCAGGCGAGGCGGAGGACGCGCCGGAGCCGCCGCCCGCGCAGGCGCCGTCGGACGAGGAGCGCGATACCGTTTTGGCGTCGGCCGTAACGGGGTTGCAGCAGCTTCGGACCTCGATGCCGAATTCTCCCGAACCCGAGAGGCCGGCACCGCCCCGCGTTTCAGGTAGGGCGTCGAGTCCGGAACGAAAACATGGCGCGTCACTGGCTCTCTTGTGCGCGCTCGCACTGGCATTGGTGGTTCTATTTGCCGCGCGCGGCGTGTTCGTGCGGCGGTCGAGAGCGCCCGCCGAATGAAGGTGCTCACGGCCATTATCCACTTGGCTCTCTTGGCTGCATCCGCGACGCCTGTCGCTACCACGAGCACAGATGCGCACCAAACCTCTGAAGAACACCATCGTCTCGAAGGGCGGACGTGCGGCCTCTCGTGTGTGCAGTTTGTGCTTGACGCCTTAGGCGTCAATTACCGCAAGGGCGTAGTGAGACGCCTAGTAGTTGACGAGGCGGGCGACACCAACCTCGCGTCCGTTGCGAACGCGCTTCGAGCGTACTTTGTGACGGTGGAAGCACGGCGCGGAATGGGCGCCAGGGCAGTCCAAAATCATCTCGAAAGCGGGCCGGGCCACCTCGCCATCGCATGTAGCATTCCCGGGGCGGGCGAGATTGGCCACGCGGTCGTGTTGGCGGGCATACCCGGCGGCGCGGCGCTCTACGACGAGAAAAGAGGGCTCGACACGTTCTCCTGGGACGGCTTCCGCGCGTGGGCGGAGGAGGCCGGCATGATGGACGTTATTCTCTTGGTTGCGCCTACGGCGCGGCAACGGGGCTGGGAGCGCGCGGATCTGTTCTTTGAGCCCGCCGAGTTGGCCTTCGGCGAGTTGGCTCGCGGCGCCACGGTTACGGCCGAGGCCGCCCTCAGAAACCCGACCAAGTACCCGGTGGCCGTAACCGCAGTGAAGGTGGGCTGCGGTTGTCTCCGCGTCGACGTCTCGGACGGCCTGATACCGTCTCGGGGAGGCGTCACAGCCACGGTTACGATCGAAGAGCCAAGGTGGGGACGCCATAACAAGCGTAAGGATATCTATTTTGAATTCGGGGACGGGAGTCATGTCAGACTGCCGGTTCTTGCTACCCAGCGGCTCGGGGAGGCATTAGTGCCGTATCCTCTTTCCATCGAGGCGACGTATGAGGCCGGGCTGCCAGGGCCGTTGTCCCCACCTCGGGTGGTACACGTCACGAATCTCAGCATCGACGAATCAAAGGGCGAGTTCGAAGCGGTTACTGACGCAGATTGGCTGACCACCGCCACCGAACTCCGCCACCTGGATAATACCGAGTATTTCTCCGCGGACCTTGTGGTCGAGATCTCATTCCAGGTGACGGACGCCTTGTTCGAAGCGAGGCAGAACGCCGAGGCAGCGGTCACGATTCGGTCAAAAACCACGGGCAGGTCCTGCCAAGTTCCTGTCAGAATCACAAAAACTCCGGCGTACTGCCTCGAGCCCGGCATGCTCTTTTTTGCCTCGGCAGGGCAAAGCCGCGCGCTCCGGATCAAGCGCCGTGCGTCTTCAGCACAGTTCCGAATCGTCAGCGCGGAAAGCGACGCCGTCGAACTGACGTGGAACGACAGATGGGTGCAGGATGCCGCTGAGTTACGCGCAACGCACCGACCCGAAACGGATAGTGGCCGGGCCTATGGCGGAATTCGTTTGGTACTTGAGGAGAAGGGCTGCGACAGGCGCGAGCGTTTCAACGTCCCGGTCATTCTCGCGCGTGAGTAGGGTGCGGAGTTCCGTCTCCCTAAACATGGCTTCAGCCCGGGTCACAGTTTACCCACGGGTCAAACGCGCGTAGCCCCGCGCTCCGAAGCACATACCGGCGAACCCTGCTGCAACTTAGGAAGTTGGGCCTGCCCTACTTCTTGTCAACCTTTGGCGCGTATCGGTCGATTTTTTTTTGGACGCCTTCGAGTTCGGGATCGAGTCTGCGGGCCCGGCGCCACTGTTCCAGGGCTTTTTCGATGTCGTCTTTGAGGAGATATGCGTCGCCGAGGTGGTCGCGGAGTATGGCGTCGTCGTCGCGCATATTGAGGATGGCCTTGCGGATGAACTCGATCGCCATGTCGGCGTCGCCTTTGCGGTAATAGACCCAACCCAGGCTGTCGAGATACGGGCCGCTGTCCGGCTCGAATTCGAGTGCTTTCTTAATGAGTTCCTCGGCTTCGTCAAGGTTCGTGTTTTTGTCAGCGTAATAGTAGCCCAAGAAATTGAGCACGTCGGGGTCGTCCGCGTCGATCGCGAGGCAGGCCTTTAGGTGTTTGATGGTATCGCGCTCGCGATCCATCGCCTCATAGCAATAGGCCAGCCAATAATGGGCGGAACCGTCCGGGCCGAACGCGTCTAGGATTTCGTGGAACGCGCGGGTCGCCTCCTCGAACCTCTCCATTCGCATGAGTGTGAAGCCGCGTATGAAACTAAGGATCTTGACGTGCGCCCCCTCGTCCTGCAACTCGGAGACGGCGTCCAGGAGAACCGTACCCGCTTGCCCTTCGCCGTACAAATAGAGTAAGGTGTCCAAGCATCTTTCGCATTCGGTGTTGAAATCCTGCTCTGCTTGCTGTAACGCGTCGAGAGCGTCACGGTATGCCTTGCCTTGCCTCTTCAGCGCCAAGGCACGCAAGAACGCGCCGAAAACCGGTGCTTCGTCCGCGCGCAAGGCGGCGGGGACGTCGTCGTAGCGTTCCGTTAGAAGTAGAAGGTACGCGAGTTCGATGCGATGGTGGGCCTGCGCAGGCCCCTCGTTGACGATCTCCTCGAGCAGCCGTGTGGCCTTCGCGTAGTCGCCGGCACGGGCATAGGCGGCCGCGAGTGTCTCTTTGACAGCGGCGAGGACTTCCTTGACTTCGACTTCCTCTCTATCCACGCGCTCATCGGTCGCTGCGCGTTCAAGGTAACGCTCGAATTGCTCGGCGGCCTGGACATCCTCGCCGGTATTGAAGTAGACAAGCCCCAGTTGGTATCGGACGTGATAGTGCGTTGGATCGAGTTCGAGGGCGCGCAGCAGCAGTGCCTTGGCGCCGTCCGTGTCGTTCATGCGCACGCGTGTAAGCCCGGCCCGGAAGTGCACCAACGCGGAATCCGGTTTCAACTCGGCCAACCGGTCGTAGAAATCCGCCAAGCCCACAAGATCCCGCCAGTTCCTCTCGATGCTTACAAGGTCCCGTTCGTTGATCTTGTCCGGCGCCAGCAGCAATGCCTCGGAAAACGCTTGCGCGGTGGCGTCCGGCCTTTCGAGTTTTCGATAGCACTGGCCAAGGAGAACCCAGAACACGGGGTTTTCCGGTTCGATTCGAGTGGCTTCTCGGTAGGCCTCGGCGGCCTCTTCGAACCGTTCGAGCCGAAAGCAGTTCTTCCCCAGCACCTTCCACTTGTCTACGTTGTCCGGATCGGCCTCGGCCGCTTGCCTGAAGACGCGCACGATGCCGTCGGTGTCATTTTCGCGCGCATACGCCCAAATGAAACTCTCTTCCACGGTTTCCGAATCCGGGGCCAAGTCCCAGGCTTTTCGAAGCTCTTCGATGGCCTTTTCGGACTGGCCGGCTTGTCCGTAGATACGGGCGGCCATGTAGTGGGCATAGGCCTGGGCGCGCGGGGCGGGCGGCGTTGGCTTGACCACAAGCTCCTCCGCGGAAAGCCCCGGTTCCAGGAGGCTGGTACATCCTATCAAGAAGATCGTAAGAACGGCAGTTGCTATGCGCATGAGTCAGAGTCCTCTTCAAGGGAAGCCGGGAACAAATCCTCCGTATCAAGCGATGCAGCGATGGGCGCGAAACTCCGCCGATGGACTGGACACGGGCCGAACCGTGCGAGGGCCGCCAGATGCTCTTTCGTACCATAGCCCTTATTCTTGGCGAAGGCATACATAGGGTACTTGTCCGAGAGTTCGAGCATAAGGCGATCGCGTGTTACTTTGGCAATTATGCTCGCCGCCGCAACGGAGGCCGACCGACGGTCTCCTTTGATGAGGCGCATATGCGGGATGGAACACCCTGGAATGGCGAAGCCATCCACAAGAAGGAAGTCCGGCGGCGGCTCGAGTTGGGCCACGGCCTGGGCGAACGCGGCGTAGTTTGCTTCCTGAATCCCCCGGCGATCGACGAACTCGGGCTCGATTAGGGCCACGCCGATTGCGTGCGGCCCGCGACGGAGCTTGTCAAAAAGCCTCTGGCGTTGCGCTTGCGTGAGTCGTTTCGAATCGTCGAGGCCGGGTACGCGCTCGCCGAGGACGATCGCCGCTGCGACCAGCGGCCCTGCCAACGGCCCCCGGCCGGCCTCATCAACGCCGGCCACTCGGGTGAACCCGTTGGCAATGACGCGGCGCTCGAAACGCCACATTTGGTCGATGTGCGCTTGCTGTTCCCGTGCCCGTTTCTCGCGCCTGACGCAAGTGGCGTAAACGGCCTGCGCCCCGGCGCGCGGGTCGCCGCGGAGTCTTCTGAGAAACGCTGGCGGATACGGCGGGCCGGCCGCCGCGATCCCGCGCAATTCAGCCAATGTTTCGTGCACCATGTGAGTCGCCAAATCGAGTCCCGAAGCCTTTAAAGCGGCCCCCTGCTCGCCGTTTGTTCGCGGCGAAACAGAAACAAGAACGAGGCGGGAAACCCCCGCCTCGTCAGACTACCACGAATACGGCCGCTATTTCCTCTTCTCGCTCGTCAAGCCCTTCGCTTTCACGCGGGCCGCCTTGCCGCGGCGGGTACGCAAATAGTACAGCTTTGCCCGGCGGACGGCGCCCTCGCGCGTGACGACGACCTTCTCGACGCGCGGCGAATGGAGGGGGAAGACCCGTTCGACACCCTCGCCGAACGCGACCCGGCGCACGGTGAACCGTGCGTCGCCGCCTTCCTTGCCCTTGCGCCCAATCACCACGCCTTCGAAAACCTGCGTGCGCTCCTTTCCGCCCTCCACGATGCGGAAATGGACCCGAACCGTGTCGCCCACGTTGAATTTAGGAATGTTCGCCGGGTTCTTTTCCTGTGCTCTTTTCAATTCGTCGATTGGGTTCACGCCTCTTTCTCCCTCTCGGATTCCGACCCCTCGCGTTCGAGTTCGGCGAGGAGATCGAGATCCTCCTCAGAACATGCACTCAACAGATCGGGACGCCGCGCACGCGTAACGCGCAAGGCCTCCTTTCGTCTGAAGCGGCGAATCGCCGCGTGGTTTCCCTCTCGCAACACGGCCGGGACGCCCATCCCCCGGAACACGGCGGGCCGGGTGTATTGCGGCGGCCCGAGTATGCCGTCGTAAAAGGAATCCGTCGTCACCGAGTCCCAATCGCCGATCACGCCGGATATCAGGCGGCTGACGGCCTCAATGATAACCAACGCCGCCAATTCTCCGCCGCTCAGCACATAGTCGCCGATAGAAATTTCGTCCGTGCACAGGGCGTCCCGTACACGCTCGTCCACACCCTCGTAACGCCCGCAGATCAGCACGGCGTCCGGCGCTTGAGCCAATTCGCGCAAGGCCGCTTGCGTCAGCCGCCGCCCCTTAGGCGACAGGAGCACGATCCGGTCGATCGAGTTTGCGCCGCGCAGACTCTCGACCGCGGCAAACAACGGCTCGCACTTCATCACCATGCCGGCCCCGCCGCCAAAGGGCGCGTCGTCGACGGTACGGTGCTTATCCGTGGCAAAATCGCGGATGTCCGTAACGGCCACGTCGAGCTTGCCGTCCTGGATCGCCCGGCCAAGAAGACTTGCTCGGAGCGGCCCCTCGAACATCTCAGGGAACAACGTGAGGACGTCAATCCTCATTTTCCTCACCGCTGGCCTTGCCGTCGGAACGGCCGTGGGGCTCCTCCTGCACGAACAATTGCGGCGCCTATCATTCGCCGACGGCGTCGTGCGAAGCGCCGGACGCCCGCGAAATGCACTTGTCGCTTCCGGTTCGGCTGCGCGCGTCAACTGGGCGCCGTTGCGCATCGCCCCTGCGAAGCGCAGTCCTTGCGCCTTCTTGGCTGCGGAGTTCGTCAACGCGGCCGGTTGCCGCCTCGATCGGGAACTCGCGACGCAACAACGGGCAAGCGAGCGGACACGACGCGAGGCGCCTGCACTCGTTACTCGACGATTTGCAGCGACGCTCGGACGTTAGCCTTGGCAGCTGCAGAATTCAGCAGTGTCCGGATGGCCTTCGCGGTTTTGCCGTCTTTGCCGATGACCCGCCCCATGTCGTCTTGGTGGACGCGCAACTCGAGCACTTGCGTGTCTTGGTTCTCGATTACGCGGACCTGGACGTCTTCCGGGTACTGAACCAGTTTTTTAGCGATAAATTCTACTAACTCTTTCACTGCGCGGCATCCAGGTTGTCCTTGGTTTCGGGCGGAGACGTTTCCGTCTCTGCCGCGGCCGGCGCCGGCGCTGCCGGACCCCGTTCGAGGTCTTCGGCGGTCTTGCCCTCGGCAAGCGCGGCCAATATGCCCTTCTTCGACAACACGTTGCGAACGGTCTGCGTGGGTTGGGCGCCCTTGCCGAGCCAATCGAGCGCCCGGGCGGCGTCTATCTCAATGAGCGGCTCGGGGCGCGCGCACGGCTGATAGACGCCGATTTCGTCGAGTATGCGCCCTCGGTTGCGCTTACGGGAGTCCATGACTACTACGCGGTAATAGGGGGCGTGCGCACGCCCGCCGCGCTTCAAACGAATTGCTGTTGCCATTTCGATCCTTTCCGCGTCTGCGCTAGAGCCCTGGGAACGAAATCATCGGCCCGCGCCCTCGTGGCCCTCTTCCCTTCGAGCCCTTCATCATGCGCTTTATCATTTTCCTGGTTTTCTCGAATTCCTTGAGAAACTGGTTGACGTCCTGAACCGTTGTGCCGCTTCCGGCGGCGATGCGACGCCGACGGCTTCCGTTGATGATCTTGGGGGTGTGCCGCTCCTGCGCCGTCATCGAGAGCACGATGGCCTCTTGGTATTTGAATGCGTCGTCGTCGAGTTCGTCGATGGGCCCCAGCAACTTGCCCGCGCCCGGGATTCGCTTCACCATGTCGCTCAACGGTCCCATTTTCTTAGCTTGCTGCATCATCTCCAGAAAATCGTCCAGATCCCAACTGGCTTTGCGCGCCTTCTTTTGGAACTTCTCGGCCTTTTCGCGATCAACGACTTCCTGGGCTTTCTCTACAAGCGAGACAATGTCGCCCATGCCGAGTATCTGATCCGCCATGCGCGCGGGATGGAACGCGTCCAAGGCGTCGAGCTTCTCGCCCGTGCCGGCGAATTTGATCGGGCATCCCGTCACACTGATGAGACTGATGGCCGCGCCGCCCCGGGCGTCGCCGTCCAACTGGGTCAGGACCACGCCCGTAAGCGGCAACGCGTCGTTGAACTGTTTGGCGCTGTTGACGGCGTCCTGCCCCGTCATCGCGTTGGCCACGAACAGGATCTCGTGCGGGCTGACGGCGCTTTGTATCCGCCGCACCTCTCCCATCATCTGCTCGTCCACATGAAGCCGGCCCGCGGTGTCGAGGACGATCACGTCGCACCCGCGCATCTGCGCTTCTCCGCGCGACATGACGCAGACATCCACAGGATTCGCGTTCTCGCCCAGGCTGAAGCATTGGGCGCCGGCCCGTTCTGCGACGATCTCCAACTGCCGAATGGCCGCGGGCCGGTACACGTCGGCGGCCACAAGCAATAACTTGTGGCCCTTCTTTCCGAGCATAACGGCCAGCTTGCCCGCCGTCGTCGTCTTTCCTTGACCTTGAAGACCGACAAGCATGATGAGGGTGGGCGGTCGCTCGGCCATCCGCAAGGGCTCATTCTTGCCGCCCATGATCTTGACCAGCTCGTCATGCACTAGCTTGACGATCTGCTGGCCCGGCTGAATGCTGTCGAGCACGCGCTGCCCGATTGCTTGCTCCTGCACGTCCTCGATGAACTGCTTGACGACTTGGTAGTTGACGTCCGCCTCGAGCAGCGCTAGACGGATCTCTTGAAGGCCGTCCTTCATGTTTTTCTCGGTCAACTTGCCGAGACCGCGGATATTCTTGAAGGCGACTTCGAGTTTCTTGCTTAAAGACTCAAACATGACTCTGCGAATTCTCTTAAAACTGCGCCAAGCTCAGCGAATAGACAGATCTACCCTTGCGTAAAAGGCAACGCGTATCCTAGCACAAGTTTTCGGGGCAGTTCAATCGCCGTTACGCCAGCTTGCCCACGGGGGCCAGGTAAACAACATATTCGTCCTCACCGTCCACATGTATGAGGGCATCCATGGCCTCTTGGTCATACGCGCCGATGCCGCACGTGCCGCAGCCCATGGCTTCTGCCGCAAGATAGAGGTTCTGGCAGAGATGCCCGGCGTCTATAAGCATCACTTTGTGGGCCAGGGTGACGTAGCGCCACTCGCAACGATATGGAATACACGTCCAGATAAAGGCCACGGGGGCCGTGCCCACGAACGACTGACCCAGACAGGCTTCCGTAAGTTTGGCCGCCGTATTGTGTTCGGCAAACTCGAGCACGAGTTCGTGCGTAAGGGGCAGATAGCGATAGACGCCGGGCTTGAGACGCTCGACGCGGTTCACGGCCAGGTACGTCTCGAACGGATGGCGCGCGCCGGCGGACGGCGCGGGTCGCAACGTGCAATAGCCGTCGTCGACGACCTCCTGGACGCCCTGCGTCGCCCAGAGCAGGTAAGCGAGTTCGGCTTGCGCGAGGGCGTCTTTCGAGAAGTTTCTGCGGCTTCGTCGTTTGCGCAGACAGGCGTCGAGCTCGTTGCAGTTCAGCACGGCAGAATCTGGTTTCGGCAACTTGATGCGTTGTGCCGCATTGTCAAGCGCTTTCTGGAGCGGCGGATACGGCAGCCCTCTTGCCTGATCCGATACCGCGCGGCCAACCTTGCCGAACTGCGACTTCATGAATTCCCGGTTGGATTGAATGATGTCCATGGCGCCCTCTGCAGCATCGTCTATTCGATGGTTCGCAACACAATGCAGTCAATGCCGAGCATATACGAGGTGGCGGCTTCGTTTTTCCCGACGAGGCGGAACTCGAAGGTGTGTGTGCCTGCGCTCAGGTTGGCGGCGCCGAAACGGATCTCTTCGGCGCGGACGACGTGCGTCCGCACCATGCCGCCTTCGCCGTTGTAGCCGTCGAAGGGTCTGCCCACGTCTTTGCCGTCTATCTTGAGTTGGAATATGCCGAAATCGCTCGCCTTGGCGAGGTACATGACGACCTCGTACTTGCCGTCGGCCTCGACTGGGACTTCGAGCGAGATGAAATCGCCCGGCGCGTCCGCTACGTAGAACAGGAAGCGGCCGCCGCTCCATTCGCCCTCGAACGGCATGCACCGTACCGGGTCGCCGGAAGTCTTGATTGTCTTGAATAGTCGTTCGCCTTCGATGGCGCCTTCGACGAAGGTCTTCCCCTCGCCTTCGACGATCGGCCGCCGTTGTGCGCGCGTCGGCAACGGCGGAAATGGGGCGTGCGGTTCGCGCTGATACCAGTACGCGACGCTCGAGTAGTCGTTGGCGAGGTCATTGGCGTGGCCATGCTCGATAGTCACCCGGATGCACTTGCGGAATCGGATGGGGTCGTGGACAAAGAACCGATACATGCCGTTCTTGCCCAAATACGTTTCGCCGAAGAGATTCTCGACGAGGTGAAACCCCGTGTAAGGGCCGGTATACTCGACGAACGGACCCGCGCCGCCGCCGAAGATCTCCTCGCTCCCGGTGCCGTGGAATGAGGGCGGCCACGCCTCGCCGTCGATGAACACCATGTCGTCGCCTTCGCCC
>Ga0180437_10007164_pt1 | contig 14628 bp, 13 predicted proteins | sample SS_ome_4_FD_132410 | JGI IMG/M metagenome (GOLD analysis project Ga0180437, IMG submission 132410) | Hypersaline lake sediment archaeal communities from the Salton Sea, California, USA - SS_3_D_1 metaG | ecosystem: Environmental > Aquatic > Non-marine Saline and Alkaline > Hypersaline >...
CTTTTCCTTTTATAAGGCCCTCGGAGCAGAGGAAGCCAATGGCGAGATATTCGAGCTTTTCCCGGGAGCAAAGGAGCGTCACCAGCTCTTTCTTGTCCAGGTAAACGGTAAGGGCATATTCGGCCACCACCGTATCTTTCATGCGCTTTGGCTTTCCCTTGCCGTCCTTGTATATGCGAACAATGGGTACGTTATCCAACATTTCTAACCCTTATCGTGTCTCCGTCACTGATAATCCCACCGCGGATTACCCTGATAAATACCCCTTCTTTGGGCATGGTGATGCACATTCCTGCCTGGTGAAAGATGGCGTACTTGGTGTGACATTTTTTGCCAATCTGGGTGAGTCCTTTTTCTGTTATTGGGTGTCATCTTTGACAGCAGCACGATCAGAAATTAACAACAAGTGTGACTGACAGGATCGTATCGGTTTTTTTCAACGTTGCAGGAACCGGTTCATGATCATGCTTGATCTCATAGCTCGTTTTCAGAGAGAGGTAGTCACTTAAGGCAGATATCAGCGCTGTCACCGAATTCATATTGTAGTTGTCGCTATCCTCGAAATCGTATAGGAACTCAAGGGACTGAGAGAACTTATTTTTGGAGCTAAAAGGGTATTCATACAGGCCGAATGCGCGACCTTGGAGATAGTCTTCCTCGGTATTATTGACATATTCCTCATTGACATAGTTCAACCCCACCTCAGTTGTGACGAAATGTTTAGGGCCTGTGAGCCATTTATATCCTACCGCTGGGCCTACATAATACCGAGATTCGATACCTGCAAACGTGTCTTTGAGCCACCCTGCTATCCCAGCAAAATAAATCAGGTCAGTGTAAAGATAATCCAGACGGAATTCAGTGAAGTAGCTCTCGGCAGTCTTGACATTGTCAGCTTTTCCATACAGAGCACCGAGTTTCCATGCCCCCTTTAACTCATCGGTAAAGGCATACTTCAGCAAGTTTTTCGCCGACAGATTTATAAGGTCAGTGTTCCCTCCTGTATCGACATAGGAGAGTTCCGCTTCGTCACTCCACTTCTTTTCTTCTGCGTATCCTGCTGTTGCCATGACACACACTGTTAGCAAAGCGATAAAAAACTTCCCTACTCTCATAACTACTTCCTTTTTAAAGTTAATGACTACGTAAAACCTCTCTAAAAAAGGATTATCTTGCCAAGCATGCATAAGAATAATATCATTCGGAGCCTGCTCTCGTTTCAACTATTTCGTGAAGCTCATCTTGATACATATAGTCGGCAAATGGAGTGTTCTTCACCTCATCAACCGTATATCCATCTATTTCTAACAAAGGATGCGGGACCTTATTTGAGGAGGATACTCCGCATGAGGACAATAGTCTCATTGGCGATGTTCTTTCTCATCAGTATAATTAATTGAAGGAACTACATCAAGCAAAAGAAGATTGACCTTCACTTATAAAACTGAATAATAGTATAATTACAATTGAGATTTTGGAGAAAACCAAATATTGCCTTTTATTGAAATTCACATATAGTAAAATCAAACACCTACAGGGCCTAAAATAATCAATTTAGCATTTTCTGGCAGCCTCAGATGTATTCTTTAAATAAATCCAGAACTTAAAATCATAGTGAAGATGATGAAAATAAGGTAAGCCTGTAATAAAATGGTACAAATAAGAAAGGAAATATAAAATGAGTGATTATTGCGTTATTGTAACAGGAGGGGCGCATGCGCGCTTTTTTACATTGGAACCGGTAGAGTTTCCTGAGCTGGAATCCGGCCCCAGGCTGGTTGAGTGTGGAAAAATCTTTAATCCTGAGAAAGAGATAGCAGGGCGGGACCTATACACTGACTCAAAGATGGGTCGCGGTCATGCACCCCATGGAGGATCTGCTCATGGATATGATGACCACCGTTCAAAGCATGATAAAGAGTTTGATCGCCGCTTTGCTCGTAAGGTTCTGAAAAGGGCCAGTTCCCTTGCCCAGGCCAATCAGGCCCGCAATGTAGTGCTGGTAGCACCGGCAAATATGCTTGGGTTGCTTCGCCAGGAGCTGGACATTATTCGTAAGGGTGGCATAAAAGTAGACATATTGGCAAAGGATATGGCCAAGTTTCACCCTAAGAAAATACATGATTATCTTGCCAAGGCACAAGTGCTCCCAGAGTGTAAGAGACTAAGAGCTTGAACGGTCCTCGAGTTATCGTGGAGTTTCAGGGGTCATCTTTTCTTAATGATGCTGGAAAATGAAGAGATGTTCATGTAGAGGGGATTAGCCTAAAGAGATCACAAAATGTTGTATAAAAGAGACGAACTATTCACACATACGTTGAAATGGTGTCATATTTGTATACCTTTATTATTAATTTTTTTTACAGGGGGATGTGGAGGAAAAGCCGTTGTCTCTCCTGATTCACGGCCAGTTGTGTCGGAAAAAAAGAGATTGGCCTATATAGGATATTCCATTCAGGTGGGGGCCTTCTCAAATCTAAACAACGCTGCCCAGCTTAACGAATCGTTAAAGAGTTATGGCGTACATGCCTATTATTTTATTCATAAAACAGGACTCTACAAGGTTCGCTTCGGTGATTTTCCCTCAAAAGAGACTGCCCGCAGAAAGGCCGAGAGTCTTCGTGCCGCAGGTGCCATACATGGATATTACATAGTGAGTCCTGATGATTATGCAGTAATGAAACAGAGAAAGTACGGCAGCAGGTATCTCAGAGATGAGATTGTAAAAACAGCGAAGAGCTTTATTGGGCTGCCATTTCGATGGGGCGGCTCTTCATCGGATTATGGGTTTGATTGCAGTGGATTATCCATGACTGCGTACCATCTGAATGGCTTGAATCTACCGCGTTCTTCAAAAGAACAATACAGGGCTGGCATTCCTGTCAAGAGAAGTCAGGTGCTAAGGGGAGATTTGGTTTTTTTTGCTATTTCTAAAGGCAGGATGGTTTCTCATGTAGGCATATATACAGGTGATGATAGATTTATTCACGCACCGGGAAGGGGAAAGAGGGTACGTATTGACTCACTTTCAAACAGATATTTCAAAACCCGGTATGTCGGTGCAAGGGCCTATTTGTAGTAAATCAGGCATCTTTTGGCGAGGAATTCAATTCAAGAATTGAAATCTTTATTTAATTCATATTTTCTTAACGAGGTTTCAGTTTGACCTTTTCTTTAGGTAAATACCTAATCCCTTTATTCTTAATTGACAAAAGAGGGAGACAGTACATACAATTATTTACCACATATTATTTATGTAAGCCTCAATTGATAACAAAAAAGCTGATAACTGCTATCAATGATTATTATCTCAGTTTTTAAAAAGTTTGACTATCCTTTTCTTCTCTCCGCCTTTTTCTATAGGATCTTGAAGACCGTTTTCATTAAGGCCGGTCAGGGCCGCAGGGTAATCAGAAAAATAATTGTTCAGCAGATATATTTCACTGCGGTCGAGGTTCTTTTGTTGTTAGGTATAATTGGTGTTATTTTTGGGGCTCTGGTCATCATACAGATATTGGCACAGCTTTCGAGAGTAGGGATCTCAGAGGCATTAGGCCAGTTTTTGGTGGTGATTGTTATTAGAGAGCTTGGACCTTTGATAGCTGCAGTCATCGTAATCCTTTATTCAGGCACAGCCATGGCCACAGAGGTAGGATACATGACAGTACTCGGTGATATACGGGCTATCACCATGAGAGGAATAGATCCTATCCATTTTGTAGCTGTTCCACGATTGATAGGAACCACCATAGCTATGGTCTGCCTGTTGATATATTTTGATGTGGTAGCGTTACTCGGAGGTTTTATAGTCTCCTGGCTCTTGACTGGTATTCCTTTTTATACCTTTATAATGGGGGTGGCCGCAAGCATAGGGGCATCAGATATTATTATCGGCTTTATTAAGGCGATCTTCTTTGCTGCTATCATTGTTGTTATATGCCTGTACAGGGGTTTTCAGGTAGGAGGTGAGATTACAAGGTTACCGAGAGCTATTTCTAAATCGGCTATGGATTGCTTTCTTGGGTTGCTAGTTATTAATCTTATTATATCCGGGATTTTTTATTTATGATGAAAAACATATTAGAATGCAGGGGAATAGGGTATGAAATAGGCAAGAATGTTTTTCTTGAAGATATAAATTTTACCCTGTCTGTTGGCCAAAACGTTGTGCTTTTTTCAGAATCAGATCAGGCTGCATCATTCTTGCTTCAAATCTGTAGCACCTTGATTAAACCGACAAAAGGATCCCTCTTTATAGAAGGACTTGAAGTTAATTACGATGACCAGGAGGAATTTCTGAACCGTAAAAGAAGACTTGCATTCGTTGATAAAAAATCAACTCTCATACAGAATCTGAGTGTTCTTGAAAACATTGCATTAGCCACTATTTACCATGAAAACATATCGTTAGAGGAGATTCAGATCCAACTTGATCCTATTATTGAAATGTTTAGCCTAAAAAATATACTCCATTTACGTCCAGCAGTGATTGAATCGGCAGCTAAGAGCAGGGTTCTTTATGCGATTGAAGCTGTTAAGGAGCCGGTGATGGCTATTTTTGATCGGCCGGAAAATGATTTTAATGAAAATGATAGATATTATTTATTCAATATATTACATAAATTAAATGAGAATAGAAACTGTGGGTTTATAATATATACCAGGAGCAGGTCCCTGATAGAAAAGTGGGCAGACGAAATCATTGTTCTACAAGATGGCTTGATTACCCAACGGGTTGACAAGGATTCCTTTCTACTATCAAGAAAGTAAATGCTCCCAGAACCTGACATAGTCATTATAGTATATGTAAAAAGTTGTTAGTCTCATGTGAATTCAATACTAATCCCATGCTTTTGCATAAGGTATTCTCTACCATGATAGATAGTCACACAAGGTTGAGGAATAATAAAAGGAAAAGACACTATGGTTCTTAAATTTGGGGCAAAAGAGCAGCTTGTAGGAATTTTTCTTGTTATTACCCTATTCATCCTCACAGGGGCTATTGTTTTCATTGCGCAAGGGAAGAACTGGTTTAAGAAGCATGAGCAATACCACACCTTTTTTAAAGAAGGTTACAACTTGAGTCCTGGCGCCAATGTTACGCTTTATCATACAAAGATAGGTAAGGTAGTGAAGGTGAGGTTAACAGAAGATAATCGTGTGAGGGTAGATTTGAAGATACTTGCTAAATATGCCTCAAAGATGAGAGAGGATACCATAGCCACAGTAGAGAGCCCGACTATTATAGGAAGCGAATATATCGCCATTCTTCCAGGCACAACCCAAAGCCCTCTTTTACCACCAGGTGCCGAGATAATTTCGACAGAAAAGAAGGCATTATCTGATTATATGAAAGAATTTAAGGTAGAAGAAAAAGTTGAGATTCTCACTGATATAATGAAAAACATTAAGGAGATCACAGATAGACTTAAAGATCCTGAAGGAGGTCTTCTCGGAGCATTCGATAACATTTATGAAATGACTGCCAGACTGAAAGATCCAAAGGGAGAGCTATTTACCTCCTTTGACAATATTCGCCATATAACTGAACAACTTAAAGACCCAAAGGGACAAATATTCGCCTCCCTCGATGATATCCGAGCTATAACTACGAGGCTCAAAGATCCGAAAGGAGAGTTATTTCAGACCCTTGATAATTTGACCTCCATAAGTAAAAAGATGAAGAAGGGAGAAGGATCAGTTGGAAGATTGCTGGTAAAGGATGATCTCTATCGTAGGATAGAAGAGGAGATAAATAGGGTTGATTCTGTCTTGGGCAATATTGAGATCACTACTACAAGAATACCAGTCATCGTTGATGAGGCAGAAAAGAGGTTAATAGAGATCAAAAAACCTTTGACAGAGCTGGATAGTGTATTGAAAGATGTGCCAGAAATAATGAATACAGTAAAAAGAGAGCTGGATGCAATAAGTGATATACTCAGTTCGGTGAAAGAAAATTTTCTCATAAAAAGGAACCTGCCGCCAGCCCCAAAAGAAAGATCTCTATCTATTGAAGGGAGAGGAGAGTAAGGTGCGATTCGTTGTACTTGTTTTTATGATTCTTTTTGTCCTTTCATCTTGCTCAGCACCTGAAAAGAGAGCCGATGGCTGGATGTTAGAAGAGGCAAATAAAAGGGTAGAAAGAGGAATCAAGGAATTCAAGAAGCAATCTTTTTTAGGGGCCGAAAAGGATTTCTACTGGGCACTGGACTCATATATACTTTTAGACAATCGAGAAGGTCAGGCTGCTGTTTTTCTAAGTTTGGGCACATTATATCTTACGAAGGACAAGATGAAGAAGGCCTTTTCGATGTTTAAAAAAGCTCTGGATATTTCAATTGAATTAAACAATCACCCCCTCCGCATTGATACGTTATCATCTCTGGCAGGCCTTTATCTTCTTACAGAAGAACTCTCCAAAGCCAAGGAAGCTATATTGCAAGGCCTTAAATTGGCCAAAGAGGCTGGAGGAAGAAGAAAGAAGGCCACCATTTTAAACCATTTAGGCAATCTGAAAATAAAAGAAGGTAACTCCACAGAGGCAGAGAAGATCCTCCATGAATCACTTTCTTTAAACGAAGATATAGACAATAAGGAAGGGATGTCAGCAAACTACTTTAATCTGGGGCTCGTGAACTTAGATAAAGGAAACCATAAGCAGGCAGGCAGCTATTTCAAAAAGGCGTTAACTCTCGACAAGCATTTAGAAAAACCTGGTATGATAGCCAGGGATCTGGAAAAGCTTGGGGATATAACAGAGATTATCGGGCAAAAGGAAGAAGCATTATCATACTACGAGAGATCTCTGTTGATCTATCAGCAACTAAACGACAGTAAGGGATTAACAAGAGTATCCCAAAAGATTAAAGATATCAGAAAGCAAAACTAAGTCCCTCGATTCATAAATTTGATGACTTATTTATTTACTCGGGACTAAATGCTGAGTGAGCAATCTCAAAAGCAATACTCATGAAAATACGTTACAGTATTTGCGAATCGAAGCACTAAGTTTATCAATTAAATATATACTCTTCGGCAATTTCCTTTTTTTATCTCCCGTATCATATCGTCAACGGTTTTGATAGGATTAAGAAATTCGGTAACTGCATTTCCAACCTTTTCAATTCTATGGCAGTCGCTTCCTCCAGGAGATGGCAGTTTCAGGGAAGAGGCTGCTTATCTATTGATAAACCCCACCATCCCTTTAATACTGTTTTTCATAAAGTATGCCTCTCTCTTTTGTATATTGGATTCCAGTCGATAAAAAGTGCTCAAATGATAATCTTTGGCAAGAATTTCAGCAAAGATTTCTTCTTCATCAAGATTGAGACCCTTAATCTTTCTGTCTTTTATTATAGTGAGCCATAACTGTATTTGCTCTTGAGCCATTTGTAATATAGTTACTGCACCCTCCAGGAGACCATAGTGGCCATAACATATGAGTTGAGGCCTCCTTTCGATAACAAGAGAAATAGAATGTAGAGCAATATCAGGCCTAAAGGGAGACGGAGTTGCAGGTCTAATATAATGTTTATTCCCTGAAGGAAGGCTGATACCTGCAACCTCTCCAGCAAAAACAAGGTTTTTAAAGAAAAAACACAGGTGATGGGAAGCATGCCCTGGTGTCTCCAACGACTGAATTACACAATCCTTCCATATGATATCACCTTCAGAGCAAATCCTTTCTCCATTTACAGGTGATGGCTGGCCATAAGTCCGTGCCACACTTCCAAGCACCTTCAGCGAACCGTGCCAGAGATTTACTGGATTCACAAGGTGGGTAACCGCCTGAGGATGGCAGAAAATAACACTATTCGGATAGTCCTTTATTAAATCTCCACATCCACCGGCATGATCAAGGTGGATATGAGTGAGAAGAATGTAATCAATTCCTTTGATTCCTATCTCTCTTAATGCGTTATGTAAGATATTGATAGTAGTAGAGGGACCAGGATCAATTATTATACCTCTATCCCCCTTCTTAATGATCCAACTACTAAAAAAAGAGGAAAAACCCGGAAGAGGCAAATCGAGATCAACAAGAAATACATTTTCAAGAATTTTATGTGTGGCCATTTTCAAATCAGAAAGGAAATTTGAAGATGGCCATTTCCCCCAACTCCTCTTCAATTCTCAATAGTCTATTATATTTACATATCCTTTCAGAGCGGGAGAGGGATCCGGTTTTTATCTGCCCGCTTCCTGTAGCTACACTCAGATCAGCTATAAAACTATCTTCTGTCTCACCAGAGCGATGGGAAATAATCGTTTTCCATCCAATTCTGTGGGCTATTTCAATGGCATGGAGTGTCTCAGTGAGGGTTCCTATCTGGTTTAGTTTTATCAAAACAGCATTGGCAGAACTCTCTTTGATACCTCTTGCGATTCTCTCAGGATTGGTGACAAACAGGTCATCGCCTACAATCTGAATTTTATCCCCTAATCTCTGAGTCAAGATTTTCCAACCATCCCAATCGCTCTCATCGAGGCCATCTTCAAGAGAAAAAATAGGATAGCGATCAGCCAATTCAGCGTAAAAGTCTATCATCATCATGGAATCCCTTTCAGATTGATCAGACATAATAAATGTATATTTACCATCTTTGTAAAAGGAGCAGGCTGCTGCATCAAGGGCCAACACAACATCTTCACCAGGTTTGTAGCCCGCCTTTTCTATACCATACAATATCATTTCTATTCCCTGATCGTTCGATGTGAGATTTGGTGCGAAGCCGCCTTCATCACCGACACCTGTTGAAAAACCTTTGTCTGAGAGGACCTTTGCCAGAGAATGAAAAACCTCTGCTCCAATTCTTAGGGCATCCTTGAAAGTCTCTCCCCCTTTAGGCACGATCATAAATTCTTGAAGGTCCAGATTGTTTGAAGCATGCATGCCTCCATTTAAAATATTCATCATGGGCATGGGAAGTCTGCGTGCATTTGTCCCACCGATGTATCTATAAAGAGGCATGTCTAAGGAATCGGTAGCGGCCCTTGCTACAGCAAGAGAGACACCTAATAGCGAATTTGCTCCTAACCTTTCTTTGTTTGGTGTGCCATCAAGCTCGATCATGGTTGTATCAATAAGAGGCTGGTCAAAAGGATCCATCCCTATTAGGGCTGGTCCGATAGCTGTATTAACATTTTCTATTGCCTTTAGTACCCCTTTGCCGGAATATCTTTTTGGATCACCATCCCTCAATTCCAAGGCCTCGAACTTACCAGTAGAGGCACCAGATGGAACAGCTGCTTGGCCCCATCCCCCATCGGATAAACCTACCTCAACCTCAATAGTGGGATTTCCTCTGGAATCCAGGATCTCTCTTGCAAATACAATCTCGATTGTTTCCATAATAGCCCTCCTTATGAAAGTTTAGTTATTTGAAGATATAGCTAAACTTTAGAAAAAGTAAAAATTTAAATTAGTTTCATTTTAATGTCTGTTGTTTTGTGTTTGTGTTTTTATTCTAGGCACTTAAATCGTTTCACCTTTCCCTGAAAAAAACTTTAATTGGTATAAGATTTAACCCAAATTGCTTTCTAAACTGATTTATTAGGTATCTCTTATAGGAGAGGTGAATACTGTCCGGTTTGTTAACAAAGAAAATAAAAACAGGTGGATGAATTGAGACCTGGGTGGCATAAAAAAATTTAGGCCTCTTCCCACCAATAAATGGCGGGGGATGTCTTTTAACTATATTCTCTAACGTCTTGTTGATAGCAGGTGTTGACACATGAGAATTATATTGTGCCCAGACTCTATCTATTAATTTGAACAATTTATTGACCCTCTCTCCAGTAAGGGCCGAGATGTTTATTGTGGGTACAAAAGAGACAAAACCCAGCTGTCTGTCAATTGAATTCTCTAAGGATTTAATTAAAGGAGGTTTATTTTTTACAAGATCCCACTTATTAAAGGCTATAATCATACCACAACCCCTCTCAAGTGCATGTCCACAGATTTTTGTATCCTGGTCATATATGCCCGTGTGAGAGTCCAGCAAAATAACAGAAATATGACACCTATTAATTGCTTTTAATGCTTTAAGTATTGAAAATTTTTCAATCTTTTCTTTAACTCGACCCCTTTTTCTGATCCCCGCAGTATCTATTAATAGATAGGATTTTCCTTGTCTTTCAAAGGATATGTCCACAGAGTCTCTGGTAGTTCCTGGCAGTTCACTCACAATTAATCTATCAGATCCAATTATTTTATTGATAAGTGAAGATTTTCCAACATTAGGGCGACCGATAATCGCTATCTTTATCTGGTCTTCATCTTCTTTGGTATGCTCTATAATAGGAAGATCTGCAACGAGCTGCTCCATGAGAGGGCCTATTCCATACCCGTGAGCCGAAGATATGGGGAATACCTTGTCAATACCAAAAGAATAGAATTCCATGCTCAAATGCTCATGTTCCGGGCCATCAATCTTGTTTACTGCATATGCTACCTTTTTTTGGGAGTGCCTTAGAAGCATGATCAACTCTTCATCAGCAAACACAGGACCAGTTCTCCCATCAAACAAGAGAATAACCAGATCTGCTTCCTCAATAGCCATCTCCACCTGTTTCTTTACCCTACCTAAAAGTTCCTCTTTATCAGAAGCGTCAAAACCTCCTGTATCAACAATAACTAGGTTTCTGTCATCCCATTCTATAGTAGCGTATAGGCGATCCCTGGTTACACCAGGAATATCGTCAACAAGGGCATTCCTTTTTTTTGTCAAACGGTTGAAAAGGGTGGACTTACCAACATTGGGACGACCAACTATGGCGACAATAGGAAGCATTTTGTGGGTATATATAAAAAGGATGAAGATTTCAAGTTGATAAAGATCTCACTTCTTTTCATGAATTATTTTTGACCGAAGACTTAGGTAGTCCCACGAGAGAGTTTGGAGAGGGTTTTAAAATCCTCCCAGGCATATTAGTCTGTTAATCTTTCCTGCATGGCAAGGGTTTATTACTTACGAGGAAAGATTATGTAGAAATCATTTCCGTTCTCTCGTGGTATGCACCCGACATGTCCTCCATGGAGTTGAACTATATTATACACAAAATGAAGCCCATGGCCCGAGCCACTTTTAATTTTATCTTTTGGAATCTTGTAGCCGTCTTCAAATATCAGGATTGCCTCTTTTTTTGAAATCGATTCACCTGTGCTAAATAGATTAAATTTTATTCCATCCTGGATTTCATAAGACTCTTCGGCCACTTTATCTATAGCGTAAGAAATATGCTTTTGATAGTTACAATTTTTATCCAAAGCTGGCTGACAATACTTTAGGGCATTGGAAAGAAGATTGGCAAAGACTTGAGCTGTAAGGCCAAGATCAATAAATATGGTCATATCATTATCTGAAGGCACATGTTGTGGTTCAATAATATCTATTCCTCTACTATTTAATCTTTTCCTATAGTGTTCCAGTTCTGGTAAAAATATATCATTTAGGAGGTTATAAGATCGTCTCTTAAGCACATAGCTTCCGGTCTTGAAATGTTCACCCCGAAAGAGTGTTTCGATAAACAGGCTTAGGTGGTTAAAGTGGCTTTCAAAGTCCTCCATCTTTTTATCCATATCCTGGTGGAGACTGCGAAGGCTATCAACAGCTTGTATAATTTGTTTTTCTGATGAATTCTTACAGAGCTCAAGCTTAGGAAGGATAGAATTAATATTTTCTAATTGTGAAAGATTTTTATTGAGGTTCTTTTTCATATTGATCAAAAAGGCCTTATAGTAAAGATTTGGTGTAATCACATTGTGTTCAATGTCTGATACGAGTTGGTTGATAAATCGAATATGTTCGATACTTTGTTCAACAACGAGCTTATTATGCATATTATAGCCGACCCTATTGGCATATTTCTGGAAAAAGAGAAATTGATGATCACCCATTCTATTAACCGGATATATCTCTAACATACCTAAAATTTGGTTATCTAAAAAAAGAGGAACCTTATCTGCTAAGATCTTTTTCCCTATGATAGGGAAGACATAAGAGGGACCTGCTCTATAGGGACTATGATGAATGGTAATATCTGCCCTGGCCGGCTTAGGGGAACTCAAGAGACCTTCGGGGCTGCAGCAATGAAGCAACAGAGTACTATCTTCGGGCCTGATTGCATAAATACAACTTTCATATTTAAAAAAGAATTTTATTACTGCAACTGCTATTCTGTAAAGATTATTGAGGGTGGCGAATTCTTGGGTTAGGTCAAAGAACGCAAAGATGGCCATTGATTCCTTGGAACTAAATTTATAGGAAGTATAATCCTGCTCTTTCTTTTTTAAAAGTTTGAGTGCCTGATCTAGGTCGTGAGCCAAGAGTTCCTCCTCTGTCTTTATGGTTAAAGACATGGCCTTCTATATATCTCGGACCTTTTCATATCTATTTTTTAATAGTAGCAGATCGTATCTATGTTGAAAAGTTAAACTTTAATGAGTACTATTGATATGATGTTGTTTAAAGACAGTTAACCATAGATATGATGAAACCACCTAGGTACAGGGGGTCCTGATAAAATCGAGATTCAGAGCCTGTCCGCCCCGATTATATCGGGGGCAGGCCTGAATCGGACCACCTGATTAGTAACACTATGATTAAAGAAAATAGATCTATACAGAGAAGATGGGACGGAACTGCCTTTGAACCAGATCCATACCTTTGGTCTCAATTACAAAGAGAAAACCCAGAAGAAATTTGCCATAAGGCCCTTGTGAGCTATGAGCACGAAAAAGGATTTTTGCTTCCTTTTTTAAACCAAACCTTTCAGATTTTACCAACGAAAAGAGCCATTATTCCTTTATGTAGACATACCCCTGCAATTAAATCATTCGAACTTGACCTTATTATTCTCACCTACCTGCTCAGAGTGAAGGCAATAGATATACGTGGAAATATAATAAATGAGAAACAAATTCCTGGTGGGGAGACATTTTTTCGCGGGCCTCACTCTCTGAACACACGCCCTATGGAGGAAATATTCGGGGAGGACCGCGATGCATTTCTTTCAGTTGGTAAGAAACTTAACGGTAAGGTGAGAAGATTAGGAGATGCCGGTATTTATTTACCCGTGTTGCCGAGGGTACCTGTGACCTTAATTCTTTGGGTAAAAGATGATGAATTTCCAGCAGAGATCAAGGTAGGTTTTGATAGCACTATATCACATCATCTCCCATTGGATATTATTTGGGCTATGATAAATGTAATTTCTCAATGGATGACACTATATGTATGAAAAAATAGAAGATGGTCAGTAATCAGCGTTTGTGTACCGAATGATTATGATCAAGCGATTGCCTCTTTTATTATCGGCTCAAATTGATCAATCAGTCCGAGCGCTATTTTGTTTTGGGTGGACACAATCTTTTTAAGAATATCATTATTGATTAATGGGTTAATCAATACAGCCCTTAACACTACTATTCTTTGGGGCCTGTACCGGGTGGACTCAAGGATGGTTCTTGAGACAAAAGTAGTATCATCCTGGCGTATGGACTTTTGCAATAGTATATTTAAGTTATTGAGCACGTTATTTACTTTTTGTATTTTCTTTGTGAGATTTTTTCTATCGTTGTTATTAGAGAGAGTTTTTTTTCTTTCTGCCCATTCATCCAATTCCTCCATTATCTTTTTTGGAACAAGGCGATAGTTCAGGATAAAAAGCTCAGGATGGTTCAATATCTCAAAGTTTCCAGATTCCTCTAATATTCTCTTGAAGGTAGATGTTGCTTCCTGTGCCTGTCCAAAAAGCAATCTATACCCATCCCTGCCTATAATTTTTAATGAAGCCCATGGCTTTAAACATGCAAAAGGTCTTGACCCTTCTATGGTAAAACGCCCTGTGTCAACACTATCTGGGCGATTTACATACTGAGAAATGGTTTTGAGATGATTCAGATCCTTTTCGTTTCGAAAAACGACAACACCCATTGACATGGGGCAGTAAAGTAATTTATGCGCATCCACAGCCACAGAATCCGCCTTTTCTATTCCCCGAAAGAGTGATTTGTATTCATCGACTATCAGGGCAGCGCCCCCCCAAGCAGCATCTACATGGAAGTATGCATTTTCTTCCCTGGCAATATCACCAAGTTCCATAAGATTATCTATATTACCTGTCTCGGTCGTGCCAGCAATACCTATTATGGACATAATTTTTGTTTTTTTACCTTTTTCCAGATCATTTCTTTTGATATTTTGTATAGTTTTTCTCAAGACCTTGATGTTAATCCGATTATAGGTGTCTACTGGTATGTATATAACATTTTTTTCTCCAAGGCCGAGAATATTTGCTGACTTTCTAATTGAATAATGACCTCTTCTGGAAACAAGTACAACCATTTTTGAGTATCCAAAATAATTCAATGCACCCTCCACTCCAACCTTTCTAATGCCGGGAAAGTTTCTATCGGCCGGAAAGGCCCTTTCCCTGGCAACCATCAGTGCGGTCAGGTTGCTTATTGTTCCTCCTGATGTAACATTACCAAGAGCAATCTTGGGATTCTGAATATGTTTACGATAAAATGTATCATCACGATTAAAAATAATCCTGTGCATCCAGGCAATAAGCTCTCTTTCTACAAAACTGGAGGCCTTTGCAGTCTCAATTTTTACCTGA
>Ga0180437_10007165_pt1 | contig 14627 bp, 26 predicted proteins | sample SS_ome_4_FD_132410 | JGI IMG/M metagenome (GOLD analysis project Ga0180437, IMG submission 132410) | Hypersaline lake sediment archaeal communities from the Salton Sea, California, USA - SS_3_D_1 metaG | ecosystem: Environmental > Aquatic > Non-marine Saline and Alkaline > Hypersaline >...
CACGAAGGGCTTGACAGCATTACACGGATTTGGTAGCATGTAGTTGTGGTAGAAGTAAGCGATTTAATACTGCTCTTGAGAGCGAGTCTTATCTAACGCGATGGAAACCACAGCAGTTGACAGCAGCACAGCAGTTTGGTAGAATGGTTTGCAAGTGACGGGAAGTACTAGCAGCATGGATCAGGCAAGCAGTTGACAATAGCCGGATGACCTGCTAGAGTAGTAGGCAAGTAAGTGAGGAAACCCGCGACATAAAGCGGTGGTGAATCGGGGCCAGCTCGACAGTGATGCGCTACCATTACGCGCCGAAGTGATGGGGTAGTTCAGAAGCCTGATAAAAGTTCTGACCAGCGACCTGACAAGTCAAAGGGATACATGCGACCTACAGCATGGTGGGTAAAGGGATAGCACGCGGAATCTGCTCTTAGGAATAGATTGCCAAAACAGGCCGCTACCTTGTCGATTGACAGACATGGGAAAGCCGTAGTCTTGCATAATGCCTGATAGATGTACCCAACGAAGGGACATACGATCAGACCAGAGGCTACGATAGCGATCAGATCTAACCGCATCCGGCGACAATGATGGCCGGTCGGGATAGAAAAGGACTAACATTCTAGACTGATGATAGAAACGGCTAGCGTGCTAAGTGATCCACCATAGGCTGGTGGTGAGCGGTGCATAAGCACATCCTGTAACCCGCTCGGGGGAATATACCGGGACTGATGTGAGTTAACATCAGCATGGGCACTGTAACAGTACACTGTAACAGTACAGTGCTCATGTACTGTTAATTCTACTCTTGGGAGAAAATATTATGAATCCAATCGTAACCTCGACAATTCATGGACACACCGTCGGGCATGCTGCATCTATCCTGACTGAGACATTCACCAACGTAGTGGCTGATATCGTGGTCGGCTACGAGGCTGAGAAGATCAGTGGTGAGGATAACTATAAGCGGATGGTCAACATTGCACTGGACACTGGTGCATATGACAAGGCTAGTTACTTCAATGCACTGCTTCCCGGTGAGCTGGAGATACTGGAATACCGCAAGGCACAGGGTGAGAACGTCCAGACTAAATCAGGCAAGTGGAAAATGTCCAAGGTGTGCAGCAACAGCACATATTCCAGCACCAAGGCTGTAGTTGGCGGTGCACTTGAGGCTGGCGTGGATCTGGTGGACGCTGATGGTAGCATCAAGGGCAAGTCGCAGCTTGAGAAGGAAACCAAAGAGGCTAAGCCTGAGAAGTCGGCTGATGAAAAGCTGGCTACTGCATACGCCACCTTCATCAACATCTATGGCAAGTGCACTGAGAACACGCAGCGCGAGTATGCTAGCCTGCTCAAAGAGCTGGCCGAGGGCGTGCTGAATCAGGACGCTGCTGCATAATTGCTCCCAAGAGCAAAAACGGGCTGGCATCCCGATGGCTGAGAGGCTGCACCACTGCCACCCTATAACTACGGTCAGAAGTACGGTCAGGCGGCGAGGATTAGGTATGGACATTTTAATGATTGAGTCAGCATTGCAGTACACGTGGCAGCACAACATTAACCATGATGTAGGCAGTGAGGTCGAGGGCTTCGAGCTGGCCTGCATAGCCATGAAGCATTCCATCGAGCGCAAGTATCCACACTATGACACTGAGCAGTTCATGATGAACATATTCGGAGAATCTTATGAGTAATGACATTATCAGTGAGTATCGCATTATCAAGTCAGCGGCTGGCTACTACATAGGGCAGGGCTATCGTGAGGCTAAATGGACTGATGGGATGTACTTCCTGCCGTATGACAGGTACACTGGCTATTACAAGACCTACGAGGAGGCAGTGCCCGCGCTAAGGGCCATGATTCTCGATTGCGACTGTTCGAGCGATGATGAGTATATCATGGCGCGTGCGTACTTCGACGACCCACTGTCATTCTGGCACCTCATCAATAACTACTCTTAGGAGCAAATACCATGAATATCGCAGAAGATACCCGCACGTTCGAGGACTTTGACGACCCGTATCAGGGTGTGGTAGACTACGATTACCTGATATATCAGCATGAGATGTACCTTCGTGCTGAGCTGGAATCACTCTTAGGAGCAGATGATTATGAGTGTCCTTAACTACTACGCACTACAGCGTGAGGTCAAGGTCAGGGCTGGCAACATGGGCTTGAGTGTGGTGTTCGAGGATAAGTGCGCACCACGTACCGATGGCAGGTACATCTACCTTGAGCGGCCCACGCCTGACATGAACGACAACAAGAAGATCGTGTGGTGGTATATGTTCGAGCATGAGCTTGGGCATAACCATCCTGATCTTATGGTTGTTTGGGATCTGATGAAGGAGAAGAAGATATCAACACAGAGCTTCCTTGGCTTCGTGTTCAATGTGCTGGAGGATCATAGGCAGGAGATGTATGATCGAGGGCACTACAAGGGCAGGGACAGGCGTATACAGGATGGCTACTACACATTCATGACCACGGAGGCAAAGTGGGATAGCTACGGTCAGGGCACGGCTCCCATGAAGCGGCAGGCGGCTGAGGCTCTGTTCTGCTGGGATGCTATGCAGCGCACTGAGTGGATGCCACGGCTTGCTGGGCTTGGTGAGCAGATATATGACAAGCACATGAACCCGCAGCAACGTGAGTGGGTAGACCGGCTGAATGCTGGCGGCTACGGAACTGTTCTTAAGAGCGGAATCGATGAACGGGAAGAGTATGAACTGGTGCTCAAGATCTTGAAGGAAGTGTTCGAGCTTGATCCTGAGAAGGAAGAGAAGGAGAGTGCAGATGAATACAACAGAGCTACAGGAGGATCTCCTGATAGCGGAGACTCTGGGAATGAGTCCAGCTCAGGTGAGAAGGGCGATGGGAAGTCAGGACGGCAGGGAGTATCTAGTGGTGATGACGGCGAAGGCTCTGAATCCGGGGCTGTCGGTCGGCGAACTACCGATGGAACTGTTGACTATTCCGACCTACTCGCCCACAACCATGACGGTAAGCATGATGCCGGTACGGATAGCGGTGAATCGTTCGCGAACCTGACGATCAACTACGACAACTACACGCCGACGCGCTGGCCGGATGCTGCGCTTGAGGACTTCGTTCTCATTGACTACTCAAAGGAACCTGCTACATCGCCGGGCCGATACCATGCCTCATTGATGCCTGATAGCAAGGGCTTGAGCAAGAAGGTCAAGCGACTGCTCATGATTAAGGGGCAGTCACGGTATGAGCATGCACAAAAGCGTGGCAAAATCTCTCCTAAGAGCCTTTATCGCACGGCTCAGGGAGGCGAGGCGGCACGCAAGGTGTTCAAGAAGAAGCAGGTCAACAACATGCTGGACACAGCAGTAACTGTGCTGATGGATTGCTCTGGTAGTATGGGCAATCACAAGTTCACGCATGCTGGTCAGTCGCTGATACTACTCAACGATGCCATCGCACCATTAGGGCTACCACTGGAGATGCTTGGCTTTACTACTAGAGGCAGTGCACCAAAGCATGGCATCTTCAAGTCGTTCGGCAAACGTGTATCACAGGAGCAGTTGATGCTGAATGTTAGTGCCTTTGCTGCTGGTGGTATGAATAGCAATAGTGACGGCGAGTCCCTGCTCTTTGCGTATGATCGGCTGCTCAGGCAGGATACGCAGCGTAAGATCCTGCTCATCCTGAGTGATGGGCAACCTGCATGTGGCTATGGTGATTCAATGGGCCATACAATAGCGGTGGTGAAGGACATCGAGAAGCAGGGCAGAGTTGAGCTGTGCAGTATCGGTATACTTGACGACACTGTGGAAAGGATATATAGTAACTGGAGGGTTATCAATCACAGTAATGAGCTTGAAGGTGCAGTGCTTGGCGTAATTAAAGATCACATCATTTCTTATTCTTAGGAGCAAAAACATGACGACACCAACCGAAGACAGTGTACGTAATCTGTGCCGCAACACGATCCTTGATCGCATCAAGGCAGCTAAGGGGCTGGATGAGAGCGAGGAGGTACATGTTGAAGAGAAACCTGAAGAGCTGTTCGAGCTTCCTTCTGAGGGAGGGGAAGGAGTAACTACGGTCAGTAGTACAGGCGCGGTGATGTACAGCGATACGTTTGAGGGCGGCAAGAAATGGCTGGAGGACAACCATCGTCCTGATCTTGATATCTCCAAGCTGTGCTTTGATGACTCAGATTGGGATGAGGAGGACAGGTGCTTCGTTCCCAAGCTTGACCCGCACTATGTATGGCAGCACCACGTTCTGTATCCTCTGGTACAGGGACAGCTCGTCGGTATGAAGGCTCTCACTGTTGGCGACACGGGCACAGGTAAGTCCAAGCTGCACGAGAATCTGGCTGCTGTGTACAACCAGCCTTTCTACAGGCTGAATGGGCGCGGTGATATGGAGTCAGACACCATCCTTGGCCGTGTGGATCTGGAGGGTGGCGAGACGACTTTCCTCTTAGGAGAATTTCCGAAGCGGTTTGTCAAGGGCTACTACATGCTGCTGGATGAGCCGTGGAAGCTCCCGGCTAGCATCAGCATGGCTCTTCAGCGTCCGTTGGAGCGTGATGGCATCCTTCAGATTGACGACATGAAGGGCGACCTGAAGTCCAAGCAGTTCGCTCCCCATGAGCGCACCATCCTGATGCTGGCTGACAACGTGGTCGGCACGGGTGATGACGATGGGCGGTTCGCTGCTACCATGATTCAGGATAGCTCTACCTTGAATCGTGTGGACATCGTGGTTCATCTTGACTATCTCCCGCAGGATGAGGAGATTGGGATGCTCCGTGGACGGTTCCCGGCTGTGCCAGTTAAGCAGGCTGGCCGCGCTGTGCAGATGGCTAACATGATCCGTCAGGGTTGCCGTGATGGGCAGCTCGGTGTTACCATGTCACCACGTAATCTCATGGCTTGGATGGAGCTGGCTATTGCTACACGCAGCTATGAGAATGGCTTCGTGTACACCATGCTCAACCGCTTCGCCGATGAGAACGAGCGGGACACGGTGATTAACTTCTGGACGACTGTCTATGGCACCCCCCTCATTTGAAGGGGGATTTCCTCTTAGGAGAGATATCATGCACGATAAATGGAGCGACATTGTGGACACAATGCTACCCGGTACATATGGATGGAAGCAGGTGGATAGAGGCTCGTTATACACAGGTCAGTTCTTCCGGCTTGCCAACAACAACGGTCAGATGGAGGAGAAGTTCACTTACATTGCCATACACGTTGGGCCTGCATGTACGTGCGTAGCACTAGAGAGGTTCGCTGATGGGCTATCCGTTGTAAATGACTTTCCTCTGCCACCTACAGTCTACGTACCCTTCATGTTTGGGATGTTTGATGATGAGTATAAGGGCAACTGGATTAATATTGGCTTTGACTTTGTGGAGACATTCAAATGAGATGCACATGCTGCAATACTGCTCTTAAGAGTAGTGAGATTATCTGGTATCCTGCTGAACACCGGCATGAAGACATGTGCAAGAAGTGTCGCAGCAAGGTATTTGCCGACTTACTAGAGACTGATTACGATGTGGAGCGCATCGGTATGCACGTCGCTGACATAGAGGACTTTGACGATGAGTGAGCCAAGAAAAGCAAAGGCAGGTGATGTGTGGTCAGATCCACAAGGTGATCTGTATCTAATAGTCTACGTTAAGCACGGAGTTAGTAGCACTGGATATATGGCTAAGTATCTTAACTGGTCGCAGTGTTGCCAGTTCGATGGTACTCTATGGCATAAGGCTGACGATGTTAAGTTTACCGAGGACGATGTTTTCATGTTCAACATGCACGAGATATTTGAGGATGTTGAGGAGACTTGGAAACGTAGGCTATTCGAGCTTAATCAGGCGGGCAAGTCATGACTAAAGACGAAGCAATCGACAGATCTTCCTCTCTTAAGAGCATGTTTGGTGGTGAGTGGGAGGTGTATGCAAACGATCAAGAGAAGAAGTATGTCATACGCCAGCCCCCATTTGGTAGCACCAAGTCACAGGGCATGGATGGAGAGGGCTGGTACAAAGTATACAGCACGGGAGAACAGCATGATGACTAGGATGGACTTTGAATTAATGGCTAAGTGTTTTAAGGACGGGCTGGATAGGTTTGCTGATAATCCGGGGTTTATTGCGTGCCCAACAGTTGCGTATCACTTCGCAGACGGGTATGGTGCTGCTATCAAGCAGTTAGTTATTGCTCTTAAGAAGAGTAATCCAAGGTTTGATGAGGCGCGGTTCCTTAAGGCAAGCGGCATAGAGGAGAAGTGACATGAAGGATGATACCGAGAGGAATCCGATACACAATGATGTGCTTTACATAGGGGGGAAGCTGTTCGTACTTCACACCACTGATGAGAATACGAAAGGGCAACCTGAGCCTGTTAAGGACATGGAACAAATGGTGACTCTCATCTTCCTTGGCAGGGCAGCCGACCAGCAGGAAAATGCGAGTGCCTTTGATTATAGTGGATGGTCATTGAGGAAGTTAGCGAATAATCGCATCCATAGGGTTAGATACAAGGCAATATTAAACGAGCCTTCATGTTTTATCCTACTTAACGCAAGCTTCTTGGCTAAGCTTGCTGCTAGATATAAGCTTGGACATCTGGATGACAGCAAACTGGAGGGATTATCAGGTGAGCAACTACTTATCGAAGGACGAATACCTTCCGCTTAGTGAGGGCATGGTTGAAGGTGAGGTAAAGCGAGTAAGTCATGAGAGTGCTGACTGCTCTGGAAATTCTAAATCACTACGTATAGAGGTTACAAAAGATGGATCAATCATTGCTAGGTGTTATCGCTGCGGTAGCCGTGGCTACCACGGTAGTCATGGTGCTGCTGCTCTTAAGAGAAAAATCGATGCAGCAACAGGTGTTCCATCTGGAGCTGCACATGGAAATGTGTCTGGATTTGATTGGGCGGTTGATCGCCTCAAACAACGGCTTGGTTCAGTACGTGAAGGAGCAAGAATCGTTGAAGACATCGACGACTTCGGAATCCACGGAAGGCTCTGGATCAAGCGGTACGGCATAACTGATGATGAGGTAAAGACCTATGGGATCTGTTACGATGAAGAGTGGGACAAGATTCTCATTCCCATCTTTGATTCTGAGGGTGTGGCTGGCTATCAAGCTAGAGCTGTACGACCCGACGACAAGGATGCCAAGTATCTCACCTACTACTGGAGGCCGACAAGCATGCTATACGCGGCTCCCGGTGCAAACATGGAGAGGCTTGTCATCACTGAGGACGTTATATCAGCTATCAAAGTTGGCAGACAATGGCTAGCTATGCCACTGAACAGCACGCAGTTGAGTGATAAGCATAAAACTACCATTTTGTCAAGTGGTGTTCATGACTTCATCGTGTTCCTTGATGATGACAACCTGATCGTTAAGCAGCAGCAACTTGCTCTTAAGAGAGGACTTGACAAACTAGGAAAATGTGCTATAGTAGCACAAGGCAAAGATCCTAAACACTTTACAGATCAACAGCTTAAGGAGATTATCTCATGTGCTTAATAGTTAAGAATGATTACAGTAAGAAACCAATTCCAGTTGTCATGTGCGAAAAGATGTTACTGAAACGGACATTCGCTTATGGTGCTCAGCCTATGTATGAAACCCCATTCCAATACAAGGCTGTACCTCGGAGTGGAGTACTTATCCCTGAGCGGCCTTTGTTTGGAGGCAGGGCGGTGCGTGATGCAGCATGGCGTGGCGACAAGCAGGGTGTAATCTTTTCTGGATTGATCCATGCCTTCCCCACTGGTAAACGGAAGGTGAGTCATATGTACAGCAATATACACGATGCAGTTGCGTTTGGTGTTGAGTATACAGGAACCGATGACATTGACCTCGCAGCACGAGCAGTGTACATCCCTGTCTGTGACGTATACCACACGGATTATGAGAAGGAAGAGTTTATGAAGTTCTGTAAAAGTCGCGCCTGTTCGCCGAAGATCGACGCAGAAGATCAGAAGTACATCATGGACTTTATCTACGGTCAGGAGGATTGACATGAGGATTGCAGAAGATGTGGAGAAGGCTCTCAAAGAGCTGGGTTACAGCATAGAGCATGTGCCAGCAGATGATGATCCAGAGTACAGCATTGCTACGAAGGACAGCGAGAAGTTGGTGTTACAGAGGTACATAGAGTTCAAACCAGTCTTTGTTGGTTTAGGTTTTTAGTATATAATTATAACTTAGTACTAATTAGTGAATAATATTATTAGGAATGTAATGTATTCTGTAGGAATACATTACTTGAGTAATAATATTATGAGCTAATTAAGTACTAAGTAGTATAGTGATTACTGTTTCACGTTCTGAAACAAGTAATCACATTTATAATTACTCTTAAGAGCTTGACTTGGAGTAGAACGTATGCTATAATAGGGGTATGACTATGAGTACAAAAGATCATGTAGCACTGCGCCATGAGAGACAGAAAGAGTGGCGCAAGATACGGAAGATAGCTAAAGATGGTGATACGCCCGCTATCATGGCTGTCTCCAACGCCCACGCCATGTCGAGATTGATTCGAGAGTTAGAGGGATCATTCAGTTGGAGCTGTACAGCAGAGGGCTATGAGTTCTGGGAGTATGTTAGCGACCGGCTACGCCAGATAAAGGAGTACGCAGAAGATGATTGAAGTTCTAAATGTACTAGAAGACAAGGAGGACTATGAGAAGTACCATGCCATCGTGAAGCGGTTCACTAAGGATACGGACATCCTGCGCATCCATAACTGGATTGGAGAGTACTACAAGGAAACGGGTGACAATGAACTGGCATGGGATTCTTTCTCTACATACTTCCTTGCTAAGAACCCGGCTCTGAATGAGAACAAGCAGGAAGAGTACAAGCGGATATTCGAGAAGCTACGGCTGAACAGCGGTACTTCTCTTAAGAGGGTTTTGGTTGAGACTTTCCTCCAGCGGTATCACGCTGAGAGGATAGGCTTCATGAGTTTAGAGGTAGCCGAGGGAAAGCGTAATGACCTGAATGACATACAGCTTGAGTTGGATCAGTACATGGACGTATCAGGTAAGGCCACGATCATTGGGGCTGAAGCCAATAGGAAGGACTTAGAGCAGCTATTGGAAACCACATCCGCATCGAGCGGGTTGAAGTGGAGACTTGAGGCTTTCAATCAATCGTTTGGCCCATTGCGTAAAGGCAACTTCGCGCTCTTCGCCGGGAGGCCAGATAGTGGTAAGACCACACTACTATGTAGTGAAGGCAGCTACATGGCCCCGCAGTTACCGCCCGAGGAGCGTCTAATTTACTTCACCAACGAGGAGGGTGGTGATCCTGTTAAGATCCGTATGATTACCTCAGCACTTGGCATCGACCGGATGACACTTGAGAAGGACAAGAAACGCTACTGGAATGAGTACTTAATGCTCTTAGGAGGAGATCCAGACAAGATCCTCATCATTGACAAGTATGACCTGCATGTCAAGGATATCGAGTACTGGCTCCAGCATGAACAGCCGGGCCTAGTGTGCATCGACCAGTTACGCAAGGTGCATGGCTTTGATGACATGAAAGGTGTGACGCGACTGGAGAAGCTCTTCCAGCTTGGCCGTGAGTGGAGTAAGGCGTTCGCTCCTGTGCTCACAGTGTCACAGCTAGGCGGTATGGCAGAGGGTACACAGTGGCCGGGTATGTCGTGCCTGTACGAAACGCAGACAGCGGTACAGGGTGAGATGGATGGTATCGTGACTATCGGGCATGTGGACGGCAGCATACCCGAGAATGCTAGGTATCTTAATGTCGTGAAAAACAAGTTCCCGACACCAAACGATCCTAAATGTCGTCATGGCAAGCACGAGGTAGTCATTCGACCTGACATAGCGAGGTATACAGACACATGAGCGGCGAGATAGAAGAAGTGAGTCTTGAAGAGGCGATAGAGGATGGGGATATTTGCATAGGCATGGGCACAGTATTACGAAACACTGATGGCCTTGGGCTGTATATAATAGCACAAGTGGAGACATCACAGCTTTGTGCAATCTGCATCGAGCCAGAGCGTGATGTGAACAGGTATCAAGATCCTGCACATGTACATAGCATATGGAATATGACTGAGAGTGAAATCGCTTCAATACTCGGAGGTGGTAGCTGCTGGACGGTACTTCTAGGTAACACCAATAGATATGAGTATCTCAAGCGGGGCTATCGTCTAGACTAAGGAGACACAAATGAGTAATTCAAAGGCTTTTCTAACGTCCATTGATAAGGGCGGCGTCGTGAGAGTGATCCCCGGAGGCAGGTACGGCGACCCGTACAGCTTTTCCTGCACCTACGAAATCATCGATGAGGAGACAGTAGAGCTGCTGGGTGTTATGGCACTGCCCAGCGTCGCCGACCTCAGAGCACTCCTAAGAGCGTTTTGGGAGGATGGCTACAAGTACATACAGTGGCATCGAATGAAGGATGGTAACTTAACCCTTAAGAAACTGAGGACTAAACCATGAAGGTAAACATCGAGGTAGATCTGGAAGACTTCACTGACTCGTATATCCATGAGTCACTGACCAACTACCTGAACGAATACGTCAAGACCGAGGTAATGAAGCTGGTCAGGAAAGACCCGAAGTACAAGGCATACGTCAACAAGAAGGCAACTGAAGTACTGGACAACTTGGAGATCTGACATGAAAAAGGTAATCCACGTCAACCAGCACATCATCAAAAGAAACAGGTCGAAAGGGCTGCAAGATCCTGTGTTGACTGTCAAGACGTACAAAGACAACGAGTATGGGTTTGAGGTTGACATCAAAGGCCCATGCCGTGTAGTATACCGCCCTCACAAGCCCCTATCATGTGGTGCTCATGTGTGGATTGAAACTGAGGAAACAGTGGTAATCGACGGAGTAAAGGAACTATGAGCTACGTGCGATGGAGTACAGATATCAGAGACGTTATGCCTCTCACTGAGGAACTCCGACTGATGGCTGAGCACAAGATGAAGATGGAAGACATCAACAAAGAGAAGCTCCGTCGCGGTGGTGAAATGTCTGTCTGGTACATCTACTGGCACGCCCTTTCTCCAGAAACACGCGACGAGCAGGTTGTCAGTATCAACCTCGCTGGTGGTGAGTGCTGTGTCAACCTTACCTACGATGATGTGGTGGTGCGGATAGAGAGGGACTTCTGGGATGACCTGTTCCCTGACAGGCCGCAGCGTGAGGTATTCGATTCTGCTCTTAAGAGATGGATCAGAGATGTTGAAGGAGAGTATCCAAATGGGTAGATACAAAGTGTTGGACTTGGAAACTACGGTCAGGAATGTGGGAGATGATCTACAGGGCGGCGGCTTTGCGGCCTCTCCATTCCACCCCGTGAACGAGATAGTCTATGCAGGAGTGAAGAATGAGCATGACGATGACGTAACCATCTATCCAAAGTTTAATCCTCCAGAACTTGAGGATGACATCAGGCTTGTCGTTGGGCATAATATCGCCTTTGATTTGCAATACTTGCTTATGGGCCAGAATCATCGCTTAGGACATCTTTTCCCTCAGTACGCAGATTGGTATCAATGGTTCCATAGCGGTGGCTTGATATGGGACACGATGCTAGCTGAATACATCATCAGTGGACAGGAGCATAAATGGCCTTCTCTGGACTTTTGCTCAGAGAAGTACGGAGGTACGCTGAAGGATGATAAGATCAAGGAGTACTGGAAGGCTGGTATAGCTACAGAGGATATACCGGAAGATGAACTCAAGGATTACCTAGCTCATGATGTACAGAACACTGAGCTTGTGTTTCTTTCGCAGCTTGATATAGCCTACCAGCAGAATCAGGTCAACCTCATCATGCAGATGATGGAAGCCCGTATGGCTACTATCAAGATGGAGTGCAACGGCACCTTCTTTGATAAGAAGGAAGCAGAGAAGGAGATGACAGAAATCGAGGGTAAGATTCTCGGATTCAAGAACCGGCTAGAGACTCTTGTGGAGGCAGAGCTGCCCCATCGTGTACCGCTTGATGTTATGTCAGCTACTCAGATGAGCAAATTCCTCTTAGGAGGGATTCACACGTACCCGAGGGACATAACACAGTACGACTCAGAGGGCAACGTACTGAGGTTCAAGACAGGAGCAAGGAAGGGACAGGTAAAGACGAAGAAGGGTAAAGCAGAAGTACGTCTGGAGATTCGAGTAAACCCTGTTGACGTTGGCTCCACGATGGGCAAGAATGGTACGTGGAAGCTGGACGATGACATACTTAAGGCAATTGCTAGAGCACGTAATATAGATCCAGTCACACTAGAGATCGTTGATCTCATGCGGAAGATCCGCAAGCATCAGAAAGACATCACGGCCTTCTACAAGCCGTATATTGGCATGACGTGGCACACTGGCTTGCTTCATCCGAGCTACCAGCATACCAATACTGACACTGGCAGGCTCTCGTGTGTCAAACCTAACATGCAGCAGTCGAGCAAAAAGGACTAGACATGAGTGATATCAGAAAGTACTTACGATCCCGCTTCGGAGATGAGGGCCGGATTCTTGAGCTTGATTACTCACAGCTTGAGATCTTTGTGCTTGCTCATCTAAGTGGTGATAAGCAACTGAGACAGGACTTGATGAGTGGACAGGATCTCCACGGGATCTCAGCCTCTAAGCTGTTTGGAAGCAAGTTCACCAAGGCGCAGCGGCGTATCGCTAAATCGCTTAGCTTCCAGCTACAGTACGGAGCAGGCTACAAGAGCATGGCAGCTCAGAATAACATCCCTGAGTCTCTGGCGAAGAAGTTCATAGACCAGTACTACAGCCGCTATCCGATGATACGTCTATATCAGGAGCATCTACAGACCGAGATTGAGGGCAGCAGGAGAGTGACTGACAGGAGAACCCCAAAGGGATTTCAGAAAGGTAAGAGTAAGTTCCAGTCAGAGACTGGCAGGATCTATACCTTCTGGGAAGACGATGCGCCTGACTGGATGGCGAACCCAAGATACCCCGGTGCCAAGCCCAAAGCAACAACGTTTAGTCCAACCAAGGTAAAGAACTATCAGGTTCAGGGCTATGCAACTGGCGACATTGTTCCTATGGTAGTAGGCAAGCTTTTCAGGGAACTGTGTATTTATAATAATGCCCAAGGAGGAGAAGTTGTGTTGTTCATCAACACAGTGCATGACTCAGTGGTGTTTGATTGCATTAATGAAAGTCACGCCCAAACTTGGGCGTACATCGCATCAACGATTATGAAATCAGCGCCGAAGATGCTGAAGGAGCATCTCCATGTTGACTTCAGCATGCCACTTAAAGTCGATGCAGAAATTGGGAAAAACTGGCAGGACATGGAAGAGTTTATCCCAGCTCCATTCTAACTGACTAAAGGTAACTGAAATGAAATTTCCTCTTAAGAGCACAATCTTGGCAGCAATGTTAGCCACCTCTCCTGTACAGGCAGAGGAGTATGGCGCTATTCACCTTACGATCCCCACGGACTTCAGCGGCGTAGGGTTTCAGCTTGTAGTACGCAACGATAACTTCGAGGCACGAACGGGCTTCGATACGATGGGCAACGCGCAGTTTGGTGCGGGCCTAACAGCAGGGGATGACTACACGGCTAGTATTGGAGCATCAATCAGCACGTTCCACAAGTCGGTAGTTCCATACGTAGCTGCATCCACCTATCAGGGGGAAGTTGAGGTAGGTGTTGTCAGCTATGACACTGATCTGGCATACTTCTATGCCGGGACTCGCATCAACGAAGGAGATGACAATAATGGCAAGCGAAAACGTAGCAGTGTTGGAGAGGGCGATGACTCCGGTGGAGGTTCAGGCGGCGATAGTGGAGGCGACAACGGGGATGATGGTGGATCTGATCCTGATGGTGGGGATAGTGGTGGTGATAGTGGGGGCAATTCGGATAATAACTCGGGGCTAGGTGATGGCACCAATCCGGGTAAGGGAGGCGGAAAGGATGGCTCCCCGAACACCGGCACTGATAACCCACACAACAACTGAGTAATGGTGTCCCTGCTGGTTGCTGTTGGATCAGAGTAACCACCGCGCTAAGCCTAGGATAGCTAACTGCTTACATACAAACGGGTAAGCCAGCCAGCGGGGATGCCACCTACCAAAAGGGACCAGTAATTACATGACTCTGGAGAGGATGATGGAGCATGCCATGGTAACTACGTATTATATATGTATGCAGTATTCTGGAGTGACCGCTCAGAAGTGTCTGTGGCAGGTCATGTCCAGACCCATTCAGAACTACAACGAGGCTCTCGTCTGGAAGTGGCACATGGAAGACCTACATCCGGGTAAAGAGTTCTTCATCACAAAGATAGAAGGAGAGGATAATGGAATCAGAAAGACCATTGTACGGTGATACAGGCGGGCATAACTTCTACAAGGAAAAGTATGAGGAAGCCTGCAAGCGCATCGCTGAACTTGAGCAAAAATTGGAAGCCTACCATGATGCGGTTGTCTCTTCCACTATAGCCGAACTGGAGCTGGAATTATCTACAGCAATAAACGCGAAGGAGCAGGCAGAGATTCAAGCAAGCGAAGCACGTCAAGCTACATATAGACAAGCATTGCTTGATTCACATGAGCGCCTCGCCGGACTGGAG
>Ga0180437_10007168_pt1 | contig 14624 bp, 9 predicted proteins | sample SS_ome_4_FD_132410 | JGI IMG/M metagenome (GOLD analysis project Ga0180437, IMG submission 132410) | Hypersaline lake sediment archaeal communities from the Salton Sea, California, USA - SS_3_D_1 metaG | ecosystem: Environmental > Aquatic > Non-marine Saline and Alkaline > Hypersaline > Sediment...
ACCGATTGACCCCAATTATCTCTCCTGGAAACTAAAGACGCTGAATTATCACGCTCGTTTCATCGAGTTAGCGGGTGAGATCAACAGCGCTATGCCGTTATATGTAGTCAGCAAGACCATTGATGCTCTGAACGAGCTACGCAAACCGCTCAACGGATCGCAAGTGTTGGTGTTAGGTGTGGCTTATAAGCGTGACGTAAAGGATGTGCGAGAATCACCGGCTCTGGACATCATCCGTTTGTTGAAGGAGAAGGGCGCTCAGGTAGCCTATCACGATCCGTATGTGCCTGAATTGCCGTTGGATGGAGAGGTTCTGACCTCGGTTGAGTTGAAGCGGTCGGTGCTTTCAGAGGCGGATTGCGTCTTGGTGACCGCCGATCACAGCCTGTACGACTGGCCCTGGGTGGTAGCGAACAGCCGTCTGGTGGTAGACACACGCAACGTTACACAAGGCATTCATGGCAAGGCAACGATAGTCAGGCTGTAAAGAGATACCCATTTTCATGATTGTATAACTTGATTCTTTATTGATATTTACTGGCGGGAGTATCTGTCTTACTGGAATTAACAGTGGATGAAGGGGGGGCTATGGAGCTCAAACGTTATCTCAAGGTTTTGCTCAGATGGTGGTGGCTTGCTTTGGTTGCATTTCTTACGGTGACCGCAGCCAGTATTGTTTTTACCTACACTCAGACTCCGAGCTACGAGGCTACGGCTAGGTTGGTTGTCAGCACGGCTCCTGCTGTGGCTGACCTGCGTGAAGTTCGGGCTTCCCTAAGTGCGTTGGACGCTGGCATCATCAACACCTACGCTGAAATCGGCCAGAGTCGGACCATCTTGGAACAAGCATGGAGTGATTTGGATGTGCCACCAGAGACTCGACGACGCTTCGAAGCGCGTTCCTCAGTCTTGCAAAAGACAAACCTCATTCTGATCACCGTTGCTGGTCCAGATCCGGCTATTGCGCACGAGGCGGCCAACGCGATCGCACGTCATGTGGTAGACTATGTAAGCAACCTTTATGAGATCTACGAGCTCAAGTTGCTGGACGCGGCCGAGCGTCCCTACTCGCCCGTCAGCCCCAATAAGAAACTGAACCTTTTGCTAGGCTTCGTCTTGGGGGTAGGCACTGCTATCGCCTTCACTTTCGTCGCCGAATACTTGCGGGCGCCTATAGAGGAGATGGAGCAGCTCTCGCTGATGGATGCGCAGACGGGAGCCTACAAACGCTCTTATTTCCTGCACCGTTTACGGGAGGAGGTGAGCCGCTCCAACCGACATCAACGTCCCTTTACCATCAGCCGGATGCGGGTGGATAATCTGGATGAGATCGTCAAGCTCTATCCCCCTCGCACCCGTGAGCTCATCCTCCAGCGGGTCGTTCACTTCCTTAGACAATCTCTGTCTGAAGAAAATGTAATCGCCCACTGGGAGGACGGTGATCTTGTCATCCTGATGCCCGACTGCGATGAGGCGATGGCCCGGCAAGCAATAGGACGCCTGCACACCAGTATGCAATGGACCCTTTTTGAAGTCGAAGACCTCGATTTCAAGCTCAACCTGACAGCCAGTTTTGGGATGGCAACCCATACCTCTAATGGCGCAGGCCCCGATGATTTATTGAGGAAGGCCACGGAAGCTCTACATCGAGCTGAAATTGTTGGAGGGAATGGGATTCACCGTCTGGAGGATGAGGCTGATGGTTAGTGCTATCCCTGGGCTGTCACACCGCCTAGCCAGAGTCTATAGATCTCTGGCGCACAGCCACGCCTGGCTCCCCGTTGGCCTGACCATGGCTGTTGTCTGTATCGGTACCCTGTTGGCGTATGTACAAGTTCGCATCTCACCCCTCTTTGCCTTCCTCCCTGTCATAGCTTTACCCATAGGCCTGCTGCTCGCCAGTCGGCCGGACATCGGCCTTTTGCTGGTTGTCTTCATTATCCCCCTTGAAGACTTTCACACAGCATTTGGATTGCCATCCTCACTCTCCGTGGTCAAACTGCTCAGCCTGGTTGTCTTTGGTGCTGCTATCGTCCATTTTTGTGTCTTCCGCAAAATGGACCGCCTGGTATCCGCACCCCAGAACTGGCTCATCTTGCTTTTTCTGGCGGCAACGGTCGTCTCCGGTTTGGTCGCCATTGATCCGACGGCTGCGTTGAGCCAGACATTCAAGTTTGCACGAGTGCTTTCTCTCTATGTGATGATTATCCATATTGTCCGCACGCCCACCGACCTACGCCGTGTCGTATGGGCGGTGGTGATCTCCGGTCTGATCTGCACCCTTTACGGCATCTACAATTATCATTTCAACCCGGCCGAGCTAGGTTCCGAACCGCGGATTAGTGGGATGATGGGAAATGCCAACGGATTCGCCGCAGAGATGGTGGCTCGCTTGCCGTTGGTGCTGTATCTCCTGATGGGCGAGCGGCATATCGGTCGGCGAGTGCTGCTGGCCTTGACAGCCGCCGCGCTGCTGTATGGGATCTTGCTATCCGGGTCGCGGGGGGGGGTGTTGGGCTTGGTTTTGGCAATGGGGCTGTTCGTCATCCGGCAGAAGCACAAACTGGTCACCCTGGTTCTGATCCTCGCTCTCGTTCCTGTAGTGCTGAACATCATGCCGCTTCACATCAAGGAGCGTGTGGGGCTAGTGTCAACCAAGTACGACACCACAGATGCCTCTGTCGAGCGTCGGCAGACTTATCTGGAGTTCGGGCTGCAACTCTTTCTGCAGCATCCCGTGACTGGCGTAGGATTACAGGGTTTCTCCGAAGCCTATTCTCGCTCCCAATATCGGTTCCTGCAGACGTCTCAGGCGAAGCGTGTCGCTCATAACACGTATCTGGAAATCGCCACGGGCACTGGCCTGCTAGGGCTGATTCCTTTTCTGGGGTTGTTCTTTATCTCACTGCATGAGGTTGTCAAGGCTGCCCAAGAAATGGCTCATGATTGGTTTCTGGCGGGCGTGGCCAACGGGATTTTCGCCGGTTTCGGCGGGTTTCTCCTTACCAGTTTTTTTCTCACCGCGCAGTATGAGAAAACACTGTGGTTGTTAGTGGCTTTGACGGTTGTGATGAGGCAACTGTCCCATTACCACGCTGAACGACGCGCCAAAAGGTTCCATAGTTGGTCCAGCCAGTCGCCGGATCCCCTCTACTCCCCGGAACCTGAGTCGGCCTCCAATCTTAGAGGGAACAGGAGGACTTGGTGGAGATGATCACTTTTCTATTTTGGACGTTAATCACGTTGTGCTTTTACCTCTACTTTGGCTATCCTGTATTGCTGGTACTGGTTGGCCTGTTGCGCCGGCGTAGCGTCTCCAAAAAAGATATCACGCCCTCTGCCACCCTACTCATCCCAGCGTACAACGAGGAGGCCGTGATGGCCGCTAAACTGGATAACGTGTTGGCGCTCGATTATCCTCGCCAGAAACTGGATATTTTGGTGGTTTCCGATGGGTCCGATGATGATACCGAGGCCATCGTGCGCCGCTACAGTCAACAAGGAGTGCGTCTGCTGGCGCTCCCGCGGCGAGGCAAGGCTTCCGCCCTTAACACAGCAGTGCCGCACGTCCGTGGCACGATCATTGTCTTCTCCGACGCTAACACCATGTTGGAACCAGACGCCTTGCGCATCCTGGTCCAAAGCTTTCACGACCCTGAGGTGGGAGGGGTGTGCGGCAATCTGACACAACGCTCAGCCCGGCAAAGCGATAGCGTGAGGAAAGGAGATAGTCTGTATTGGCGCTACGACAAATTCGTCAAGCGGATGGAAGGTTACACGGGGAGCATTACCTTTGCCGCTGGATCCCTGTATGCCATCCGCAGGGAGCTATTCGTACCTATTAGCGACCTGGGGGCCGTTGACGACGTGGCTATCTCCTCCCAGGTGGTGAAGCAAGGCTATCGGCTGGTGTATGAGCCGGACGCGGTCTGCTACGAGGAAGAAGCAGCCTCAACCGAAGGGGAGTTTCGCCGCAAGAGCCGGCTAGTCAATATCGGTCTGCGCGCTCTCCTTGCCACAGGCATTCTTAATCCATTCCGGTACGGTTTCTATGCTTGGCAGGTTGTTTCTCACAAGCTTTTGCGCCGTTTGGTAGGATATTTTCTGATAGCTATTCTACTTCTTAATATGATCTTGGTGCTGAATAATGCCAGTATGCTATATCGCCTTACGCTGTTGACACAGATCATCTTGTATGCGATTAGTTTGGCCGGCTATTTGCTACGACGTTCCCCCTGGGGACAAAAGAAGATGTTTTATGTCCCCTTCTACTTTGTAATGGTCAATATCGCGGCCATGGTGGGTGTCTGGAATTTGTTGCGAGGGGAACGAATTGTCTCTTGGCAACCTGTACGCGAGTGAACTCGGTTATAGTAAACAGCGACCTGTGAGGGCGGCGCGCCATGGGGGAGGATGCGATGGGATTGGGCGTATGTATGGTCATATCACGTTTCCATCCCTTTGTCGGAGGAATGGAAACTCACACGTTGGCTTTGAGTCAACGCCTTCTAAGACGAGGTGTGGACGTCTTTGTCCTGACCCTGGGCTCTGTTGGCCTCGATTCTTACGAAGAGATCAACGGCCTGTCTATCTACCGTATCCCCACCAGAGTTAACGCTGGTAAGATCGAGATGGCGCTGGAGTTCATCGCTGGAGCGTTGCGTTGGATGGCTCGCCTTCGCCATCGCTATCAGATCATCCATAGCCACGAGGTCGTCTCCCCAACCACGGCCGGTCTTCTGGGACGCGAATTGTTGGGTAAAAAGCTCCTCGTCAATCCCCATAGCGCCAGACATGCTGGTGGTCTGTACACGCTTTTGGAGCGGCGGCGTTGGACCGGCCGGACGCGTTTGACATGGATGGCTGCTCGGGCCGATGCTTTTGTGGCCATCAGTCGCCAAGTTAAGGACGATTTGATCAGTTTGGGTATACCGCCGAGCAAAATCGTTGGCATTCCCAATGGAGTTGATACTCACCACTACACGCCATTGAAACCATCAGCTAAGGCTTTACACAAACGGGCTCTGAACCTTTCGGCTGGTCCGATTGTTATTTTCGTAGGCCGTCTCACCCCCCTCAAACAGGTTGATGTGTTGCTCCAGGCCTGGGCTAGAGTTCTTCAGCGTCAGCCCCATGCCTGCCTGGTCATTCTTGGGGATGGGGACGAGCGCTCAAATTTGGAAAGACAAGCTCAAGAGCTTGGCATCGACGCGCAGCTTGACTTTCGGGGCAACGTTGACAATGTCGTTGATTATCTCCAAGTTAGCGATCTCTATGTTCTTCCCTCACGGGCTGAGGGGCTGCCCGTTGCCGTATTGGAAGCGATGGCTTGTGGGGTGCCTATCGTCGCCTCGAACGTGGGGGGCATCCCAGACGTTGTTCGGGATGGCCTTAATGGCCGATTGGTCCCTTCGGGGGACTTTGAGGCATTGGGCGCGGTGATTGGCCATCTTTTGGACTCTCCTACTGACCGCCAGCGACTAGGAAGGCAAGCCCGCCGGGATGTGGTGGCTGCTTACTCGCTGGAACATATCACTCAGCGGTTCTTGCTTCTCTATCAGGACTTGGTAGGGCACGCTAAATTCTTATCCACAGGTGAGTGCGACGTCATCGGTTGATTATTCACAAGTTAGGCGTATCAAGAAAATGTCCAACAGTGAAAGACAGAACAACAGCAAAAGATCATATCACGTGGCCTATATCGTCTCTGGTTTCCCATGCTTGTCAGAGACATTTATCCTGCGCGAGATGAACGATCTGGAAAAGCGCGGCGTTAAGGTCTCTCTCTTTCCTTTGCTGCGGATAAACGAGCCAATCCTTCACAGTCAGGCCAACCCGTGGATGGGGCGGGCACACTTCACGCCGTTCATTTCGCCAGCGGTTGTGGCAGCGAATCTATACTACCTGTTCCGACATCCCCTCAAATACCTTGAACTGTGGATGTTTACTTTGTGGTTTTCGTTGCCTAGTCCACCGCTCCTGGTGTTTATCCCAGGTATCTTGGTAAAGGCGGCCTACTTTGCCCGTGTGATGCGAAAAGTAGACGTTGACCACATCCATGCGCATTTCGCCACACATCCTGCAGCCACAGCTTTGATGATCAACTGGTTAGCCGAAATTCCTTACAGTTTTACTGCCCACGCCCACGACATTTTCGTGGACACTGCGATGTTGTGCGCCAAGCTGAAACGAGCAGCGTTTGTGGTTGCGATCTCAGAGTTTAACAAGCAATTGATGCGCAAGCTTTGCCCCACCGTGTCGGAAAACAAAATCCATGTCATCCATTGTGGGGTTGACCCCCAGCGGTTCCATCCAGCGCCCCGGTCCATCGCTCGGAAACCCTGGCAACTGCTATGCGTTGCCAACCTGAAAGAGTACAAAGGGCAACGTTACCTCATCGAAGCCTGTCACATTCTGCGCCAGCAGGGCCTGGATTTCGAGTGCCGACTGGTTGGACACGGAAAAGATCGCCCCAAGCTGGAGCGGCAAATTGCCGAGTTGGGATTGAGTGACTGTGTTCATCTGCTCGGCCCCAAGTCACAGGACGAGGTAGCTGATCTTATGGCCGCTGCCGACGCATTCGTCCTGCCCAGCGTTGTGCAGTCTAACGGGAAAATGGAAGGCATCCCTGTCGTTCTGATGGAGGCTATGGCTAGCAAGTTGCCGGTGATCAGTACAAGAATATCGGGCATCCCGGAACTGGTCGCGGATGGCGTGTCAGGCTTGTTAGTCCCGCCGCGTGATGCGCAAGCCCTGGCGGAGGCCCTATCAACGTTATATCATAATCGCGCCGAAGCTGCGGCGATGGGCCGCCGTGGTCGTGAAAAGGTGCTTGCCGAATTTGTCCTGGCTGATAATGTCACACGCTTGAGCGAGCTTTTTGGGACGGTTGAACTAAGCTGTTCTGGCCTGCCATCCTGACTACACTGATCACTTGTGAATGTAGTATAAATGGGAGAACAATATGATAAAGGGGATTATGACATGTTGAAAACCTGGAATAACGTGACGCGGACGTCCTGCGAGGAAAAGATGATGGATACGCGCACTCCCTTCGTGTTCCTAACTTCCCAATCCTACTCAGGGTCTACTTTGCTTGCGTTCCTTTTGGGAGCGCACCCTGAAATAGCCACTGTTGGTGAAATGGTCGGCTTGCTCCCTCGTGCAAATTCCGATGAATTTCTCTGCTCGTGTGGACAGAAGATCAAGGAATGCGAGTTCTGGCACGCGATAGCGTCTGTCATGGAGACCAAAGGATTTCAGTTTGAGGTGGCAAATTTCAATACCCGATTTGAACTGGGAAGTCATCCATTAATCCGTCGTCTCCGAGCAGGCTCTTTGCGGAGCAACACTTTAGAGGCGATCCGAGATGCGATTTTCTGGGCCTGGCCTGGACAGACCTATCAATTGAGTAAAATAGCTGCCAGGAATAAGGCTTTGGCAGAAGCCGTTTTGGATGTAACAGGTAAGCGTGTCTTTCTCGATACATCCAAGAATCATATGAGAATCAAGTATCTGCTGAGATACTCTGACTTGGATATGCTTGTAATTCATCTTGTGCGCGATGTCAGAGGCGTGGTGACTTCCTATCTGAGTCACCATAGAGGTGCGACTGCTCAACGGGCTGCCCAATCGTGGGTTAACAGGAACAGGAACATACAGAGGCAACTGAGGGCTGTTCCTGATAACAAGCAGATTAGGGTTCGCTATGAAGATTTGTGCCAGAATACGCAAGATACTTTAGAATGCCTATATCGCTTCTGTGAAGTAGAGCCTGGTGTTGTTGTGACAGATTTCCGCTCGGTGCCTCATCACATCGTGGGTAATACTAGGATGAGACTAAGTAGTGCATCGGAAATTAAGTTCGACGAACGATGGAAAAGAGTGCTCACTGAAGATCAACTAAAGGAAATAGATCGAGTAGCAGGGGCTATGCACCGTCAGTACGGCTATGAATAGGAGCTTAAGATTGACGACCTCTCATGATGCATCAACTGATCACGATTCTCTCCCAGTCGCCAAAAGAGGTTGCATCCTGCTTCTCACAGAAGGGGATGTCACTGACCTGCGTTTCCACTCAGGGGGCAATCACCATCTTTACTTGGCTCCGACAGCACATTGCGACGTCCTCGCCGCCGATATGCGGTTTCGCGGTTGGCGGCGTTATGCCAATGCCCTTTATGCTTTCAGCATTCTCCCCCTGAAAGTGGCGAGGGATCTATCACGGCAACTTGGGGGCGTTTGGGGAAAAAAAACGAGACTGTGTGAAGCAGAAATTCTCTCAAAAACGGTTTGGCCTGAGGACACGTGCTGCTTCTTGGTAGGTGAGGAATGACGACAAAGCAAGTCGACGCAGAGTTGACCCACGACCACTTCAAACGTTCATCTTTTTTAGAAGAGAGCGCCTTTACGTTGGTTGTCAAAGTGTTAATATTCTTCCTGGCTACAGGTTCAGGTGTGATTGTTGCCCGTACCCTCGGACCGGCTGGCAAGGGCGCCTTCAACCTGGCGACTTCCCTACCTAACCTTGTGGGTAATATGGTACTACTTGGGATGAACTTTTCCTGCATCCGTTTGCTGGGTGAAGACAGCCCCTATTCCCCGCGCACTGTCGTATCCACATTCTTCACCTGGAGCATTCTGTGGGGGAGTATTTGGGTTGCTATTGGCTGGCTTTCCTATGGCTATCTGCAGGGCACAATTCTCAAAGGAGTCAATGCTCTGACCTTTGGTCTTGCTCTGTTAGGAATTCCGTTGTTGTTCCTGCAATCTATGGCTTCACACTCGCTGCAAGGCCTAAACCGCATCAGAGCCTTCATTATAACGTGGTTATCCTATGGAATCTTTCGTTTCCTGGGACTATGTATGCTCTTGCTGCTTCTCAAGCAAGGAGTAAATGCGGCAGTTTTGGCCGGGTTATGTGCCGCTTTGTTTTCTTTGCTGATTGCCTTGTCCCGACTGCACCGGCTGGTTCCGATTGGGTGGGGCATGGATTGGAATCTCTTGGTGCGTGATGTCCTTAGCTATGGCGTTCAGGTTAGCCTCGCTGGCACTATGATGCTTGGTATTTACAGAATTGACCTCTACATTGTCAATTACTATAGCCAGAGCACAGACCAGGTTGGCTATTATGCGTTGGCCGTTTCCCTGGCAGAGGTTCTGTGGAAGGTTAATGAGTCTATTGGAGTGGTTTTGCACCCGCGCGTAACTCGTGGCACACCGCAGAGTCGGGCAGAGTTGACGGCCAGTGCCGCGCGGAATTCCTTATTTCTCACCACGCTGGGTGCGTTGGCAATGGCTCTCGTTGCTCGGCCTGCTATCACTCTGGTATATGGTGTCGAGTACCTGCCAGCAGTGTGGCCGCTTGTCTTGCTATTGCCTGGCATTGTCACCATCATTGTGCATCGTACACTCGGCTCGTATTTGGCTCTCAATGAGAGTCCTCTATACCTGATTCTGCCCACAGGTATGGCCATGATTGCCAATGTAGGACTCAATTTGTGGTTGATTCCTCGATGGGGGATTGCAGGGGCAGCGTTTGTGTCTTTCATCTCCTATTCATTGGCCAGCGTAGTCACGCTGGTGCTTTTCCTGCGTGTGGCACCGTGGGTGGCGTGGCACAACATTCTGTTGATTGACCGTGAGGACATCTTGCGATATTGGAGTGTGCTCCAGAGAATGAAAAGAAGTGCCGTCGCTGTGCTATCTCGCTGATGAGCTGGTGCTCAGAGGAGTGCAGTACACAGATGCACGTTGTTCAATGATCAATTCGTCTGGACTGCTGATTTTTAGGAGGTGCTACTATGGTCAAAGGTGTTTCTCATCACGTCACGACTGAAAATTCTGCTTCCTCACCACTCCGGGTCATGGTCGTCGTTTGCACCCGCAACCGACCGGACATGGTTGTAGAGGTATTGAGGGATTTGCTGGACAACACATATCCGGCCTTTAAAGTGCTGGTGGTTGATCAAAGCACAGACAACCAAACGAGAGAGATTGTTTCTCGATATCAGAAAGAAACTGAGGTTCTTGAGTATCTTCCTACGAAAACAACGGGTATTCCTGTGGCACGCAATATCGGCTTCAGCGAGGCCAGCCGATGCGCAGATATTCTTGCCTTTACGGACGATGACTGTCGCGTGCCACCTGACTGGATTTCTCGGATGGCAGCAGAGTTCGCCGCTGATCCCGACCTGGATGTTTTGATCGGTAGAACACTTCCACTCCAAGATAGAGAAGGGGCGATTCCGATCTCAACGAGTTGTTCAACACGACGCATGACTTTCAACGGTTTGCCTAACCCTTTGCTTGTCAATCTCTTCGAGCTTGGTGGAACCTTGAATTTTGCTGTGCGACCATCTACTTGGCACGCTGTTGGGTCCTTTGATGAGGGCTTGCGCAGAGGCTCAGACATTGATTACAACTACCGAATCTTGCAGAAGGGAAAGAAGTTAGCTCGTGTGCCCGATGTATTGCTTTATCATCGAGTTTGGCGGACACAAGGTGAGGCTGCACAAGTTGACTGTGCCTACCATGAAGCAGCAGGCGAAGTGATTGCCAAACACTGGCTACTGCGGAGCAAGGGCTCCCGGCTCTACGCCCTCTCTCGCATCTGGATCTATTTCTTACGGCCGCTTTTTCATGGCCTTGTACGTCTCAGTCCGCGCCGCGTGCGCAAGAGTTGGAGTGCATTGCAAGCCACCCTACGGGGAATGAGGATTGCAAAAGAGCGGTATCAAGTAACAAAAGCAGGTTGACCCTTTTACGTTCAGGGGTAAAAGTCCAACCGTGTTGGACGGTCCAGCCCTGTTAGGCATTGACGAGGTAAAACGGCCCAACCAGTTGGCCTCCTACCAGTTTTGAGACGGTTGCGCCACCTTAGGGGGAATCTAACGTCGTGTGCTCTTTTTGCCGTAGTAGCAGCGTTAAGCTAGTTCTGGATTGTGTTTGTGATGGAAGGGGCATTATGAAACACTATTGGATTGTTATACTCATCACTTTAGTCCTGTTGGGTGCAGCTTGTCCTACACCGCCGCTTGTTCTGGCTCAAGCTCCGTCGCCTACCCCCTCGCCCACTCTGTCAGATGTGGATCAACATGAATTCACCATCACTTTGGCAGAGTTAGGCTACAATGAGAAGACCCTCTACGGCCCCGCTTCCTCGGCCAATTACTCCTTCGGGTTGCCCGCTTACTGGCAGCCGTTGCCCGGAAGCTATGCCACGGTGGATCTGGAGTACCAGGCGCAACAGATAGCGGAGACAACTGCAACCCCTCAACCTATGGGTGCCGCCATAGCTATAAGTCTGAACGATCGCACTCTTAAGAGTACATCTCTTATCACCAGTACACAGACAACTCTGCAGGTACCTTTACCGGCTGAGGTATTAGCCGCCAATAGTAGATTAACTATCAGCCTGAACGTTTCTGGCGAATGTCACGACATCCAACGGGCTTCCCTCGTTGTCAAAGATACTTCCAGTTTGCATTTGATCTACACTGACATGCCGCTCACGTTGGACCTGGCGCTCTATCCCTATCCCTTCTACCAGCGGTCTTTTGAGCCGGATGAGGTGCTCTTCGTCTTGCCACCGCAACCCACTCCCGTTGAGATGGAGGGGGCTGTTGCTATGGCAGCTAGTCTAGGCGAACTGACTGGCGACCAAATGGCAATCAGCAGCACCACCTCTCTGGAATGGGATGCACAGGCGGCAGGGAAAGAACACCTGATCGTCGTCGGCAAACCCGAGACCAATAGCCTGATCCCAGGGTTGAACGTCAACACAGGCTTACCTGTTTCCCTTCAGCCGCGTCAGATGGAGATGGTCACCCAAGGACCAGAAAGCGTTGTTCCCGGTGGAGAAATCACCCTCACTGCTGTGGTAACCAATACGGCTGACTATACTGTTTCGGCCCCTCAACTTCGATCTTCTTTGCCTTTTGAAACAGAGATTGCTGCCTGTCAGCCGGAATGTACGGAAAAAGATCGCACAGCACAGTGGTCCCTGGCTGCATTGTCACCGGGAGAAGCATTCCCGGTTTCCCTTACCTTGCGAGTCACGCAACCTATCACCGCAGCGGCTCTCGAATGGACTTTCTCCCTGATGGATGAGGAGCATGGCCCTCTGAATGTGAACAGCTTCACCACGACAGTTGCTTCTGCTATTTCGCCTAGTTTGTCCCTGATCACCCACAAGGCGGAGGGAGAATACTTTTTTGCTTACGGTGACCAGGCTATCTCTGAAGGGGATGGGATCATTCAAGAGATCGTTTCACCGTGGGATGCGACAAAGGCTATCTTGATCGTGACAGGATTGACAGATGAGGCCCTTCACAAAGCTTGTTATGCCCTGAGCACCAAGACGTATTTCCCAGGTATGCAGGGATCCTTCGCTCTGGTGCGGGAAACGCACCCAGTTCCTCTCTCGGTTTCAGAACTGGAGAGCGTTGATGTGACTTTTGCCGACTTGGGCTACGACGATGTAGTGATCTCGGGGACCAGAGATCGGCGGGTTGATTACTGGTTTGATATGCCGCTCGGTTGGGGTCTGACTTCCGAGGCTTTTGTCCGGCTCCTCTTCAGCCATTCCGCCCTTATTGACTATCAACAATCATCTCTGACGGTTCTACTCAATGAGACCCCTGTAGGCAGTGTGGCTTTAGATGAGAGCAACGTCGCGGGAGGCTCCCTGCAAGCTCCGCTTCCAGACTCGCAGATCAGGCATGGCTGGCGGAATAGGCTTTCGGTAGTAGTGGACATGCGCCTCGCAGACGAATGTTCTGACCCCAATGTCAGCCAAATCTGGTCCACCTTCAGCCGCGATTCTCTACTGCACTTGGCTCATACGGAAAGAGCCAGCCCGCAATTGGCTCTGGATTTTTACCCCCTTCCTTTTGCTGTCAAACCGGACATGCACGACGTGGCCATTGTGCTTCCCCCTTTATCCGGTCCGGTCGAGCGTGATGGAGTGCTCCGTTTGATAGCTGATTTGGCGAATTCAGCTAGTGGGGACGTGTTCAATCCGGCTGTCTTTATCGGGGAGCCAGTCAACTGGGGGGATCTAAAAGATTACCATGTCATCGCCATTGGGCGTCCTTCGGCCAATCCAGCCATCGCTCTGGTCAACGCTGACCTGCCCCAGCCCTTCATTCCGGGCACTGATGAGATCGAGCAGGTAGTGGACAATGTGGTCTTCCGCCTGCCAGCGGGTCTTAGCTTGGGCTATGTTCAGGAGATGCCTTCGCCTTGGAATGAAGAGCGGGCCTTCCTCGCAGTGACGGGAACAACCGATGAAGGCGTAGGTTGGGCCATTCGTGCCCTTGTTGATTCGAGTTGGCGACTCAAGGGAAACCTAGCTCTAGTGCGTGACGGGGAGGTCTATAGCACTGACACGCGGAGGTTAACTCGCAGCGGCAAGGCTGCTGAGGCAGCTACTGCTATACCAGAGTTGACCGCGGTGGGCACCCCTAGCCCCACGCCGCTAAAGGCTACACCTGCTCCGTCGGTTGTGACCAGCGGTACCCCGCTTTCTCCTTCACCTGGCCTGCCTGATTACAAGCGTCCCCCCTGGCTCATCCCTTTAGTCATCGCCATTGTGCTAGCGGTAGCTGTCATCCTGGTAATCGCGGCTTGGCAGCTTCGCAAGCGATAAGTATCACATCATGTGGTTTGGAGAAATATGAAGCGTAGAAGGTTTGTCTTTATTGTAATCTTTGGCGTCGTTACTATGCTGCTGGCAAACTGTGGCGTCGCAGTCACAACAGCACTGACCGCCACCCTTTGTGACCTGGTGCTGCCAACACCCAGAGCAAGTGGTGTTGGCGTCACGGCCCCACCGACGCCGACCATCCCCCATCCTGAGCTGGTGCTACCGACGCCCGAAACAAGGGGCGGCGTCCCAGTTATGTCGGCACCGACCGCTACCCATCATAAGCTGGTGTTACCGACGTCCGGGGCAACTGGTGACAGCGTCACATTTACACCCGCGCCGACCACCCCCCAGCCGAGCGATAGCGGTGTGGGCAGCGCTTCCTTCAATGTTACGACGTCAGGTGGTTCTACCCTGGAGTGGACGCACCTGTCAAGCAAGAACGGGGACCTCCCCGCACCCGGCGAGGCCACGCAGCAGACGGCCTCCCTGATCTTGGACGTGGACAAGGATGGAGTCAATGACTTTGTCATCGGCAGCCGACGGGATTCACCGGCGATGGTCTGGTACCGGCGCAACGCCGATGGCTGGACCAGGTACCTGATGGACGATGCTATCCTAGCCATTGAAGCAGGCGGGGCGTTTTGGGACATAGATGGCGATGGGGACCTGGACGTGGTGATGGGCGGGGGTGCTACGAGCAACAAAATGTGGTGGTGGGAGAACCCCTATCCGGACTATGACCCGGCCACCCCGTGGACGCGCCGCGAGATCAAGAGCTCGGGTTCTACCAAGCATCACGATCAGATCTTTGGCGACTTTGACGGGGACGGGCAGGCGGAACTGGTTTTCTGGAATCAATTTGCCCAAAAGCTGTGGATGGCCGATATCCCGGCCGACCCCAAGGACACACAGCCCTGGACGTACCAGGAGATCTTCTCGTGGGGTTCGGGCGAGTTCGAGGGGCTGGCCCAGG
>Ga0180437_10007170_pt1 | contig 14616 bp, 25 predicted proteins | sample SS_ome_4_FD_132410 | JGI IMG/M metagenome (GOLD analysis project Ga0180437, IMG submission 132410) | Hypersaline lake sediment archaeal communities from the Salton Sea, California, USA - SS_3_D_1 metaG | ecosystem: Environmental > Aquatic > Non-marine Saline and Alkaline > Hypersaline >...
AGCAGCAGAGTCAGCAAGGTCAGCAGCATGGTCAGCAGCATATTCAGCAGCATGGGCAGCATATTCAGCAGAGTCAACAGCAAAGTCAGCAGCAGAGTCAGCAGAGTCAGCCGAAAAAGAACAAGAAGATATAAATATATCAATCCTGATAGCATTATTGGAGAATCAAAAAAAATGAACAAAAATACTTTAAGACTATTCAATTATATGGTGAGCAATCCTAAATGGATTAGTAGAATAAAGGAGACCAGACAAAAATATCCAAACTATAAAGATTTTTATAATGAATCATGTAAGATAGTTTTAGAATTAATTCAAACAGAAAAACAATTCTATGATTATCCTAAAGACAATGTTAATATTAAAAAAATAGTTGATATGTATTTTTAAAAAAAGGAAAAAATTATGAAATATAAATACGAATTGGTTTTACAAATTGAAAGCGATAAAGCAATTAAACCTATACAATTAGAATTAATACAAGATTCAGCGTTACATTCAATTGTTGAACCTAAAAAAGCTAAATATTTTCCTTATATTTTAATTAAAAAAATATTTTTAAATAAGGCATTTTAAATGAAAACTAGAATTTGCGCTAAATGTAAAAAAAGAAAACGGCTTAATGAATACCATAAATCAAAAAGACATTCATTGGGACGTAAATTAGAATGTGCAGATTGTACTAATAAATATTTACGCGATCATTATAATAAAAATTATAAAGGAAAACCTGAAACAAAAAGAAAACAAACAGAGTATCATTATAAAAGAAAATATGGAATTGAATATAAAGATTATTTAAAAATGTATGAAAAACAAAAAGGGAGATGTTTAATATGTCTTTTTATTTTTCCTAAAGTCGGGACATTTAGTAAAGGTAAAAAAGATGTATTAGTTGTTGACCATTGCCATAATAGTGGTAAAATTAGAGGATTAATATGTAATAAATGTAATCAAGGTTTAGGATTATTTAATGATTGTCCCGAAACAATAATAAACGCAGCATTTTATTTAATAGACAGAGATAATTTATGAATATATTTGTAACAAGCATTTGTCCAGCTAGATCAGCTAGACAATTAGATGACCGTAGAGTTATAAAAATGGTATTAGAAACTACCCAGTTATTGTGTGGAGCATTAAATATTCATGCAAATAAACAAGTTGCTCCATATAAAACTACGCACAAAAATCACCCAGCGGCAATCTGGGCTAGAACTAGTCGTAAAAACTGGCTATGGTTACATGAGCATGGTCTAGCACTATGTAAAGAATATACTGCAAGGTATAGTAAAGTCCATAAATGCGAAGGCATTTTAATAGAAATACTCGCGCAAGCTAATTTAATACCTGATGGGCCTGTGACTGCATTTGCTAATTGTGCTGCTAATAATGAATTAGGAATTAATTATAAACATGTTGAACCAGTCACTAAGGCATATCAATTATACCTTAATGATCGTTGGGATAATGATAAACGTGAGCCTACATGGTATAAGGAGTCAAGATAATGAATAAAGAAGTACAAATTAAATCATATTTGAGTTATGTATTTAAACATGTTGTTGATGGATTGGATGGTGAATTGAAAGATATTGTCGAAAAAGAAGGAGTTATTGCTGGTGGCGCAATTAGAAGTTTATATACTGGAGCAAATATAAATGATATTGATATTTATTTACAAAATCCAGAATCAGCATTAACGGCACAAAAACAAATTAATGAATGTCTTGGAAAAGGATTTGGTTTTTTTACAAAACTTAAAGTTATGAGATTATTATTTCCTAATCAATTACAAAAACATGATGATTTTTTAAGTGAAAACGCATGGTCTTTTACAAATAAAAAACTAGACTTGCGTATTCAAATTATTTATAAATATACAGGTAAACCACAGGAGTTGGTTGAACGTTTTGATTATACTAATTCACAAGCAGTATATATTCCCCAAACTGACGATTTAATTTTAACTTCACAATTTAAACGTGATGTCTTTAATAAAAAGTTAACGTTTAATGAAAATTGTCATAGTCCAGTATATTCTCTAGAACGAATGTTTAAGTTTATTCGTGGCGGATATACAATTGATAGAAATAACTTATTGAAGCTTTGTAAAGCTGCAGCAAAAGATAGTGAGAATCACGACAGTTTCGTTTCTGGCGGAGACATGTACTAATGATGTATTTAGGAGCAGAACACTATTATTTCTGGACAGGCATTGAGAAGGCCATATTTGGCTTGTATAACGGTTTTCAAGTAGGTCCTAGTCTGGGCACTACAATGCAGGAAAAGTGCTTACAAGCCTATATAGACGGTTATACTATAGGTCTGGAGCTAACGCCTAAAGAGTACATGGAGATGGTATTATGAGTGTAAATATTAACCGAATGAATAAAGCTATGCACCGAGTAGATCCTGATGGAGACTATAGATGGTATATCAATACCGATAATGTTGATGTCACTTTAGAGGTTCAATGGTCGCATGGTGGTGTAGCTATACAAATTTGTGGCGAAATATATGGTCACAAATCTAGATATGATGAATTTTTTCAAAAACTTAAAGATAAAATGGATAAACTAAAAGAGGTATTGTTAAATGAAATTACTTAATTTAATAACAGTTATTCTGTTGTCTTTTCAATGGGGCATTTCCGCGCAAGCAGAAGTTAATGTTTATGATGCTCCTAGTCGTCCGGGATGGATAGTTATTGAAGCAATTGATGATTGTGATTTTTCGCATAAGCTATTGATAAGATTGAAAGATGCTGATAGTTACAAGCCCGGAGATTGGTTAGAACTTTTAATGATTTCGGGAGAATGGAATAAGTGCTTGACAAGTGGCATATAGTTTGCTATAGTATCGGGTATGAAGACTCGAATGAAATTTGTATATGATGATGGTTCAAAGGGTAAGAATAGACATAACTCCGATATTGCTATCTCCAAAGAGACTTATAAAGTTGATGGGCAGCAAGTCTATGTCTTTTTAAACCTAAAGGAAATGTATTTTGAGTTTTTAGATACTGAAGGCAAACCGATTTTTCGCGGTGGAAACACAAAAAACAGCGAAATCCTGCTACAACAAGCCAAAGATGAATTAAAAAAACGAGGATGTCGATTTGCAACAGAAACACGAATTAAATTTGAAGATGAGTGATTTGGACTTAAAGAAAATTAAAGATTTAAGTTTGAATCTATTTAAAAATAATGCTCCAGATCCAAGGAAGGCCGAGCATTTTTTAACAGAATGTTGGGTTGAAGCTGTTATTGGTGAGTTGAATAGATTAAGCTATACAAATATCAATATAAAAAAGGACCACGAACATTTATTAAAAGGTTGAGATGGGAATTACATTAAGTCACACAGCAAAGAATAAATATCTCAATTGTCCTTTGTCTTGGTATATGCACTATAAATTAAAATTACGAGAGCGAATAGTTGGTTCAGCTTTACCATTTGGTACAGCTATTGATGCTGCTCAGGAAGCTTTACTTAAAGGAAAAACTTTAGAAGAAGCTATAAAAATTTTTGATGATATTTGGATTGCTCCTAAAATTAATGGAAAACAATTAGATGGTCCAACAACAAAACTAATTAAATTTTCAAAAGCCGATGGCAAAGAAGGATTAGCTGATACCGCTTGGGGAAATCTTAGAGAGAAAGGGCACTTACTAATTGCTGCTTACCAACAAGAAATAATGCCTAGTATTAAAGATGTTCTTGCAGTTCAAAAACGCATAAGTATTAAAAACGATTACGGTGATTCAATTATTGGATTTGCTGATATGATTGTTAAATGGGAAGACGGTAGAAATATTCTTTTTGACAATAAAACTTCGTCTAAAAAATATCCATTAGATGCTGTGACCGAGGGCGATAAAGCTGGGCAACTAGCACTATATTTTGAAGCTTTGCAAGAAGAATATAGCTTAGATGCTGCAGGATTTATTGTGCTCGAAAAAGAGATTCGAGTACGAGAACCAAGAACTCGTATTCAAACATTAATAGACACTGTTCCTGAAAACATTATTGAAGAAACATTCCAACAGTTTGAAGAGGTTTTAACTGGCATAAAGCTTGGCCAATTTCCAAGCAATCATCCCCACTGTAATCAATTTTATGGTGATTGTATATGTAACAAATACTATCCGTCTAATGGAATGGACATGACTGGACTAATAAAGGTGAGTTAAATGAGTGAAGATAAAAAACTTAAAGATATTATAGCAAAACGTTATGCTGAAGTGAAGAAAGACCAAAAAGAAGTTCTCGAAAAACTTCCCGATGCAGTTGTTGAAGTAGAAAATGATGTAGAGCCAGAAGTAATAAAAAAACAACCAAAAAAAACAACATCTTATCTTCCTCATCGAATTGGAAATAAATATTTTCTCATAAAGATACAATATTTTCTTGACATGGAAAGTGATTTTGTGGCAGACTCTAATATAGAAATTGTTGGCGTTGTACCTTTGGCACAGAAAATAATCGCTTTACAATATGAACAAACTCAGGCAAAAAGCTTGAAATATTATTATGATAGTCAAAAAAACAAGGAGATCAAATGATTTTTTCTTCAGAAACAGATAAGCTTTTTCCAGCTTTAGCAAAAGTTAAGAAAGAACTTCAAGCTGTCAGTAAAAGCGCAAATAATCCTTTTTTTAAATCAAAATACGCTGATTTGAATACATATTTAGACGAAGTAGAGCCGCGACTTGAAAAAGAAGGACTAATGTTGCTTCAACCTTGTAGTGTTGATAGTTCTGGTAATAATTTAGTACACAGTATCATCGTTCATGTGGAAAGTGGTCAACGTGTAGTTTCTTCAATGAAACTTGTTGGTGACGCTAAGATGCAGGATGCTGGTGGTGGAGTAACTTACGCTCGTCGATATACTCTTGGTGCAGTTTTATCAATGAAAGCTGAAGATGATGACGGTAACAAAGTTTCTGGTAAAACAGAAAAGAAAGAAAGTAAATCAAGTTCATCTAAAGCCGCAAGTGGAACTACAAAATCTAGTTCAGCTAAGTCAAGCAAAGCGAAAAGTTCTGGTTTTAGAAATAGAACAAAAGCCAAGCCCCAAGCTAGTGGTGGAGATGACTGGTAATGAGTGAATTTATTGGTAATCAAGGTAAAGTTGACGCAGAACAACTAGAGCAGATACAAAATCCTGCTCCGATTCAAAGCGATGCTCAAGTAACAGAAGATCATTTCAAAAATTCTCTTAGAGAACTAGATGCTTTGGCCGTATTATTTGAACAACAAGGTATGAAGTTGGCGAATAGAAAAAAGAAAGCATTATTTAGAGTTTTAAAAGCAATTTTGTTTGAAACAGAAGAAACTGAAAAGACTTTTGGTAAAGATGAAAAACTAATGCTTGACTTTTGTCGTGGTGTTATGTATCATAGACAAATCGTTGAAATGTTTTTAATGAAAGAAGAAGCTAATAAACTAAGAAAGGAATTAGATAATGGCTAAAGGTAAAGGCTGGCCTGTAGTAGGTCAAATTGTAGAAAATGAAACTAAAGATGGACGTAAATTTCGTTCAGTGAAGTTTGCAGAAAATGTTACTATCCTTGTTGATGGTGAGGAAATTAACATGAATAAATATAGAAACGGCAATTTGGTATCACCTCTAGAAGAAGTGGAACGTTTAATTGAAAACGGTGCTATCGAAGAAAAAGATCAAGAGTTTCGTCGAGAAAAAGCAGCAGAAGTTAGCTCTTGGTTGAAGTATAGTATTGTGGTGCCTCCACAAAAAGGTTAAGATTACTTAATCTCCATCGACCTCCTTTGTTTGCCCCAATCATCAGATTGGGGTTTTTTTATGCTTGCAATTGTTTTATTTGTATAGTAAACTGTTCTAAACGGAGGAAATAAATTAATGACAGCATATAGAAGATTAACTGATGGTCTTAATAGTGTTGGAAAGTTAATTCCAGCTAATGAAAATCCCTTTAAATATATATCAGATAGAAATAAAGATTGGTACTTATCTGTTTATAAGTACAATGAAAACCACAAAAAAATAGCAGAAACTAAAATTCAAAAAGAGAAAAATGGAAAAAAGTTTACAAGAGACAAAGGTGTTGAGGGCATTGAAGATGTCTCAACAAATCTTTTAATTTTTGATGTTGATTGTAAAAATGATTTAGAGAAAGCAAGAAAAGATTGTATTGCTATCTGTGAAAGATTAGATTCTGCAGGAATACTTTTTGATAAACAAAATATTTCTTTTAGTGGAGGAAAAGGATTTTCTGTTGTGGTAGAGCACGACCAAGAGCTTACACCAAGCGAGCACAAAGCCATAGCTGAATCTATTGCTCAAGATTTAGATACTTTTGATACGAGCGTTTATAATGCGTCAAGAATTTTTAGAATCAATAACACAAAACATAACTCTTCTGGACTATTTAAAACTCCACTAACTTTTGATGAGTTAACTGGAAATACTGCAGAAGAAATTAAAAACTATGCTAAAAACGATTTTGAACCAGAATCTTATGTAAAAACAAAACTTCCAGAAAAGATATTAAATCTTAAAAATAATAAACCAGTCGAAAAGAAAAAAGAAAGGGCTAAATCTCTTGGTGAAGAAGTTCAACAAATTGATTTCTCAAAGAAACCTTATTTTCTTTCTGATTTAAAGTATGTTCTTCAATGCGGGTATATTCCTGAAGGTAAAAGAAACGAAGGAATGATGATTCTTTGTGCAACTTATCGGCACGTTGGTATTGATAAAGTTGATGCTTACCACATGCTTAAATCTGTCAATGAAAAACGTTCTGAAATTTATAATATTGATAAATGTGATAATGATTCTATTTGGAACGAAATTATATCTGTAGTTTATTCTTCTGCATGGAAAGGTGGAACCTATACACCTAAACAAAGCGCACTTTTAGAGGAAATTGCGGAAGAGTTTAATATCCATGAAAACTGTAATATTGTTGGTGCAAAGAAACTTGAAGATAGGTTTATTTCTTTCGTTAAAAAAGTTAACCAAAATGTTATTAAGACCGGGATTAAGTCTCTTGATGATACTATTCTTCTTACTCCGGGAATGATGATTGGACTTCTTGCTGCCCCATCAGCAGGAAAAACTAGTATTGCAACTAAAATTATGGAGACACAAGCATTAAACGGTCAATCACCATTATTTTTATCAATGGATATGCACGACAACTTATTAACACAAAGATTGTTACAAAGATTAACAGGATATGACTTTGCTAAGAAAATTCGTAAGAGCATTGAGGGTGATCGAAACTACGACCCTGATTATGTTATAGACAGCGATCCTGAAGTTCAAGAGGCTTTTGATAAGTTTCACGATACTTTTGGTCAAGTTGACTTTGATTTTACTAGAGGTTGTACTATCGAATCTATTGAAGAAAACATTCGTAGTAGTAAAATGAAACATGGCGATAAGTTTAGATTAGTTATTGTTGACTATCTTGAGAAAGTAAGAGGACCATATACCGATGCTACTGCAAACTCTGGTTATGTTGCATCAAGGTTAAGTGACTTGGCAACAACTTATGATGTTGCTGTTTTATTACTTTTACAACCACAGAAATCTGCCGGAGATCCGGGAGAAGAGTTATTATCAATGCGTAAAGTTAAGGGTGCTTCGGTTATTGAGCAGGATTGTCGAGTTATTCTTACCATGTGGCGACCGGGCTTTAATCCACAAAACACAACTGACGATCAGTTTATGTCTATGGCTGTAGTTAAAAATAATATGGGACCAGTAACGCAACTTGATTTTGGTTGGAACGGTGTTAAAGGTGACGTTTATGAACTAAACGCTGCAGAACGAAACTATCTTGAACAAGTTATTGAACGCAAGAAAGAAGAAAAAGAGCAGAAGAAGAAAGAGGAGCAAAGCTGGTAATGCAGATTAATTTTGGGCAGCATAAAGGCAAATCAGTTTCAGAACTTCCTATTGACTATTTAATGTGGGGAGCAGATAATCTCAAACAAGATTATATGAGAGATGAGTTTCAAAAAGAACTAGATAAACGAACTCAAGACGGTTCTGAAGATTACAACGAAAGTGGCACTGATTATAATGAACTTATTTATGGTAAAGATCAAACACAAGAAGTTGTTAATGTTACCGTAGAAAATGATACTGTTTATTTATATAAAGCTGATGGAACTTGTGAAGAATACGAGTATTATCCTTGGGTACTTAGCAATCAACCATCTGCCAGAAGAGAAGCTGAAAAGTTAAAAGGTAATCAGTATTATAAATATAAAACTAAAGTAACTACCGAAGACTTTGATAGAATATCTAATAACCGACCAAGAGGGGTATGGTTTGCTAGAAGTAAGCCAGAAGCTTTTATGCTTGAACATGGAGTCACTTACTTTAAAGGACTTCAACCTAATCAAATTAGTCTATTTAGTTTTGATATAGAAGCTACAGGATTAGATGGTGAAGCTGAAGATGCTGAGGTAATACTTATTTCATATACCTATCGTAGTAGAAAAGGTAAGTACATCAGAAAAATGTTTGATATTTACGATTACGAGCATCAAGGTGACATGATTGAAGATTTTTGTAAAGACTTAGTAGACTTAAATCCTGATATTATACTTGGTCATAATATTCTTGGTTACGATTTACCTTATATGAATCATCAGTCCTGCCTTAGAGTAGGTAGAGACGGTTCTGAAATTAAATTTGAAGAAAAAGTTTCTAAAAAGAGAAAAGATGGAAGTCAATCTTACGATTTTCATAACGCTCATATTCATGGTAGAGAAATTATTGATACTATGTTTATGAGTATAACTTATGATGTTGCCAGAAATTTTCCTAGTTACGGATTAAAGCAAATAGAAGAATATTTAGGTTTAGTTGGTGATGATCGTATTAAGTGGGATTTTGAAAAATATAAAACAAGGGATTATAAAACTTGGCCAGAGGGCAAATGGCAAGAGTTTAGAGAATATTGTGCTGACGATACTGATAGCCCAATTAAGATGTTCGACATTATGATTCCATCTTTCTTTTATCTGAATCAGTCTGTTCCCAAAACTTTACAACAAATGATTAACGAGGCTACCGGAAGCCAGCTTGATACTTTAATGATTCGGGCATACTTACAGGAAGGTTACAGTCAACCTAAAACTTCAGGTAAAGAAGACTTTGATGGGGCCATCTCTATGGGAGTTTCCGGAGTTTATAAAAATGTTAGAAAGGTGGACGTAGCATCACTATATCCATCAATTATGTTAGAAAAAGACATATATGATCGCAAAAAAGACCCTAAACGATATATGCTTCAAATGTTGGAGTATTTTAGAGAAGAACGATTAAAAAATAAAGCACTTGCCAAGGACACAGGCGAGAAGTATTACGATGATTTACAAGGCGCACAGAAAATCGTTATTAACTCTATGTATGGATTTATGGGTGCAGGATATTTGCTTTACAACTTTCCCAAAGGTGCTGCTCAAGTAACTGAAAGAGGTAGAGAAATATTACAAATTGGCGTTAAATGGGCATGTGGCTTTGAGTTAGTAAAAGTCATTAAAAGCATTAAGAATGAAGGAAAATCTAACGAAGAAATTAAATATCATTGGGTTCCGGGAGAAAAAGTTGCTGAAGGAAAAGGCTATACTCTTGTTAACGTTGATACAGATTCCTTTTCAGTAACAAACGGACAAGCACCAAGTCCTGAAGAGTTTGCTACAGAAATTAATGAACTAAATAATTTGTATTCTGATTATATCGTTTGGGAAGATGATGGAGTATTTGACCAAGTTATTGTTGTTAAAGCTAAAAATTATGTACTTCAAAGTGGCAAGAAAATTAAATATAAAGGTTCAAGTCTTACCGATCAGAAAAAAGAACCTTATCTAATCCAATTCCTTCAAGATCAGATCCAACACATTTTAGATGGGGATGAAATTGAAAAAGCTCAGGAAACGTTCGAGAATGCCTCTAGACAAGCGTTAAAGCCTAATGACATCCGAAACTGGTGTGTTAAAAAGACTGTCACAAAGGCGATTTTAAGCCCTGAAAGAGCCAATGAACAAAAACCTTTAGATGCTTGTAATGAAGCCATAAAAAAGGGAGTTATTGGTGGTATTCAGGAAGGTGATAAGATTTATTTATACCAAGCAATTGATGGGGAAATTCAAAAGGTTACAAAAGGTGAGCCTGTATTTTTAAAGAATGGTACACCAAAAATGGTAGAAAACAAGATTTTGCGTTTTCCAGAGTTATATACTGATGACCATGATGCTTGGCACTATGTAAAAAGAGTATATGACACTCTTTGTATTTTGCAAAATGTTGTGGATATTGAACAATTTACTAAATATCACCTTAAATCTAAAAGAAAGTTGTTGACAAATGAAGATACATGATATTAAACGCTATAATGAAGCTAAACAGAAAGCAGCAGAGCTGGAACCCTTGATAGATGCTCTTGACAAGGTATGTGAAATATTGTATAATAACCTTGGTAATAACCATATTCTATATTTGCTTGAGAAAGTAGAAGATGTGAGAGTTGATTATTATATAAGACACTACGAGTGGCAACAGATTGTGAATAACAAAGGAAAAGTAGTTTATGAGTAGAAAAAAGAAAATCACCTTAGATTACGTCAAGAAGGCGATTACAACAGTAGCACAAGAAAACGGAGTTCATCCAAGCGAAGTAACTCCAGCACAAATTAAAGCTCACGATGAAAGACTAACAACTTGGAAGTTACGAGACTTTGGTGGAATTTCAGGACTTCGTAAGTATTTTCCTAAAACTTCAAAAGATCTTGCTGCAATTAAAACTCAAAAAGAATTGCAAGCTTATATCAACAAACTAGAAAAAGAGCTTGGAGAAAAAATCAATTATGAGAAAAAGCTACTAAATACAGTCAATAGCGCATTAAAAGGTCTTAATCCTAAAAAACAAAACATTAAGAAAAAAAGATTATCTAAAAATAAGACAAAAATGACAATGGAACTTATGTTGTCAGACATTCACTATGGCAAAAAGACGCAAAGTTTTAATTTAGACGTTTGTAGAGAACGTATGCAAAAATTAACTCAAGTCTTTCTTGAAGAAATGAAAATTAAAGAACAACAAGGATATGAAGTAGAGAAATTTATTATCGCACTAATCGGGGATATTATTGAATCATTTACCATGCACGGTACTGAATCTGCTTTAAGTTGTGAATTTGGAAACGCCAGACAAATACAAGAAGCAATAGATTCTATTTACGCTGACGTTATCCTGCCACTAGCTGAAGTCGGAGTAGAGATAGTTATTCCTGCAGTATGCGGAAACCATGATAGAACTGAAATTAAAAAAACTTATAATGATCCCGGTGAAAACTCTATGAGTTGGATTATTTATAAAGCTTTGGAGAAGTATTGTAAGTTAACCAATTTGAAAAATGTAAAATTTCAAATACCAAAAGATAACTACACTACTGTAAAATTATATAGGGATATTGTTGTTTATGAACATTTTGACGAAATCAAAAACACTACTAAAAATGCAATCAAAGCTCTTATTGCAAAAAGAAGTGACCAAACTGGACAGAGAATTACTATGGCTAGAGGCGGTCACTGGCATGAATATGTCTGTTATGATAGAGGATTAGGGATTATCAATGAATCTGTTTGTGGACAGGATTCCTATGCTAGAGTAAAAGGTTATAACAGTAAAGCTGGACAGACTATTAATTTCTATAGCAACGATCCTACTTTACCTAACGATTTTCTGTATAGTTATCCAGTTTCATTGGGGTAGTATGTCAACGATTAAGACCGACGAACTAGATCAGTGGCACGAACATGGAGTTTATAAGGCAGCTCGTCTTATAGATTGTATGGGTGATATTGATGAAGAAAAAGCGACACAAGTAATCAAAAACATCAGGTTATTGGATTTTATCAATCAAAAAGACATAACCATCCTGCTTGCAACAAGTGGCGGTGATGTTCATTGGGGAATGGAAATTGTTGATGCAATTAAAGAATGTGGTAGTAAGGTTACAATTCATGCTGTAGGACCATGTTGGTCTATGGGAGCTATTATATTTCAAGCGGGAGACTATCGTAAAATCTCCAAAAACGCAACTGTTATGATACATGTTGGTAGTTCTGAATATCCAGAGGATCATACCTTAAACATTGAACGATGGATAGCTGAAAATAAACGAGTTGGTGAAGTTGCTGACAATATGCTATACACTAAACTGAAAAAGAAGAATGTCAGACTGACCAAAAAACAATTTGACAAATTGCTTCAATTTGATACAATATATACAGCCGAAGATGCCATTGAGAATGGGTTAGCTGACGAAATTGTGAGTCATAGGGAATTTTAATGAAAGATTTGACAAATAAAGAGTATGAAAAAGCGGTTAAAGATACTCAAGAAGCTATGAAAGAGCTGTTAACTAAAAGAAATGAAATCCTTGAAGCATTTTGTAAAGCATATCTGGCAGAAAGTGGACTAATGCCTAGCGAAATTGAATTAGTTCATACAAGTACAAACGAAGGTAACGAAATAATAAATACATTTAGTTTTAGGGAGAAAAAGGATGGACCACAAGGGTAAAACTGGATCAAGGGATAATAAAGGTAAAAGACGTTGGAGAAATGTTCCTAGATTTCTGTTAAGACCTTTAATTGATGTTGGTGAATTTGGCGAACAAAAATATGATACTTTTAATTTCTTAAAAGGATTTCCGGTTCTAGATACATTAGATTCTCTTGAAAGACATTTAGATAAGGCAACAGATCCAAATCAATCTGATTATGATGAAGAAAGTGGTATTCATCATTTAGCTCATGTTGCATGGAACGCTCTAATTGCTTTACACAATATTGAAAACAGAAAAGATTTGGATGACAGATATAAAGGGGAAAATAATGACTAAAATTTTATTAAAACCGTATTATGTTTTACAAGATATAGTTCTTAAAATTTTGATAAAATGTTTTTTACCGAAGCATAAGTTTAAAAATGGAGATTTAATCTTCAAGGAGGGAACTAGAACTTTATATGAAGTTGAACATAGTTATTATGCAGAAGATCTTCATCCAATAACGATAGTAAGGGCTTATCCAGTAGGAAGGCAGTCCTATGGAATAGATAGATACGATGTCTTAGAATTTAGAGAATTTAAAGATTCTCCTTTTAAAGGATACAACAGTACCGAAACTGATGTTGCTATAAGCTCTCACGATAATGAAATATTTGCTCAAGGTGTTAAGGTAAAGAAAAAATGAATATCGAATATCTTAAAGGATTAAGAGATAAAGTTTTGGCATCTATGGATAGCTATATGATTATCGGTCAACAAGACTATCCCAAAGAACATAATGACGGTATTGACGGTGGAGATTCTATTAATCGTATGGGTCATTACCATTTTTTAATTGAAGCTAATAAAGAGATTGGAAATGATATAGCCGATAGGGAAGAACTTCCTAGCAGGACTAGATGTGACTATGAAGAACAATTAAATCTATTTGAGTGTAAAAACTCTAAAGGAAACTACAGAAGACATCCTGAAGTAACTAAGTTTGGTATAGCATATTATTGTAATGGAACTTATGATGGAGTTATGTCTAGAGATCAATCTATACCTTTAGTAATTTCGTTAGCATTTATGGGAATGTATAAGAGATTAGGAATGTATTTTCTTAGACATCTAATGAGGGGTTTATTATTTACTACAAATACTCGACAAAATGCGTTAAGTTTAAAAACTAAAAAACTGCCAGATTTTACCGGGCCGGAGTTTTGGGCTTTATATATTCGTTCTAATCCGGTTACAGGAATTTTATTGTATCCTCTATTATGTTTATTCGATATTGAAACTCTTATTGGCTCAATTATTCGCAGATTGCAACCTTTAAAAAGTAAAAGTGGTAAAATTAATGATGATGTTATTAATCATTTGACTGTATCTATTTATGGGGCAATGAGATATCCTACACCGATTATATGGCTTGCTAATAAAATCAATAATTATGACAATTTACTGGAAAAGTTGAAATATTATTGTGGAGATCACCCAACGCATACTTGGAGAAAAATTACTTTTTTTGTTGACTTGTATGAACCTCTTATGTCAAAATATATAAAATGAGCAAGTTTAAGTTAGGTGATAAAGTTATATGCAAACCAGAGTTTGCTGAGAGATACAAAATTCCCGGAACAGGAATACCGGGAACAGTAGTAGACCTTCCAAGAACAAATGATTTTAAAGATTATATATCCATTAATTTAGACAGTTTTTCACAAAATCAAAGATGGTTTGTTAATTCTAAGCACTTTCAGCTATTTGATGGAAATATCCCTTATATGGAAAATGATTTAGTTGAAATTGTATCTTCCGATTATAAATCTATTCAAATTGGTGATATAAAAGTTGTCAAAAGGTTGGGTCCTAAAAATTCAGTAATTGTATATAATAAAGTTGGAAGCAAACCGTTGCTTTTTTACCCAAATGAAGTTAAACTATTTAAAAGAATATTTGTCTAGAATGAAATAAGGATAGAGGGTCTAATTAACCCTTGATTTAGGGAGATGCGCAGATGGGCCTTAACATCCTCCCACCAACATAACGCAAGTG
>Ga0180437_10007171_pt1 | contig 14614 bp, 9 predicted proteins | sample SS_ome_4_FD_132410 | JGI IMG/M metagenome (GOLD analysis project Ga0180437, IMG submission 132410) | Hypersaline lake sediment archaeal communities from the Salton Sea, California, USA - SS_3_D_1 metaG | ecosystem: Environmental > Aquatic > Non-marine Saline and Alkaline > Hypersaline > Sediment...
GCCGGTATGTTGAGACTCGTCCTTGAGTTGAACAAAGAGGGTCTGAGCGGAATCCTCTACCGGATCGCGGATTTGAACTTTCTCTATTTTGCCATCTACTCGTTCCTGGGATGCATTGCTCTGATGATCCTGATCAGTCTGTTCACGGACGAACCGGATTATCGTAAAATCGAGGGGCTGACTTACGGAACAACCGTGACGGCGGATAAAGAAAAATCCAGAGCGAGCTGGAACACCCGCGATCTCATCCTTTCGCTGGTCATCGTTGTGATGATTGCGTTCATCCTGATCTATTTTTCACCCTGGGGTATCGGGGGATGATCCACATCAGTTTGATATAAAAGGAGACTATGCGATGTCGATTGAAGTTACGGCGGGAAATAAAGAATATTTTCAGGGCATTGGAAAGATTTCGTACGAGGGACCGGAATCCAAAAATCCGTTGGCATTTAAATACTATAACGAAACCCGCATCGTGGCCGGAAGAACGATGAAGGATCATTTCCGATTTTCCGTGGCCTACTGGCACACCTTCTGCAATGCGGGAGACGATCCGTTTGGTCCAGGCACCGTCGATTTTCCATGGAATACGGCCAGCGATCCGGTGCAGGCTGCAAGGGACAAACTCGACGCGGCATTCGAATTCATCACCAAACTGGGCGTTCCCTTCTACTGTTTCCACGACCGAGACTTGGCGCCCGGGGGAAAATCTGTCAAAGAGTCCGAGAAATTCCTCAAAGAAATGGTCGATCTGGCAAAGCGGAAACAAGAAGAATCCGGAGTGCAGCTTTTATGGGGAACGGCCAATGTGTTCAGCCATCCGAGGTACATGAACGGCGCAGCCACCAATCCTGATTTCCACGTCCTTACTCATGCGGCGGCTCAGGTGAAGGCAGCCATCGATGCCACGATAGAGCTGGGTGGTGACAATTATGTTTTTTGGGGAGGACGAGAAGGTTATTTATCGCTCTTGAATACAGACATGAAGCGGGAATTGGATCATCTGGGCATGTTCCTAAAGAAGGCCAGGGATTACGGTCGAGAGGCCGGATTCAAGGGAAACTTCTTGATCGAACCCAAGCCCATGGAACCCACAAAGCATCAGTATGATTATGATTCGGCAACAGTCATCGGATTCTTGCACCGATACGGTCTCCAGGATGATTTTAGGCTGAATATCGAGAACAACCATGCAACCCTGGCCGGCCATACGTTCACCCACGAAGTGCAAACCGCGTTCGATGCCGGGCTTTTCGGGAGTCTGGACATCAATCAGGGCGATCCCCACAACGGCTGGGATACGGACGAGTTCCTTCACAATCTGTACGATGCCGTCGAGTTGATGCTGGTATTGCTGCAAAACGGGGGCTTGGGCAAGGGCGGTATGAATTTCGACGCCAAAACCCGGAGGAATTCCACAGACCTGGAAGATATATTCATCGCGCATATTTCTTCCATGGATACCCTGGCACGGGGGCTCCTGATTGCCGAATCGATTCTGGAGGAATCGAACCTGCTTCCCATGCGCAAGCAACGGTACGCGAGTTTCGACACCGGCAATGGTGCTAAATTTGAAAAAGGTATTCTCGGACTGGAGGAATTGGCTGCCCTGGCATCGGATTTAGGCGAGCCAAAACAGCTGAGTGGAAAGCAAGAGCTGTACGAAAGCATTATCAATCACTATATTCGATAGTGGATAGATAGATTTACTCCGGGATTGGGATTTTAGAATATATAGGGAGATGAATAGCAGTGGCACAGTTTTTCGCCGGCCTCGACGTATCCACCCAAAGCTGTAAGCTGGTCGTCATCGATACAGATGATAAGGACATCGTCTTCGTCTGTTCCGCTGTCTACGACACAGACCTTCCCCATTACAATACACAAAACGGTGTGATTCAAGGCCAGCCCCAGGGCGTCTCGGAGTCGGACCCCAGGATGTGGCTGGAAGCGGTGGATTTTGTCTTCGATAAACTCCGAAAATCAAAAGTGCCGTTCAATAGAATCCACGGCGTCTCTGTGTCCGGTCAGCAGCACGGCCTTGTCGCATTGGATGCAAAGGGCAACCTGACGCGTTCGACGAGCAAGTTATGGAACGATTTCTCTACGCAAGAAGAATGCCGTATTCTGACCGAGTATGTGGGCGGTTTGGAGGCTATGATTGAAGAAGTGGGAAACAGCCAGAGAACCGGTTATACGGCTGCGAAAATTCTTCATATGGTTCGGCATGAACCCGATACATACAGGCATACGAAGACTTTGTTCCTGGTTCATAATTATATCAACTGGTATTTGACTGGCGGAGTGCGTGTCATGGAACCGGGGGATACATCAGGAATGGCATTGTGGAATCCCAAGACACGGGATTGGTCGAAAAAAGTCATGCACGCCATCGATCCTGCTTTATCGGACAAACTGCCACCTGTTCGGCCATCCGACCGATCCATCGGTACTGTTTCCAGCAATTTGGTGTCCAAATTTGGATTCTCCCCCGAATGCATCATCGATGCAGGCTGTGGGGACAACATGTACGGTGCCATCGGCACGGGCAACGTGAAACCGGGTATCGTTACCGTCAGTCTGGGGACCAGCGGTACGGCCTATTCGTTCATGGAGGAACCTTTCGTCGATCCGACGGGAGAGATTGCGTCTTTCTGCGATAGTACAGGACATTATCTTCCTTTGCTGTGCGTATCTAATTTGGCCAATGGGTACAACGATATTATAGCCCGATACGAGTTGACGCATCAGGCGTTCATTGATCTTGTCCAAATGACATCTCCGGGAAACGAAGGTAGACTTTTGATCCCCTGGTATGAGGGCGAGCGGACACCGGACGTGCCCAAGGCAGCGCCCGTTTATTTTGGGTTCGGATTGGCTGACTTCACGAAAGAAAACCTATGTCGTGCCGTTCTGGAAGGACATGTGCTCAACCTCTTCAACGGATTTCAACGTATGCCCGTTGATGTTAAAGAGATTCGACTGACCGGCGGATTGTCGCAATCGCGCGCTTGGTGTCAGACCATCGCCGATGTATTCGATGCTGAGACCGTACCCGTTCAAGGAGAGGGAGCGGCATTGGGAGCCGCTCTCCACGCGGCATGGGTGTGGCAAAACGAGAACGGAGGATCGGTGTCAATCGAAGATGTCGTTGAACCGTTCATCCGTCTTGACGAGCCCATGAGGAAACGTCCTATCGATGAGCATGTCCAGGTCTATCAGATTCAAACCAGGTTCTTCGATGCCTTGAGCCGCCGAATCCGTGGATTGCCGGGAGAGGATCCGTTCGATCTGCGCACACGGTTGTTATAAAAGGAAGGAAACATCGGAAGGGAATTGGGAAAAGACGCAACAAATCATGTACAAATTCTGTTGGCTAACCAAAGCATGAAAGGAGGGAAAAATGGATTCAAGAGAAACTCGGAGTCATTTCCCAACGTTTCAGTGCTTCCACACTCCCAATACTCGATTCGGAGGGAGATGGTTGATCGCCGGATTTGTCTTCATCGCATTCGCCTTGGTCATTTTAATCACGAGCGCATCTCTATGGGCAGAAACCTTCAACGTCAGCAATCCAGCTGAATTCCAAACGGCTCTGGATAGGGCGGCCGATAATGGAGAGGATGATACAATCAACGTCACAGCTGGTACGTACACGATCACCTCTGCGCTGACATACTGGTCGGAGGAGGATCATGCCTTAACGATAATGGGTGCCGGGCAAGGCGTCACTGTTCTGGACGGAGGAAATACCGTCCAGATTGCCGAGATTATATCCACAAACGAACACGGGCATCTCACGGTCAGCAGCATGACATTTCAAAACGGGAGCGAGCAGTATGGTGGCGCGCTTTATATCGAGACGACTGCGGCCGGGATAACCGTAGACTATTGTGAATTCAACGATAACGTATCCACCGATGTTGGAGGCGGAGTCAATGCGTATTCCACGTCGGGGAATATTTTTATCTCGAATTCATCCTTCAGCAGGAATACGTCGGGAAGGGCAGCGGGCTTATTCGCTCAAACGGAAACCGGTATGCATACAAGTCTGACGGATTGTGTATTCGAGGATAACACCTGTACTGTTGACGGGGGCGGCACGATGTTGTATCCTTTGGGCCAGGGCGCATTACTGACGGTGGAAAACAACCATTTTGAAAACAATCAGGCGGGTAATTTCGGGGGCGGATGCTGGTCCAGGATGCCCGGTGGAAACAGTACGATGGAATATCACGATAACCGCTTTGTAGAGAATTCCACACTCACGGGGGATGGTGCGGGCACGTACATAGAAATGCATTCAGGTACAATGCGCTACTCGAACAATACATACACAAATAATGTCTCGGGACAGGATGGAGGAGGCGCCTGGATATGGAACGAATCCGGATCGATGGACCTGACAGGGAATACGTATACAGGCAACGATGCTACTAATAATGGCGGAGGTATATCCGTAATTACGGATATAGGGATATTGGTGTTCGATAAAAACATCTTGGATTCCAATAATTCCGGGAATGTGGGCGGTGGGCTGAACATCGCCACAACCAGCGGTACCGTTAACGTTTCCAATAACACCTTCTACAACAACTCATCCTCTGAAGGAGGCGGCATCTACTTCTATTTTGATGCAACCACAGCCCAGGCCGATGTATTCAACAATATTCTATGGCATGACATGCCCCAGGGTATCGCATTCTCCGGTGCTCGGGGAGTAACGGCCCGGTATTCGGATATTGAAGGCGGGACAGGAGAATCCTGGTTTGGTACTGGTTGTATCGGCATCGACCCGCTATTTTTTGATCCGGCTGGCGGTGATTTTCGTCTCACTTGGGACAACTACCCGACGCCAGATGCCACGAAATCGCCCTGTATCGATGCTGGCGATTCTGCTTCACCAGCCGATCCGGATGGTACAACCGCCGACATGGGAGCCCTGTATTTTGACCAAGTGACCGGTATCGGCGATGTTAAACCGAACAGAGTGGTTTCTTTTCGATTATATCAAAACATCCCAAATCCCTTCAATCCGATGACGACCATTAAATACAGTCTGCCCGCCTCGGATAGAGTTACTCTAAAAATATACAATTGTTATGGACAAGAGATTGAGACGTTGGTCGATGATTTTCAAGCGGCAGGCAAACATGAGCTAGACTGGATCGCCGACGGTTTACCGAGTGGAATTTATTTCTGCCGATTAAAATGCGAACAGATGACTCAAACAAGAACACTCATTCTGCTGAAATGAGCGATTCGAACCGAGACCGATAGACTGCAGATGGAGTTATCTGTAACGGGGATTCACTCGCCGGTATTATCTGCAGGAATTTTGTCTTCATACAAATGCGAGAAAAAATGCAGGGTGTGTAAGGTATGAACAAAGAGTAAGCTTTTAAAACGAGCGTACGACATGACAGTAAAATCAACGACTATCGATGAATACCTTACTACCCTGCCTGATGATCAGCGGACCGCGCTTCAGGACCTTCGAGACATCATCAGGGCCGTTGCACCCAAAGCCGAGGAGTGCATCAGCTATCAGATTCCTGCTTTCCGGCTTGATGGAAGGTTGCTCGTCGGTATCGGCGCGACCCAGAATCATTGTGCCCTCTACCTGATGAGTTCATCCACGTTGGAAGCCTGCAAGGAAGAGCTCAGGGATTATCAAACCGGTAAAGGTACGATCCGTTTTCAGCCGGACCATCCCATTCCAACCTCCCTCGTGCGGACGCTGATAAAGGCTCGAATCAGGGAAAACAGCACCCAAAAATCGGTTCGAAAAAAGGACGCTAAGCGCCAACGCTGACCCGGAGCTTAATCATTGAAAGGTTGATTTATGATGGAAACGGATTATTCAAGACTTAAACGGCGCGTGTATGCTATGCCAGTCTATATTCGACAAGCCCTCGAAGAGCACGGTTTGATGGCGGATTATAAAAAGCGGCCTGCTTATCAGCAAAATGATTATATCGGCTGGATTGAACGCGCTAAGCGTATTGAAACCAGACGAAAACGCCTTCAGCAAATGCTCGACGAGCTCGAGGTCGGTGGTATTTACATGAATATGACTCATCCAGCATCGAAGAAATGCAAATAACATGATGTGGAATAGTCAAAGATTTTATCTGACACTCCTATTCAAACTTGAATCTTGACTTTAATATATAGTTACGGGGGGAATTGCTGGGGCTTTAGATGTATCTGTCATGAGTGTCTTCTTTTCATATATCCTACTGTCCGCAACACCTGAATTGGTGTTGCATCCAAGTCGCATCTGCTCGGATGGTCTTACAGCTGCCGAATGTGTTCTTTACCGTAGGCTGTTATTCGGCGAGGTGAAGAACACCTCATCGAGCAAGAATATCAATCTATTATTCTTGATATCATTAAACATCAGATTATAAGAATTACTCATACCTCAATGAATCTACCGGATTTTTATAGGCCGCCTTCAAGGATTGAATAATTACAGAAACCACAGCGGTCAGAATGGCAATCAATCCTGAAAGTAAAAAGATGTCAGCTCCTATCCATATTCTGTATTCAAAATTCTGAAGCCATTGATTCATCAGAATCCAACCCACCGGCCATCCAAAGAGAACCGCTAATATCGGCCATACAATAAATTGTTTCATCATAATATACAAAATATGAATCTGGTTCGCTCCAATTGCTTTGCGTATACCAATCTCTTGAGTTCTTTTTTCAACGACAAATGATGCCAAACCAAATAACCCTAGAGATCCAATCAGAAGAGCCAGTAATGAAAAAAGTAAAAATACTTCTGAAGTTTGTTCCTCTTTTCTGTACAGTCTGCTATAATCCTCATCTAAAAAACAGTATTGATACGGAATGCCTGGCGCGATAGTCTTCCAGGATTCTTCTATCATTTTAAGTGTACCTGCAATATTATCGGTCTTTATTTTGATCGCTACGTATTGAGCAGGATATGTATTCTGTTGAATATTCAACAGAGCCATAGGCCATATCTTTTGATGCTTGGATTCATAATGATGATCCTGAACTATACCGATTACTCTAAAAAATCCAATGTCTTTTACTTCTATAGATTTTCCTAAGGGATCCTCCCATCCAATAAGTCTCAAAGCGCTTTCATTGAGGACTATTGCCGTTTCATCCGATGGAAATTCTTTTGAGAAATATCTTCCTTCTTTTAACTCGATGTTCAGAGTTTTTAAAAAATTCTCATCAGTGCTACCCAGGTCTAACAAAATTTCTTTGCCTGGCTCATAATTTACTCCTCTGCCCTCATAGTATCTCCCCGGAACAGTACTCGATACGGTTACATTGATTATTGATGAGTTTTTCAGCAGTTCTTCTTTGAAAACATCTAAGCGGTGGCCTAAATAATGAACATTTTCAACAATCACAACCTGATCTTTATCAAAACCAAGTTGCTTATTTTTTATGAAGTTGACCTGTCTCCCTACAACGATCACACCTATTATAAGAACGATAGAAATTGAAAATTGAAATAATACGAGTCCGTTTCTCAACATTGTGTTTTTTCTGCCGGTGTATGAATTTCCCTTGAATAAGACTGTCGGCTTTAATGAGGAAAGGATAACGGCAGGATAGCCTCCTGAAAACATACTGAGCGCCAAGACAAAACCCAAGCTGTACAATAATATCAGCGGATCGCTTAATGAAAGCGACAGTTGTTTACCCAAATAGTCATTGAAATACGGCAGGACGGCTTTAATAACAATAAATGCAATAAGAGTCGAAATTGCACATATGAATGTTGTCTCGCTAAGAAACTGAATCATCAACTGAACTCTCTGGGAACCAGCCACTTTTCTCACACTTATCTCTTTGGCCCGAAACGATGTTCTTGCCGTTGTCAGATTAATAAAGTTGAAACAGGCAAGTAAAAGAATACTAAACGATATCGCTGAAAACAGATACACATACGCAATATTTCCGTTTGGCTCAAATTCTCCGCTTAGGTTTGAATGTAAATGGATATCCGTTAACGGCTGAACATACCATTTCCAATATCGATCCTCAGTATTTACTCTGCCCGGATTTCTGTATTTAAAGACCAGCTCATCGAGTACCGCGTTAAATTCTTTGTAAGGAAATCCTTTTTCAAGGACTATATATGTTTTTACATAAGATGTCCACCAGTTATCTGAACTAAAAAAAACAAAACTTGATCCCGATAGAATAAAATCGGCATGGAAATGTGAGTTCGGTCTCATGTCCTCAATAACCCCGGTTACTTTATAATCGGTATCCTGAATACTTACTATTTTATTGAGAGGAGCTTCATTCCCAAAATATTTATCAGCAATACGACTTGTAATAACAACAGAATTCGGTTCTTTGAGGGCGTTTTCCCTATTTCCTTCTAATAGATCAAATGAAAAGACTTTAAAAAAAGAGTTATCGGCAGCAAACACACCCGCTTCCAGAAAACTCCTCTCCCCTTGTCGCACGAGAACAGTTGAAAAATTCTCAACACAGGTTGCCTCCTTCACAACGGGATAGTCATTAAGCAGTGTTTTTGAGACTATGGTAGGAGTCGAGGCTGAAGCGATTACAGTGGTCCTCAACAGTGCATCGGTAGCAATTCTATAGATCTGTCCGGATTTTTCATGATATTTATCGTAACTTAATTCGTTATTGATCCAGAGTTGGATCAGAATAAAGCAGGTTATTCCTATTGCAAGCCCGACGATGTTGATGAACGAATAACCTTTATGTCGAAGGATATTCCTGAAGGCCGTTTTGAAATAATTCTTGAGCATGATGAATCTCCAGATTATAGAATTCGTAATCAACACCAGCACTACCTTCAATACCTGACACCAGTACCATACCCTCCCCAGAACAGGGCCGATCTCTTTGACAAGACAGGAATACACCTCCTCTAGATCGCCGGATTTTTCCGCATACTCATCCTGATTGAGTAGAACTCGGAGTATCAAGCTCGAAAATTTTGGAGGATATGCGATCATTTGTCTTCTTTTGTCTTCTTTTGTCTTCCTTCTCCGGCCGCCCATTATCATTCCTTTCACTCATTGTCTTTCTCATTCATACCGCAAGCTGTCAACAGGATTGGCCAGAGCAGCTTTTATGGTTTGAAAACATACGGTTATTAATGAGATGAGAATAGCAATCACCGCCGAAAAAATAAAAATCCATACGCTGATATTAATTCGATAAGCAAAATTCTGCAGCCATTTATCCATTACAAAATAAGCGAGAGGCGTCGCAACAATAATGGCCAATGCAACCCATTTAATAAATTCATTCGACAGCAGAACGGCAATTCCCGTTACCGAAGCGCCTAATGTTTTTCGAATACCTATTTCTTTCTTTCTTCTCTCTGTCGTATATGAAGTCAAACCGAAAAGTCCGAGGCATGATATAAAAATACCTAAAAATGTAAAGATACTAAACAATTTGCCCGTTCTTTCATTAGAGCGGTAAAACGTATCAAAAATAGAATCAACAAAACGGTAAGTAAAGAGTCCATCGGGATTCAATTCCTGCCATTTTTCCTTGACGAGGGATACTGTTTTTTCCGAGTTTGCAACATCCATTGTAAGTGTAACACTATCGAAATATTCAGGCGAATAAACCATAACTAGTGGACCAATTTTTTCCTGGACATCACTGAAATGAAAATCCTTCATAATGCCGATAACCAATCCATCTGCGGGTCCTCCCCGCAGGTGTTTACCCAGGGCTTCTTCCGAGGAATGCCAGCCTAAAGATTTCACGGCCGTTTCATTGATAATAAGCGGACCTTCTATATCAGTGCTCAATTCTTTTATAAATGCTCTTCCTGCTGCCATTTCGATCTTAAATTCCGGGATAAAATCATCATCAATCAAACAAACATTAAAAAATTGTATTTTTTGGTCCGCTTCACCTACAATGCCCACTTGCCAGCCATAAATACCATATCCCGGTATCGCCGAAGAAACGGTTGCACCCTTTATACTGGAAAGTTGTAAAAATTCCGCCTTGACGTTTTTATAATTTTCGGAAAGTGAAGAATTTCTACTCCAGGATAAAAACAGTTTTTGTTCTTTGTCAAATCCGAGGTCTTTATTTTTCATAAAATTAAGCTGTGTATATACAACAAAAGTCCCTATTAGTAAAGCAACAGAAATAGTAAACTGTCCGACAACCAGTATTTTACGTAAGAGGGAACTCCCCGAACCGCTGGTTCTTCCAGATTGGAAAATGGTACCCGGTTTGAACATTGACAGACAAAAAGCAGGATAGCTGCCGGAGAAAAAACCTACAATGACAATTAATACAACGGATACGAAAAGAATTTTTAGGTTTAAGAGATCATTAAAAACAAACTCTTTTCCTGAAATGTCATTAAAAAGGGGCAATACGGTAGTGGCAATAGAAAATGCGATAAAAAATGCAATCAGAGACATAAGAAATGCTTCACCCAAAAACTGACATATGAGCTGTCTTCGCTGAGCGCCCACAACCTTCCGCAGTCCCACCTCTTTTGCCCTGTTCGCAAATCTAGCCGTCGATAGATTCATGAAATTAATACAAGCGATGAGTAGAATGAGCAGACCGATTACTCCGGTCCCCGATACGTAGAGAGGATTGCCGGGTGTTTCAATTTCACCTCTTATATTTGAATGAAGATGTATGTCTGTTATTGGTTGAAAAAAGTATGAATTTTTTGAAATCCGTTTTTCCATTTCTTCCTGGGTTTCGTAATTTTTTTCAAGATCACGAATGAGGTTTTCAAAACGTTTACTATCAACCTGCGGCGCAAGCTTCACATATGTCCTGAAAGTAGTCCATCCCCAATTGGGGAAAAACCTTTTTGCCTCTTCAAAAGACTCGAGTGATACCAATAATTCATATTTGAAATGAGTATTCGAGGGATGATTCTCTGCGACTCCTGTAATCTCAAATGCTTCTCCATTAATGGTAATCGTGTTTCCGATTGGGATCTCCTGACCAAAATATTTTCTAGCCATTCGTTGAGATAAAACAACTGTATTTGGCCGTGTGAGTGCTCCTGCAGGATTTCCATGTATGAAATTTATTGAGAAAATATTGAGAAGGTCCTGGTCCGTATAAAAAACCCGTTCCTCGTAAAACATTCTGTCGTCTTTTTTCACCAGAGGCTCGGAAATGCGGAATATTCTTGCAGCATATTCTACCTGTGGAAAATCTTTTTTAATAAAGGGTCCGACGGCAGGACCAATGGCAGCCCAATCACCGGAAAAGGATTTTGTTTCGTAATGTGTACTTATTCTAAAAATTCTTTCTTTATCTTTATGATAATTGTCGTAGCTTATTTCCTCAGTGACAAAGAGAAAGATTAATAAACAACTCGCAATTCCTGTTGCAAGCCCAAAAATATTTATGAATGAGTAACCTTTATACTTCGTAATATTTCTTAACGTAATTTTAATATAGTTGTTAAACATCAACCACCTCCAGCAAATTGAATTCAAAACAAATACGGGCGCCGCTTTCAATACCTGAAACCACAACCACGCCTTGGCCCGAAACGGGCCGATCTCTAAGGCAAGGTATGAATATACCTCCTCCAAGTCACCGGATTTTTCCGCATACTCGTCCTCCCGCAGGAAGATACGGAGGAGAAGACGGGACAGGCGAGGGAGTTTTGGATTACAACGGCTCATTTACCGTTCTCCGGCAGGATGCGCGGCACGCCCGCCCATAAGCGTCGGGCGGTTTCCTGAGCTCTCAGGAGTGCACCCTTGCCTTCCGGGGTGACCCGATAGAAAAACTTGCTCTTGCCGCCGCGCTCGGCCGTTGGCTCGCCTTTCGTTTTTATAACATACTGCTTCCTTGCAAGCTTATCTAATGGTTGGTAAATCGACGCAAAGGACCAACTCTCCCCCGTATCGGCATGGATTTGCTCGCGTATACTGACGCCATAAGCGTTATCCCCGAGTTTGAGTATGGTCACCAAAATAATTTCTTCGGTACGTGTTAGAAGTCCCATATCTTCTCCATGTATAATTATCATATTTGGATATTTTATCTATTTATACGACGGGATTGAGAAAAGGTTGTCAATATTAATCCGGTTTGGATAAAAATGTCCATTGCCTGCTACCAAGACAATATGATAATCATACGGTTTGATTCGTCATTGTCACAGATTAATGTGGGAAAATTTTTTTTAAGCTTCAGGTTTAAATTATAAGATGAATACGCGTAATATACTTTAGAAATCTTAAATACGATAAAACTCTTTAAAATTATTAGTAATTACTATTAGATCATTTTCCTTACAAGCAAAGAATCAGATTTATACTGTGCAACATGACGTAATTAAAAACATACATTGAATTCATTTCCCTTCCATGTTTATATAACTTTTCTAAAATTAATTTCCGTTTGCTATTTATTCGATATTATATTACATTGTGGGCCACGAGAGTTTTTTGACAATTTTGTATACAAAACTAGCAAAAAAATTGCATGGGCTAAGTATTTAATTTTTAGCAATTCGGGGCGTAGCGCAGCCCGGCTAGCGCGCATGCTTCGGGAGCATGAGGTCGAGGGTTCAAATCCCTCCGCCCCGACTAAGCTAAGTGACAGTTTCTTCATTGTTTTTGTATGAGTTGCCTCCCTATTAGTTTATTCTAATAAATTATTATTTTAGTATATTTTGGTATATTTTAGTGTGCCCAATGGAACATTCATGGCACACGAAATAGATGTTAAAGATCACACATAAAGATAAGTACAACCTGAAAGTGGGACAAAAATCACAAACCTTAGCGTTGAGAATTTGTCCCATTTTAAAAATACGTTTTCAATTTCTTATACAACGTTTATATATAACATTAGTCGGTTTATATTTTTAGAATTATGTCTAATCTACTCTGATAAAAAGGCACGAAACACACGAATTGTACAAGTGTGATCGAAAAATATTAATCAAGGGCAATATTAATTTAAAGAACCTTATATTTTAATACTTCAAGACTCACAAGATACTGTTGAACCACGTTCTAGTTACTATATTTTGAAAAGTGTTTTTCATGGGAAGCATGAAGTTGAAAGTTCAAATCTTATCACTTTTGTTATAGAAAGACCTCCTTGACCAAAGATAATCCACATACTAAAAACTGTCAAGCGAGATCTGATAATCTGCAGCTGAAGCTGATTTTATCAGAGTAAGGAAGATCATTCTCTTGAAGTAATGTTAAAATATTCATTAATAGCTAAACTAAGAGGCTGGCTAACCCAGCGATGAACACGGATTGAAACGCTAATCATCAATTCTATTCCGGAGTGTAAATTGGAATCACTTAAATCAAAAATGTAACTCACGACTTTTCAAACGGTTATTGCAAATGTTAGGTTGCTCTATGATGTTGGGATATTGTTTTATCCTATTGTCAAAACTCTTATTCCATTTTTTTTGTAACAGTAGTTCTTTAATATCGTACATAAGTTCAAGTAATGATTATTTTAGATCTGTCGGAAGTATTTCATGAAGCTAAGAATATTTGCGATCGCGCTGCTCTTATGCCCGTTATTGATTTCTGTATCGTGTTCTAAAAAATCGACGACGGAGCCTGAAATCCAAATCGTTAGAGATTAAAGAAAGGATAATTTGATGAAAAAGAGATCAATCGTGTTTATTGTTAGCATGCTTTTATTTACTTATTTCACAATTGGGATAGCCCAAGACGATAAAATTCTTGATGTAGAATATTATCCACCATCGGGAGAATCGAAAAACGTCGCTATTATGTTTTTAGGAGGATCCGAAGGAGGTATGCCAAACTGTACCATTGAAAAATATACTACAAAGGGATATCCCTGTCTCAAGGTCGCCTATTTCGGCACGGAGAATACACCGGCCCATCTGGAGATGATTCCTCTTGAGTATTTTGAAAAAGCGATTAGGATGTTTAAGTCCCAGCCTGAAGTTAAGGGGAAAAAAATTGTTGTTTTTGGCGGCTCCAAAGGCGGAGAATTGGCTCTTTTGCTAGCCTCACGGTATACACAGATAGAGGGTGTCATTGTCCGCGTGCCCAGTTCTGTCGTTTTTCAAGGGATTGGAGGCCCTTTAAAAACATCAAGCTGGTCATACAACGGCCAACCAGTGCCGTTTGTCCCCTATTATCAACCTTTTGACTATAGCAAAGTAGTCAATAATCAATGGGGTGAGTTATACAAACTGTCTATTACACAGACCGACGCTGTGGAAAAAGCGGTGATCAAAGTTGAACAGATCAATGGCCCTGTTCTATTAATAACTGGAAAAGAAGATAAAATGTGGCCTTCAAGTCAAATGGGTGACATGATAATTAAAAGATTAATAGAACATAAATTTGCCCATTGGTATAACCATTGTGCGTATGAAAATGCAGGACATAATTTTGACGAGAAAAGCACAATGGGAGGAACTGAAGATGGTAATAAAAAAGCAAGAATTGATTCTGAAGAAAGAATATTTGCCTTTCTTAGTAGATTATCCGGAAAGTAATATGAATATCTACATAGTCATTTGAATACCTGGGTTATTAAGAATATTGACAACATACTAGCTGATATAGAAGGTGTTTTACTGTGATATGTCAGTTCTCGCAGGACA
>Ga0180437_10007172_pt1 | contig 14613 bp, 12 predicted proteins | sample SS_ome_4_FD_132410 | JGI IMG/M metagenome (GOLD analysis project Ga0180437, IMG submission 132410) | Hypersaline lake sediment archaeal communities from the Salton Sea, California, USA - SS_3_D_1 metaG | ecosystem: Environmental > Aquatic > Non-marine Saline and Alkaline > Hypersaline >...
ATTTGATAAGCGTCTTTAGAGCCTCCTCGATCTCTTCACCCTCCCAGTCCCGGAGCATTCCAAATCCGTAGTAGGCGGCCAGGCTTCCGCGCACAACCTCATAGCTCTTAGCGCCCCGCAGCAGCTGCACGGCCTGCCGCAGGGTGAAGCGCCGGCGGTTTCTGCGAACAAAATCGAGGATCGGCGCCTCTTCCTCCGCCCGGTGCAGCACCCGGCCGTCGCAAACATCGCAGCCACCGCAGGACGCCAGCTCCTGGCCAAGGAAGCCGAGAAGCTGCTCCCGGCGACAGCGGCTTGAGTCAAGGGCATAGCCGAGCATCTGATCGAAGCGCTCCGCGGCAAAGGAAGAGGGTGCCCTATCTCCCTCAGAATCCAGGGAAGAGTGCTCGGGGCGACGGGAGAGCAGGTCGGCGAAGTCCAGATCCTCCGCCGAGTACAGGAGCGTGGCCTCAACCGGGCTTCCGTCCCGGCCCGCCCTGCCGGTCTCCTGAAGGTAGGCCTCCGGCGAGTAGGGGATATCCATATGGATCACCGTGCGGATATCCGGTTTGTCCACCCCCATGCCGTAGGCCGAGGTGGCCGCCAGCACCCCCTGTCTACTTCCCTTGAACCATTCTTCGATTCTCTGCCGCTCCTCCCGGGTCAATCCGGCGTGGTAGAAACGGGCATCGAGATCGGGCAGCCGGCGTCGCAGCGCCCGGGCGGCCCGCTCGGTACCGGAGCGGGTGCGGCTGAAGACCAACAACGGTCGTGGAGAGGATTCGACCAGCCCCACGAGTGTCCGGGTTTTGCTGAGCGTGGGAATCACGGTATAGCGGATATTCGGCCTATCCGGGTCCGCTGAGAGGATCGCGACTTCCTGATCCGGAAACAACACGTTCTGTATCTTCTCAACAATGCGGGGGCTGGCCGTGGCGGTGAAGGCGGTCAGGCAATGGATCTTCAGGATCCGGAGAATCGCTCCCAGCTCGAGGTAGGCGGGGCGGAAGCTCTCCCCCCACTCGGAGACGCAGTGCGCCTCATCCACAACCAGATGAGCTATCGTAGTATTTTTGAGCCACTGAAATCCACTGCCCTTCCCCGGTATGATACGTGCGAGGGTCTCCGGGGTGGTAAAAAGCAGATCGATCTTTCCGGCGCGCAGTTGCCCAAGCAGCCGGCTGCGCTCCTCGGGGCTCTGTCCTCCCCGAAGGGCATCCGCCTTCAAAGCCGCCTTGCGACAGCGCACCAGCTGGTCTTCCAAAAGGGACAGCAGCGGAAGCACCACCACGGTCAGTCCGCCGCCGATGCGGGCAGGCAGCTGGTAGCACAAAGATTTCCCGGACCCGGTGGGCAGCACGACGATTTGATTCTTCTCCTCCAGAATGTTCGAGATAACGAAACGCTGAATCGGGTACAGATAGGGGATTGTGAAGTGCCGCCGAGCCGCCTCGGTGATGGGATCGGCCGGCGCTCTACTCTTTTTTGAAGCTGGTTCGGAAGAAGTAGTCATCCATGATTTCGACCAGCTCAGGAGTAAATCCCACCTCCAGGCTGATCTTCTTGCCCCCCGAGCCGAGAGCATCTACGGCCGTTACTTTCCCGTTGATCACGAATTGATGGGTCTGGAAGTACAACTTGGAGGACAGGATCCCGCCGGCCGCCGGTGCCGGCAGCCGCCCGGGGATCTCCAGGGCAATCTTGTTGACGCCGACTGATAAAAGCTTGGTCTGCACTTTTTGGCCGCCGATCTGGGTTTCCACGAAGTCGTTGAAGCGCATGGTCCGCGCTACCTGTTCGTTCATTTCGACTTCCCGGTCCTTGTAGGTCGCAAACTGCCCATGGAGGGATTCGTAGGCCAGCAGATAGTCACCGATTATCTCGACCAGGTCGTTGGGACAGTTCTTGTACACCACTTCGAACAGGCTTACGTTGTCCCGTCCCTTTACAGGTCCGAGACGGGTGAGAGTCCCGCGCACGAACAGGTTTATCGGATTCTTGTTCGTCGGCTTTAAAAAGGACATGTTGACCGAAGTCAGCTTGTTCTGAAACTGCTGAAAGAAGTTTATCTCATCTCGGCTCAGGATGACCAGAAGCACGACCCGGTCCATGGACAGCTGATAGGGAGCGCAGATCAGCATGTAGTCTTCCAGTTTGAGAAGCGTCTGGGACTGCTGAAGCCCCATCTTCTTTACAGCATAGGGATTGAATCTGATCGTCTGTTCGGCATACTTCTCTTTGTATTCCTGTAGTCGGGTCGCCATACTGTAATTATTGTATTTACCTGGACAAAGAAGTCAAGCATCGCTATTCTCATAGCCATGGCCGACTCTTCGGGAGTTCTAGCTGAAGGTAAACTATCACAGGAGCGACTGGAGAGACTTCTCAATTTTACCGCCCCGAGCAGCCCCGACATCCTTGTGGGTGCGGAGGTGGGCGAAGACGCGGCAGTGGTTCGAGGATCCGAGCAGCTGATCCTTACAGCCGATCCCATTACATTCACCGAGGAGAACATCGGGTTCTACACGGTGGCGGTGAACTCCAACGATATCGTTGCCATGGGCGGAAAGCCGATGTATCTGATCACCACGATCCTTCTGCCTTTGGGAACTCAGGAACTGCGACTGCAGACTATCTTCGAGGAGCTGAACGAAGCTTCCGAAAAAGCGGGAATCTACTGGGTGGGAGGTCACACCGAGGTCACCTCCGCGGTCAACCGCGTCGTTATCTCTGCCCAGGCTATCGGTTTCCTGCACGGCAAGCCCACCCGTACATCCGACGCTCATCCCGGAGAGCTGTTGGTGATGAGCAAGTGGACGGCTCTGGAGGCAACTACCCTGATCGCTCGAGAGAAACCGGATATCAGCCGAAGACTTCTTGGTGAGGAGGGATATCAAGAGGTACTGAGCTGGCTTTACGAGCCGGGCATATCGATCTTGAAGGAGGGGGAAATCCTCAGTGGATTGGAATTGGCGGCGGCTCACGATCCAACCGAGGGTGGGATCGCTACCGGAGTTCATGAGATCGCCGATCGCTCCGCAGCGGGCATCCGGCTGTATCGGGAACGCATTCCCATCCGTCCTGAGACAGAGCTCCTCTGCACACACTTCGGTCTGGACCCCCTGGGCGCGTTGAGTTCCGGGGTGTTTCTCTTCACCGCTTCGCCGGCACAGGCGCAGAAAGCCTGCGGACTGTTGAAGGGCGGGGGAATTCCCGCAGCAGTGATCGGCGAGATCACGGATCGGCAGGGCGTCGTGGAGTTGGTCGATGGGGAAGAACATCGTCCCCTGCCCCTATTTGCCAGAGACGAGATCATCAAATTGCCCTGACCGGCAGACAGGTTCCAGGCCGGCCCACTCAGCGCGAGCAAGCACACAACAACGGGCAATCTCTACCGTCCGGCAGTGTAGATCTGCTCCATAACAGCCCTGGCCAGGGCTGCAGCCTGCCGACGGGTACCAACCGGTCCCAGGGTGACGATTTCGGAGAAGAGCAGGCGACCCCCTTCACCTTTTCGCAGACTAACCCGTACGCTATTCTCTGCCTCCCGTTTGAGGGCAAGATGGTAGATAAATCCCGCCTGCTCATCAGCGGCCGGCGCAACCTCCGATCCTGAACGTTTCAGATGCCTCACGCACCGCCGCAGAACTTTATCTTCGCTATCGTGCCGGCTGACAACCACAGGCAGGGTAAAACCGTACTGCAGCAAGCCTCCGGGATTCAGCTCGTACAATCGGTTCACAGCCAGCCGGCGGGGTGAGCTTTTGTTTTTTAGGAGCGGTATCAGGTGACGGAGCGCATCGAAGATCCCCTCCCGTTCCCAAAACGGATCCATACCCTGGATTGAACGCTCCAAAAGCTCCCGGCTGCCCCGGATTTTACCCTCCTCCTGTTGATAGTAGTACACAGCATGGGGAGCGACCTGAACTTCCAGATCCCGAGCCAGCCCCAGGTACTTCAAAGCTACCCGACGGTACTGCTCGTTCGCCCTGTAGAACTCCCAATAGGCATCCAGGTGATTGCCCTCCAAGAGATAGGAGCGACCGACGTGCAGGGAGTAGGAGCGCAGCTTCTGGCGGTGATAGTAGGCCTTCAGGCGATACTCCACCGAGCGGACAGTCCATCTGAGCACCTGGAGAATGCCTATGCGCGGCTGCGCTTGACCTCTGCGGGCAAGTCCTTCGTACACATCGGCCAGGATTTCATGCACATCCTTGAGATGCCGCTCCACGTCCGTTCCGTAGTAGTACATCCAGCTTCGATCCTGTGAATCCAGCACCTCCTCGGCATAGCGACGGGCCAGCTCGAGCATTCCGAACTTCTGGTACAGCATCGCCAGGTTGACCTTGCTCAAAGGCGTCGAGTCCTTGACCATAGCGGTCTGGTACTCCGACAAAGCTCGCGTGAAATCCAGGCGGGACTGGAACAGTTCCCCCCTGGCCAGGTGGCCTGGTGAGCGGTCGACCATCTGGATCGATTCTTCCGTATACCGGAGGGCGGAGTTGTAGTTGTAGAAGCTGTGTTCAAGCAACGAAAGGTTGTAGTAGGCTACCGAGGCGAAGTACAGATCTTCCCCCTTTAGCGCATCGTCTATAGCTTTCAGGTAGAACCGTTTCGAATTCTCATAATCGTACATTCCCGAATAGAGTGTTCCCAGAGTCATGTAGATACCGCGATCCGGACCAAACTGGTTGAGAGCCTCCAAAAGCAGCTCTTCCCCCTCATCCAGCTGGTGGGTCTTGAAGTACATCCAACCCAAATCATCGATGGAGGTAACACTCTCCGGGTACAATTCGAGGATGCGCTCCAGGGTAGCGATCGACTCCTGCTCCTGGTTCAGCTTTCCGTAGCATCGGGATATCTGAACCAGGGTCAGGTACTCCTCCCCCTGCAGCTGCTCCGCGCTCTGGTACTCCTCCAGAGCCAGATTGTACAGCTCCTTGTCGTAGTACAGGTCCGCCAGCAGCAATCGCAGCTCGGCGTTCTGAGGAAACTGCTGTTTTCCCTCTTCGATGATCCGGACAGCGGTCTCGTAGTTCTCCGCTTCGATCGCCTCCTGAGCCTGCCCGTAGTACCAATCCGCATTCTGCTGTGCATAGGACACAGCCGGGGAACAGACCAAGAGCAGGAAACAGAGCAGCAGCATCACATCCCCCTGCTCAAGAGATTGACCGGATTGAGAAAACCCAGGAGGCGGCGCAGCGGGGAAAAGTATTGCTTTAGGGAGGCGAGGAACTCCCGGCGTTTCTGCATTGCCTGATCGAAATCCTCCGGCTCAAAGATTTCATCAAAGACACCCTGCAGATACGCCTTCACCCAGGGAGAGAGGCGAAGCGGATAGCGACTTTCGATCCGAAGAGCGTACTCCAATAGAGATTCCTCCCCGGATTTCTTCAATCCCAGGCTTTCCAGACAAAGCCGGGTGGCCGCAAACAGCTGCTTTATCTTTGCCCGAGGATTCGCCGCCAGCCCGGCGCGCAGGAGGGGAAGAGATTTCATAAGCGTGACTACAAACAGGTAGAGGGCGGGAAGAACGAAGTACCACAGCCGCGCAACGATCTTTAAGCCCCGGATCAGCTCTTCTCCCAACAGACGCACCCTATCCTCTACCTCAATCGTCTCGGGCCCCTGCTCCTCCAGACTGTGCTGATTCTTCAGGATCTCCTCCAGCAGTCGGGCAAAGGTCTCGAAGTCGAAGCCGAACTGAATCGTATCTTCCTCCCCGGGAGCGATGACCTCTGAGGAGGGGTCGAATTCGATCCAACCATACTCGTCAAAGAATACCTCCACCCAGGCGTGGGCCTGATATGCCCGGACCTCGTAGAAGTTCAGGACCTCGGTATCCGGGTTCACGTAAAAGCCCACGGCGACCCTGGCCGGGATACCCAAACTGCGGCACAGCAGAGCCATGGCAAAAGCGAAGTAGGAACAGTAGCCCTTCTTGCTCGTATAGAGAAAGTGGGACAGCTGATCGCCGTCGGCGGCCAGCCCCGGCGTTAGGGAGTAGTAGTAGTTGTTCTTCAGATAGTCGTGCACTCTCAGCACCTGGCTGAGGCGATGGGTTTCCCCGGAGGGCCGTGCAATCTGTTCGGCCAACGCCCGGATGCGCTCATCCCCACCATACTCCGCGTAGATCTCCAGCTCTTGGCCGGTCAAGGAACGATCCGCGCCTGAGTCGCTGCTACCAGCAGTCGAGCCCACCGAAGCCAGATCCTCCAACCTGGCATCGCTGACCCGGGAGATCACACGATAGATCCGCAGGAACGAGGAGGCGTCCCAGTTTGTCAGGGGCGCTACTCGAATCGGATAGTTCATGCCGATCAGGGAGGTGGGGTCGAAGTTGACAAAGAAGTACTCCTGAATCACCTCCTGCCGTGCCAGATAGTCGGGATCGGGGAAGTCTTCCGGCGAGTCGGGTACGGTGACCGGCAAATCCTGCCATTCGTTCTGTCCGGGGATACGGCCTTCCGGCTTTTCGCCGAAGGCCGGCGCGGAGCGCGGGGTACGGCCTCCCCGTGAACGGCTTCCCGAAGGAATATGGTAGAAGCCCCGCTTCCTCTCGTATCCGGAGAGGATATACCGGCGTAGAAGAATCCTCTCCGCAGGTCCTTGCTTGCGAAACAGCAGTACAAGATCGTCGGACATCTCGATCTGACTTTCCAGCTTGATGAACTGGGAGAAATCGAAGCGAAAAAGCGTCGGTTTCATTAACCCCCCGCCCAGGCGGACCGCCCCCTGGTTGTAGCGCCCCAATACGAAGAGAAGGACGATCAGGAGAAGGGGGATGAGCACCCAGAGAAACGACGCGGCAGAACGGAGGGTCACCCTCCACTTCTCCGATCGATCGCGGATCCGAACCAGTACCATCAGGATGATAGCCAGAAACACAAATACGAAGATGCCGTAGGACAATAAGGAGGGATGCCGGTAGAGGGTGATGCGGTAGTTGCCCTGGGGCCAGTACACCGCCATCAAAATCAGAGCATCGAACCCGGCCTCCCAGCGCACGAATTCCGAATAGCGAAAGGCGAGCAGATTGAACAGCCAGACCACGGTCCAGGGAAGCAGGCCCGGAAGAAAACTCTTGTCGAAGGCAAAAAACAGGAAGTCCGTATGCGGACCCGGGGATAACGTCGCCTGTAGCCGGAATACGAGGAAGAACAATAGGCGAAGACAGAAAACGACAATGACGAACAGCAGACCGGCCGCCCACAAGCGAAGACCGAGCCTGTCCATGCACAGGGCAAGCAGCACCGCCAGCACAAACCCTACACTCAAGAACAGCAGATCCAGGTCGCCGCGGAAATAAAGATAGGCGTGGAAGAACAGGAAGTACAGCAGAAGATTCCGTACAAGGAAGATCCCCAGCTTCAACTCTCTAGATTGTTTCAACGGCAACCTTCCACTTCCCCTTTCTGCTCCACCGTATTATCTCCTGATCCAACTGACTTCGATAGCTCTGTAGCTCACTACTTCCGAGCGGCTGAACCGCTCTGCTCTGTTCGGCTGCCTGACGGAGCACCAGATTTCGTATCCAGCTGCGGTGAGGTTCCTCTGCGGATAGCGGCAGATCGGGGAAAAACAGCTTCACCTCTCCACCCCGCTTCTGCAAATCGCCGAAGACTTGGGGCAGGTTTGCCGAACCGGGGGAAGAAAACAGAAGAATCTGGTACAGATTCTGTCGCGGCAGCTCGAGGGCGTACCGATCACTCCAACATACTCCGGCCAGCTCACCCATCAGCTGCAGTTTTTTTTCCACCGTGACCTGTCTCAGCTGGGGCGAATCGCAGAGGGCAAAGAATACCTGATAACCCCTGGCCAGCACTTCCAGTACCGTGGCGGCGCAGATTTCCACCAAAGAGTCCAGATAGTCCGCTTCAACCCTCGCGGGAACCACTTCAGTGGGTGCGGAATCGAGAATTACGAGAAAACGGGATTCCGGAGGTGGGGTCTCCTCGCCGATGCGGAGGAACAGTTCCGAGGTGTGAGCAAAGACCTTCCAGTGAACCTTGCGGATATCATCACCGGGGAAGTACTTCCGTACCTCGAGCAACTCCTCGCTTCGCCTCCGCCGTCTGCCCCGGTTTTCCTCCTGTCCTCCCTCCAGGGTCGGGGGTCTTCGGGCGGCTTCGGGCTGAACCCCCGGAAATACCCGCAGCCTCTCCGCCAGTGAAAGCGAGACCGGAAAGCGGGTGAAACCGAGCAGATCGCTGATCACTATGTGGACTTCCCGGCTCTGGTAACAACCTCGATAGGAAGGGGAAAATTCGAATATATGGCGGTTGCGACCGCCTCTAAGGTCACTTGACAGGTACAGCGGATCTCTACCCGACCAATGTAGAAAAATCTCGAACCGGATCTTGATTCCCGGAGCTCTGGAACGGGGCAGCTCAGCCTTCATCTCCGCCGTGGCCGCGGTTCGAGGGAACACGCCGGCTGCGGAGAGGGTGAAATCCACCGGATCCGGAGTCTTTTCGAAGAAGCGCTGCAGGACCGACTGCATGATTCTATTGGCCGCCAGGCTGTATACGGCAAGCAGGGTGAAGGCGCTGCCCCACAGGATCGCGGCCAGCTCCATACGCAAGGCCCCGACGATCAGGATCAGCAAGGATAGGAGAAAGAAAAGGACTCCCCACCGGGTAAAGGGGAAAGCCTTGAGAAGGAGCCGCTTAATAGGCGATCCTTGACAACTCATGCAGGGTAATTTCCCGAATCAGAGAAGCGGCATCGATACGGATGTCTTTCAGTCGAATACGGTGGGAGAGCACCAGGGGAGCCATTTCCAGGAAATCCTGATCGATGCAGTAGCTCCTGCCTCGAATCAAGGCGAAGGCTCGGGCTGCTTTGACCAGCATCAGGCTCGCCCTCGGCGAACAGCCCAGCTCGATTCCCCGATGCCGCCGGGTGGAGATGGAGATCCCAACGGCGGTTTGCAGGAGCCGCTCATCACAGAATATCCCCTCCACGGTTTTTCTTGCCTCCAGGATCTCCGACTTGGAGCAGATCGGCTTGACCTTGGGCATGATCGTAGCCGAGGGGTCGTCCCGCACGATGCCGATTTCATCCTCTTCACCGGGATACCCGATCGAGATCCTCATGAGAAATCGATCCAGCTGTGCCAGAGGCAGTGAGTACGTTCCGTCGGTTTCCACCGGATTCTGGGTGGCGATCACGAAGAACAGAGGATCCATGGCATGGGTCTTGTTTCCTACCGTGACCTGATTCTCCGCCATGACCTCCAGCAGGGCGGACTGAACCTTCGGGGTCGTGCGGTTGATCTCATCGGCCAGTACAATACTGGCAAAAACGGGACCTGCCTTGAACACGAAACGCCTGTGCTCGGGATCGAAGATATCAACGCCGGTGATGTCGTAGGGAAGCAGGTCCGGTGTAAACTGGATGCGCCGAAAGGTGACCGGCTTGACGGTTCTATCCCTGGAAATCAGGCGAGCAGCGGTTTTGGCCAGGGTTGTCTTTCCCAGGCCGGGAACATCCTCGATGAGCACATGCCCGCCGGCCAGCAGTCCCGTTGTCAGATACTCCAAGGCCCGTCGCTTGCCCCGGATCACCCGCTCCAGCCCGTCGATCATGCGGGTCGTGAGGGTATGGTGCTTCTCAACGTCTCGCTGAAATTTGTCCGATTTTACCGTTGCCATTGTCTTTGCCGTCGAGGGTATAAGCTTATCAGCTTCCGAGCGGATTGACTACGATTGAGGTTCAAGCCCCGGGTAAGCGCTCAGCAGATGAGTGCGGAGCTCCGTTGTCAAGGTTTCCAGACGTTCGAGATTGTAAGGGAAGGTATAGGCGACAAATCTGCGGAGGATGTACTGGGAGCGGTCGCGAACGATCCTGTCAGGAATCAGACCCGAGACGCCCAGCCGCTCTTTGAGAACGGGCAGCAGGAATTTTCGAATCAGAAGGCTGAAACGGCTCAGCTCCACAACCGCCTGATAGATGAACCACTCGTCCCCTACGTGAATCGACTGCAGGCCGACCAGCTCCCGGATCATCCGGATAGTGCGGAAATCAATCGGCAGACCGTCGATGATAATGGCGAACCAGGTCCTGTCGAAGTGATCTTCGAAGACCCGTCGGATCTTGCGTATCAGTGGCAGGAGACTCTCATTGCTCTGATCGATCAGCTCCTTGCGCTCGAGCTCCGGATACAGTACCAGCACTTTTTCTCCTCAACCTAGTTTTCGGTACGCCGGATCACACCCTTGATGTCTTTCTTCAGGTTCTCCGGGTGCCCGCGTTTCGCGATTTCACAATACTCAATCATTGAATAAATCCAGGAGAGCTCCGCATCCCGGTGACAGGGCCCGGGGCGATGCGCGTGGTTGACAGCTGATTCATAGGAAGGTAGGCTCTTCTCCCATGATACGGGTCAAAGGCAGAGAGGAGGCTATTCCCTCCAGTCCTGCCATCTCCATCCTCAACCTGCTTCAGCGAAATGGTATCCCGATCCAGACGATCTGCGGGGGGAGAGCGCAGTGCGGGCGCTGTCTGATCCGCATTCTCTCGGGCGCCGAAGGAATGAACAAGAAGAACCAGCGGGAAATCATCCGCCTGCAGGCGATGAATGCAGGCCAAGACATGCGTCTGGCCTGTCAGTGCTACACCCGCGGTGATATCGAAATCGAGATCATCAATTCGGCAAAGCCGAATTGATTCGGCTCTCAACCGGATGATCGGGGGCAGTTATGAAGAATCTGCGGATGCTTTGGGTGTTGGCAATCCTGGTAGTTTCAACCACTCTCGGGCGCGCCTCCGGTCCGCAAGAGGAAGACGCCTGGTCTGAACCAAAAGACCCGATCGTATACAAACAACGGATGCGGGATCTGGTGATTGCCCTCAGCCGTCACGCCCGAGCCTACGACCCCGGGTTTATCTTGATACCACAAAACGGCAACGAACTTCTGACTGTGGACGGGAAGCTCAGCGCTTCTCCGGCTCTGGATTATATTCGGGCTATTGACGGGATCGGGCGGGAGGACCTCTTTTACGGGTATACCGCCGACAATCGGGAAACACCGCCGGAGGCGATCCGGTACATGCTTCCCTACCTCGGGCTGGCCCTGGAGAACGGGTTGACGGTCATGGTGATCGACTACTGCTGGCAGCGCCCGAAGATCGACGAATCCTACCGCAGAAACCGGGAAGAGCGGTTCATCTCCTTCGCCGCCCCCCGCCGGAATCTCACCGTGATACCCGCGTATCCGGATCCTGTTTTCGCAGAGCACCCCGGAGATGTCCGTAGCCTTGCAGACGCCCGAAACTTCCTATTTCTGATAAACCCGGAAGCATTCGCCGACAAAGAGCGGTTCCTCTCCGCCCTGCGCCGCACCGACTACGACCTGATCGTGATCGATGCCTTCGTGGACGGTTCCCGGGGACCGGAGTGGCTGGAAGCGGAGGATATAGAATCGCTGAAGCGAAAAGCAGGCGGAGGGAGGCGGCTGGTCATCTGCTATCTCAGCATCGGAGAGGCCGAAGACTACCGCTACTACTGGGATCGCAACTGGGACCGAAACCGGGACGGGCGGCCCGATCCCGGGGCTCCCCAGTGGCTTTCCGGGGAGAACCCGAACTGGCGGGGAAACTACAAAGTCCGCTACTGGGATGCAGGGTGGCAGGCGATCCTGTTCGGCAGCGAAGAATCATACCTCGATCAGATCCTCTCCCGGGGATTCGACGGTGCGTATCTGGACATTATCGACGCATTCGAGTACTTCGAACAATACGGGCCTTAGTTCCCCGTCCCGTCCCCGTCCCCACCGACGGTGAAAATGTGAATACGCATTAAGTTGACAAAATAAGTAATATATAATACTTTGAAACTTGTTTAAGCAATCTGTATCCAATCCAATATATGAGAGGGACTACCATGCTTCAAAGCTTCATCATACTGTTCAGAGAAACCCTGGAGGCGGCTCTGGTCATCGGAATCGTTCTCGGCTATCTGGTTCGAACCGGCCAGAGCGAGTACAAGAAATCGGTATACTTAGGACTGGCTGCCGGTGTAGGGGCCAGCGTTCTGGGAGCTTTTGGCTTTCAGCTTCTGGCCGGGGGATTCAGCGGCCGTGCCGAAGAGATCTTCGAGGGAATCACCATGCTGGCCGGAGCGATCCTCCTCACCACCCTTATCGCCTGGATAATCCGAAAAAGCGCTAAGGCAGCGGAGCTGGAACGAAAGGTAGCAAGCCGCATCGACGGGGCACGGCGGGCGGGATTGTTCCTTCTCATCTTCTTCGCGGTTCTGCGGGAAGGAATCGAATCTGTCATATTCCTGAGCGCCGCAAGGTTCGCCTCCGGGGAGAACAACTTGCTGGGAGCCGGACTGGGCTTGGTGGCCGCAGTCGTTCTGGGCTTGCTCCTGTTTAGAGGTGCCCTGCGGGTCAATCTACGGAGTTTCTTCACGGTAACCAATGTCCTATTGATTCTGTTCGCCGCCGGTCTGGTGGCCGGAGGGGTGCACGAGCTACAGGAAGCCGGAGTAATTCCGATTGTCCTGGAGCACGTGTGGGATATCAATCCGGGCGTGGTCGGAGACGCGTATCCCGTGCTGCATGAAAACGCCTGCTCGGGAGCATTGCAAAAGGATTGTTCGGATACAACGGGAATCCCAGTCTCATCGAGGTCGTTGTGTATCTGGTCTACTTGATCGCTGTTTTGAGCATTTGGTTGCTGGGCCGATTGATCAAGGCGGGTCGGAGCACCAGTCGTCGTGTCGATCGGCGGGAAGCCCACGCCTGAACTTCCTTCAGTCCTTTTTGCAGGGAGCGCTTCTTCGCCTCAGAGTCCTTGGGCGAGTAACAGCGCCGCCAGGCGGCGGGCAGCCTTGCCCCGATGGGAGATGGCATCCTTCTCTTCATCGCTGAGCTCGGCCACCGTTTTACCCCGTTCCGGCAGATACACCACAGGATCGTATCCAAATCCGCCGGAGCCGGAAGGCTCGGCAGCCAACACTCCGTGCAATGTTTCCTGAGCCACAAAGAATCGTTTCTCCCCGAAAACCGCAACCATGCAGCACACGAAGAAACACGCTCGATCGCTGAGGGATGCCGCCCGATTGAGCAGATAGGCATTTCTTTCGAAATCGGAGAGTTTGGCGGCCGCCGATCCGTAGCGGGAAGAATAAATACCGGGCTCTCCGCCAAGGCTCACCACTTCCAAGCCCGAATCGTCTGCAAGAACTGGGGTTCCAATCAGATTATACAGGTGCAGGGCCTTGCCCAACGCGTTTTCCAGATAGGTGGTGCCGGTTTCTTCGAAGGAAAAGGTGTAATCAATCTGGCCAGGAGAGAGGAGACGGAAATCGGGAAACAGACGACGAAACTCCCGCAACTTGTGAGGATTGTTGGTGGCCGCTGTCAGCACGGGACGTTTGATCGAAGCCATCGAATAAGCTTCTATTGTACAAACAAACTTTCCGCCGTCAATGGGAGATGAGATACAAAGTTCCCTGCTCCGTTGAGCATCAGGCACAAAGCTGGGGTGTTTGTCCTGGCCTCTCATGAGGCTTGATCTCCAGCAGCTGGCGCCGGAGCCAGTACAGGGAGGTATCTATCGTCCCTTTGGGAATGTTGAGCAGCTCCGCTATTTCGCGGTTGCTGGGATGTAATCTGACCCGTCGAATCTTTCTCTGTACTGAACGCAGCGTCGTGCGCAGTTCACACAGAGAACACACGAGCTCCGACTTGCTCCTGGGATCGACCTCCCAGAGCAGATCCCGCTGGAACAGAAAGATCTTTGTGAAGATCTTATTTTGGCGCCTGTAGAGTTTATGCAGGCGGAGCTCCCGCTTGTAGAGGTTTGCCCGCAGCCGCTCGACCATTCCCATCAGGTGGTCCTCTTCGATTCCCGTCAATCCACTGATCCAGTCGATTGCAGAATCATCCAGATGCCGTGCATTCTTCAATGCCAGGAACAGAATCCGCTTGCGGCAGGTATTTTCCCGGGAGCCGCCGAATCGATCGAAGGGAACGATCCTCCCCCACCTGTCCGGGCTCAGGGCAGACGCCGGAACTGTCAAACCCGGTTCGGGCAATTCCCAGAACAGCACGTTCCGCGCTGCTGCCCAGCGGGTTTGGTCCTTTCGCTTTCGGGCGCAGTAGACCTTGTAGTGCCAGCGCAGCACCGAGTTGAAATACCATTCGAAGGGTTTTCCCCGGTCCTGGAAATGCTTGAGAGTGCGGAGCAGGCGGGGATAGAAGAACAGGTAGAACTCTCCACAGTCATCCTCGCTGGCCTGAAACTTGCCCAAAGGGTAGTTGTAGATGCGCAGGGACAGCCGTTTCACAATCTCCGCCAAGCCCAGACCGGTGTTCTGATAGTAGGCAACCAAATAATTGAGAGGTTCCATCGTCCGCCTCCTGGCATTTTTTTCTTAGTTTTGCAACTTCTGTGCCAGAAAAGGGTGTCCGGAACGGGGACTAATACAGCACCGTTTACAATTATTTACATTTCCAGCGAATTACAGCGAGATTACCCGCCCAGAAGGGGCGTGAGTGCCTGAAGCAGCTGTTCTCTTATACCGGCGATGCCGCCCGGGACGGTGTACCCGGCGGCCAGGGTGTGACCTCCGCCTCCCATGGATCGAGCCAGGGTTCCCACATCGCAGGCTCCATTGGA
>Ga0180437_10007173_pt1 | contig 14613 bp, 11 predicted proteins | sample SS_ome_4_FD_132410 | JGI IMG/M metagenome (GOLD analysis project Ga0180437, IMG submission 132410) | Hypersaline lake sediment archaeal communities from the Salton Sea, California, USA - SS_3_D_1 metaG | ecosystem: Environmental > Aquatic > Non-marine Saline and Alkaline > Hypersaline >...
GGCGCGGGTCAAGGACAGGGCGCCGGCCAGGGCGCGGGGCAGGGGCAAGGCGCGGGTCAAGGACAGGGCGCCGGCCAGGGCGCGGGTCAAGGTCAGGGCGCCGGCCAGGGCGCGGGACAGGGGCAGGGTGCAGGTCAAGGTCAGGGCGCCGGACAGGGCGCGGGACAGGGCCAGGGCGCGGGTCAAGGTCAGGGCGCGGGTCAGGGTGCCGGGCAGGGCGCGGGGCAGGGACAAGGTGCGGGGCAGGGCCAATCGCTCGGCGGACAGGGCGCCAGCGGGATGCACAGCGGGTCGAGGGGGGGCGATCCGAACAGCGGATCGACCGATCGGCGCGGCGCGGTCGACGAGGTGAAGGGCCCGCTGCTGTCGGCCGAGCAGAAGACGAACCTCCAGTCGATCGGCCGGGTCATCTCCGAGGCCCAAAAGGACCTGCGGGACGGTGAGGTGGACCCGGCGCTGCTGAAGGCGCTGGGCATGACGCGGGGTCGGTTTGCCGCCTTCGTGGAGCGATACGCCCGGCGGATCGGGCAGGTGAAGAAGATGGCCGACCAGACGGATCGGCCGAACGGGACGATCCAGGGCGCCTTCGCGATCCCGGGCAGCGGCGCGCGGCAGAAGGGGCGCGGCACCGACGGCAGGTTGGGGAACGTTCGCGGCAGCGAGAAGCTCGCGCCCGACCAGATCCGCAAGCTGTACGAGCAGCGGGCGAAGAACGTCTCGCCGGAGTACCGCAAGCACGTGGAGGCGTACTTCCGGGCGGTCAGCGAGGCGTCGCCCAGGGCGGCCGGCCCGTCGCCGGCGAAGGGCGCGGCGGGGGCGTCGACTAGGCCGGCGAAGTGAGCGGGCGGGGGGCGCCGGTCGATCTGTTGACGCGACGGGGGCCTCCCGTCCGCGGACGACGGCCGGCCGGCCCTCCGTATCAGCCGCCGCGGACGCGCGCCAGGACGCGCAGCGCCCAGACGACGTCCGCCGCCGCGAACGTGCCGACCTCGTAGCGGTCGTTGATCGGCACGAGGTGGACCTCGTCCGCCCGTCGGCGGAGGAGCTTGCACGTCACGCCGATCTGCCCGGCAAGCTGCACGATCGCGGCCCGCCCGTCCCGGGCCTCCGCCTGCGGGCTGACGATCACCACGTCACCGTGGCGGATCTCCGGGGCCATTGAATCTCCGTCGATACGCAGCGCGAACGCGTCGCCGTATCGGCCCTTCAGGCCCGGCGCGGCGATGAACTCCGCCACGTCGCGGGCGTCCGGCGCCGTCAGCGTGACGATCTGCACGGGCGTCGGCTCGCCGCCGTCGGGTCCGCAGGCCGTCGCCGGCCGCCTCGCGGCCCGGGCGGTCGGCTGGCGGGCGATCAGGTCGTTCAGCGTCGTCAGCCCGTCCGCTTCGGCCCCGTCGGCCCAGAAATGCGCCACTCCGGCAGCGCTGCGGCCGAGGATCGGGATCCACGCCGCCTCGGCGGAGGCAACGTCGGCGCCGGCCGCCTCGGGCGCACCTGACGGGCCGCCCTCCGCCAAGGCGGCAGGATCATCGCCCGTCGCGTCGGCCTCCGGGGCCTGACCGTTCGTCTCAGCACGGCCTGCGGAGTCGCTGCCGGCCTGTGCCTGCTTGACGGGAAACTGCTGCGCCGCGGTGAGGACGTCGAGGAAAGCCGCCAGCGGCGCCGCCGCGTCGGGCCGGTCGGCCAGCATCGCCACGGCGCGTTGGACGACGGGATGGTCGGCCGCGACGGCCCCGTCGGCGGCCGGCTCGCCCGTCAACAGCCACCGCAAGTCGACTCCCGTAATCCGGGCAATCCGCACAAGGACCTCGGCCGGGGGCACGCGGCTGGCCTCGTAGTAGTCGTACGTGCTGGGAGACAGCTCCAATTGCTTGGCGAAAGAAGACTTACCTCGCGGACCAGCCGTCTCCATCCGCAACTGCGCTATGCGCTGACAGATGTTGTTGGGAGAATCTCGCGACATGATATTTCGCGAACGCGAAAATTGCGTTGACAATCGCCGTGAAAGCGAGGATAGTGGTGGCGATCAGTTCACCGTTATTCTACGCCACGATCCGGCGGGAGCAAGCACAAAATGCCGTCCTCCACTCGACATGCGGTCGCCCAACTCGCCGAATCGGTCGAGAACGACCTCCACCTGCTCAGCCTGCACCTCCAGTTGCTTCGCTACGTCGCCGATCAGCAGGACCTGCCCGCGGATCAGCGGGTTCGGCGTCCGCAGCGGCCCCGGCCCCACGGCGCGGCGGACCTGGCCCCTCCCGACTGACGCCGGCCGCAACGGAAGCGCTGGCCGTTCGAGCTACCTTCGCCCTGGACCGGGAAAGCTCGATGGGGCCCATCCGCCGCGGAATTCGCCCCCCCCATATGGCTCGAGGACTCGCCCGAATTCCGCGGCTACCCATCGATCTTCCCCTGCCGCGGCTCGCGCTCGACGCGTCGCCGTGCCGTTGGGCTGAATGCGGCAAACCTGCCGGCAGGCAGGCAGGTCCCGAGCGGAGCGAATCTCCTGCCGTCAAGGCCCGGAGAACGTCCTTGGAAGCAAAGAAACGTGATATGAGCAGCGCGGGTGCCCTGCAACGATTGCTTGACAATCACGCGGTTTCTCGTTAGTATTCCCCTTTATGCTCAAGTGGGTTGGACGCCACCGCTCGTAGGCGTCGGGAACTGCTCGTACCGGGAGGAACTGGAATGCTCGCCAGGCCCAATCACCTTGCACTGCTGACGCTCGCCGTGTGTGTCGCCCAAGCGCCGCTGGCGGCCGAACAGGTCTACTGGACCGACAAGAAGACCAACATCATCTACCGCGGCAGCCGCGACGGCTCGGCGGCGCACGAGGTGCTCGTCGCCGGTCTCGGCGAAGCGCGGGGGCTGGCGCTCGACGTCGCCGGCGACAAGATGTACTGGTCCGACGCGGGCACGGGCAAGATCCAGCGGGCCGACCTCGACGGCTCGAACATCGAGGACCTCGTCACCGGCCTGGGGTTCCTGGCCGACGTCGAGCTCGACCTGAGGGCCGGGAAGGTCTACTGGTCCGAGACGTTCAGCGGCACGATCCGCCGCGCCGACCTCAACGGCTCGAACGTGCAGACCGTCCGGGCGGGGCTCGACCAGCCGTACTACTTCGACCTCGACCCGGCCGGCGGGATGATCTACTGGGCCGAGCTGGACGACGGCGTGATTCATCGGATGAACCTTGACGGATCGGGGACCATCGCGGACGTGATCACGGGCATGGACCGTGTCCGCGACGTGGGCCTGGACCTGGCGGCCGGGATGATCTACTGGAACGACCGCGACTCGCACAAGGTCCAGCGCACGCTGCTGGACGGAAGCGGCCCCGTCGAAGACCTCTACAGCTTCATCCCCCAATCGGGCAAGCCGCACGGCCTGGCGCTCGACGTGGCCAACCAGATGGCCTACTGGGCCGACACGGGCACGCACTGGGTGATGCGCGGGGCGATGGACGGCACGACGAGCCCGCCGCAGATCCTCTACGATTCGTCGATCGGCCTGGACGATCCGTGGGACGTCGAGCTGGACATCATCCCCGAGCCGACCACGCTGATCCTGCTCGCCCTCGGCGGCTTGGCCGCGATCCATCGCCGTCCCGGCTAGGATTGGGTTCCGCTGTACCATGGTGCCCGGGGGAGGCGAAGGAGGCTGACGATGGGCTGTGCGCGGAAGATCGGGCGGGCGGTCTGTTTCGGGCTGTTCGTCCTGGCACTGGCGGCCGGGGCGGCGCGGGCGGAGTGGCACTTCGTCTACGAAGACGACTTCAGCACCCACAAGGCCGAGGCCGACAGCTACGACCACTCGCTGTTCTGGCCGGAGTTGGCCTTCCCGCCGGGCGAGCCGTACCTGTTCTACACCTCCTTCGTCCACCCGCCGGGCGGGCTGGCGTTTGCCGATTCCCAGGGGTCGGCCGCGCATCTGGGCTACGTCTTCCCCCTCCTGCCGGGCGGCCCGGCGGACGTGCAGGGGCTGATGGAGCTGGACCTGTTCGATCGGGGCGGCGGGTCGATGTCTTACTCGATCTCGGGCGACGGGGTGCTGTGGACGGTGCCGACGGTGATGCCGTTCGGGCACCAGGCGATCCCGCTGGGCTCGTCGCAGGGCACGTGCTACGTGATGCTGTCGGGGCAGGGCGCGGTGATCGACAACCTGCGGGCCGTCGTCGTGCCCGGCCCGGCGACGACGTGGACGAGCGGCGTGGGCGAGTGGCACGACGGGGGCAACTGGCACAACGGCGTGCCGGCCGGCGGCGTCGGCGCATACGTCGACAACGGCGGGACGGCGCAGATCGGGTCGGACGCGGAGGCGGGCGGGCTCTACGTGGGCACGATCGGCGCCGGGACGGTCGATTGGATCGGCGGCGCCCTGTCGGCCGACCGGGTAGAGGTCGGCGCGGGCGGGCGCCTCAACGTTCACCAACACTGGACGTGCGAGGCGGCGGTGGCCCAGAACGGCGGGACGGTCAGCGTAAGCGGCCAGAGACTGCTCGTCGCCGGCGCGGGCAGCTACCGGCTGAGTGACGGGACGCTCGAGGTGGCCCATCCCAGCGCGGAGGGCCTGGTTGTCGACGGCAACGCGTCGTTCGAGCAGTCCGGCGGCGAGGTCCATATCGAGGGCAGCTTGTCGGTCGGCCAATGGGGCGTGGGCGAGGCCACCTGCACGGTGAGTGACGGCCTGCTGACCGTCTCCCGCGCGGCCCACCCCATGGGCTTCAGCGGGATGGTGAGTGTCGGCGGGACCGGCGGCGGCTCGGCCGGGGTCATCGGAACCATGGAGGTCATGGCGGGCGCGGAGGTGCGCGCGGCGACGCTGTGGGTGGCCGGGCCGGGCTTCAGCGGGGGGCAGGGGACGCTGCGGATGTCCGGCGGGCAGTTGCGGCTGGACACGGCCGGGGCGATGGAAGAAGGGGTGATCGCCGGGACGGTCGAGGGGCACGGCACGATCACTTGCCCCATGCCGTTCGCAACCTACCCCGGCGCGCTGTTGAGGGCCACGGGAGGCGAGCTGACCTTCGACGCCGAGCTGGGCGGCCCGCTGACGATCGAGGTCGACTCGAACGCCTCTCTGCGGGCGCGCGGGACCGTGGCGGGCGCGGTGACCAATGCCGGGGGCCTCTGGGCCCACCACGGCAAGCTTGTCCTCACCGGAGAAACAGTCACGAACAGCGGGACGCTGGGCAATCGGCCGGGGGCGAGCCTGTTCGTCTCGCCAGCCGCGCTCGTCCACACCGGCGACGTCGTGGCCCACGGGGGAGGGGCCGTCGAGTTTGCCCAGCCGATCACGAACCACGCCGGACGGCAGATCCTGCTCCAGGGCGGGGTATTGTCGGCCCCGTCGATCACCAACGCCCCGGGCGGCACGATGACGGGTGCCGGGGTGGTCACGGCCGACCTGACCAACCGGGGCGAGGCCGACTTCTACGGGCAGGTGCAGGTCTTCGGCGACGTGTCGAACGAGCCGAACGCCGTGCTGGGCGTCCGCAACGGCGACCTGCTGATCGCCGGGCACACGACCAATGCGGGGCGGGTGAAGGTCACCAACGGGCAGGCCTACTTCGAGGGCGGGCTGACCAACAGCGGCACGGTGGACGTCGATCCGGCCAGGGCGGTGGTCGTCGGCGACCTTCGCCTCCTCGACGGCGGGCGCCTCCTCGCCGACGCGGGCAGCACGCTGCAACTGATGGCCGACTTCATCAACGAGTCCACCCGGCCGGCCGACGTCTCGCTCGAGGAGGCGGCGGTGGATCTGCACGCCCCGGGGCGGCAGAGCTTCGAGGCGGCCGGGGCCGACGTGGGGAGCGATCCGGGCGGATGGGCGGACAACTTCGCCGTCGGCACGTTCGTCGTCCGCGCCGGGGCAAAGGCCGTCCTGGCCGACGCGTTCGACAACCGGCTCGACGGGGCCGACGACGAGGCCGTCTACGTTGACACGCTGGTCATCGAGCCCGGCGGCGGGATCGAGTTGGGAGGCGTCGCCCTGTACTACCTCAACGGCGGCGGGCCCAAGCGGCTGATCTACGGCGACACGGACCTGAGCGGCCGGACCGACGCGTTGGACTACCTCGCCCTGAAGACCGCCTTCGGCACGGCCGCGGGGGCCTCGTGGTTCGACAGCGACACCGACGGGGACGGCGACGTGGACTACGACGACTACGTCCGGGCCAGAGACGGCTTCGCCTCGTCCCTCGCGACGCCCGGCCTGAGGCCCGCGGGGGGGCAGCTCACCCCCGAGCCGTGCACGCTCGTGTTGGTGGCCCTCGGCGCGTTGGTCGCCGTCCGGCCCGGCCGCCGCAGAACCAGGCCGACTGCGTGGCCCCCTACAGCTCGACCTTGAGCTGGAGGCTCATCGCGCCGTCGCCGTCGCTGTCGGCCATGTCGCCGAGGAAGTGCACGCCGGCCTGGAGCGTGGCGTGCTCGCAGAACTTCACGCCGACGCCGATGCCGTGCCAGTTGTCCTCGCTGCGGACCATGCCCGCCACGGGGATCGGCTCGTAGGGGTACTGCTTGCGCCGAAACTCGTAGCTGACCCACAGCCGGTCGGTCGGGAAGACCACCACGCTGGCCTCGATCGTCGTCGCGCGGTTGTCGGAGAAGCCCATGTAGCCCGTGTAGGCCGCGTCGCTGTTGCGCAGGCCGACCGTGGCGACGATCTTCGGCAGCGGGCCGATCACGAGCGTCTTGGTGGCCGTCAGCGTGAACTCCACGCCGCTGCTGCGCTCGTAACCGACCGCGTCCATCGGGATCAGCAGGCGGCTGTTGATGTTCTTGATCTTGCTGTTGTACTTGAAGTGGACGCCGCCGGTCAGCGCCGGCAGGGGCAGGCCGAAGCCGTCCTCCTCGACGATCAGCCCGCGGACGTTCCAGTTGTGCAGGTAGACGCGATCGCGGCCGATGTCGTTGTTGATGACCCGCCGGACCGTTCCGCGCAGGTCGCCGAGGTCGACGCGGTCAAACGCGTAGCTCAGCTCGATCCGGCGGAACAGCGTCTCGCTGACCGCGAAGGCCAGGATGTTCTTCTTGCTGCTGGTCAGGCCGCCCAGGTACGTCGCCGACAGGGCCGGCATGCCGATGATCGTGCCTTCGGGGCCCGGGTTGACCAGGTAGGCCACCGGCACGTACGTCGTCCCGCCGCAGCCTTCGATCGTGTGCCGCAGCCACCGCTGGCCGCTCTCGTAGAAGCCGAACGGCGCGACGATCGTGCCGGGGTTCGCCGGCGGGTCCGACGGCGGGGGGATCAGCTCGGCGTCCGCCGCCGCGAGGCCGGCCCCCGCGGCCATCCAGCTCGACCAGGCGCCGGTCGGCTCGCCGTCGGCCATCGCCGCCCCGGCCAGCATCCCCACGACCAACAGCGAAACGACCCGCTTTCCATCCATGCCGTGTCCTTTCCTGTTTCCGCGGAACCCGCCGCCGCACGGAAGCCCTCACCGCGGCGTCTTCGGCACGCCGCGAAGGCGGACGGCGCGATACAGATGCACGATGGGTGACCGCCGCCCCATGCTCCTGACGTCGGCCGACCGGGGGCGCATTCTACAGTCCTTCTGCGCCTGATCGAGCCGAACTGGGGAGGGAGTTCCGTCTTTCCACCGCGTCCGGCTGCGGCGTTGACAGCGCAGCGGCGCGCTGATACCGTCGCCGCCGTGCGGGGGAGCGGCCGTTCGACGCGGGAGGCGGATCATGTACACGTGGCTGATTGGCGGGCTGGCGGCGTCCCTGGTAATCGTCGCGGTGGCCGGGGCGGCCGAAAAGGCGGAGGTCACCTGCCTCTCATCACTGCCGACCGACGCGACCCACAAGCTCTACGTCTCGAACCGTCCGCCGCTGGCGCCGAGCCCGCTGGTGAAGCTGCCGATCGGCAGCATCGAGCCGCGAGGCTGGCTGCGGCGGATGCTGCGGCTCCAGGCCGACGGGTTCGTCGGGCATCTGACCGAGATCAGCCGCTGGTGCCGGGCGGAGGGCAACGCCTGGCTGGCCGACGACGGCAGGGGCCACAGCCCCTGGGAGGAGCTGCCCTACTGGCTGAAGGGCTACGGCGACACGGGCTACGTGCTGGGCGACAAGAGCATCATCGCCGAGGCCCGCAAGTGGATCGAGGGCATTCTCTCCAGCCGCCAGGCGGACGGGTGGTTCGGGCCCGTGGCCAACAAGACCGGCAGCCGGCGCGCCCGCGGCAAGCCGGACGTCTGGCCGAACATGATCGCGCTGAACTGCCTCCAATCCTACTACGAGCACAGCGGCGACAAGCGGGTGCTGGAGCTGATGGGCGCGTACTTCGGCTGGCAGCAGTCGGTCTCCGATGAGGACCTGCTCCCGCCGTTCTGGCAGCAGATGCGGGCGGGGGACAACCTCGAGAGCATCTACTGGCTGTACAACCGCACGGGCGCCAAGCGGCTGCTGGAGGTGGCCGAGAAGATCCACCGCAACACCGCCGCGTGGTCGCAGGGCGTGGCCAACTGGCACGGCGTGAACATCACCCAGTGCTTCCGCCAGCCGGCGATCTACTGGATGCAGGCGAGGCAGGCGAAGTTCCGCCAGGCCGCCTACCGGAACTACGACACCGTCATGGGCCTCTACGGGCAGGTGCCCGGCGGGATGTTCGGCGCCGACGAGAACTGCCGCCCCGGCTTCGACGACCCCAGACAGGCCGCCGAAAGCTGCTCGATGGTCGAGTTCATGCACAGCTTCGAGATGCTCACGAAGATCACCGGCGACCCGGTCTGGGCCGACCGCTGCGAGGAGGTGGCCTTCAACTCCCTGCCCGCCGCCATGACGCCGGACCTCAAGGGCCTGCACTATCTGACCGCACCGAACATGACCCGCCTCGACGCGAAGAACCACAGCCCCGGCGTCCAGAACGGCGGGTGCATGCTCGCCTACGACCCGCGGCGGTACCGCTGCTGCCAGCACAACGTCGCCCACGGCTGGCCGTACTACGCGCAGGAACTCTGGCTGGCCACGGGCGACAACGGGCTGTGCGCGTCGCTGTATGCCGCCTCGCGCGTGACGGCGAAGGTCGGCGACGGGACGGAGGTCCGGATCGTCGAGGCGACGGACTATCCGTTCGGCGAGAAGATCGCGCTGACCGTCTCGGCGCCGAAGGCCGTGCGGTTCCCGCTGTATCTCCGCGTGCCGAAATGGTGCGCCGCCCCGGCCGTCTCGCTGAACGGCAAGAAGCTCGCCGCCCGCGCCAAGCCGCTGTCGTACCTCCGCGTCGAGCGCACGTGGGCCGACGGCGACAGGCTCGAGCTGCACCTGCCGATGAGACCGGCCGTCACCGTCTGGAAGAAGAACCACAACGCCGTCTCGGTCTCGCTGGGGCCGCTGAGCTTCTCGCTGAAGATCGGCGAGAAGTGGGTCCGCCGCGGCCCGGCCGACGAGAAGTGGCCGGCCCACGACGTGCTGCCGACGACGCCGTGGAACTACGGGCTCCGGATCCACCCCGCCAAGGCGGCGAAGCTGATCCGGGTCGTTCGGAAGCCGGGCGCGGTTGGCGACCAGCCGTTCACCGTCGAGGCCGCGCCGGTCGAACTGCGCGTCGAGGGGCGGAAGATCCCGCAGTGGACGATGGACCGCCACGGCCTCGTCGCGCCGCTCCAGGACAGCCCCGCGCGCACGTCCGAGCCGGTCGAGGAACTGACGCTGATCCCGATGGGCTGCGCGCGGCTGCGGATCTCGGCCTTCCCGACGGTCACGGCCGGCGACGGCGGCCACGCATGGAAGGCCCCCCTGCTGCCGAAGGTGCTGTACAAGGCGTCGGCCTCGCACTGCTGGGGCGGCGACACGCCCGAGGCGATGTGCGACGAGCTGCTGCCGAAGCGCTCCAACGACCACTCCATCCCGAGGCTGACCTGGTGGGACCATCGCGGCACGGCCGAGTGGGTCGCCTACCGCTTCAAGAAGCCCCGCCGGCTGACCCGCTCGGACGTCTACTGGTTCGACGATACCGGCCGGGGCCAGTGCCGCCTGCCCGCCTCCTGGCGGATGCTCTACAAGGCCGACGAGAAGTGGCTGCCCGTCCGGCTCACCGAATCTGCCGCCTATGGCACGGCGAAGGACCGGTTCAACGAGATCACCTTCGCCCCGATCACCGCCGCCGAGGTCCGCCTGGAGGTCCAGCTCCAACCGGGCGTCTCGGGGGGCATCCTCGAATGGCGCGTCGGCGAGGAGAAGCCGTAGCGGCGGCGCGCGAGCGATCCGGCCCGGGCACCGGCCCGTTCCATTGAGCCGTGAAGCACCCCAACCGCCCCTGCCGGGCCCCCCGCGGGGTCTCCGCGCGTGTTGGGAGGCGTAACCGAGACGAATCTGCGAGCGTATAGCATGTGGGCGCGCGTTGCGCGGCGCGGATCTCCATGCGAAGGAGAGTATCAGATGAAGCGGTGGCAGATCGGGTGGTTGGCGGCGGTGGTGCTGGCCGGGGCGGTTCAGGCGGCCCCCCCGGCCGGGCAGAAGAAGCCCGCCCCGGCCGGGAAGGTCAAGATCCGCCCGAAGTACGTCGAGGGCCGGGCGTGGCGATACCAGCTCAAGCTCAGCGGCGCCACGGCGTGGGCGCCGGCGGCGAAGGGGCTCCAGTGGGGCAAGATGACGACGGACTTCACGTTCGTGCTGCTGCCGAAGGCCTTCCGCGACAACGGCTCGTGCACGTTCCACCTGATCGGCGAGCACCTGCGGAGCGTCGGAGAGAATGCCGAGGGCCTCTTCGGCGTCGACGCGACCCGCCAGTCGGCTCGCGCGAAGATCAAGGGCAAGTGGCGGCCCAACGTGCCGACGCCGCTGGCCAAGCCGATGACACTCACGATCGGGCCCCTGGGCGCGGTGCGGTTCGGCACCGGGCTCGTGCCGATCGCCCTGTTCATGCTGCCTCACGTGGACAAGCGGTTCTGGACGACGCTGACGGCGGCGCCCCTGCGGGAGGTCGGGCCGGGCGACAAGTGGCAGCAGCAGCTGCACCTGCCCGTGCCCGGCTCGAGGGGCAAGCCGCTGGTGCTGAAGGCCCAGTGGCAGGTGCTCGGCTGGCGGAACGTCAAGGGCCGCAGGCTGCTGGCGGTGGCCTTGACGGCCGAGCTGGACCTCAAGGACAGCCAGGTCATGCTCAGGAACGGCGACCTGATCCACGTCAGTTCAGGCACGTATGAGGCCTCGGGCGAGGCGGCGTGGGACGTGGCGGCCGGGGCGCTCTATTCGGCAGCGGCCAACCAGAAGATCCTCATCAAGGCCGACCGCCCCACCCCGCGGGTCTTTCGGAGCGTGGCCGACTGCTCGCTGAAGCTGCTGAAGACGAAGTCCATCCCGCCCGGCAGGAAGCCCGCCTGAAGGGCCGTAGCGGCCGGATCGCCCGGAGGGCAGGCGATGCGGACGGGTCGGCCTGCGGCGTCGGGGGCAAATCCCTGCGAGATTTGGCTTGCTTCGTGGGCATCGGGGCCTACACTATCAGCGTTTCTCCACGAGGCAAAGAGGGCTAAGATGATTGCACAGAAGCTACTTCGGCGATCTGCGGGCCTGTGGTTGTCGGCGGCGGCGCTGGTGCTTTGCGTCGTCGCGCTGCCCGCGGCGGGGCAGGACGGGCGCGGGGCGCGCGTCTATCAGGAGCAGTTGCGGGTCCGGCTGGATCAGCAATCGCCGGTCTCCCGCGACATCAGCGTCGACGGCGGCGGGTGGTTCACCTTCGCGTTCTTCCAGTTCGACGACGCGGGCGAGAGGCGGACCCGGACGTTGAGGCAGTACGAGCTTCGCGGATGGGCGTCGGCCAGCATCCACGGCGTTCATCGGGCCTACGTTCGAGGCCTGATGGGCTATAACGACTGGAACTCCGGCCAGAACCCCGACGAGCCGCACGGCGACCAGTACACCGGTTGCGAACTGGAGCGGGCCTGGTACAGCTTCGACCTCGGCCAACTGCTCCAGAACCGCACGGGACAGGAGTCGCCGCTGGGGCTGAAGGTGACGGTGGGGCGGCAGTACGCCGAGATCGGCACGGCCTTCGTGCTGTCGATGCCGCTGGACATGGTCAAGGCCGAGGCGAGCTTCGGCGACTGGCAGTTGACGGCGCTGTTGGGCAAGACGATCCACGAGACGCGAAACATCGACGATTCGGACCTGGTCTCCGATCACCAGCGCCGCTGCTTCTGGGGCGTGGAGCTGGGGTATACGGGCTTCGACCGCCACCGCCCGTTCGCCTACTACCTCCAGAACCACGACGACACGAAGCCGGAGCAGTGGGACCGGTTCCAGAGCTATGATTACTCGTCCCGGTACGTCGGTATCGGCAGCACCGGCTCGCTGATCCTGCCGAACCTCCGCTACCAGGCCGAGGCCGTCGGCGAGTTCGGCGACACCTACAGTGCCGGCGCGGTCCAGGGGCGCGACGAGATCTGCGCCATGGGCGTCGACGTGCTGCTGGAGTACCTCTTCCCGTTGGCGCTGCACCCGAAGATCTCCTTCGAGTACATGTGGGGCAGCGGCGACAAGGACCGCAACGCCAGCGCCACCACGACCGTCCAGGGCAACCGGGCGGGCACGACGGACCACGCATTCAACGCCTTCGGCTACCGCGATACGGGCCTGGCCTTCGCCCCGCGGATCTCCAACCTCCACATCTACACCGCCGGGGCGAGCTTCTTCCCGCTCGAGCGGACCAGGCTGTTCAAGAAGATGGAGGTCGGCACGAAGGCGTTTCTCTACCACCGGTCGGCCAGCTCCGGGGCGATCAGCGACGTGACCGCCACCAACGACAACGCCACCTGCGCCGGCTGGGAATGGGACGTCTACGCCGACTGGCGGATCACCAGCGATCTGAGCTGGACGATCCGCTACGGTGCGTTCTTCCCCGGCCGGGCGTTCGACGACCGGTCGTGCAGGCAGTTCCTGATGACGGCAGTGATTCTCAACTTCTAGGCGGAATGACGGCCATGAAGGCAAAAGCCAGACACGTAGCGTTCCTGGCGGCGGTGGTGCTTGCCGCCGGGATGATGGGTTGCTCCCAGCAGGCGATCAAGGTCTCCGGCGGCGAGGAGACGCTGCCGGCGAAGGAGGGCTCGCCGGCCTTTCTCGACCGGCTCAGCTCGCAGACATCGGTCAGCGAGAACGACGCCTACCGCGGCGTGCTGATGCTCGTGGACGGAGAGGACACCTCCGAGACGTTTCGCGAGCGGGCCGAGCGGCTGGCGGCGACCGGCACGGCGGCGAGGATCTGGAAGCACGACGCCAACCGGCCGATCACCCGCGGCAAGGTGGCGTTCATGATCTGCAAGATCTGCAAGATCCGCGGCGGGGTGATCATGCATCTGACCGGGGCGACCCAGCGGTACTGCGTGCGCGAGTTGCAGTACATGGAGATGATGGGCCCCGGAACGCCGCTGTCACCGGTGACGGGCCTGGAGTTCGTCGCGCTGCTGACCCGGGCCGATGTTTACCGAAAAACCGGCGAACTTCCCGCTATAATGGAGGTGACCCAGTAACCGGTGTTCCTTTTAACGTGAGGGCATTCTCATGCGTGAACAACTGCTCATTGGATTGGTGATCCTGGCGGTGGCCGCCTCGGCGCCCGCCGGATCTGAGGGGGCCGCAAAGGCCGCCGACAAACCCACCACGGCCCCGGCGACCACGGCGCCGGCGGCGCCCGCGGCCGGCGCGTCGCTGAAGGTGACGGTCGTCTCCGTCTCGGGCCCGGCCCAGAAGATGCTCGCCGGCGACGAGAAGGCCAAGTGGCAGGCGTTGAAAGCCGGCGAGGCGCTCGATGAGATGACCGTCATCCGCACGGGCTTCGGCGCGAAGGTCGTTCTGAAGTTCGAGGATCGCGCCGTGGTGACCGTCAACAACGCCACGAAGGTCGGCCTGTCGGAGCTGCGAAAGGACGGGGATCGCGCATCGGCGAATATCGGCCTGAAGTACGGCACGGTGCGGGCCTCCGTCGAAGGCAGGCAGGGCAACAACGACTTCCGCGTCTCGACCCCCCGGGCCGTCCTCAGCATCAAGGGCTCGGACACCGAAGTCGGCGCGAACGTCGACTCGCCCAAGGTCGCCCATACCTACACCGGTCGGTTCAGCATGACAAAGCAAATGGTGGGCCTGGGGCTGAAACCGCAGATCAAGCAGATGAACCTCGGCGGAGGCCAGACGGGAAGCTCCTCGTTCATCCCGCCGGTTATCCTGACCTCCACCAAGCGGGCCTCGCAGGCGAGGATCACGAACTTCGGCATCCCGCCGGCAGACGTCAAGACGATGGTCAACCACACCACCGGCCAGCGCGGCTCGGGTACACCTTCGATCACCACCGGCAACGTCATCGTCCCGACGCCGCCGGGACCGACCCTGCCCCCCGGCGAGCCGGGCTTCCCCTGATTCGAATCCGCCCCGCGGATACCGCGGAAACCTGTTCGCTTGATCGCCCCCGGTCGCCCGCGGCCGGGGGCTTTGTTTCTCACCTTCATCCACATCTCGTGGTTGCTTGACGCTCCGGTGCCTCCGGCCCGGCCGCAGCGCGGCGACCGACCCTTGCGGAGCGTCGACCGGACCGACGACGTGGGATCGCCACGCGATCCGTAGAAGTGGGCAGAGGTGAGCGCTCGCGCCTCCGGTCGGCCCTGCGGGCCTCAAGCCAGGTGGCCCC
>Ga0180437_10007175_pt1 | contig 14611 bp, 15 predicted proteins | sample SS_ome_4_FD_132410 | JGI IMG/M metagenome (GOLD analysis project Ga0180437, IMG submission 132410) | Hypersaline lake sediment archaeal communities from the Salton Sea, California, USA - SS_3_D_1 metaG | ecosystem: Environmental > Aquatic > Non-marine Saline and Alkaline > Hypersaline >...
ACGCCCACCGAGATCCGATGTGATCAATGTGGCAAGCCGATGGTGATCCGGTTCAGTGCTGCCGGCCCCTTCCTGGCGTGTTCCGGTTTCCCCGAATGCAAGAACGCCAAGTCCTTCGACCGGGATGAGAACGGAAAGATCCGGATACGGGAGGAAGAAACATACGAAGAGCAAAGCTGCCCGCAATGCGAACTTCCCCTGCAGGTCAAGCATGGGAAGTTTGGCCCTTTCCTCGCCTGTAGCGGTTATCCGGAATGCCGCTATACCCGGCCTTTGGATGGTCCCGGGCAGAGGCCCGGTGAGGAGACGGAAGGGGAAGAGCAGCCCTGCGAGAAATGCGGTGGCAAGCTGGTCGTGAAAAGGTCCCGGGCCGGCAACCGGTTCTGGGCATGCTCAAACTATCCCCGCTGCAAGGGGGCAAAACCCTTCCGTGTGGGCGTTGCCTGCGACCGTTGCGACGAGGGGCAATTCGTGGAAAGGGCAAGCAGGAACGGCCGCATCTTCTACTGCTGCGACCGGTATCCGACCTGCAAGAATACCCTTCCGAATCGCCCGGTTCCGATAGCCTGCGAGGCGTGCGGGGCCCCCCATCTGCTCACGCGAGTCGACAAAGAGGGAAAGACCATCCTTTATTGTGGCCGCAAAGAGTGTCCAGCCCATCGAGGCGTCCCGTTTCCGACCAAGGCGGATTCTGCGGAACAGGAACCATGCCATCCGGAGAAATCCTGATCATTGGTGGGGGGCTTGCGGGTGCCGAGGCTGCTTGGCAAGCCCGTAAACTTGGCGTCCGGGTTACCCTCATCGAAATGAAGCCAAAGAGGTTTTCCCCTGCCCACAGGTCCACGGATCTCGCCGAACTCGTCTGCTCGAATTCCCTGCGTTCGCGGTCCCTCGAAACAGCCAGCGGCCTGCTCAAGGAGGAGATGCGCCGGCTGAGCTCCCTGATCATGTCGGTAGCTGAAGAGACGTCCGTTCCGGCGGGTTCCGCCCTTGCGGTGGACCGGCAGGAATTCTCGCGGAGCATTACCCGCATTCTCGACGAAGCGGGGGTTCACATCGTCCGAGAAGAGGTCACTAGCATACCGCCGCCACCGCAAACGGTCGCGATCTGCACGGGACCCCTCCCGTCGGAGGCCATGGCAAGGGCGCTGCAAGAGCTGACGGACGCGGACGCGCTCTATTTTTACGACGCGATCGCACCGATCGTGGATGCCGACTCGATTGACGCTGAGAGGACCTATTGGGCCTCTCGGTACGACAAGGGAGGGCCGGATTATCTGAACTGCCCGATGGACCGGGAGACCTACCATCGGTTCGTCGAAGCAATCCTCGGCGCCGAGAAGGCCCCCCTCAGGGAGTTCGAGGAGATTCCCCCCTTCGAAGGCTGCATGCCCGTTGAGGATCTCGCAGCGAGGGGCAGGGAGACCCTTGCGCACGGGCCGATGAAGCCAGTTGGCTTGATCGACCCGAAGACGGGCAAGAGGTCCTATGCAGTGGTCCAGCTCCGAAGGGACAACGCCTCGGGCAGCCTGTTGAACATGGTGGGTTTTCAGACGAAGATGACCCAACGGGAACAGAAGAGGGTCTTCCGGATGATTCCGGGCCTCGAGGATGCGCACTTTTACAGGTATGGAAGCGTGCATAGAAATGCTTTTCTGAACGCACCACGCTTGTTTTTGTCCACGCTCCAGCTGAAGAAAGAGCCGAGAGTCTTCTTCGCTGGTCAGCTGACCGGGGTTGAGGGGTACATAGAATCTGCGGCCACCGGTCTGATCGTAGGCATGAATGCAGCCCGGTGGTCGAAGGGGATCTCTCTTTCGTTGCCGCCGGCCACGACGAGTCTGGGTGCCCTCCTTCGCTATCTTGTTGAGGCGGATCCGGAGGGTTTTCAGCCCATGCATGTGAATTTCGGGATCTTTCCTCCCCTACCGGACAGCTCTCGGTTTTCCAGGAAGCACCGGCGGCAGGCTTACGCTGAGAGGGCCCTCCGAGATTTGGATGCTTGGCTCCATCAGGGCTGAGGTCGATCGATGCTACGCCCTGTTCCGGTTCGATTTTGGGGCTCGCACAGGAATAGGTCCGTGTTTTCGCATCTCATCTTCGGGCCATCTTCGCCCGCTCCTCAATCGCAAGGTCCTCGAAATAGTTCTACTATTCCTGTGGCCTTGCTCAATCGTCACGACCAAACCTGACCCAAATCTGAGCGCGAAGACAACTCCCTGCCAGAATGATGAAGTCAACCCCCAGCCTGCGAACCTATCCCTCAGCGAGCCCCTGGGCTCCCGCTCCCGAGGACGAGGACGAGATACGAGCGAGAGAAAGAGCGGGGGGTAGCGGCGGGGACCTAAGACCTAATACCCTGGTGGTTGGGGCCTGACACCTAACGCCTGACACCTGACAGCTGATCGCGACTCGCCCTGCACAAACCTCGTCCTTGGCACCTATTCCAGGTGGCCGCCGTCAGGGGGAAGAGGGTGCCAGGGTTTCCTCACTGCCTTCTTTCGGATTGGCTGGAAGGGCCAGGAGAAGAAAGAGGGTGAGGACGCCAAATGGGAGTGTAAGCAGGAACCATGGAATCGGCGCACGGTTTTTCTTGCGTGCCAGGATGATGCTCAGGATACCTGTGCAGAAATTGCAGAAAATGAACGTAACCCAGTTCATGGGAAAAAACTCCTTGGGCTCGTCTGCAACATGCGGGCGAGCCGTTCCGAAGGAAGAGCCGAGAGTGAAGGCTTACCACAACCGTATCTTCATATCAAGACACAGACCTTTAAGAGGGTCGGTTTGAGGAGGGGAACAGGTAGGCATTCACCTTCAGCAGGCCGTCCACATCAAAGATATCTTCGTCGAAGACCGGAATCGTCAGGATCGGGATCTGTTTCGAAATTCTTCGGGCGAACTCCTGGAGGATGCGCTGGTCTCTTCGGGCGAGACGGTCGTATCGATCGAAATTCTCCACCAGTTGCCGGGCCACGTGGACTGGCAGGCCCTTTTCCCCGTGAAGGTAAGAGACGAGGGAGTCGGGTGAGCCAGTTCCCTCTTGGTCGAACCCTTCTGCTGAGGACGGGCCTGCCTCCCCGGGAAAGGGGAGGGTGTGAAAACGATTTGCGATGACGCCACCAAAGGGCAGCGAGGCCTCTTGAATCCGGTCATAGAAGTAGGTCGCCTCCTCCAGTGCGTTACGGTCCGTGCCCGTGACGAGGAGAAAGCTGGTTTGGTCTCCAGACAGTACGTGCATCACCTCCTCCGCCCGACTTCGGAAAATGTCGAAGGAATCGGCGAGCCCGGTGACGAACTCCGACACGTCGTGCAAGAACTCAGCCCCTGTAAAACGTTCAACGAGTCGCAGGACGGTACCTGCGGTTCGGTTGAAGAGGTTCATGCCCAAGCGCCCCATGGTCAAGTAGGGTTTGACGAACCACTGGCTGATCCGACGGTCGAAAAATGCACGAACCCGGCTCGGTGCCTCCAGAAAATCCAGGGCGTGTTTCGTGGGGGGCGTGTCCAGGACAATCAGGTCGTGCCGGCCTTCGAGGTGGAGCTGGTAGAGCTTTTCCATGGCCAGGTACTCGTGCGATCCTGCCATCGCTGAGGAGAGATTCTGGTAGAAACGGTTCTTCAAGATGTTCTGGGCTACGTCTTGGCTTGGCGCATACCGTTCGATGAGTTCGTCAAAGGTGCGTTTCGTGTCCAGCATCATGGCATACAGGCTTCCCGTTGGCTCTTGCCCGTACCGCAGGAAGCTTTCCTGCGGCAGACGTGCCTCTTTGTTTCCGAGTTCCGTGAGACCCAGACTGTCCGCGAGTCGTTTTGCAGGGTCCACGGTGAGAGCCAGCACCCTCTTGCCGAGCAAGGCCGCCTGCACCCCGAGGGCGGCGGAAACCGTCGTCTTTCCGACCCCCCCGCTGCCACAACAGATGATGATTCGCTTGTTTCGGAGCAGACCTTCAAGATCCAGGGTCGGCACTTCCCCTTCCTTTCATCGATTCATCCCGGTTTTCGATTGACCGCGCGAGTGTCTGGATCATATCGAGGGAGGCCTCGGCAGTGGCGACAAACGGGAGGAGGGTCGTCTCGCAGGCGCACACCGTGACCAGCCGCTTCAGATACGCCTCCTGGACGCTTCTGGCCCTCTTCCAGGACTCGGCACAGGCGAGAACAGCCCTCTCCCTCAGTGTCCACCCCTTCTGCTGGGGCGAGCCCCTCTTTGCCGTTTGGTCCAAGCCGTTCTGCCACTTCCGGTAGCTCTGCTCGTCTGCTCCATCAAGGAAGGGGGGTACGACCTGGTTCACGAAGAGACAGCCGATCGGCAGACGAAGGCTCGAACGGGCATTCTCGTAAAGCTCGATGGCTTCATTCACAGGCATCTCTGCCAAGGTGGTGACGATGTTGAAAGCGGTCCTCACGGGGTCTTGGAGCAGGTCCGCCACCTTCTGTGCCTCCCGTCTTACGAAGCCCTTTGCCGTGTCGGCAGCGGTCATGGGCATCTGGAAATAGGAAAGGACGTGCCCCGTGGCCGGTGTGTCCACCACGACGAGATCGTACCGGGGGTCGTCGGTTCCGGGGAGGCGCTTCTGTTCGAGATCCCAGAGCTTGCCCACAGCCATCAGCTCTTTCAATCCGGGAGCGACGTTTACGAAGTACTGATAGATGGGGCTGCGAACAATCCTTCGAACGAAGATCCCGCTTTTCAACACCAGATGGAGGTACTCCTCCAGCCCGGATTTCCCCTCGACGTGGAAACAGGACAGGTTCTGGAGAAGTTCTGTTTCCCGGTAGTGCTGTCCCGGTGTCTTACCGAACATCTGCGACACGGAAGCAACGGTATCCATCTCCACGAGGAGGGTTCGTTTCCCCCTTTTGGCTGCAATCCAAGCCAGCGTCGAGGCCACCACACTCTTGCCTACGCCCCCCTTTCCCGAGACGATCAACAGCCTTTTGTCCAGAAGCTCAGTGCAATCCATCACGGGTCCTGCATGAAAGGGTTTCCGTTGGTCAGAGGCCAGATGGAATCAGGACGGCAGAAGCACACCCCTAACAGAGAGGATTTCCATTTGTCAATCGGATCACGAAGGGGGTGGGACAGGAGGGTTTACCCGTCGTATTGGGCCAGCCTTTCTTCGAGATGACCGAGTTGCCTTTCCAGTTCCTGGATCTGTTTTTCCAGTTCCTCCAGGCCGGTCAGATGGCCGAAGAAGTATCCGATCCGTTCATCGATCTTCTTCTGGATGAGATCAAGAGTCTTTTGCGGGTTGGTAAACCATTCCTTCAGGATCTGCGCACTCTCTTCCTTGGTTCCCTGCCCTTTTTCAATGAATTTCGTGATATGTTCTTCCGCCTCGATCCGCATCGAGCTCAGGGATTCCCTGCTCTTGTGCAACCAGTCCGAAAGGCGGTCTCCCCCCTCCTGGATCAGGTTCTTACACAGGGACAGGGGAAGAATGTTGTTCTTGTTTTTCTGCTCTTCGAGCATGATCTGCGTCAGCGTAACAGCCGTCAGGTCTTCCTGTGTCTTGTTGTCGACGACTCGAATGTCTTCTCCCCTACGCACCATCTGAGAGATCTCCTCCAAGGTGACGTAGCGACTCTGCTCTGTGTCGTAGAGTTTGCGGTTGCCATATCGCTTGATCAATTTTGTTGACGCAGGGTCTCGATTCTTTTTTTTGCGTCGTGCCACGGTGCCTCTCTCCTCTTTTCTTTCCTGTCGATTCGTTCCCCTCATGACTTCTTGTCGCTGACGAGTTGAACGTTGACCCGTCGGGTTCGAGGACCGTCGAATTCACAGAAGAAGATCGACTGCCAGGTGCCTAGCACCACCCTGCCGTCTTCAACCGGCAGTACCTGTGAGACGCCCACGAGGGTGCTCTTGATGTGAGCGTCAGAGTTCCCCTCCATGTGGCGATAGGTTCCCCGGTGTGGCACCCTATCGGCAAGGTAGGTGAGGATGTCTGCCTGAACCGATGGATCGGCACCTTCATTCACGGTGACCGCCGCGGTGGTATGGGGAACATGTAGGACACAGTACCCAGCTCGAATACCGGATTCTGAGACGATTTCTTGGATCTCCGAAGTGATATCGATGAACGCATTGCGGCTCTTCGACTGGATCGTGCACGTTTCCATCGCTGCCATATCCGATGAAAAAGTCGTTTTGTTTTAATGGACTTGATGATTTGAAGCTATCATAGGGAATGAGGGGGGTCAAGGCGAAAACCCCTTGATTGACAAGCAGGTTTGCCTTTTGTCATAAGGAGGTCATAAGCCGTTATCCATTAGCTCTTAGCCTCGCACCCGGAACTTTCGGGTGCGGGCGCGGAAGCGGGCGCGGGGGTCTACTACCATCCACATGCTGAATGCTGAAACCACATGGAGAGGAATCACTGTTGTCGCCCTCTCTGACAAATAACCGGAAGTCCGATGCCGAACCCGCGAAGGAGGCAGAACTGATCCTTGCGTCCCGCTCGCCCCGCAGGGCAGAACTATTAAAGGAAATTATCAAGTCATTTAGGATAATACCCAGTAATATAAAAGAAAAATGTCTTGAGAGTGAGTCGCCAGACACCTATGTTCTGAGGGTATCGAGAGAGAAGGCTGAATCCGTTTCCGGGGGTGAAGAACCCCGGAACGGTGGTTGCTGGGTACTGGCCGGGGATACGATTGTGGTGCTGGAAGGGACGATTCTCGGCAAGCCGGAGGACGCGGACGATGCGCGACGGATGCTCGAGCACTTGCAGGACCGGGGACATGAGGTCATTACCGGGATCTGCCTGCTGAATCGGGAAGAACGGGTGTGCTGTCTCGAGACCGTGCGCACCCAGGTTTGGATGAGAAGGATCGAACCGGAAGAAATCGAGGCCTACATCCAGACAGGGGAGCCCTTTGACAAGGCCGGAGGCTATGCTATCCAGGGTCAAGGGGGTCGCTTTGTGCGCAAGATCGATGGGTCCTACTCCAACGTAGTAGGACTTCCCACCGAGCGACTCCAGGCCCTGTTCAGTGAGTACGGTATCATCTAGCGGATTCTTGTGGGTCGGTGATCTCGATGAGCCCCACGATTCGGGAGAGGTGCGAAGGCATCAAGGAGAGGGTTGCTCGAGCAGCCCTGCGTTCCGGTAGAGATCCGTCAGAGATCCGCCTGGTCGCGGCAGTCAAGAGTGTCCCGGTCGGCAGAATCCTGGAGGCCGTAGAGGCCGGCGTAGAGATGTTGGGGGAGAACTATGTGCAGGAGGCCCAAAGGCTGCGAGAACAGATCGAAAAGCCGGTTCAGTGGCACATGATCGGGCACCTCCAGAGCAACAAAGCTAGACAGGCGGTCCGTCTCTTTGACGTCATTGAGACGGTGGATCGGGAGAAGATCGTAAAGGAATTGCAGCGGTCTGCACACTTGGAGGGAAAGAGATTGGAGGTTTTGGTACAGGTGGATCTCGCCGGAGAGGTTACGAAATCCGGAGCAAAGGCCGACCAAGTCCTCGAACTGATCGAGTCAGTGAAGGCATGTGAGAACCTCCGCTGCGCGGGGCTGATGACATTGCCACCCGTCTTCGACGATCCTGAGGGGGCGAGGCCGGTCTTTTCGGGGTTGCGAGAACTGCGGGACCGGCTTCAGCCTCTGGTCCCCTCGGGGGTGGAGTTGAAAGAGCTGTCCATGGGGATGTCAGGCGACTTCGAGGTAGCCGTGGAGGAGGGGGCGAGCCTGGTGAGGATCGGTACGGCGCTTTTCGGAGCAAGGAACCCCTGATTTGCGAAAGGGGGAGGATATGAAGAGGGGTAAAGAACAGAGCTTGTCGTTCATCGGTGGGGGCAAGATGGCGGAGGCCTTGTTGAGGGGCCTCCTGGATTCCGGAGCGTACACACGTGGACAGATCGAGGTGGGTGAGCCAGACGGGCGGCGCAGGAGCGAGTTACGGAAGAAGTATGGTGTCCGGGCATCGGGGGCCAACGTCCCCGTCGTGTCGACAGCGGATGTCTGTCTGCTTGCTGTCAAGCCACAGGAAATGGCGTCGGTCTTACAGGAGGTCGGCCCGCACTTGTCTGCCAAGGTACTCGTCATCAGCATAGCGGCTGGGATTTCTACGCGTTGGATCCGGGAGCGGTCGGGCAAGGCGCAGAAGATTGTGCGGGCTATGCCAAATGCAGCCGCCATCGTTGGTAAGAGCGCCACGGGTCTGTATTTTCGTCCTCGCATCGGAGAGGAGGCAAAGAAGGCTACGCTTCGAATCTTCGATTCCGTGGGGGAGACCATCGTGGTAGAGAAAGAGGATCACTTGAACATCGTTACGGGCCTGAGCGGCAGCGGGCCGGCCTACGTCTTCTTCTTCCTGGAGGCCCTGACCGACGCGGGCGTCTATCTCGGGTTGTCTCGAGATGTGGCTGCTCGTCTGGCCTTGCAGACCGTGCTCGGCAGTGCCTGTATGGCCTCTGAGCTCGACCAGCCCTTCCCGATCCTCAAGGAAATCATCACGTCCCCCGGAGGGACGACGATGGCAGGCTTGAAGGCTCTCGAAGAAGGGGCTGTTCGTGCGGTTCTTACGAAGGCGGTGGAGATGGCCACTAGGCGGTCCGAGGAACTCTCCCTCTAGAGGCTGTCGAGAAAGGGTCATCTGTAGTGATATCCCTGTTCCGATTCGATTTGCTTGGGCTCCGTCTCTCCCTCCCCCTACAAAGTCGCCCTGCGCAAATCTCATTCGGAACAGGTGATATCACCCGAGGCCCCGCGCCACATGAAATGACCATTTTCGGGAGCCTCTGAACAGGGCGTTCTTCGGTGCCTTATCTGGAGGGTTGAAGGGGGAATGACAGGAACACCAAAGACGAATAGGAGGCCGGGCGGGGACGCCTTTGTCCTCTGGGTGCGAGCAAGGCCCCGGTCAAGGACAGACGAGGTTCTGGGTTGGGGAAAGGATGGGTTTTTGGAAGTACAGGTCCGGGCTGTCCCTGAGCGGGGGGAGGCCAATCGGAGTTGCCGGAGCCAACTGGCCCGACTCCTTAACATCCCTCCTTCTCAAATTTCCCTGGAGAAGGGAAAAGGTTCGGTACACAAGAAGTACCGAATTGAAGGGCTTGCGCAAGAAGACGGGGAGAGGATCCTTGCGGAAGCCCTCGGCAAGAAGGGGTAGCGAAGGTCGGAATAGCGCAAGAACTTTGCAATTCCAGCAGAGTCCTTATACAATTGAATCAAGAGGCAAGACAGTCGTTGCCCTAACAAATGGAAAAAGGGGAGAGAAACAAATGCTTGGTGGAGTCGGGCCAACCGAACTCATCATCATCCTGTTCATCATTCTGGTTATCTTCGGCGCCGGAAAGCTTCCCGAGATCGGAGGCGCTTTGGGAAAGGGGATCAAGAACTTCAAGAAGGCGACACGGGAACCGGAGGAGATCGATATCACGCCTTCGAGCAAGGAGATCGCGGGGAAGAGCCCCTCTTCCGAAGAAACGGCCAAGGGTGAATGAGAAGGTTCACACCCTAGGGAATCCGGGAATTGAGGGACGCGTCGGGCCGCATCAGGGGTGTCATGGAGTGCCCGGCTCCTGAAGGGTGTACTCGTGGACCTCGACGCTGAATTCAGAGAGTTTTTCCGGCGGATCGAAAAAGATGAGCATAAAGGGAACCGATTTTCCCGGTTCGATGTTGAAGTTGGAAAGTTCTTCCCCGTACGTGTTTTGGAGGATCTTCTCGATCTTCTTTCGCGGATAGGACTTGATCTGCTTCGTCTTCAAGATGTTGCCACAATAGACGATCCCCTCAACCGATGGATTTCCCCTCTCATCGAACAGGGTCCCCTTCACTTGGATTGAATGGCAAGGGCTCTTGTGACGATTCGTTACGCTTCCTTCGATGACAAAGACGGCAGACCCCTTGCCGGCTCGATCCTGAAAGGTACCGTTCAGGTCAGAAATCTGGATCTTCCCGGATTCCATCCCGTGGAAGGGAAGGAGGGAGAAGGCTCCCTGCCCGAATTCCTTCACCCGTCGCCATGATTCCTTGCTCGAACATTTCCCTACGAGAAGTGCCACGGCAACGACCAAGACGGCGGCAAGTCCACCTCCTGCCCAGAGTCGAAGTCGGGACCCCGACCGCTTCCTTCCGACGACCAGGTCCTGACCCAGAGGATACGGCGTGGAAAAATAGTCATCATTGGCAAGGCCTTCCAGTTGATTCGGTTCCCCCAACTCGTCCGGATCGAGGAAAATATCGGGTTGCTCATCGTCTCGGTCCTCGTGGGCATGCAGGGGGTGCGGGGTTTCCACCCTTTCGTCGAAGGGTGTCGGTGTCTGTTTGTCTCCGATTTCCTCGTAGGCCCGAACGATCGAATAGGGGATTTCCTCCTGTTGCAGGAAGACGGATTCGTTGAAGTCTGTTTCAGCGTGAACCGTCTTCGGCAGAACGGACGGGTTGTCCGTCTCAGGGCTGGCGGGCGAAGAGGGGGGTCCCTCCTTGTCGGGTGGGCCGTTCGTCGAACTCGGAGCTCCGTGCGGTCGGATCAGAAAACGCCGGCTGCAATTCTTGCAGTGAATCTCGATGCCATCGGGCGCGACGGACGGCATGTCGACTTCGTACGTTTCCTGACACCCTGGGCATTCGATGATCATGGCCCTGCCTGGGTAGGTGTTGCGTCTTCGTGCTTTCTGTATCCTCAAGATTTAGTTAGTATCACAAAAAGCGACAATTATAAACAAACACATGACGGATGTCCCGTTCGAAGGTGGCGGTTCTCAAGACCCATCCCCAGAAGGTGGTCGGGGCTACAAGAGCCTCATGCACATGGCGGACAATGAGAATGGATTGGGGTTGTGGGGATTTCAGGGACATCTCAGAACTGGACCCGGAAGACCCCCTTCAGGAGGTATCCAGCCAGCAAGCTCACGACCAGGAACGGCCAGATCCAATGCATGGTGGTTCCAAACAGGCGGAAATCCCTTCGAGGGTATCCAATCTCCACGGACAAAAGGTCCCCATCGGGGGGAAGAGCTTGGCCCGCTGGGTACCAGAGCACATCCATCGACCCCTGTAGCACGTTTTGTGGAGATACCGGGATGAGCTTCTCGGATACGAAGACCGGGAGGGCAACAGAGTCGTTCGTCGTCTTCAGAACGAGTCCCGTCTTGCCCATGCGGGTCGCCCGTATTCTCCAGTCAATCTCGTTTCTTTCTCCTATACGCACCGGAGGACTCTCGAGGGAGAGACCGTCGCCGGGGACGAGGGTAGGGCAAGGAGCTTTGTCCACGGGAACCGTGGATCGCCAGGATGTGCGCACGACGGCCGATTCGTTCGGCAGTAGCGGACGGTACCCGAACCGCGTTTCCATCTGGACGAGCATCAGAAACAGGGGCACGAACACAATCAGGAAGGGCTTCATGTTGAGCCGCAGGTAGGTGAGATTGGTGGCGAGGACGGCCCGTACCGCCCTGCCCATCAGGACCGGATCATCCTGGAACAGCCGGATCTCAAGGATGTGGGCCTTCGATCGGTCCTTTGCCTTCTTGATGGCTTCTTGGGAGGACAGATACTTGTACACGAGCAGGACCAACACGGCGGTCAGGACAGACAGCCAGAGCATGAGCCAGATCGGGTCTCTACCCTCAAAAGGAGAGAAAAGAATCGCGTAGGCTTGGTTCAAAACTTGCTGGATGCGATACACGGTATGCTTCACGAAATATAACCGAGTCCCTGGAGTTTCTTCTTCACCTCTTCTTCCGAATCCGTTTCTTCAAGCTGGGCGATCTGTTTCTCCAGGGTATGGATGACGAATTCCTCTTCAGAGGAATAGCCCGCGATCTTCGTGTAACGTTTGATCTTCTTCATCAACTCCTTGTCGATCTTGATCTTGGCCATGTTTCTTCCTTCACCTCGTGCCGGTTTTTCCGCTGTCCTCGGATGGGCTCCCTCTGGCGTTCTAATCCTGGTATTCACGGCCCATCGACAGCCTCTGAGATCGGGTGTTTTGCGACACCCCATCGGCGGACAGGGCTTTTCCATCCATGTATGCCGGAGGCTCCATTCCGAAGGCCGTGAGGATGGTGGGGGCAATGTCCACGATCCTTGGGTTGTTGGACGGGAACATGAAGTTCGAGAAAAAGACCCCCGGCACCTTGTCCGGTGCCAAACAGTGGTCACCGCTCCATCTCTTCGTGTTGTCGTAAAAGACCTGGGAGGTCACTCTGCCCGTAGCCGACTCCCACGCTGTGCGGTACCCTTCGTTGTACCCGATGATCAGATCCTGAGCGTTATCCTTGTAGGGGCCCTGGTAAGCTGCGCCGGTGTCGATTACGTCGAGGATCGCCGGATCCCCGGTCTCAGGATCTATGAGGCCTGTCAACTTGGCGATGATCTCGCCTTTGACTCGTTCCTTCTCTTCCCCGGGTGTCACGATGCCTTCTTGTTCCCTGCCTTTCTGATTGATGTAGATCCCGGCCAGGCCCACAGAGAATGCCTTTGTATTCGACCAGTCGACTCCGCTGAACCACTCCCCGGGTTCCGCGGAGGGCTGGAGGGCAAGGTACCCGTTCTGGTGGAGCCAGGTGTTGACGTTGAAGCACCTTCGGAAAGAACGGAATCCGTGATCCGACATCACGATCAGGAGGGTGTCCGAATCGATGCGTTCCAATACCTGGCCGATGAATTGGTCAGCCCTCTGATAAACCTGCTGGAAGAGATCCTTGAACGCCTTGGGCGCGTCCGGCCTGTATCCGGGGTGACGTTTGTCCTCGTATCGCCAGAACATGTGTTGGGTCCTGTCCGTGATGTCGAATACGCAGACCATGAGCCCCTTCCGAAGGTGTTCCATGGCGTCCCAGAACATTTTCTCTCGTTCTCGGTGGATCGTGTAGCACTGTTCCAGGAAGGATTGGTCATCCAGTACGCCTTCGTTCAGGGCCCAGGTGTCCTCTGCCAGCCCGAGGGTGGCGTAGGGGCCGAACTTTTTTGCGAGGTACACGGAAAAGGTGTTGGGGTGTGAGATCGGCAGGGACGGATTCGCCGGGTCGATATTCACCGGGGTCATGTAGAGGTCCATGGATGGCGTAACCCTGCGAAGGTAGAATCGCACGATGCCCCGGATCTTGAGCGGCCCGGCGCGGAAGACTACGGGAACCCACGGACTGTATTTTCCAGGATGAAGCCCGTAAGATGCGCCGTTGATCTGCAACTGGACGGAGTGATCGGAGAGCTCTATGCGGAGTGGGACCCTCAGGGGGGTCTCCTCGTTTCGGAAGGGATGCATAGGCCCGGTGATCCAGGTCTGGATGTTTCCGTTCCGTGTCTCTAAAGGGATCACGTGTCCGCCTGTCTTCCTGCCTTCGGTCTGTGTGCTCGTCGTGTAATAGCTGAACGTCCCTTGGGTGCCCCGCAGGTCGGGGACACACATGGCCGAAAGGCTGATTCCGTTGAAGGGCTCGGGGGGGAAGGTGATGGGCACGCGGAGGATCATGCTGGAAATCCCGTTTTCACCCAAGAGATTCCAAAAGGGCTTTGATTTTCGGAGGGAGCGAATCGTGGGTTTTCCCAGCGGCAGCTGGAATCTCCCGAATCGCAGGGCCCTCTTGCTGGATTGAATCTGAGCGGAGGACAACTCGCCCAGGTAGTTCCTGGGGTTTCGGTGGAGGAAATCGAAGATCGAATGTTTGCCAGGCCCTACCCCGGTCTGAAACGAAGACCACGCGACCGGGGAAAGGGGGGGCAGAGTGCTCTCGAGCCGGCGATATGTGCCCTCGACCCGCAGGCGAGTGAAATGAGGGAGGTGTCCCTGCTCCATGAAGCGCTCCACGAGCAGGGGTTCCATGCCGTCGAAGCCGATCACGATGGTTTTCTTGATCCAGGCGTCCTTGCGTAGACCCCTCTTGGTTCTGCGAAGGCGCAGGACGTAGCGGACGGGCCAGGAAAGCAGGGCGAGAAAGGCAAAGAAGAAGGCAAGGAAGAAGACAAAGAAAGACCCCAAGAAAGCAAAACCAGCTCCCGGGCCGATGTAGGCATGGGCGCAGACCGGGAAGACCACAGTCAGCAGGGCAGGAGAGAGCAGGATGCTCACGAAAGGGCTCAGTGGCAGGCTTCCGCTCCCCCGCGGCAGCCCATTTTGTCTTCGTTGCCTCTTCAGCGTGTTACCGGGTCGTATCCGTCTCTCTTGCAGGAGTATGTTCGAAATCGAGACCAAGGGATGCCCTTTGCAGGTCGTTTGCACATTTTTCTTGGAACAGACGGGCAAATCCGTGAAAAAAACCTCCAAAAAATGATAACATACGGTGTCTCAAAGGGTCAATGTGAACGAGCGTTCTGGGGGGCTTTCGATGAAAGGACGGAATCCTTCTGAAGGAAAAGGCCAGGGATTCAGAAAGGCGATTCTCATCAACGAACATCTGGTCGTCTACGGAGTGCCGGCAATCGCGGTGCCCATTCTGCTCCCTGTCGAGGTGACAGCCTCGGTCGGGCGGGGCGCTGGCCTCCGCATTTTTGTTCACCCAACGACGGCGGGAAACCCAAGAAAGGATATCGACTCGGATCGTTTTGAGGCTGTCCGGCGGGTATTGAGAACAATGGGCCTGTCGGAAACAGAGAACATGATCCAGATTCAGTGTGGGGATGACCTGCCCGGATGGAGCGGCCTGGGCTCCAGTGCCG
>Ga0180437_10007177_pt1 | contig 14610 bp, 9 predicted proteins | sample SS_ome_4_FD_132410 | JGI IMG/M metagenome (GOLD analysis project Ga0180437, IMG submission 132410) | Hypersaline lake sediment archaeal communities from the Salton Sea, California, USA - SS_3_D_1 metaG | ecosystem: Environmental > Aquatic > Non-marine Saline and Alkaline > Hypersaline > Sediment...
AGCGACGGTGTCGATGGTGGCGCCGCAGACGCCGACTTGGCCATCCTTGGTCAAGCGGCAGGGGCCCATGGAGCAGTTCTTGCAGCAGGCGCCCTTGGCGCCAATGGGACAGGGCTTCATGTCATCGGCGCGGTCAAAAGCAGTGGAGATGCCCTCTTCTTCGCACATCTCCATGAGGTCACATACGGTGGGGTCTATAGACTTGTCGTCGGACATTGCTTTCTCCTCTATACTAGTTGGTCAGTTGTCGGTTGGTTGGGGTGAGCATGGTCTTGTTGTGACATGGCGTCTTGACAGCGAGGACAGGTGCCGAAGAAATCGACACGGTGGCGTATGATGCGGTAGCCGGTCTGCGCCTCGATGTCCTGCGGCAGGTGATCGATCGCTGGGACCTCCAGATCAGAGATAGCGCCACAGTCGAGGCAGACAAGGTGTGGGTGTGGATAGGGCCGCCGGCCGTCGTAATGGTTGGCGCCGTCGACAAAGGACAGCGGCAGCACCTCGCCCATCTCCTCTAGCAGCTGCACGATATCGTATACGGTAGCCAGGCTTGTGGTCGGGAGCTGTACCTTGACGCGATGATGGATCTGCTCAACGCTGGGGTGATCTGCACTTGAGGCCAGCACTTGGAACACGGCCAGTCGTTGGGGCGTAAGGCGACGTCCCTCTGTTCTGAACCGTTCGATCAGTTGGCGCTGCCGTGCGACGGTCGGGGGCAACGTCACGTCTCTCCTACTGGAGTGGTGCCCGGCGCAGCACGTACGCGTCATGTGGCGCCCCGCCTGGCAACATGCTCTAGTGGTTCCTTGAACAGAACCATTCCTAACAAGGTTATTGTATTGGAATGTCTCCACGCTGTCAAATCGACGCGCTCAGTCTGTGCTCTGCGTGCCGCCTACGGCGCGGTGTTGGCTGCGGGATGCCAGCTGCCGTTGCCTGGTTGGGCTCTGCTCAGAAGTTTTTGGCCTTTAGCGGCACTCCAGTACAATGTTCAGGTCTAGTCCCTTACACTTCAGCGCCGTTCTCGCAGCAGCGCTAGGGTTGGGCGTCCTAGCTCGCCGGCGTACGAGCGAGGCCAGCGCTCTGTGGAACGGGGGCCGGACGCCTTTCGTCTGGAATGGGTGATGGGCATTCGATCGGTGTGAGTTGTGCCTAGGGGAGGGGAGAGATGAAGAGCAAACGCATGCTCGTGGGACTATTCCTGGTCATGAGCGTGGCAGTCCTCAGCAGTTGTGAGTCGCCGCCAAGCCGCCCAACGGAGATTCCGCCACTGGTGCCGGCAACACCCACTGAGGCGGGTCAGCAACCGACCGCCGTGCCGTCTGAGACGGAAGCGGAGGGACCGCAGGCTGTACTGGAGGCTCGCGATCAAGCGCTGGCTTTTGTGCGGGAGAACTACAGCGATACGGCACCGCCGGCAGATGCCCAATGGGGCGAGAGGCGCATGACACCACAAGGTCTGGTAGGGGCGGAGACGTACCAGTACACGGCTGAGGACTGGGTGCTCACCATCTCGTATCCTGTCGTGCAGCCTGAGCTGACGGTGTATCGGGTCGTACTATCGAATGCGAGCAGCGGTTTCCAGTGGGAGGGTCAAGTCGATGCACAAGGGGCAGTCACTGAGACCGGCGAGGCTGAGGTAGAGCCTGCTGTCGAGCCTGCTGATCCCGTCATGGCGGCACGCGATGCGGCCATTGGTTTCTTGAGCCAGGAGCATGGCCCCGACGCGCCAGGCTTGGACATGACCTGGACCCGAACGCGCACCACGCCTGATGATGTGGTTGGCTCAGAAACCTACGAATACCGCTCCGGACACTGGATCGTCACCGTGTCCTACCCGGTGGTACCCCTGGACAAGACCGTGTACAAGGTCCTAGCTGCCAACCAGAAGACTGGGTTCCAGTGGGAGGGGGAGGTGGCGGCCGAGGGCACCGTGACGGAGACTCTGGCTCCGGTCACGGGTCAGCCGGTCGTGGGGTGGTTCGGTCAGGTGGTCAGCCTGCCAGAAGACGCGCAGTTCGATGACTATCTCTTGCTGGCGCCTGAGGGTGTCGGCGAGGTAGGCGTGGCCGGCATTGATGAGGAAACCGAAGCACAGATTGCGGCGCTACGCGATAGCGGACAGTACGTGCATGTCTGGGGCACGCTAACGCCCGATGCTGCGGACTATGGCGGGTACCAGCTGCTTGTGCTGCGGCTGCGCGTGGATGGCATAGACCCCGAGTCCGAGGCTGATCCGGTCGAAGCGTGGGAGGGGACCATTTGGTCGACTCCAGAGATGGCACAGTATGACGACTACTTCGCCTTGGACGGTGACCTGCCTGTTCGCTTTGGCATCGAAAGCGCCGATCCCGCGCTAGCGTCACAAATAGAGGCCCTGCGAGACACGCAGACGCCAGTTCGCGTTTGGGGGCGCGTGACCTGCGGTGTGATGGATGTCAACGCCTGCCAGATCAGTGTCATTGCCATCGCCGTAGTGGGCGAGCCACCGGCAGAGGCGCCCGCAACGGTGGGCGGCTGGGTAGGCACCGTCAAGCCGCTCCCTGCCGGGTCAGAGTACGATGACTACTTTGAGCGAGAAGACGGCCAGCGTTTTGGTATCGCTGCCAGTGACGAAGACATGCAGCGCAGGATTGGTGCGCTGCGCATTGCTGGAGCACGCGTCCGCGTCTGGGGACAGTTGCTGTCGGATGTCCCTGACGTAGAAGGGCGACAGATCCAGGTAGAGCGCTACGAGCTGGTCCAGGAAGCTGAGAGTACGGTGGTAGAGGGCTGGAGCGGCACGATCGTGGCCATGGACTCTGCAGCCCAGTACGACGACTACTTCGAACGCGACAATGGCGAGCGCTACGGCATCGACACCCCAGACCCGAAACTGGCCAAGCGACTGGAGACGCTGCGCGAGGAAGGGGCGCGGGTGCAGGTGTGGGGTGAACTGCTCACCGATATGCCCGATGTCGAGGGCCGGCAGATCCTGGTGCTTGAGGTGGCGGTGCTGGACTAGTATCGAGCGCAGCAGCCGCACGAGCTGAGCGCGCCAAACTGTGGGGGGAGGATAGCGATGCGCTGTGTGCCAGGCAGCAGATGCTGGTTCGCAATGGCAGTGATCACGGTGCTGGCTCTGGCCCTGCCGCCCACCGCTGGGGCCGATGGTGGACCCATCCTGAGCGATCCCCAGCTGTGGGCTCAGATCGAGGAGGGCCAGCAGACCGCCGTGGTTCGCCTCGCACGCGGTGACGAGGCCCAGGTGGACCTCTTCATTTCGATGCTCGACCGCACGGGCGAGTCGCATGAGATCCGTTTCTTCCTGCCGCTGGGCCCCCGGGCGTCGCGCTTTGAGGTTGCGGAACGGAGCAGCCTTGAGTTTGACCGTGATCTGACCGAGGACCTCGACGCGACTATCCTCTCCGAGACGCGCCGCCAGTTATCTTACAAGCGCAACATCCGCTGGGCGCTGCTGCTGGGCACGACGCTGATCAACGGCGCGTGGACCTGGCCCCTATGGCTCCTGTGGTCGTTGGGTGGCTGTGCTGCAACTACCGATATTGCTCCCATCGGCCTGTACGAGACGGAGAGCTCCCAGGTCGCCGTCTACGAGACCGATCAGGACACGGATCTCAAGGCATTGATCGAGACCGCCGGGCTGGATCCCTCTGTGCAGCAGACGCTGGCGCGATTTGCGGGGCAACAGATCGCTGTCATCACCATGCAGACGCAGCCCCCCTTGGACGAGGGAAGCAGTTCAGCTTGGGAACCAACTGGCCAACCGGGGCTCCACCTTTCCTGGGCGACGCCTCTCGGTGGGGCGGCCGGGGAAGCGGCCTATGCCTATCCTCTGGGTACCGGCAGCGCCTGGGCCGCGCCCATTGAGCTCACGCGCATCTATGTCGTTGCCGCACCCGATGTGGACTTTGAAGTGCAGTATCCCAGGCTGGGCACCAACCGCTCCGGGTTCAACGTGCCCCTCTTTGGCCAGATCACCCCAAGGATTCTGGGCTATGAGGATGCGGCCTACGCGGTGGAGGATGTGGCAGGCGCATTCGGCAGGATGTGGCGGGTGACGTACACCAAGAGCAACGCCGCAGAGGATGTGCTCATCACACCCCGCGAGACTCTGTCGCCTGAGAGGCTGGCAGCCCTTAGAGACCCAGCGCGCAGGCAAATCCTGCAGCTGCTAGCCTACGTGGCAAGCGTCGTGACGGCGCTGCTGGCCTGGCTCGTAGCCTGGCGCTATGTTATGAACCGCATGCTGGGACTGGCATACCGCTGGCGTGAAGTGCGGCTTTACCAGCATGCCTTGGGGTGGGCATTGCTCTATCCACTGAGCAATGGCCTGATGGTCGTCCTGACCGTGCTGCTCGGCGCATTCACTGCGGGCATAGCGCTGGTGGTGGGCGTTCCCTTGCTTATGGTGACCCTGCTTGGCGCGGTCAGTGCCCTACTCTTCGTGCGCTGGAGTTCGGCTAGGCTCGGCGTACTGCCTTCGCGCGCCTTCGGGGCCTATGTGGTGGTGGCACTGTCGGCAAACGTCGTGTATTCGCTTTTCGCCTTTGTCTTCGCCACTTGGCTCGGTGCGGCGTGGAGCATTTTGCCCCCATGGTGAGGATCTGCGCAGCCGGTGCCATAGACCCCGAAGATGCAGAAGGGAGCAATTGATGGCCGATACCGCAATGAATGAGTTTGCGCAGGAGCGCGAGCGGCTCAACGAGATCGTCATGCGCTACGCGGATCTGACGGTCAAGCGCTTCTATGGGCTGGACTCACAAGCCTACCGCGAAGGCGCGCTTCCCAGCAAGACGAAGGAGCTGCTGGGTTTGGTTGCCTCGCTGGTGCTGCGCTGCGACGACTGTATCAAGTATCATATCATGCAGTGCAATGACGAGGGGGTGTCCACTGAGGAAATGGTCGAGGCCCTGGCGATTGGGCTTGTGGTTGGCGGTTCGATCACCATTCCACACCTCCGCAGGGCGCTCGAGGCCTGGGACGAGCTACAGACCGGCACTGGTGTGGGTTGAGGCTTGCCATGCTTGAACCTCAGAAAGGGCGACGGTTGTTGGCCCTCGTGCGACAGATTGTCGATGGTGAGCTGGATCGGGACGGCAAGCTGCTGCGCATCTGTGAGCTGCTGCATAGTGAGGTAGCTCACTACGATTGGGTCGGCTTTTACCTGGTGGTGCCAGGGAGTCGTGAGCTGCTGCTGGGGCCCTTTGTCGGCGCACCGACCGAGCATCAGCGGATTCCCTTCGGGCGGGGCATCTGTGGTCAGGCGGCCGAGCGCAAGGAAACCTTTGTCGTGCCGGACGTCTCGCAGCAGAACAACTATCTCTCGTGTAGCCCCGACGTGCGTTCTGAGATCGTCGTGCCTGTCCTCAGAGGCGGCCAGATTGTGGGTGAGCTCGATATTGACTCCCACAGTCTCTCATCCTTTGGCCCCGGGGATGAGGAACTGCTGGAAAGCATATGCGCTCAAGTGGCGGGGCTGTTTCCGCTCTGACTCGCGCGCAGCTAGAGGAGGAGGTGGACACCATGGACAGGGTCACACCACTGGCCGTGCTACTCGCTCTGGTCACACTGCTGTGTGTGGGCTGCGGAGCGGGCCAAGCTCCCGGGCCAACCGCTGTCCCCACAGCCCCGGAAGCGACCGTGCCGCCGACCGAGGCGACTGCGGCTCCCACTGCCGCGGCGCCCACGGTGGGAGCAGCGGATACCCCACTAGCTGCGACGGTGGCAGCCGGCGTGACGCCTCAACCCACCGCCCTCCCCACGCAGACGACGCCCCCGCCATCACCGACGGCGCTGCTGCAGTTGAGCCTCTCCACGACGGCGTTTGCCCCTGGTGGTGACATCCCAGTCAAGCACAGCTGCTTCGGGGAGAACCTGTCACCGCCTCTGGCCTGGACAGGAGTGCCTGCTGAAACGGAAAGCCTGGCTCTTGTGGTCGACGACCCCGATTCCCAGCCCGCGGGCTTTGTGCACTGGGTTGTGTACAACCTTCCGCCTACAGCCACGGGTCTGCCAGAGGGTCTACCGGCGGAAGGCATGCTTGGTGACGGCACGATTCAGGGGAAGAGCGATTTCGCGCCTTTCGAGGGCCAGACCTTCCCCAGCGGGGCAGCCATCAATGGCGTGGGCTATGCAGGCCCATGCCCGCCAGGCCGGCACCGGTACGTGTTCACGCTCTACGCGCTCGATGCCAGGCTCGAGCTGCCGGCAGAGGCGACGGCGGCGGAGGTACTAGCGGCCGTGCAAGGGCACATCCTGACGCAGGCGCTGCTGGCTGGCGCGTTCACTCCGCCGCAGTAGTGGCCAAGTTACAAAGGTCAATGGGTTGGCAACAGAGCACCAGCTTGTGGCCTTGGAGCGCCAGGCGTGGTTAGGACGGTGCGAGTAGTAGCCCACAGTCCGGACTGGGTGCAGGCATTCCGCCGGGAAGCTGCTGAGCTGTGTTCCGTCTTCGGCGAGCGGCAGGTGGCCGTGCACCACATCGGCAGCACGGCCATCGAGCATATTGTCGCCAAGCCGATCATCGACATACTGGTCGAAGTTCGTGACATTGGTGCCGTGGATGAGCTGAACGAGGGCATGTGCCAGCTCGGTTACACGCCGCGGGGCGAATTGGGCATTCCTGGCCGCCGCTACTTCAGCAAAGGCAGTGAATCGATACACAGCCATCACGTGCATGTGTTTCAGACCGGGCATCCCGAGGTGGAGCGCCATCTGCTCTTTCGCGACTATCTGTGCGCACATCCGCTGGAAGCGCAGGCCTACGGCCGACTGAAGGAGATCCTGGCGGTTCAGTACCGACGGGACACCGACGGTTACACCGTTGCCAAGAGTGGCTTCATCGAGGAGATGGACCGAAGGGCGAGACACTGGGTGAAGCTGCGGTGGGAATCAACGGCCGGCGGTAGGCCTGCCGCGCCTCTACGCGTATGACTGGGAGGAAACCAATATGCTTGACGACCTGGTGCTTCTGGGCAACTCATTGCGCGATTGGCTGAGCGCCTTTGCAGTGGCTGCCGGTGTCCTGATGGGATTCTGGTTTGTGGTGCGCATACTGCTCAAGCGCGTTGCGGCCTTTGCTCACCGTACCGAGACAGACATCGATGATCTGCTGGCACACGTGGGTGCTCAGACCAGGCTGAGCCTCTTGACTATCCCCGCTCTGTACATCGGCGCCTGTGCGCTCATGCTGCCGGAGGGTGTGGCTACGTGGTTCCGCGTGGCGGCAGTGACCGCGTTCTTGGTGCAGATGGCAGTCTGGGGCGACGCCGTGCTGGACTTTGTGCTGCTTGACTATCGTGAGGAGCACGCCGCCGAAGACAACGAGCGGCTGACGACCGTGGGAGCGGCAACCTTCCTGTTGCGGCTCGTTCTCTTTGGACTGATCGGCGTGGTAGCTCTGGACAACATTCCAGGCGTGGAGGTGACGGCTCTGATCGGCAGCCTGGGCATTGGCGGCATTGCGGTGGCATTGGCGGTTCAGAGCATCCTGGGTGACCTTTTCGCCTCGCTGTCCATCGCTCTGGACCGCCCCTTTTCTCTCGATGATTTCATTGTTGTGGGCGAAGAATCGGGAACCGTGGAGCACATTGGGCTGAAGACGACGCGGATTCGCAGCTTGTCGGGCGAGCAAGTAGTGCTGGGCAACAACGACCTGCTGAACAGCCGCATCCGCAACTTTGGGCGCATGGCGGAACGTCGCGTGGTCTTTACCTTGGGCGTCGCTCCTGAAACGCCGATGGACAAGCTAGGGGCAATCCCGTCTATGCTACAAGATATCATTGGCGCTCAGCCCCAAACGCGCTTTGGCCGGGCACATATGGTCAAGTTCGGTGACTATACCCTTGACTACGAAGTGGTCTATTTCCTGCAGGACCCAGACTTTGACCTGTACATGGGGACTCAGCACGCCATCAGTCTGGGCATTCTGCAGCGCTTCGCCGACGCAGGGATCCATATCCCGTACCCCACGCAGGTGGTGCACCTGGACAGGAACGCTGTGCCGTCGACGGCAGAGCGGCCGGAGGAGCTCGGGCACGAAGAGGCGTGACCTGCCCGCCGTATCCTGCGTGGACCGCCTGTGTCCACGCGAGTATGCCCACTCCGTGGTTGCGCCTCTTTGCAGGTGCATACGGTCGCGGTGCAGATGCTTTCGCGAATTTGACAACTCGTCAGAAGTTCTATATACTTACAAACTTGCTGATGGGTTCCTGTAAGCTATCGAGTCACACAAGCATAGGGGGCCGATGACAAAGTGGCCCCGCAAACCCAGCGAGCGCAATTCTGCCCCATTGTTGGGCAAGGTGTGTTTCAATCCCCTAGACAGCGATGAGAATGATCTCGGGCGCCATTCCCCAGCATCGACGTTGGGAAGAGTACCGGGATCTTTTGCTGCCCAACAGCAGTGGCTCCTGCCTTCACCACGGCGTAGCATGGCCTCACCCCTTTGAGGGGTAAACAGGAGGGAATGCCTTGGAAATCAGAGACATCGATGCAGTGCGCATCAGTCTAGCATCACCCGAGCAGATTCGTGAGTGGTCGTATGGTGAGGTCACCAAGCCAGAGACCATCAACTACCGTCGCCTGCGGCCGGAGAAAGATGGCCTGTTCTGCGAAGCCATTTTTGGCCCGACGCGCGACTTTCAGTGTTACTGCGGCAAGTACAAGAAGATTCGCTACAAGGGCATCGTCTGCGAAAAGTGCGGCGTGGAAGTCACGCATTCGCGGGTGAGGCGCGAGCGCATGGGCCACATTGAACTGGCTACTCCCATCGCTCACATCTGGTACACCCGTCGCTCGCCCAGCTACCTGGGATTGCTGCTCAACATCTCGCAGCGCAACCTGGATCGCGTGCTGTACTTTGCGCAGTACATCATCACAGAGATCGATGAGGACTCGCGTCAAAAGGCGCTCGCACGTTTGGATGAAGAACTGAGCCGTGAAGCCGAGCGCATCAACCAGCTCGTGGAGGAGCAGGTCCAGAAGCTTGAAACCGAGCTGGCAGAAGAACTGCAGCAGCTCGATGAGCAGCACGGCCGTTTGGTTCAGGAGTTTGAAGAAAAGCTCACCTCCACGACCAATACCATCATGGACCAGGCAGCCGCGCTGCAGAAGCAACTGGACGCCTACAAGGATCAGGCTGCTCCCGTCGATCTGCAGCTGTCCTCGCTTGAGGCCAAGAGCCTCATTGGTGACGTGGGAGCTACCATTGTGGCTGCGGGTGAGCAGGTGACGCGTGATGCCTACACGCAGTTGAGTGAGGTGGTTCAAGACCAGCTCAGCGCTCTTGAAGCAGCTGTTCAGAACGAGAAGGCTGAGGCCCTGGCTCCGGTTGATGCCAGGAGTGACTATCTGCAGCAGATGATCGCTGACAAGCGCGAAGAACTCCAGAAGGACTTTGCTGACCAGTTGCAGGAGTTTGAGACGTCCATCGAGGATCAGCGCGAAGAGCTGCGCAACATCCGTGTGCGCCAGCTGATCAACGAGAGCCGTTACCGGGAACTGGAAGAAAAGTGGCCGCGTGTATTCAAGGCAGACATGGGCGCCAAGGCCATCCGCGACATCGTTGCCCGCATTGAACTGGAGAGCCTGGCTCTGCGGCTGCGCAACGAGATCGAGACCACGCGCTCCAAGCAGCGCGGCAAGAAGGCGGCCAAGCGCTTGCGCGTGGTCGAGGCTCTGCGCGAATCGGGCAACCGTCCGGAGTGGATGATCATGACAGTGCTGCCGGTGATCCCGCCGGACCTGCGGCCCATGGTGCAGTTGGACGGTGGACGCTTTGCCACCAGCGACCTGAACGATCTGTACCGCCGCGTGGTTAACCGCAACAACCGCCTGAAGCACTTGATCAAGCTCCAGGCACCTGAGGTCATTGTTCGGAACGAGATGCGCATGCTTCAGGAGGCGGTCGACTCGCTCCTCGACAACAGTAGGCGGGGCAAGGCTACCTCCCTGCGCGGCAGCCGCCAGCTCAAGTCGCTGTCTGATATGCTCAAGGGCAAGCAGGGTCGTTTCCGTCGCAACCTGTTGGGCAAGCGTGTTGACTATTCCGGGCGATCGGTGATTGTGGTTGGCCCGAACCTGCGTATGCACGAATGTGGTTTGCCCAAGCGTATGGCCCTGGAACTGTTCCGGCCCTTTGTCATGCACAAGCTGGTCGAGTACAACCACGCCATCAACATCAAGGGGGCAAAGCGACTCATCGAGCGCGAGGCCCCTGAGGTTTGGGAGGTGCTGGAGGAAGCGACCCGCTCGCGACCTGTGTTGCTCAACCGTGCGCCAACGCTTCACCGGCTGGGTATCCAGGCATTCGAGCCGGTGCTGGTGGAGGGCGACGCTATTCAGATCCATCCGCTGGTCTGCTCGGCCTTTAACGCTGACTTTGATGGGGACCAGATGGCCGTGCACGTGCCCCTTTCAGAGTCCGCCGTTCACGAAGCCAGGGATCTGATGCTATCCACGCACAACCTGCTGCTTCCAGCCAACGGAGAGCCTATCGTCGGGCCGACCAAGGACATGGTGCTGGGCTGCTACTACCTGACCATGGCGGTGGACGGTGCAAAGGGCGAGGGCAAGGTCTTTTCCGACTATGATGAAGTCTCGCTGGCGTACAGTCTGGACAAGGTGGACTTGCACGCCAAGATCACACTGCACACGCGCCCTGGTCCGCGCCGCAAGGTGCGTCCCATCGAGACCACCGTCGGACGAGTTCTGTTCAACGAGATTCTTCCCCCTCAACTGCGTTTCATCAACGACGTGATGGACCGCGGCAAGCTCAAGGAACTGGTTGGGCAAGGCTACCTCGATCTGGGCCCGGAGCAGACGGCCGAGCTGGTCGATAGGATCAAAGAGATTGGCTTTCAGTACGCCACGCAATCGGGCGTCACCATAGCCATCGACGATCTGACAGTACCGGACGAAAAGCCTGCCATTCTAGACGATGTGAGCCAGCAGGTTGCGCAGGTTGAACGACAGTACCGGCGAGGCCTGATCACCGAGAACGAGGAGTATGTCAAGACCGTCGAGTTGTGGACGGAGGCGACGGAGAGGATAACCACTGCTCTTCGCGACGAGCTGCATCCACTCAACTCTGTCAGCATCATGGCCAACTCTGGAGCGACCAAAGGTGGGCTGCAGCCAGTCCGGCAATTGGCGGGCATGCGTGGCCTGATGGCCGACCCGTCGGGTCGCATCATTGCCCTGCCGATTCAGTCCAACTTCCGTGAGGGGCTCAATGCCTTGGAGTACTTTATCTCCACACACGGGGCCCGCAAGGGTTTGGCCGACACAGCGTTGCGCACGGCCGATGCGGGGTACTTGACCCGCCGGCTGGTCGACGTGGCGCAGGACGTGATCATCAATGCCAACGATTGCGGCACCAAGGCCGGAATCTGGATCGAGAGCGACCGTCCCAAGTGGGTCGGCGAGACGCTGGCTGAGCGCATCCTGGGTCGCATGGCCGCGGGTCCCTTGTTGAGCCCCAAGACCGGCGAGACGCTCGTGGAGACTGGCGAGATGATCGACGAGCGTATGGTGAAAGACATCGAAGCGCACGGCGTCGAGCGCGCATACGTTCGTTCGCCGCTGACGTGCCAGCTGCGCTACGGTGTGTGCACCAATTGCTACGGGCGCGATCTGGCTCGCAGGGGAAGGATAGGAATCGGCGAGGCCGTGGGCATCATCGCCGCACAGTCGATTGGCGAGCCTGGTACCCAGCTCACGCTGCGCACCTTCCACACCGGTGGTGTGGCAGGCAAAGAGGATATCACCCAGGGTCTGCCGCGCGTGCAGGAACTCTTTGAGGCACGCAATCCCAAGGGCCAGGCCATCGTCTCAGACATCGCCGGCGTGGTGCATGTCCGCTCCGAGGGAGATATGCGCTGGGTGCAGGTTGTCTTTAGCGAGATGATCCACTACGATCAGGCCATTCCCAAGAACTACAAGATCCTGGTGCAGGATGGGGATGCGGTCAAGATAGGGGACCCAGTGGCCAAGCGCGGAGAGCGCACCATCCCTGCGGAGGCTGAGGGCATCGTGGCGCTGGAAGACAGGGTCGCGATCATCAGTCGTGAAGAGCGCCAGGAGCGAGAATACGAGATCCCAGTCGCAGCACTCCTGCTGGTGGAAGAGGGCCAGGAGATCAACGCTGGCGACCAGATCACCGAAGGCGTGCTAAACCCGCATGAGATTCTCTCCATTCAGGGGGTCGATGCGGTGAGAAAGTACCTGGTTGAAGAGGTGCAGCACGTGTATCGCACGCAGGGCGTGGCGATCCACGACAAGCACATCGAGATCATCATCCGGCAGATGCTGCGCCGCGTGCGGGTGACAAGCTCCGGCGATACGCACCTGCTGCCTGGCGATCTGGTCGATAGGCTGGACTTTGAGAAGATCAACAACGACGTGCTGGCTGAAGGGGGTGAGCCCGCTGCGGCTCAGCCCATCCTGCTGGGCATCACCAAGGCCGCCCTGAACACCGAGAGCTTCCTCTCGGCGGCATCGTTCCAGCATACAATCAGCGTGCTCTCTCAAGCAGCGATCGAGGGTAAACAAGACGATCTTCACGGTCTCAAGGAGAGCGTGATCATCGGCAAGTTGATTCCGGCTGGCACCGGCTATAACCGCCGCCAACAGAAGCGCGAAGCGTTGTCCGCGGCAACCGCGCTGGCCATGGAAATGCACCTTCCCTTCGGCTCTGGCGAGACCGTGGCAGAGGGCGAAGCGGCGCTGGTTGCTGAGATGGGGGCACTGAATCCGTCTGGTGATGAAACGGAAGCAGAGGAAGAGCAAGACGTTGCCGAGACAATGCCATAGGACTGCAGTCTGTAAAGGCTTGACAGGCGAGGAGTTGGAGTCGGACACAGCCAAATGAGTGTAACCTGGAAGACCAGCTACTTGCTTCGACGGCGCAACAATGGCTCAGGTCTAGCGCTGAAACTGGCTGCAGGCCTTTTCCTGGCTGTGGTGTTTCTGGCCGTTGGGTCGCTGGTGCTGGGCGTGGGCGCTGTCGGGGCAGTGTATGTTCACTATAGCCAGCAGTTGCCTTCAGCAGAGGAGATCGGACAGAGGACGATCTCCTCTTTCAAAACCACCCAGATTTACGACCGCAGCGGCGAGCATCTGCTGTATGAGGTCCTGCCTCCAGAGGGCGGCGCGCGCACTTTTGTTCCCCTGCACCAGATTCCGGAGCATGTGCGCTATGCCACCATCACCATGGAGGACCAGAGCTTTTACGAGAACCCAGCGGGCATCAACCTTGCCGGGCTTGCGCGCGCGGCTATCAACAACATCCGCGGGCTGCCCGTACAGGGCGGGAGCTCGATCGCTCAGCAACTGATCCGCAACGTGGTGATGACACCCGAGGAGAGATACGAGCGCAGCTACGCGCGCAAGATCAAGGAAGTGATCCTGGCCTTTGAGCTGACGCGACAGTACCCTGGCGTAGAAGGCAAGGATCGCATCCTGGAATGGTACCTCAACACGGTATCCTACGGGTTCCCCAGCGGCATTCAGGCTGCGGCCGACTTTTACTTCGGCAAGCGCGTTGAGGATCTCAGCGTCGCTGAGGCAGCCATGCTGGTCCCACTTCCCCAGTACCCGGCGCTCAACCCCATCGATTTCCCCGAGGAGGCCAAGAGGCGCCAGGAAATCGTGCTCGACCAGATGTACCTGCAGGGCTATCTGACGGCCGAAGAGGCCTGGCAAGCCAAGCAGGAAGAGGTCACCGTTGTCGTCAAGCCTTTCGAGATCCAGGCACCGCACTTTGTGATGTACGTCCGTCGTCTCTTGCAGGACAAGTTCGGCAGCGACGTGGTGTATCGTTCTGGCCTGCGGGTGCATACGACCTTGGACCTCGATCTACAGCGCGAGGGCGAACGCATCGCGCGCGAACATGTCGAGACGGTGCGTGACAACAACGTCACCAACGCTGCGGCTGTGGTTATCGATGCGCCCACAGGTGAGATCCTCGCTATGGTCGGCAGTCTCGACTACTTTGACCCCGAGATCGATGGCCAGGTGAATGTGGCGCTGTCTGAACGACAGCCGGGCTCTTCGTTCAAGCCCTTTACCTATGTCACCGCCTTTTCCCAAGGCTACACGCCGGCCACGATGATCATGGACGTTCGGACCAGTTTCCCGGATGATCCCAACCCGCCCTACGTCCCTGAGAACCACGACCGCAAGTTCCACGGTCCGGTGCTGCTGAGGGAAGCCCTGGCGCGTTCGCTGAACGTCCCGGCTGTGGCTATGCTCTACCGCGCGGGCGTGAAGAACGTGCTGGAGACCGCCCATCGCATGGGCATCAACACGCTGAATCGCGATTTCTACGGGCTCAGTCTGACTCTTGGCGGTGGCGAGGTGACGCTGCTGGACCTCACATATGCCTACAGCGTCTTCGCCAACGGCGGGATGATGGTCGGTGAGCCTGTTGCGGTTGAGGAGCTGCGCGGCGGCTACCGGCAGCTCAACCCGGTAGCTATCCTGCGTGTTGAGGATGCGCAGGGCAGTGTGCTCTATCAGTACGAAGAGCCACAACGCCAAGAAGTCCTGCGGCCGGAATTGGCCTACCTGATCAGCAATATCCTCTCTGATCCTCGGGCAAGGTCG
>Ga0180437_10007181_pt1 | contig 14604 bp, 9 predicted proteins | sample SS_ome_4_FD_132410 | JGI IMG/M metagenome (GOLD analysis project Ga0180437, IMG submission 132410) | Hypersaline lake sediment archaeal communities from the Salton Sea, California, USA - SS_3_D_1 metaG | ecosystem: Environmental > Aquatic > Non-marine Saline and Alkaline > Hypersaline > Sediment...
TCAGTGTCTCATTTATCCCGATGGACTTTATCCTGGGAGAAGGCCGGCAGGCAGACGGAGATGTATTCGGCTCCGTCCGGGCCGGGGGTGCTGTGCCGCACCCATTCACCGCCGGGAGAGATGAGGGCCTGGCCGGCCTTGACCTCTATGGTTCCGTCTTGGGTTTCGACTCGGAGCATCCCGGCCAGCACAACCGTGTATTCGTCGAATTCGGGAGTCTGACCGGGCTCCATCCAACCGCTGGGACTTTTCATTCGGGCTATACTCACACCGCTTGTGTTGGTGTTCACGCGACCGACGTATTCCTCGATGCGCTTCTGCACGTTTCCCGCCGAGCGGATGATGGAAGGTGATTCGATCAATTTTTGCATGGTACTATCCTCGTCTTTAGGCTAGATAACAGCTTGATGTCCGTGTAGGTTGAGTTCGATGAAAAGGAATTCCCCCGTGCTTGGCGATGAGGCATAAAGAATCATCCACCGTACGTATCATAGAGCTCCCGCCCGTGATCCGCGTCCAAGTGGCACTGGCGAATCGACGCCGTATAGGACGTTTGCCTGTTCGGCCGACAACCGGCCGCTTTCACCGATGCGGTACCCGAAAAATTCCCAGCATGGAGTCTTCGGTACCGTCTCCATCACACCGATGCAGACTTCGTACAGCCCGCTGATACTCGTTAAAGGTTCTGACGCAATGGCTATGCCAAAGCAACACAAGGCCGACAGAACGAAGTAAATCGGGGATGGATTTTTTTCATGCTTTGTACCCGTTATTGATGGCCATCTATGAAGACGGCTGCGCCGTAGAAGATGGCGTTGAATACATACCGGAACGATCCCTGGGATTGAGCCCTGTACTGAGCCGGGAAACCGATGAGGATGATCTTGCCCTGTCCGTAGGGCACATCGACGATAGCGCTCTTGTTGAACAGATGATTGTCCCCGTTGGCCCAGCCGCTGAGCAGGGGCTCGTGGGTGGGATAGCGCACGACACTGGTTCCTTCGCTGGCTGAAAACACGGGACTCCTACGGAAGAATATCTCACTGATCCTGTCGTATCCGTAGGCGATGGGATGGCCTGGGTCGTTGATGACGCGGAGAATCGAGCCGGGGATGAAGAAGGCCATCCTGTCGAGGTCGGCCGCGCAATTCTCGACAGTCAAGTACAGATGTTTGATGGGGAATTCGGATGACGAATTCAAGGTGATAAGTGTGCCGCCGTTTTGTACAAACGTTCGAATTTCCTCGATCCCGGCCTCGCCGATACCACCGGCGTATTCGGGGGGAACCTCTTTCTCCGACAGACCCTGGATGATCTGGGATTCACGGATATCGGGGAAGAGGATGACGTCGTATCGGTCGTTGAGATGTCCCTCCCGGATGTCTTTGTCGAAGACGCTCTCATAAGGAAATTCATGCTGCTCCAGAACCCATCGGGTCCAACCCTCGTCCATGGAAGCGGTCCAACTTTTATAAAGACCGAGGCGAACGGGTTTGAGTTTGTACGCACTGGCATCGGGCGGGTTCGTTAGGGCCTCGAACTGTACGTAGAGGTCGCCGATGATGGCTTCCATATCCTGGAAGAGACCCGGTTTTTGCGATACAATCATCGTTCCCGGTGGTATCGTTCTTCCATCGATGTCGACGGCTTCTGCCGTCCAAGAGATGGAATGGCCTTTTGCTATCAGACGGTTCAGCGCGATGATATCGTCGTTGGTGGCATGACCCCATGCATAGCAGGAAGCGTCGTCTATCTTGCTCAGGGTTCCTGCTGGTTTTTTGATTTCCTTCAGCAGCGTGGTTTGGACCTTGAAGGGCTCATCGATCTGGACGACATCCACGCCCATCAGCAGGGGGAGAGTGTGGGCCACGACATCGTAGGGTGTCTTCAGAGGACCACCGGGCGTTTCTCGTATCTCGGGATACACCTGTTTCTCAAGAAGAGCTTTGGCAAATCCGCCATAGGGCTGGGCCGTATAGACGATGGTCGTGCCCTGGGGATAGGATCGGCCGTCCGCCTGGAACGCAGCGTCTGCTCGATAGACTTCCACACCGCCCATCTGGAGAATGCTTAGCATGGACACGGCGGATGGCGTGTTTTTTTGATTTGCCGCAACGAGAAAGGCATAAGGCGGCTCGGACCGCTCGACGGCCTTCTTATGAATCTTGTAAAAACTCCGAAGCCAGTTTTTTCTCAGGCCCGCCGCATGGGTCAGGACTGCTCGGGCAGCGGAATAATCGTAATCGACGATGTCTTTCAACGTCCACCGGCCGCCCTTCCACGGCAGGGGCATTTTCACGGAACGTGTTTTTACTTCATCCTGCAATCCGTCGAACGGAATAGTGACGGGTGTGGCAATCTTCACACTGGCCGCTTCGGTGAGGATACGGATACCGCCGTGGTAATGGTGGTAAGCTCGGGCGGGTGTCCAGGCATCGAATATGGTACTGTGCATGACGCCGCCCTTGCCCTGGGATGTAAGCTCGCTGGCGATGAACGATCCCATGGCTGCCACCTGCTGGGTGAGGATGGGATCGACGTTGGGCTCGTAGGGATCGACATACGGGGGCACGAAGAGCCGTGCCCCGGTGTTTCCCATCTGGTGCATGTCCAGTACGACCTGAGGATGCCAGCGATTGTGCACCTGGATGGTTAGCCGGGTCTCGATTTGTGTGAACATATACCAGTCCCGGTTGTTGTCGTGGCCCACGTATTTATGGTAGAGCCAGGGCATGCGGCTGCCTTCCCACTCGGATTCGAGGTGTTTCTTGTACCAGTCTACGACCATCTGGATGCCGTCGGGATTGTGCATGGGTACCAAAAGGAGGATGACGTTATCGAGGATGCGGCGGGTGTCCTCGTCGTTTTTTGCGGCCAGGTCGTGGGCGAGCTGCATGGACATCTGGGAAGCGCCGATCTCGGTGGCATGGATGGAGCAGTTGATCATCACGACGGCCTTGCCTTTGGAAATGATCTCGTCGGCCTTCTTTTCGCTGATCTTCCGCGGATCGGCCAGGAGCTGCTGGTATTGCCGGTAGGTTTCCAGGTTTTGCTGGTTTTCTTCCGATGTCACGATGGCCACGATGAAAGGATTGCCCAGGGTCGTCTTTCCGATTTCGCGAACGACCACGCGACCACTGGCTGTATCCAGCCGCTGGAAATAATCGACGATCTGATGCATGTCAGCGACTTTTTTATCCGTCCCGATCTTGAATCCCAGGACTTTTTCGGGTTTGGGGATTTCGGCAGTCGCAAAACCTACAACAAGTATTAGACAACAGAGTATCGTATAAAGCAGGATGCGTCTCTTCATTTTTTTCTCCTAACGTCTCTCTGGATATTTGAAAGGATCGGGCAGAGGCTTGCGCGGAAGCTTATCCGTCAACATGGCCGTGTGATACACGAAGCCAGCGATGACGACCGCCGACTGTATCAAATCCTCGGGGATCAGGTGATCGTACACATCCATGTTGGTGTGATGTATGCGTGTCATATAATCCAGCGGGTCCTGAATCCACTGGAACGAGGGCAGACCGATATAGTCCAATGCGCCGTGATCGGAGCCGCCCGTGGAGCGCGTGACCACGTGGGTAGCCCCAAGATCGTGGAAGGGTTCCATCCATGCTTCGAACAGAGGCTTCAGTTGGATGTTATCCTGAAGATGAATGCCCCGAATCCGTCCGTGACCATAGTCATAATTGAAATAAGCCGATACCTTAGCGTGTTCGGGTTTCAGCGTCATGGTTTCGACGTCTCCGAAATGGTTCTCCACATAAGCTTTTGAGCCTACCCAGCCCTTTTCCTCGGCGCTCCACAGGACGATACGGACCGTACGGATCGGTTTCACATCCAGCGTCTTCAGGATGCGGACGGCCTCCATGCAGACCGCGCATCCGGCGGCATTGTCGGCCGCACCCGTGCCCGGACTCCACGAATCGATATGCCCCCCCAGCATCACGACTTCGTCTTTTTTCTTCGTACCGGGAATCTCGGCCACGACATTGTATCCGCGGAGGTCTTCATCATAGAACGTGGTACGAACCTCGACGTCCATTTCTACGGGCTCCTGGTAAACCTCCATGATGCGCCAGATACGGTTGTAGTGCTCGGCGGCCAGGATGACTTCGGGCAGCGGCCTCGGCCGGTCTGCAAATCGGGCCGAACGGATGCCATCGGCGCGCACGGAACCGTAGTCGCGCCGGCCCTCTCGGGTGGGCCGGACCAGGACGCCTACACCCTCGGAACGGAAGAATGTCTCTAGTTCGTCAAGAAAACCGGTTTCGTAATCGTTGTACCGTCCTGTCTCGGCCTGAATGGGATACTGGGCCCTCTCGTCCAGGTCTTCCTGAGTGAACCGTCTTGCATCGGGCGTAAAGTGGGGAGCGATGTTTTTGCGGGGTGGTCTGTACAGAACGATCTTACCCGCTAAGGTGCCCCGGTACTTCTCGAAATCGTCCTTGGACTGGATATCCACGTATACCGGCTGACCCGTGATCTTACCGTTGGTGCTGGAGCCCCATTCTACGGAGATGGCGATGAGGGGGGCGTAATGAGGCTTGAGAAGATGAACGGAAATGTACTGGGGCGCCCAGCCGATGCCGAAATTTTCATAGGGCTCCAGCTGGACGTTTTCCAGGCCCCATTCCCGGAATTTCTGGGTCGTCCATTCGTTGGCCCGGGCGATGGCCGGAGAGCCCGTGGGCCGTGGGCCGATGACGTCGGACAGGTAGCCCACGATGTGCATGACCTGAGAGTGCTGGATTCCTTCATGCCGAATTTTCGCTATCATGTCCAGGTCGGGTTGATCCTGGCCCATTATCACCGATACCGTGATGAGAAGGATCAGAAGGATCGTCACGCTTATCGTCTTGTGTTTCATCTATATTTCCTTCCTTCAATCGATTTTGTGTTGTTTTGATTTTCGTTCTTTTTCATTCGGACTCCCGTATCACGAGCCGTTCAATGTGTGTTTTCCTGCGCACCCTCATATATTTACACGGTCGTCGATCCGTTTGTCGCATCCATATCCTATGTTCCACAGGGGGGCATCCCATGACACGGTTCCGATTTCTTCATGTATCAGAAGCAGAGTCCGTTGTCGTACGCATTTAAATGATTCTATCCGACGAATCGCATTTACTCGATATACGTCTCCTCCATCAAGGGCCGCCATTTTTTCATCAACGATTCGTTCAGGTCCAGCGGCGGCTTTGCGTCTTCGGGCAGGAATGACTTGTACGGGTGATCCTCCACGTATTCCTCGAACTCATCGCGGAGTTTCTGGAGTTCTTCGGGTTTGGTCATCAGGTCCAGGGCGGATGCGGCCATGGCCTTTGCGCCCGCGTTGAGACCCTTCCACATCGTGGAGCCGTACGTGCACGATACGGTAGACCAGTGATGGCCGATGGCCTCGGGCACCATGCCCGGGAAACGGATGGTGGCCGTGGGTGCGATGAGCGTCACATCGCCCACGTCGGAAGAGCCGCCTCCAACGAACGTCTCCTGGGTGGGATCTTTCAGCGTATCCACATACGCAATCATGCCCTCCTCTTCCTTTTCCAGCGTCTTTTGCAAGGCCTTGGCAAAGGCCTGTTCTTCTTCCGTCCATTCGGGCACACCGACCAGCGTGATGTTGCGATGGAACAATTCGGCGGCCGCCTTGTTGGCGTGACGCTGATGTATGGCGGCGATCACCCGGATGTCGGCCAGTTCCGTATCTGTAGCCAGGGCAGCGGCCTTTGCGCAGTTGACGACGCGTTCGTACATCTCCTCGACTTTATCATCGCTATTCCGCACATAATACCACACGCTGGCCTTGTCGGGCACGACGTTGGGCGCCTCACCCCCTTCGAGGATTACGTAGTGGAGACGATACGTGTAGAACAGATGCTCCCGTAGATAGTTGGTGGCGATGTTCATCAACTCCACGGCGTCCAGGGCGCTTCGGCCTTCCCACGGAGCGCCGGCACTGTGGGCCGTCTTTCCCTGAAACGTGAAGATGGCCGAGATCAGGGCGTTTCCGCCGACACCGTAGCTCGTTCCGAACTTGCTGCTGGCGTGGTTGTCGATAACAGCATCGACGCCCTCGAACAGTCCGGCTCGAATCATATGAGGACGGCTGATGACCGTCTCCTCGGCGGGAGAGCCGAAGACTTTGATGGTTCCATCGATATCGTACTTGTCCATGGCATTTTTTACGGCGATGGCCGCCGCCGCGGCGGCCGTGCACATGGCGTTGTGCCCGCAGCCGTGGCCGGGCGCTCCCTTGACCAGGGGATCCTGCTCAGGGACGCGCCCTTTCTGCGAGAGCATGGGCAGGGCGTCGTACTCGCCCAGAATGCCGATAACCGGTTTGCCGGATCCGTAGGTTGCCACGAAACACGTGGGCATGCCGGCCAGTCCCATCTCAACTTTAAATCCGGCCTTCTTTAATGTTTCCGCGAGAAGGTTAGAGGATTTATATTCCTGCAATCCCAGTTCGGCGTATGACCAGATGACATCGGAAATCTTCCCGAATTGTTCCACGATCTTTGGTTGGCTCAACCAATCCAGGGCGAGCTGTTTTGCCGGGTATAGCTCAGCGGGTTCTGAGGTCTGGGCACCGAGGGTGGCAGCGAACGTCAAAATGAATATAACGCTTGCGTAAACAAAGGAAGGTTTCTTTATATGCATGTTCTCCTCCTGTGATTATTAATGGTTGGTTTCGGGTTCGACGGATGGCAGGAACAACTGTGCGATACTGTTCCCGTACTTCACCGGATCAAAAGGTATGATATTAACGATGAGAGCCACGACAAGGTCTTCATCGGGATAATTCAACAAGTAGGAACGGCACCCTTTTACCGAGCCCGTATGGGTGGGAAATTCTCGGCCCTGGATGTCGGTTCGGATAAACCAGCTGAGGGCCTGCTTGTGGGATTGTTTGACCGGTTCGCCTTCAGGGTTGAACTCCATCACCGGGTCCACCTGAACCTCGTACATCATCCGTAATGTTTTGGGCTTGAGCAGCTTGCCATGGTTCAGGGCCATCCCGAATCGTACAAGGTCTCCTGCGGTGGATAATATGCCTCCGCCAGCATACTTGTAGCTCACATCGACGTAGGGCGGGTTGATGAGAAGACCCTTTTCGTTTCGGATGTATCCTCGGCCGCGGTTGTTGACGATTCTTTCGGGCACGTCAAAACGCGTGCTGAGCATACCGGCGGGTTGCCAGACATGCTCTCTTAGGTACTCCTCAAACCCCATATCGGTGACGGTCTCGATAATGCCTTGCATCAGGTTCGAGGCATGGGATGAGTAGAGCCAGGACTGGCCCGGCTGGAACAGCAAGGTGTCGTCCTTCCAGAACCCGATACCGGCCTCCAGAGAATCATAATGAATTTTCTCTCTGTACTCCTTCTCTCCGAATTCGCCATCGCGATAATGACGGATACCCGATGTGTGGGTGAGAATATGCCTCACTGTGACAGGCCAAGGCTTTTCCGGGAAGTAGGGCACGTACGTCTGGATGGAAGCGTCCAGGTTGACTTTGCCCTGCTCGATAAGCTGCATCACAGCCACGGCTGCCATGGTCTTGGATATAGAGGCGATGTTGTGAACCGTGTTTCCAGTCGCCGGGGTCAGGTTGTCCATTTCTGCATAACCCAGACCCTGGCAAAAAACAAATTCTCCTTTATGGGCCACGGCCACGGAGATGCCGGGAGCACCACTTTCATTCCGGATTTGCTGCATGTAATCTATTATCTGTTGGGATGTTATTTGACCCGCTGCGTTGCTGAGATAAAGGATAAAGATAAAGAGGAACCATGCCGTCGTTTTTCGCGTCCTGTTTTTATATGTTATCGCATGCACGTTTCATCCTCCCTGTTGTCATCCATATAATGAATGCCGTTTCATTTCTGCAACACCTTCAGTTTCAGGTGAGAACCGTATTGTGACGAACGATAGACCCGGTGTGCGGCTTTCTGAAAATCGGATGCCTTGGCGTGATAGATGTCGACGAATGTCTGGGGATTCCGGTCGATGACCGGGAACCAGGTGGACTGAACCTGGACCATGACGCGATGGCCCTTGATGAAGCAGTGGTACTTATCCCGCAGGTCGTATTCGATGCGCGTCACCTCTCCCGGAACGAAGGGTTCGGGTTTTTCGAAACTGGTTCGGTACTTGCCCCGGAAGACATCGGCTCCCACCAGCATTTGAAAGTCACCCATGCGCACGTTGCACGGGTTGGGTGTGTTGTCCGGGGCATTGCCCGGATAGACGTCGATGAGCTTCACGACCCAGTCGGCATCGGTGCCGGTGGTGGAGACGAAGAGGCTGGCGATGATGGGCCCCGAGACGACGATATCTTCGGTCAGGACATCCGTCTGGTAAACAAGGACATCGGGTCGTCGGGCAGCGAACCGCTGGTCTTCAACCATCCAGAGATGGCCTTGGGAGGTGCGGATCTCCTGGGAGAAGGGCACGGGCTTCTGGGGATCGCTGATGTATTCGTCAAAGGCATTGGACGGTCCTGTGGGCGGCGAGAAAGAAAGTCGTCCTCCGTCATGGAAGTAGAGGTTTTTCTCAACAGCTTCCCTGGGCGGCCATCGGTCGTAGGATACCCACTGGTTCGATCCTGTTTCGAAAACCAGGGCCTCTGGCAGATGGCATTCTCCTTTGTTCTTTAAATAATGCAAGAAGAAAGGGAATTCCACGTTCTTCCTAAAATAGTCTCCGGTCTTTTGCCCGAACCGGATGTTTCCAAGAGCATCGCCGTCCATGCCGGCCCAGCCGCCGTGGAGCCAGGGGCCGACGACCAGGGTGCTCTGATTTTCCGGATTTTTTTCCTCGAGAGTGTAGTAGATAGACATGGGGCCGTAAAAATCTTCGGCGTCGAACCAGCCGGCCACGTTCAGGATGGGATGGGTGATGTTATCCAGCCACTGCAGGACATTCTGGTTTTTCCAGTAGTCGTCGTAATTACCGTGTTCCATGTATGCGTTCCACGTGGGAACCCGGTTGTGGAAATAGGTCGCGTCGACGTTGGATACGGGCCCGAGGTTCAGGAAAAACGCATACCCGTCGGGCGTGCCGTAATCGAAACGTCGGGAGCGCTGTTCCGAAGGGCCGGATCGGACGGCCGCATTGTTGGACAGCCACCCGAATGTGTACATAAGGCGGAAAGCGCCGTTGTGGTGAAAGTCGTCGCCGATCCACATGTCTGCCGGTGAGGCCTGGGGCGAAGAGGCCTTCATGGCCGGATGGGCATCAATCATGCCCATGACGGTCTGCCATCCGGGATACGAGATGCCCCACTGTCCCACGCATCCGTTGTGGTTGGGGATGTGGGTCAGCAGCCATTCGATGGTGTCGTAGGTGTCGCTGCTCTCGTCGGTGTCGGCCGGCCCTTTCTTGTTGACGATATGAGGCTTCATGACGACGAACTCACCCTCGGATTTGAACTTGCCCCGGACATCCTGGTACACGAAGATGAAGCCTTCGGGAGCGTATAGGCTGTTGGGGCCAAGTTCCCGGGGAAATATGTCGGCACCGTAATACCCCACCGAATACGGTGTTCGTTTGATGAGAATGGGGACCTTCTCTGATCGGTCTTTGGGTGTGTATACCTGTGTGTAAAGTTTCACACCGTCCCGCATGGGGATCATGACTTCGGTTTTATCGTAATGGGCCTGGATGTACGATGCATCCTGCGTGCAGGAGACCTGGAGACCCAGCAGGACAAAAAAACCAGCGACGACACGGCGACAGAAAAAACGATGAATGGAATGTTTCATGATAATCCCCTTCTAAGATATTACAGTCCCAGGAATACAATGCCCACGCCGCTGAGACAGATGATGGCACCGGCGATGGCGTGGGTGTACCGCTCCAGCCGGCCGATGGGTAACAGGTTTACGCCCAGTGTGGCCAGGAGGACGACACCCAACATGGTCAATACGGTCACCAGACAGAATACGCCGGCTACCAGAATCACGCCCGCCAGACTCTCTTTATAGGCAGGATACATCAGGACGGGAATGAGGGGCTCGCAGGGCCCCAATACGAATATCGTGAAAAGAACCCAGGGCGTGATGCTTTTTTTCTCATCATGCGTATGGGCATGATCCTGGACATGATCGTGTTGATGGATGTGGGCGTCGCTGTCTCTGTGTATGTGAAGGTGGGTGTGGGGTTTGTTTTTTATTGCGCGTATGAGACCCCATACGAAATAGGCCAGACCGAAGGCGATGAAGAGCCAAGCAGCGATATCGCCGCGGAAGGCCTCCACAGATTCCAATTTTGTCAACGATATACCCAGAGCCACACCGATGATCCCGATAATTACCGAACTGCCCACGTGACCGAGGCCGCACAGAAAAGTAATCCAGCCCGTTTTGACGACAGACCATCTTCTGGCGCGGGCCATCATGATAAACGGGAGGTAGTGATCGGGTCCGAGCACGGTATGGAGAAACCCGATGGAGGCGGCCGTGATTGTAAGGAGTGTGATTTCATGCGACATGATGCACATCCTTTTTTTACGTGTGTGCAAATCGTCGGAGCGTGTCGGCTCTTACTCCAATAGCATTCCATTGCACAGGGCATTCAAAAAAATGTCTCTCCCCTATTCTATCGTATCCTTAAGCGACTCTACAGGCTCGATGCGACTGGAGAGGATCGCGTTGAACAAGAGCTTAAACGTTCCGTACGTCTGGGCTCGGCACTGCACGCCAAACCCGAACAGAACGACCCTTCCCTTCTCGACGGGGATTTCTGCCAGGACAGTATGACCCTCCAGCTTTTCCGACCCGATGAGCCACCCGCTGAGAAGAGGGTCGTCGTCGGTGTAATATCCCACGGCATGAATTTCCCGATTATACGGGAGGAGCCGCAGCGCCGGACTGTTGGCAACGCGGATGGCTGCATGTTTTGGCATGCCATAGGCCAGGGGATGGGTATTGTCCAGTTCGATCCGCAAAAGAGAACCCGGTGCGTAGTAGTCCTTGGGCTTCACCTCTTTCAGGACGTTGACGGCTGGAACCTTGAGTTTGTCGATGGCAAAGTCGCAGGCATTTCCGATGGCGATGATGGTGCCGCCGTTCTTGACGAATTCCAGCAATGCTTCGACGCCCTTCTTGTCGATGCCCCCTTGGTATTTTTCAGGCATTTCAGGAACGCCCAGGTACGGCTCACCTCCCCAGCGCCGCTTGCCTTCCACGATTCCTTCGGTGTTCATGTCCGGCAGGATGATGACATCGTAATTTTTGGCAAGTTTTCCGCTTTGAATATCCTCGTTGTGGAGGGACGTGTGCTCAAACCGAAAGTTATCCAGCACCAACCGTGTCCAGCCCTCGTCCATACTCGTGATCCAGGGCTGGTAGATGCCCAGTCGCGGGCGAGACGCACGTGTCCCTCTTACAGGGGGCAGTTGAGAGATGCCTTTGACGGGGACGTGGTACATGGCGGACAGTTTCTCCAAGACCGAGGCGGCGTCTCCCCGATTGGGCACGATGAGGCTGCCGGCCGGATATGTTTCACGATCGTGGTGCAGGTTCACGTCTGTCCAATACACGTCGGTCTTTTTATTTTTCATCCATTCATTGACGATAGCATAGGCGTTGTTGTACCGTCTCTCGATGATGTAGGCTGCTGCCGCGGCATCGATCTCCCCTGCCGGTTCGAACACGTAACTGTCCGCTGGCGTGAGGGCGACGTCGATGGGAGTTTTCATTTTGACAATCTCAACTCCCATCTGCAGGGGCAGCGTCCAACCCGTGAAATCGTAGGGTGGCGTGGGAGGTCCGTCCGGGTACTGTTTCATGTTGGGATAGACTTGGGGCTCCAGGAGGTCATTGATGGCAGGCCGGCAAGGCTGAGACAGTGGAATGACGAACGTTCCCCGGGGATACGTGACGCCGGCATACTTCAGGTCATCCTGACTCCGAAAGATGGCAATGCCGTTGAAATCCAGTCGTTTCAGCATTTCGGTGGCCGAGTTCGGATCCTGCTGCTCGGGGGGAAGGATGTAGGCGTAGGGAGGTTCGTCTTTCCCCTTTTTAATAGCATCCATATTCATCGTAAAGAAATTGGTCACGAATTTCTTCCGGTACGTTGCCGCCAGATGGAGAATGGAATACGTGGCGGCCTTTTCGTATTCGATAATATCGCGTAGGCGCCACCATCCGCCTTCCCATGGATCGAGGAAGTCGGTTCGGTGCGAGTAGCGGGGCCGCTCGGGTCCATGCTGCTCAAGGCTGCCCCTGGGCAGGTAGATGGGTGTAGCGATGCGTACACTGGCCGCTTCAGAGAGAATCCCCAGGATGTTATGCCAAATGGGCGTTCGGGCCATGACACCCTGGAAGAAAGCGTTGAAACGGCTGCCCGTCTCAACACCCTTGAATCCCTGGTCCTGCATGTCTGATACCACATGCTTTCCCAGCATGTTGATTTCAGCCATCAGGATGGGATGGACGTTAAGATTAACAGGATCGACATAGGGTGGCACGAATAACCGAGCCCCCGTCGATCCCATCTGATGCTGGTCGTAGACGATCTCGGGAAACCAGTCGCGATAGAGTATCCGAGATACCAGCCGGCTCTCCTGGAGGTTGAAGAAGAACAAGTCCCGGTTGTTGTCGTGGCCCGCATAATGATGGTACAGCCACGGCATGGAACATCCCTCGTGGGGCGTGCCCACGTGCTCTCGATACCATTCAACGACCATCTGGAGACCGTCGGGGTTGAGGGATGGCATGAGGAGAACGATGACGTTGTCCAGTATCTTACGGGTCTTGGGATCGGTTCGGGTTGCTAATTCCCAGGCCAACTCCACGGATTCCTGGCTAGAACCGATCTCCGTGGCGTGGATATTCAGGCTGACCATGACCACGGCCCGGGCCTCTTCCAGGAGTTCCTGGGATTCCTCGATGGTCCTATCGTCCGGGTTGGCGATCCGCTTCTGGATGGACTGATAATGATCCAGGTTCCGCAGGTTCTTTTCTGAAGACATAACGGCCATCAGGAAGGGCTTTCCCAGCGTGGTTTTGCCCAGTTCCTGGACGATGATACGGTCGGAGTGTCGGTCGAGGGCATGGAAGTAATCGACGATCTGATTCCAGTCGATGAGCTGGCGGTCGCTGCCCATGCGGAAGCCGAATGCATCTTCCGGTGAGGGCAGGGATTGACCGATAAGCAATCTAGATGATGTCAGGAAAAAAATGAGAAGCAGGGAATAAATCGTTCGTGTTTTCAAGGTGTGTATCCTCCGGTTTGAGTGTGGTGCGAGGAGTACAATCTATAATAATACAAAATATCGAGTAAAGAGTCAATCACGACCTTCGCCAAATCAGAGACGCGTGGTAATATAATACGGAAATCGTTACGCAGAGCATGCCGATGACGGGCAGGAGCTGGGGAGATTCGTCGGGAAGGATGATCCAGCTGAAAAGGGCCCCTCCGACGGGGATGATAAATTTCCAGAGGTTGAGTTCCGACACTTTCATACTCGGCCGTTTAAGAAGATAGAACCATATCGATATTGCGATGGCCGAAAGACAGCCGAGCCACAGCAGGACGGCGTAAAAAGACAGAGGATAATCGAAACGGGGTAGTCCCTCCAGTGGAATAGATATCAGGAAGAGCAACAGGCCTCCGATAAAAATCTGAACGGAATTGAGGATAAGGGGCGGCACCCGGTCTTCATCCTTGGCCACGATGATGTTACCAAAGGAAGAAGAGACGCATCCCAGGATGAGAAGAAGCACGCCGACGAACTCTTTCAGCCCACTGGCGGACCAGGGCTGACGGCTCAGGCTGATGAGTATCACGCCCAGGATACCGACGGCGATGCTGCCGGATTTACCCCATGTCATCTCATCATCGGGCATATAAAAATGGGCTGTGATGGCCGAAAACAGCGGGGCCGCACCGATGACGATGGCCCCCAGCGCTCCGGGAATAAGGGCGATACCGGCGTAGAAGAAGCCGTACAGAAGGAATGTTTGGAAGAGGCTGACGAGCAGAATGGTTCTGAAATGTGTGGTTACGATACGAACGAAGATAGACCATTTTCCGCAGAACGGGAGCAGGAGGAGTCCGGACAGGATAAACCGAAGGCCGGCAAAGGAGAACGGCTTGATGTATTGAAGTCCTATCTTTACGCCGGCAAAGGCCGTGGACCAAAGCAGACAGGCAAGGATGGCCAGGCTGATGTGGATGATGGAGGGGCGTCCTTTCACGAGGGTGTCCTCTGTTCTTTATTCATGTTTTGTTCAGACAGGTTCATTTATAAATCGTCTTTCATCTAAAAAATGTGTGATCATACGAGAGCTTTTGAGACTTCGACCAAAGATGTTGCAGGATCGATTTCGATATCAAAACCTCGTTTGCGGAAGACGGCGGTCATACGTGGGTTGTCTGTGGTGGTCTGGGCTAAAAAACGTTTCAGGCCCCAGTCGCGGGCGATTTCTATACAGTAATCTGTCAGAATGGTTCCCAACCCTCTGTTCTGCCATTCATCGGCAATGAGGATAGCATATTCGACTGTTTCATGATCAGGATCGGCGATCAGTCTGCCGACTCCCAGGAGTTTCCGGGAGTCGTTATCGTTGTGTTCGGCCA
>Ga0180437_10007182_pt1 | contig 14602 bp, 14 predicted proteins | sample SS_ome_4_FD_132410 | JGI IMG/M metagenome (GOLD analysis project Ga0180437, IMG submission 132410) | Hypersaline lake sediment archaeal communities from the Salton Sea, California, USA - SS_3_D_1 metaG | ecosystem: Environmental > Aquatic > Non-marine Saline and Alkaline > Hypersaline >...
CAAGCTGTGCAAGCCATAACCGCACCATACTGTGCAAAGCTTTCTAATGGTCAGTAGAATAATGACAACTTCCCTGTTTTGCTTTCGTGGCGAAAATTGGCGGGGATGTTGAAGACAAAACAGGAAAGGAAGTGTAAATATTTATGAGCGGTAGGGAGTTGTGGATAATTATCTTGGTGGTCTCTGTCATCGCCGCTATTTATGTGGCGGAGATTTTCCTCGTTTCTGACTTGGTTATTCAAAAATACCTTAGGCACATACAGGTGCAAAAATTCTTCAGCCGCCCCGCCGTCGTTGTACATACCCTGGCACTTGCCGGACTATTATGCTTTACTTATGCTTATTTCATCGAGCCTTACCGGATAGAGGTGAATACGATGGAACTTAAAACCCATAAATTACACGGCGATGATATAAGGCTGGTGCAAATTTCCGATTTACATTGCGATTATAAAAAACGGACGGAGGATAAAGTAGTTGAAATTGTTAACAACCTCGAACCAGATGTGATTATCTTTACCGGCGATTGCCTCAATACTACAGAGGCGATTGGATTGTTTAAGAATACAATGAACCGTCTCAAAGCCACATCCGGCAAACTTGCAGTAACCGGAAACTGGGATATGTTTACCGGTGCAGACTATTTTTTTTCAGGGACAGGCTTCGATGTCCTCGACGGAGAAAATCGCCGGCTGAAAGTCAACGGGAACAAAATCTGTTTCACCGGGCTGGGCTGGAAAACAGATTGTGAAATTGAGCCGATTGTCAAACAGCTGCCGGCAGACTGCTTCGGCGTTTTTCTGTACCACAGCCCGGCGTATATCGAGCGGCTGAAGACAGGTGGCCAAGATTTGTACCTGTGCGGCCATACCCACGGCGGACAGGTGAACCTGCCCTTTTATGGGGCGATGGTTACGATGTCAAAATTCGGCAAAAAGTACGAAGCTGGTTTGTATAAGGTGGCGGAAACACTATTGTATGTGAACAGGGGAATTGGTATGGACGGGGGCATTGCCCCGCGAGTGCGTTTCCTATCGAGGCCTGAAATCGCAGTCTTTGATATAGTACCGGCTGGCGAATAACACAAAAGCCTCCGCAAAACTATCGCACAGGCCTCATAGAGATGATTACGCAAATGCCATGCAGAAACTGCTATATTGCTTCCGATTGCAGCATCTGCTTGCGGTTGAGCTTGATAACAGATATAATTGTTTTATTATGTCTTTAGGGAAAATCATAAGAAGCAGACGCGAAGACCTTAACCTCACACTCGATGAGGTCAGCAGCCGTGTTGGGTTCTCCAAACCGTATCTTTCTACAGTCGAGACCGAACGTGTCAAGAACCCGCCGAGCGACGAGCTGTTGATAAAGCTTGAACGAATACTTGAATTCGAGCCGGGCCTTCTGGTGCACATCGCACATATGGAGCGGATGCCTTCTGATGTTCGATATGAGTATGAGTCTGTCGAAGCGGAAAACCTCCGATGGCGACAGATTATCAAAAACCTTGTCAACTCCGGAAACGACTTAAGCAAAATCGACGAATTGCTTTCTAAAGAGGACCTTGCAACTGACAGAAAAGACAAGCCCATTTCCGCAGGCCGGTTGGTGCCCGTCATAAATAAAGTCTCAGCAGGATATCCCACCGACTTCAACGATATGGATTATCCGGTGGGTATAGCCGATGATTATGTCCGCTGCCCGGACCTTCACGACCCGAATGCCTTTGCCGTTCGAGTGGTCGGCGATTCTATGGAACCAAAATTCCGCGAGGGTGACATTGTTGTCTTTTCACCGGCTGTACAAATTAACAACGGCGATTATTGCTTCGTCAGATTTACAATGCCACACGAAAGCACTTTTAAGAGAATATTCTTCGAGCAGAACCGGAATGTTCGGCTTCAGCCAAGTAATGAAAAATATGCGCCGATAGTTATGGATGGCAAACGTATAAACGGAATGTATCGGGCGGTGATAAAATATGAAAAGCTGTAGGCTGGGTAACATCACTCTGCTATGTTTTCTGACCTGCCACCGAAACAACAAGAGCGTAAACCTTTCTTGCACCGGCCTGCTTTAACGTCCTTGCACATTCATTCAGAGTAGCGCCGCTGGTCTTGATATCGTCAAGCAGACAGATGGCTCGGCCTGCAAAATTGTGCCCTCGACGAACGGCAAAAGCGCCCGCAACGTTGTCTGCCCTCTTTGAGGCACTTACCATAGATGACTGCGGTTTCGTTGCTCGCATTCGAACCAGCTCGGTACTTACAGGCGCAGGCAGTGGAGCTAATCTGGCCGCAATAATCTGGGACTGGTTGTATCCCCGCATCAACTTCCTTCGCCAGTGCAGAGGAACGGGCACCAGCAATTCGATATCATCGCCGAAGCCGCTTCCAGCCAGAGCAGCATCTGTAAGCCTCGTAAGTATCTGGAACAACTCTGTCCGACCGTTTTTGAAGCCGAGTATCAACGCTCGAATGGCATCCTGATATATACCGGCGCGGGCTATCCGGTCAAAATATATCTCTTTACCGATGCACTCAGGGCAGGCGTTATCCACGAGAGCGTATTTGCTGACCTCATGCCCGCAGCGCCGACAGTAATCGCCGCCTGTGCAGCCGAGCAGATTTTGCCAGCATTTGCTACAAAAGTTGTTATCAGTCTGGCTTATAGTTTCCCCGCAAAGTGCACATGTTGCCGGCCAGAGCAGATTATTTATTCCCTGTAAAAATAATTGCGCGGATTTTGCTGATGTTCTGCTTTCCATAGAGCGGTTTGATTATAACTTCAGTCAGCTCTGATGTCTAAAAGGTTCTTGAGGGTCTAAACAGTGAATTGTCCTGGGGGCCGAACCAGCCGATTTTGTATTGATCAGTTACCGCCTTTTTCTCAGGCGGAAAATCAATGTCTTCGACGCTTACGTGGCCATCGCACCAGACGACAGTGGTTTTATCCAGATGTCTGAAATGAATCGAAGGTTTGGGGCTGCCGATTTCCTTTATTCCGCCACCAAAACTAACGACCCAATCAGGAGGTTCACAAAATGAATATTCGATTATGTAACAGGAAGGGCTGCCTTTTGATAGTGCCGTATCCGTAAACATAATTTTATTCACAGGCTGCTCAATTTCGGTTATCCGCACACTCGAACGCATGGCTTTATCGCAAAAACCATACCGGTATGACCTTGAGCCGACACCTACCGCATTGTATCCATAACCGCCGCAACCAGCCTCGAAAGCATTAAGCGAGCCTTGTTTGACGTATCTTACTTTAGCCGGACATTCTTTGACCTTGCCATCGTTGAGATACGACCGCAGAGGCCCTTTAGCGGGGTCGAACGTATTCAGTTCAGGGTCATCGCTGATGCCGTCACTTTGCCGAACGCCGTGCCAGCGGTGATAACCACCGTTGCTTGCCGAACCGTTGTCGAGCCTAAACAAGTCCCTTGCCGCAAGAACATAAAAATCATTATTGTTAAGAGCATAGCATGTATTGGCCATATGCAGTTGACGGATATTACTTCGACAGATGGCTGCGCGGCAGTATCTTCGAGCCATACTCAGACAGGGCAATATAATACTCATCAGAATGGAAACGATTGATATGACAACCAGAAGCTCAATAAGAGTAAAAGCCTTTTGAGTCGAATTATTTTTTGCCGTTTTCATCTTTGAGTTCCCCGATTACTGGATAAAGCCAATTGCAAGTTTTGCGTAATCAAGCATATCGATTCTGTTATCCACGACAAAATCCGCTGCAGGGTTGAATTCCTGCTGCGGCCACTCGGTAAGCCAGGTCTGCGAGAACAATTCCAGGTCAGCAAAATCGACTTTATTGTCACCGTTTACGTCACCATAAGGGCGGACATCGGCGACGGCATCTATCTCCGCGGATATCTCCATGAGCAAAGGGTCCTGAGCAAAGTCTCTTATATCAGCGGCTGTGGTGATTCGAATATATCTGAAGGATGGGAGGTTTGCCGGCTGCCATGTGGCAGGGTCAACCGCCCAGCAAATATCAAACGCATCGCCGCCGCAGGTGCCGGAATCTATCCCTGTGATATAAGGGTCATCCGGAAAAGTATAAAATAATTCGGCCGGCATATTGGGACAGTCTCCCTCGGTTGCAAGGCTGTCGTCCACATTTCGGTCGCCTAATTTAACTCTCGGTGTTAATTCAGCGTAACCCCAGTAGTATTCGAGATGGTCGTTTTCAGGGTTGCCGTCATTCCTGTTGGGATTTGCAAGTACATAAGCATAATCATCTACATATTCATAGACAGGGAAAATTTCAAAGGCATTTGTGTCATAAGAATCAGGCCAGTCGGTAAAATCCGGCCACCTGCAAATGCAGGGGTCGTCAACGTCCCAGTGCTGTGTGCGAAAGGAACAGGCATCTGGAAGCAGGCTGCCAGGTATCAGATACCAAATCTCGTCCGCCGCATCGCCGGGGATATTATTATCGTTTAACTCCGGCATTATCTCAATCGTAGCCGGTTCGCCCCATGGCAGATTCGGGTCACCTTCATACCACCAGGCATTACCGAAGACAATAGCGTCAAGGCCTTTTGGATTGGCAGGGTTGTTTTCCACATTTTGGTCAAATGCTAAAACGATTTTTCCGCCGTATCCACCCAGAGTTACAATGCCGGCATTTCTTTGAGATTTTATACTTGCATCTGAAACAGCTCCAAGAGCGAAGCAAGCCCGTGTATAATAGGGATACTCAGAGTAATCAACATAGTAGCCCGGCGCAGGAAGATAATTCGGTTCCTTGAGGAGACCGTTAATGCTGATGTCGATTACCTCAGAAGCAAATGGATTAAAATCAGCTATTGCGACACCTGTAATTATCAAACAAATTGTAAAACTCACTGCACTTCTAAACATCATATACGCCTTCTCAGAAACCACAAACAGGGCAACCCAAGCAAAGCTATCGTTGCCGGTTCGGGAACAGCTATTTGCTGAATCGAACAGGAACTATTATTCCAGTCGGTATCAATAGCGTAAATATCTTCACCGTTGACAACAAACTGCCCGATGCCGCCATATGCTATTTCTTCAATAATTGACTGAGCTGCCAAATCATATTTCGCAAGCGACGCTCCATAATCTGTTGTTGCGTAAAAATCACCTTCATTATCGAATCCAAGGTAGCCCGCAGCAACGCCAAGTACCGAGTCAGCATCACCAGCATCGAGCCCGCCTGCTGCAACTTCGGCTGCGGTAAACATAACAATAGATGCACTTCGCCCGCCGTTACCCTGGTCGGCGTAATAAAGATTATCGTTCCTGTCAAAAGCCAGCCCCCCAGACCATCCGCCTATATCAGCTATTTCGGTGGCTGCTCCGGTCTGCAGGTCGTACTTTAGAATTTTGGTCCCCGCTGAAGAGGGATTTGCAGCCATATAAAGTTCCCCTTGTGAGTTGATTGCGGCATCGTAAACATTTTCTATCGACCCCTGGCTGGTATAAGTGCCCGCAGAATCGACATAGCCGGTGCTGTAAAAAGAATCTAAGTCATCATCAAAACCGATATAAGTGGAATTATTGTGGCGGACAGCATAAGACCAGTACGGGTTATAAATGGAAGAAGAAACTGTTGCGACAGTATCAACACTGCCGTCATAAAGCTCCAACGATTTAAGGGTCTTTTTATATCCGAAATAGAGCCTGCCGCTATCAAGGCTCAGTCCGCCGATGCCGGTTCCGCTGTCGCTGTAAAGCTCGGTGGAAACATAACCACCAGAGGTTGAAAAAACTGCCAGAACCGGATTATTTAACACTACTGTCATAATTAAAATCGCAAAAATACCGCCTGATTTCATCACTCTTTCTAAAATCATATTAACCTCCTGCCCTTTTTAAGAATCGAAAATTGCTAATTGAAATCTATCACACTCACTATATGCTGCTTTTGTTGCTTTCTCCTTTCTTATATCCGGTCTTCTCTCCCGGCCGCGAGGAAGTAAGACAATAAAAAAACCACCGTTCCCGCAAAAAAGGAACGGCGGTCGATTTGCCTGTTTCTAACCGTCAAAATAACAACCGGAAATTCAGCATTGCTGCCATACAGACCTTAGCCACTTCGTATCCCAGGCGCGAGAATACACTATATGCTAAAAACCGACTACAGGCAGGTTTTCTGACTTACGCCTTACCTCAAAACCCCTTCCCATGCAGAATATGTTATGCTTCCAGCCTTGACAATCAGCAGTGAACCCCCGGTTAAATTAAAAACATTCTATCTCTGCTGCTGACCGGCTGTCATAACAGCTCCCACACAGTGGGACAATGTCTTTCGGATTTCCGAATTCCTCGGAGCAGGCGATTACAGCGGCGCGTCCGTCCCGGATTTTCACCGGGTTCCCTCTTTTTTATGCAAAAACACTCGGCTTTTGCGCCGGCAGCCAGTTATATCTGATTGTAAAAGAGCAAACGAGAACTCGATAGTAATACAGCCCTGGTGCTTGTACAAGTAAAAACTTTCTGGCTTCGGGATTTAACCTTTCAGATAGACAATAATGCCCGCAAAAACGATTATTATCATCACGCAGACGATTAATGAGATGCTAAACACCCACATAAACCGCTTGTTCTGCCGTGTGATAATGTATTTCAGGTACCGGTCACTCGTTGCGAACGTCTTGCTCATTTGCATTATGCTGTCTTTATGGCCCACTGTAGAATCGTTTAGCTTATCAAGTGTTTCGTTAAACTTGTTAAAACTCTCAGACATCTGGGCATCCACGTCCGCAGCGGCTGAGAGCTGGTGATTCATATCCACCAGTGCATCGGTCTGTTTAGCTGTCTCAGACGGTATTTTCCCCACCGATTCGATGAATTGCTCCTCTTTTACCGCAGATGTCTTCAACTGCTCCAGAAGCTGATGCGACAGCCGTTCCTGGTTTTCGGCAATGGAAGGAAAGTTCTCCAGTACATCCGGTAGCTTCTCGATACTTTTCATAAGCCCCTGCTGCTGGTCCACCTGTCGGCCAAGCTTCTCGTTGATATCACCAAGTCGGCCGACCAACTCCGAAAAACCCTGCTGAATCTTCTCGAGAGACTCTGCCTTGGGACGTGCTTTTTTAATAGCGACCCTATCGCCCTCTTCTGTGCTGTTATGTGGCTCGGCGCTGTCATTAATCAGACCATGCTCATCCACACCGGCATGATAATCGGTGGACTGCAATTTTTCCCCGCCCCTCCAGCCGAACATCCTGGAAAACAAACTGCCAAAACCCATACATCAGCCCCGCTAAAAAAATCAATAAATTACCGATTATGCCGGCGATAAAACCAAGCCGCCGGACAAAATGCATATTAAAGGCTTTATATGTGAAAGTGCAAGATTTTTTTGCTAATATTATTCCGCTGAAGCAAAACATGGCACAGATGATTTTCCCGTTGACCGGATAAATAACCGGCACACCGTTCTGTCTCGCCGCACTTCTATGAGATTTTATTATCCACGAACCCCTCGAGCTTCCTTGAACGCACCGGGTGCTGCATCTTGCGTATGGCCTTGGCTTCAACCTGCCTTACGCGTTCCCGCGTAACCTTAAAAATACGACCAACCTCTTCCAGAGTGTAAGTATAGCCATCACCGATACCGTATCTCAGCTTTATGATTTCACGCTCACGGTACGAAAGAGTATTAAGAACGTGCTCGATTCTTTCTTTGAGCATCCCCTGAGTGGCGCTCATCACGGGAGAATCCACGTCGCCGTCTTCGATAAAATCCCCGAAGTAGCTGTCCTCACTCTCGCCGATGGGCCTGTCAAGACTGATGGGATGTTTTGAAATCTTCATTACCCGGCGCGTCTCCTCGATACTCATCTGTGCTTCTTCTGCTATCTCAGCCACCTTCGGCTCTCGACCGAACTTCTGCAGCAGAACCTTGGTCGCATTTCTCAGCCTGCTCATCGTCTCTATCATATGAACCGGAATACGAATAGTCCTGGCGTGGTCTGCAATTGCCCTCGTGATAGCCTGACGTATCCACCAGGTAGCATACGTACTGAACTTATAACCGCGACGGTATTCGTACTTATCCACTGCCCTCATCAGGCCGGTATTGCCTTCCTGGATAAGGTCCAGAAAACTCAGTCCACGGTTCCGATATTTCTTCGCAATTGAGACCACCAGCCGAAGATTAGCACCGGACAGATTACGTTTCGTCTTTTCATACTGCTCGAACACCTTCTCTATGGCACGGAGCCTTTTATCGAGCTGCTCCGGAACTTCCACCACCAGTTCACGCAAACCTTCACACTCCTGTCTCATCGCCTCGATATCTTCTTCCATATAGTCACGATTCGGACCCTCGGAAATAACTTGATTTAGTTGCCCCATCTTGCGACGTATCCCGTAGAGCTTGCTCTTCATCGGTTGTATCCTGCTCGTCCGCAAACTTAACTCTTCCAGAAGCGTCGCTATCTTTCTGCGGTTTCTGCGAAGCTGTTTGTTTGCATCACGGCCAGGCTTGGCGTTATCCCGTGACTGTATTTGTTTCTTAAACAGTACACGGTTTATCTCAAGTAGTCTTACAACTGTTTTGATATTATTTGGCAACCGTTTTTTTATCACACCTCTGACAAGATTCTCGGCAGTGCTGATTTTCATTGTCCTGTCAAAACTCAACTCTCCTTCATAGACCTTCTGGAGTATCTCCACTGCATTCCTGGCACAGTAGTCGCACTGAAGCATCTTCCTCCTGAAACTCATCCTTGTCAGCTCAATCTTCCGGGCCAGCGCAATCTCACTTTCTCTGGTAAGAAGCGGAATCTCGCCCATCTGAGTAAGGTACATCCTGATAGGGTCATCGATGCGCCGACCAACTTCCCCCGCAAGCTGCTTTTCGAGAATTGCATCTTCTTTGCGACGACCCTGATTGTCATCTTCGAGCTCCTTGTGTTCCTCTTCAAACCCGTACTCCTGACGGCCCTTCGTATCCGATTCGTCAAGCAGTTTTACACCCATTGCATCCAAACTCGCAAGCAGCTTATCAAGCCTTGCGGGACTGACTATCTCTTCGGGAAGCTTCTCGTTCATCTCCTCATAAGTCAGATATCCCTTTGTTTTACCCTCCTGGATAAGATTGTTAATCTTCCGCTCAGCATCTATAGCTGCACGCTCTCTGCTTACATTGTTGGACCGGCTGTCGTGTTGGTTTTCAGAACTGACTGATGGCTTTGTTGACCTGTTTTTTTTCTTTGACGACATAAGCAACCTTTATAAAAACTCTCTCGACGTATTTTTACAGCATTCCGGGGTTATATACGTCTTGTTTTCCCGTTCTCTCGTGAATTTGACGCAAAAATTCAATCTCTTCGTCCCGGGATTTAAATGCGTCCCGGCCTTGAACCCTGTTTCGTCCAGCCGCTTTTTTTATAGCCTCACAGGCGCCTGTCAACCGTGCCCTTAAATTGCCCTTCTTACGTCCTTCCTCTGCCAGCCAAACCGCTGTGCTCGATGCCTGCTTTGATTCAATGGCCGCCAGAACCTGACCAAGCCCAGGTTGCGGTTCAGTCTCGAGTATCTTAAAAAACGATTCAGCAATCTCACTCAGCACACCAACATCGAATAGCTCAGGACTGACTGTATCTTTTACGTCTTCAAAAAATGCCGGTTCATTCAAAAAAATCTCCAGCAGCTCACGCTGTACACTCCCCGCAAGTCCCTCACCAAGCTCAGTGCCCTCCTCATTGTACCCCTGGCCGCCGGTAACGGATGTCCTTGAACGGTATCGTGACCTTCGGGAAAGTTCACTCTCGATATCAGCGGGGCTTGCCGATATCAATTTGCTCAGACGGTTCACGATTAACCCTCTTTCAATCGGTGTCAGACGGCCTGACCGAAGACCCGCCGAGATACTCTGAATAAACTCATCGATGGCTGCCTTCCTGCCACTGATTGTACCATCGATGGAAAATTTCTCGCCAAGCCGATTCCACTTGAACTCAAACACATCAGTGGCGCCTGAAATTAATTCCTCGAAAGACTTTTTCCCGGCCGAAGAAAGGTACTCGCAGGGATCCTTGCCGTTCGGTACGGTTGTAAGTTTTATATCCAGCTTTTGAGAAAGACATAAATCCAGCGCACGGTTCGCAGCTTCGATACCCGCCGTGTCACTGTCGAAAATAAGGACCGCACTCTTGGCGTATCGCCGAAGCAGCCTGCCGTGCCCTTCCGTAAGGCTCGTCCCTAACGTCGCCACTACATTAGAACAACCTTTGCTGTGAGCCATTATGCAATCGGTATATCCTTCCACGATTACCGCTGTGCCTGCTGATACTATCGGGTGCCTGGCTTGCTCCAGCCCGTAAAGGCAGTTGCTCTTATCGAACAAAACCGTCTGAGGCGAGTTTATATATTTCGGACCGCTGTCATCGAGACTCCTTCCGCCAAAGCCAGTCACCCTGCCGGTAACATCGGTTATAGTAAACATCAGTCGGCCGGAAAATTTATCATGATAGCTGCCGGCTCTCTGGATAATCAAACCGGCACCGCTCAACTCCCTGGTACTGATACCACGTCTCTTTGCAGCTTTGAGAAGATTATCTCCGGAAAGACAAAAGCCAAGTCGCCACCTTTCAATCGCATCTTTGTCAAACCCTCGTTTTCGCAGATACTCACGGGCTTTTTTACCCTCCTCGGTCTTCAGAAGATTTCTCTGGAACAATTTGGCTGCCCATTCGTTCAGCTTTGCCAGCCTGTTCGGGTCGATTTGCGACTGGCCGCTTGTCTTTTTCGCCCTGCCGTATTTTCGTGGCTTTATTTCTATGTCCGCCCGCTGTGCCAGCCGTTCTATTGCCTGTGGGAATGTGAGGTTCTCCCGCATCTGAACGAACTTTAGAACGTCTCCGCCAGCACCGCACGCAAAGCACTTGAATATTTGTTTTGAAGGGTTGACATAGAGACTCGGGCGATGGTCTTCATGGAAAGGACAAAGACCAACCATTTCCCCGCCCTTCCGGCTAAGATTCACATGCTCGCTGACAACATCTATTATGTCGTTCGCCTGCTGAATCCTTGCAATTGTATTGTAATCGTATCCTTGCGCCATATTTGCTGAAAAAGAATTGTCTCCATAGAATATATACCGGAAAACCCCAAAAAAGTCAAATCAATAGCCGAATAAGCGTTCTCAGTACTAAAAAAGCTACCTGTGGTACAACAGACACCTGGCCAATTAAGACTTTTCGAGCGTTCATCCCGCCGAAGAACGGGTAAAAGCAGCGCGCGTATTTTTTACACAGATTTTATTTTGACACAGGCATCTACATTTATAAAAAGCGTTAATATTATTCGCGACTGTGTACTTCGCAAACCCAATACAAAATACTAAACCCAGAATATCCTCCTGCACTTTATAAAGCGTTACACCTTACACTTCAAGCCGATAACCCAATGATAATTCCACTTACCCCCCTGCCGCTCACCGAACCTCTGCCTGCTTCATAAGTGCTTTTCGATGCTTATATATATCAAATCTCGAACAAGAATCGCTTCATTCCTTTTTTCATTGCAAGCAAGATGTAAATCGGGATAAAATGAAGCTGAACTGATTTTCCATAAGTAAAGAGTAAAAAAGTATGGAACTTTTGGAAAGAATCACGCAATTAATAAAATTGCACGCAGTCAGGATTGTTATTTTATACCGAAAAAGGATTTACTAGTTCCGGTAACTTTTTCGGCGAACGTCTCCGGGCTGACAGCCTTTAACTCGGCCAATTTCGCAGCGGTATGAATCAGCAGCGCCGGCTCGTTTACCTTTTGTTTGCGCATCGGCTCTGGCGACATATAAGGACAATCGCTCTCAACCATTAGCCTGCTAACTGGTACAGCCTCAGCCGCCTCGCGAACCGCACCGGCATTCTTAAATGTCACCAAACCGGTGAACGACACAAAATAACCTTTATCAATCAGAACTCGAGCCTGCCTCGCATCGCCGCTGAAGCAGTGAAAAACTATCTTTCCACCGCCTTTGCCGAAATTATCCAAAATCGCAATCGTCTGCTCGAAGGCCTCTCGGCAGTGAACAACCACCGGCAAATTGAGCCGTGCGGCAAGTTTCAGATGTTCTTTGAAGACCCATTCCTGCGCACCAGCCTGCGAGTAATTGTAATACAAATCAAACCCCGTCTCGCCCACAGCCACAACTTTTTCGTGCTCAGCAAATTCAGCCAGCAGCTTCAGGTCACTTTCTTTAACGTCCCCTGCGTAATGCGGATGTATCCCCACGGCTGCATAAACATTTTCAAACCGCTCACACAATTCGAGCGACTCTTTATTCTGAAGGTTATCTGTCCCGACCGTTACCCAATACCTGACACCTGCCTCTTCGCTGCGGGCAATCAATTCAGCGATATCTCGCTGCAGTTGTTTGAAGCTCAGATGACAGTGAGTATCAATCAGTTCCATATATCCCGCCTAATGACTAAAAGCGTTCTCATAGTGACTTATTTGCGCACGCCTTTTTCCATCCGCCACAACAGAAACCACATCAAAGCGAAATGCCCGGTCCTCTATGCTATGTTGAGCCATAAAATAACGGGCAGTCCGGTAAATCCTGTTTTGCTTGGGCAATGTAACAACCGACTCCGGAGAAATGAACCCCGCAGCTTTTCGCGTCTTGACTTCCACGAAGACAATCTGACCATCTGTCTCTAACATAATCAGGTCAATCTCGCCGGTTTTGCACGAAAAATTCCTCTCCAGAGTCTTCAACCCCTTCGCCCTGAGAAACCTCTCGCTTCGTCTTTCACCCCATCTGCCGAGTGCTTTACCACTGCCGCCCCCCCGCTGGAATATGTTTTTGAGCCAGCCGAACAAAATCTTTAACCCCGGCTTTTAATGCTTTAAGCTTGTGTGCTCGCTGTGCCGCTGGGCCAGACGAACTGCCTTGCCGGCACGCTTACGAAGATAATACAGCTTCGCACGCCTCGTCTTGCCACTTCTGATAGGCCTTATCCCAAGAACATTCGGCGAGTGCAGCGGAAACATCCTCTCGACACCCTCATGACCGGACATTCGGCGAACAGTGAAATATTCATTGATACCGTGCCCTTTCCTGGAGATTACCGTCCCGGTGAAAACCTGAGTCCTCACCTTATCGCCTTCCTGTATCCGACAGCTCACACCCACGGTATCGCCTACCTCAAAATGCCCAACATCCTTTTTCAGGCTTTTACTCTCAACTGCTTCAAGCATTTTCGTCTTCACCGGCCATTCTCCAACCGTCTATTCACAAAATTATTCGTCCCGTTATCCGCCATAAAATCCCAAATAACTGGAAAACCCATGATTATAGAGATTACACAGCAAAAAACAAGCCTTTTTTACATTTTATCGACCAATCGGCAATTTTCTGGCATTTCCACCAAAAAAATTGTAAAACCATACCGGAAAACAAATCATCCTGCCGAAACAACAAGACGGCCGTTACCAACAAAATCAAAGCTTTTTCGATGAAACTAACATACAAAAACAACCTGCTCGAAAAATACATCATCGTCGCAAACATCGTCATCGCATCCGCCGTCACCGCCACGTTTGTCTTGCTGTTCGGATTCGATAAGCCATTCCTGCCCGCCGGCCTTCTCTACGCCGCACAGCTTCTGCTCCTCGCCGCATTTATCACCGAAAAAATCATACGATTTTTCAACACATCCTCGAAACTCCAGTATCTCCGCGCAAATCTTTATGAAATCATCCTCCTGGCCGCATTGGCCTTTATCCTGTACGCCGCCGGAAAATGGTTCGCAATACAAGACCCTCCTTACATCAGGCACCTCGCCGTCGGCATTTACCTCGTCTTGCAGGTCGTAATAAAAATCTGCCGCACCACAGTAAGCCTCGCCGCCTCAGGCAAAAACCCCACCACCACGCTCATCGCAAGTTTCCTCGTACTCATCCTGGCAGGAGCAGGACTGCTGATGCTGCCACGCTCGGCAGAAAATCAAAACCTTTGTTTCGTTGACGCTCTCTTCACCGCCACGAGCGCCACCTGCGTTACAGGACTCATCGTAAAAGACACCGGCTCGGACTTCTCTGTTATGGGACAGATTATCATCCTTACTCTTATTCAGCTCGGAGGACTCGGCATCATCGTCTTCGGAGCGGTCTTCTCGCTGCTACTCGGACAGGCCCTCACCGTCCGTGAATCCGTCGCTATGCAGGACCTCCTCAGCGCAAGAACCGTCAGCAAAATCGGAAATATGATAGCTTTCATCTTTGTCGCCACCATTATCATAGAGGCACTCGGAGCACTGGCTCTATTTACAATGTGGGACAACGTCCCGAACCACATAGACAGCGCACAACAACAATGGTTCTGCACCATCTTCCACTCTGTAAGCGCCTTCTGCAACTCCGGCTTCAGCCTCTTCAGCGACAGCCTCTCATCATACAAGGAACTATACGGGCCATACACCGTCATCTGTCCTCTCATCATCCTGGGCGGGCTCGGCTTCGTCGTCCTTTACGACCTCGCCAACATCCTGGCCGACAAAATAAAACGCCTGATGAAAAGAATCCTGAAAAAACAATCTCTCTTTAATACCGGCCTGCCGAAGAAAATGCACCTCCAGTCC
>Ga0180437_10007183_pt1 | contig 14601 bp, 10 predicted proteins | sample SS_ome_4_FD_132410 | JGI IMG/M metagenome (GOLD analysis project Ga0180437, IMG submission 132410) | Hypersaline lake sediment archaeal communities from the Salton Sea, California, USA - SS_3_D_1 metaG | ecosystem: Environmental > Aquatic > Non-marine Saline and Alkaline > Hypersaline >...
CTCCCCGAAAGCGCTTTCCTCTCCCGCCATCCAAAGCGCAGCTTTGTAATCGTCAAGGTCGATCTGCTCATCCATGATGGCTTCATTCTGGCAAAAGTCAAAACCCAGCCCCCTGTTGTGAGCTGCATCTGCATAAACACTGATAAAGTTTTGCGTCATTCCGGTTGTTCTTCTGTAACGATCGAATCCATCCACAAGAAGCGCCCTGTGCTGCTCAGCGCCATCCAGGCAGCAGGCGGCAATGTTTGAAGGAATGGTGGAGCCGGAGCCGTTCTGGGCGCACATACGGAAAAAATATACCCGGTCCGGCAAAAGTCCGGATACCTCGCATGTACGCATGCCCGCTCCCAGCTCGAACTCGTTTCGAATCTCTTTCCAGTAAATTCCCTCCTCGCTTGAAAACAAGCGAAACCCGAAATCCGCCTCTCCGTCCCATCGAAACTCCACGCGTTCTATTCCCAGGCGTTTTATGTAGATAATGGTTGGTTCGGGAAAATCAATGACTTCATATGTGTAATTGTATCGGATTGGGAGATAGGCATTATCGCGGGAAAGTGAACGGTGCACGGTTTTCCATAAAAGACCGCTTCCTGAGGTGGATTCATAAAGCATGGCGGTTCCAACATCGCTAAGAAAGTAATCGAAAAGGCGAATATGGCTTCCTGCTTTATTCAGGGCATCGCCCATTTTAAGGTCCTCCCAATCAATGGCATCGGAAATGTTGTTAAAGGTGGCGGTGTAATACCTTCCTGATGTCCAACAATTCGACACATACCCGGAACAATCCGCCCCGGCGCTGCACGCATCATAAGAGGAACTTCCTGAAGTGTTTCTGTTTCCCGCGGCATCGCCCTCTGTAAGGCGAACCAGGTACTGTTTTGTTGTATCCTCCCCGCCCCAGCAATATTTCATGCCGACCTTCCAACCCACCTGGGTGTCGAACTGTGTGGAACCGGAGCAACTTCCGATGTTTTCCGTTCCCACGTAATAGTAAAGCGTGGCGCCGTCCTCCGCTATGGCGATTATCCTGTCGCGCGCAACATCGTGGGATACCATGCCATCGTACGGGTAGTTTGTTGCAAATATAAAAAGGGGAAGCTGGGAGATTAGGGCGATCACGGCTAAAATGAAGGCTTTACCAGGCATTTCAGAATTTCTCATTTTTCTTTCACTCCGCGGAAGGATGGACATTTCCCTAACAATGGAAGTTTGCAAAAACAAGGATAACTTTTTTGGTAGCAAAGATATTTTCGTTATCATATCTGTTATTTTTCCCGGGGCTTTCAGAATTTCCCTCCGCATCCGGTTCGATTTCCGAGTCAATTTTGTCAAATCAAACTATAATATAATTGGAGGTTATCTTAGGAGTGAGTTGGGGAAACACGGTTGTAAAGGGTGGTGAAATTAGGATGAAACAAAGAAAGCACAAGGAAACCGATTCCCTGGCGGCTCCGGATTTCGATTCTTCCCAAAATGGCAAAACTGTTCTTGTGGTGGACGACCAGGAGAATATCCGGGTCGTTGTCAAGATACTCCTGGATTCCCTCGGATATGATGTTTTGACAGCCTCCAACGGCAAGGAAGCCATTGAGGTTGCATCCCGTTTCAAGGGCGATATCCACCTGGCTATCCTGGATATCAATATGCCTGTTATGGGAGGCATTGAAACCTTTCCGATCTTGAAAGAAATCAAGCCAGGCATGAAAGTCATCATTTGTACAGGGGATGCCGGGGCTGATTCCGCACGCAGACTTTTGCACATCGGCGCGGATGCCATTCTGCACAAGCCCTTTGGAATTGTATCCCTGCGGCGCAAGATTCGAAAGATCATGAGAAAAGACCGTATGCCGCTTTTCAACCATTAGATCGAATCAGGGGATTACTCGTAGCGGAGGGCTTCGATGGGGTCCAGCCGGGCAGCCTTGGTTGAGGGATAAAGCCCGAAAACAAGCCCGGTCATCGCAGCCACACTAAACGATACCACTATGGAAAGAACGGATATCGGGGTGTTCCAGTGGGCATAAAGGGAAATCAATCGCGCCATGCCCATTCCCGCAAAAATACCGATAAAACCCCCCAATAAACTCAGCGTCAGGGATTCGATTATAAATTGCACCAGGATATGGCGCCGGGTGGCTCCGATGGCTCGGCGAATCCCGATCTCCCGCGTCCTCTGGGTTACCGTGGCAAGCATGATATTCATGATGCCGATCCCTCCCACAATCAGGGAAATCCCTGCAATCGCCGTGAGTACGATCGTGAATATCCGCTGGGTTCTCTGGCTTTGCTCCAAGAGTTCTTCAGGGATAATGATTTCAAAATCTTCCACATTGTTATGGCGACGCAGAAGGATGCGTTTAGCCACATGGGCAACCTCCTGAAGGTCTGCTCCGTTTTCGATCTTTAAACTGATCTCATCCAGCTGCTCTATTCTTTCATCCAATCCGAATCTGATGAAACCCGTGGTCAGGGGAATGTATATGTTCTGGTTCATGTTTCCCAGCTTAAACGAACCCACGCCTCCGGAGGAACTTTTTTTCTCCATAACCCCGATCACGGTAAACAGTTGCGTTTCCAGCCGGATTTTCTCCCCTATAGGTTCTTCTACAGGGAAAATTCGGTTTTTGACTTCCTGCCCGATCACGCACACCTGCTTGCAATCTTCCATGTCGTTCAAATTGATGAAACGACCGGATTGAATATAATGGCTGACAACTTCCTGGTATTCCGGTGTCACTCCCGTCACAGTGGCGGGAGGAATCTCGTTTTTATACACGAGCCGCGCATTTATGGTTTTGGATACCGCCACATGGGTAACAGGGGAGAGAATCCGTTTCAGGGAGAGAGCATCGGCGCGCGTCATTCCGTAAGGCGCTTTTCTCAAAGCCGTGGTTCTTTCTATCCCTTGGAGCGCTTGTTTTTTTATCCGGATATTATTCGTTCCCAGAAGGCGGATCTGACGGAGGGATTCTTCTTTTGCTCCCTGGGCAATGGCAACCATGGCAACAACCGCAGCCACGCCGAAAATGACTCCAAGCATGGTCAGGAAGGAACGCAACTTATGCGTTTGAATCTCCTTCAACCCGATTTTTAAATTGCCCGTTATAAACATACTTGGCTCAAGGTTTTAGAAGAATAATTTCAGGAGATGGAGGAACCCGGTTCCACATCCCGATCCACGCTTACAAGGGAAAACCCCTCTTTTCCGTGCGCTGCCAGGAGCATGCCACGGGATTCCAGCCCCCGAAGCTTTCTCGGCTTCAGGTTCACCACCACCACTATGCTTTTTCCCACGAGCTCCGAAGGGGTGTAATCCGTTGCAATGCCCGCCACGATTTGTCTTTTTTCGAATCCCAGGTCAATATCCAACCTCATGAGCTTATCTGTTTTCGGAACCCTTTCCGCGTTCAATATTTTTGCTGTGGCGAGCTTCACCTTGGTAAAATCCTCGTATTCTATAAATTCTGTGGTTTGGGATTCCTCTTGCATGGTTTCCTCCTTTTTGCCTGCTAATTTGGGGAGCGAAATTTTCGGGAAAAGCGTTGTCCCCTGGATCACTTTGTTCCCCGCGGAAAACCCCGTTTCCCATGTTGTTTCGTCCTGATCCCCTATACCGAAAAGGCTCAGGGCTTCCAGGCATTTTTCCGGCATTACAGGAAGCAGAAGCTTGGCACAGCGCGCCGAGGTTTTTGCCGCGGTAAAAAGCACGGTATGAAGACGAGGTATGTTCTTTAGCTTATTAAGCGTCCATGGAGCCTGGTCGTTGATGTATTTATTGGTCGCACGGATAACTTTCATAATCCGTTCCAGGAGTTCGTTAAATTTCAGGTTGTCGAGAAGGGAGGGAACGGACTTCCCCAGCTTTTCAAGCGAATCCGTGAGCGCATTATCCTCTTCTGTTGGCGCTTCGCATTCAGGGATCACTCCTTCGCAATATTTTGCGATCATATCGATCACGCGTTTTATTAGATTGCCAAAATCGTTTGCCAGGTCGCTGTTGAACCTTTTCACGAGGTTTTCTTCACTGAAATCGGCATCAAGACCGAAACTCATATCCTTCAACAGAAAATATCGAAAAGGATCCACCCCGTATTTCTTTGCCAGGTCCAGGGGTTCCACAACATTGCCCAGGGACTTGGACATTTTTCGTTTATCCATGCTCCACCAGCCGTGAACGTTCAAGTGTTTGAAAGGCGGAATCCCCGCCGCCTTGAGCATGCAGGGCCAATAAATCCCGTGGGGTTTTAAGATGTCCTTGGCTATGTAATGATTGACCACGTGCCAGAACTTCTCATACAAATCTCCCCCCGGATATTCTATGGAGCTGATATAATTCACCAGGGCGTCAAACCAGACATAGGTAACGTATTCCTCGTCAAAGGGGAGGGTAATGCCCCAGGGAAGCCGCGATTTGGGGCGGCTGATGCAAAGGTCTTTCAAGGGCTCTTTTAAAAATGAGAGGATTTCATTTTTATACCGTTCAGGTCTTATGAAATCCGGATGCGCATTAATATATTCGATCAGCCAATCCTGGTATGCACTCATCTTGAAAAAGTAATTTTCTTCCTCTATCCATTCCGGTTCCTTCAAGTGATCAGGGCATTTTCCGTCCACCAGTTCCTTTTCCGTATAGAATCGTTCGCAACCCGTGCAATAGTAGCCCCCGTAACGGGCATGGTAAATATCGCCCTTGTCATAGATAGTTTGCAGGATGCGTTGCACCACTTTTTTATGCCTGGGTTCCGTGGTGCGGATAAAATCGTCGGATTGGATATGAAGGGTGGGCCACAGCTTGTAAAAAAGCCCGCTGATTTCATCGGCGTATTCTTTTGGCTCGCGCCGGTTTTCCTTCGCCGCCCTTAAAATTTTGTCCCCGTGTTCATCCGTGCCTGTAAGGAAATAAGTCTCGAATCCCAAAAGGCGATAGAATCGCCTCACAACATCGCAAAGGATTGTAGTATAAGCATGACCTATATGGGGTCTGGCGTTTATGTAATAAATCGGCGTGGTAAGATAAATCCGTTTTTCCACTGTAAAACCTTCCCTTTTTGATCAGATTAATCTGCTGTTGAATCGGATAATTTTGTAAAGATAACAAAACTCCCGCGCAACATAAATCTTTCCTCCGCACTCGCCCTCGAAATATCAAATCGATTTGATCGAGATTGTTTGTTATGTTCCGGGTTGCATTATTTGCCATGTATAACAAATAAAGTGCGAATGATTTGATACGGGTTTTGATCAGTAGTTAAGCGGTTCGTGGGTATGGGGTGAAAGCCCCTCGTTCAGAAGGTCCCGGATACTGTAACCTGCCCCGATCACCTGGTTTTCATTGTATCCGAAATTCAAAAGGTCTCTTACGGAGAATCCCGCGCACCGCATCTCCTGTGCGGTAAACCCGACTTTTCTCAGCTGGGAACCGGGAAAGAACACAATCAACTCCCTGGGATTCAAACCGATCATTTTCAAATCGGAGAGGGTGAACTCGCCTCTCAATTCATCCAACCGAAAGCCCCTTCTGAAAAGTTCCCTGGCATCGATTCCCGCCATGCGTAAGTGATGCACCGTGATTCCCCTTTGCCGGAGTTCGTTTGCATCGTAACCTTTGGCGACAAGTTCCCGCACCTTGTCCGCCTCTGATTTATCCATTTCCATAGCTTCTGTTTTTTTTGCCTGGGGGGCTTTTGAAGGAAGAATGTATCCCAGGGCGGAAAGCACATCATCCTTGTACCCCAGTTTTTTCAAGCCTTTTACATCGTAGCCCAGGGTTTTGAGTTTCCAGGAAGTGATGCCCTTCCCCAGGAGCCACCCGGAACTCTTGCGAGCCCCCTGTGTGATGATTTTATGAACCTCCAAAAGGTTGCGAGCCCCCAGCATCTGGCATATCTTGATCCTGTCATCCTGATTTCCCATAAAATCTTCCCATCTTTAAGAAACATTGTGAATAATAGATTTATTCAATTTCTTTGTTTTGTGTCAATAGCTTCTTTTTTATAAAGCCGGAAAAGATAAGGGGGAGGAAGATAGCTGAGAAGCGCGCTTTTGTAATCCTCTTCGCCCAAAAGTTGACACACCTTTCTAACCTGGTACATCTGTTCCAGGAAAGGGTCTGTAAAGGTAAGAAGTATGGGGAATCGGTCTATGTTGGGATTGATGATCCAGAGCATGAGATCGATGTAAAAATCCTCCCTTGTAGGAAGAGAAGCCGCTTGTTGTATGGTAAACTCGGGTTGATTTCCCGAAAGATTTTTAAAATATTCCGCGTACCATCCGCTGTGGATGAAGTTTGCTCCCAGGACTGTTATATCCGGGCGAATGCCCAGGGCTTTCTGAAAATACCACAGGATGTAAATGTCATTATCCGACATAGTCAGAACGATTGCCCTTTTCGGGCAATGTTGGAGAATTCTGCCTCCGTAATGATAAGCATCAGTGTTTTGCGATTTATCCTGTATGGGGTAATGGCTGAATAGGCTGAAAACCGGGATCAGGATAAAAATATAAGGCAAAAAATTTATCTTCCTTGTGAAAAGCCCCCTTTCGATAAGGTCTGAGATTCCGGCAAATCCCCATATCCCCAGTATGAGAAATCCCGGAAAAGTGTTTAGAAAGTAAGGTTCAATGTCTTGAATGTTGTAAAGAAGAACCATGAGCATTCCCATGAGGATGCTTCCCCAGATTCCCAGGACCGCTTTTTTCTCTCTTAGAAATACTGAGACGGATCCCCAGAACACACACGCCATGAAAAGGGCAAATCCCAGCTTTTGAAAAAGGTGACTGCCGCGAGGAAAATGATAGATTTCCCCGGGAAGCCAGAAGCTGAAGCGCCTTATGCGGCGAAGCGCATGAATGTAAAATGTGGAAAACGTGAAAGGAATATTCGGCATTTCCATTAGGAATTGGTGCTTTTTAAAATCCCCCCCGGAAACCACCCAGAGAAAATTCCTTATGTTCGAGGGGTCTCCCCAGTTAAGAGAAGGTTTGGATGCAGCGCGCAAAGGAAGGTAAATGTAAGGAAGAAATCCCAGAAGAAATAAAACAAGCGCCAAAAATAAAAATTTCCGCGATCCCTTTTTGTGAAAAAATGTCCATAGCATAACAAAAGCCAAAGGCGCCAGGGTTCCCGATTGCATATGATGGGAAAAGGAAAGACCCCATAAACCGAAAAAGACTAAAAACCAATTATTACTGTTTTTTCTGTGGTATTCGAGAAATGACCATAGCAAAAGAACCACAAACAAGATGTGAAGGGTATATACCTCTGTAATCGTGGCATGAAACCACAGGGTGCTTGAAAATGCCAGGACAAGGCTTGCCATAAAGGCAAAAATATCGCGGTAATGGGAATGAAGGAAGAACCGATCAGGAACAAAACTCAAAGCCGCGCGCACGGCAAAGTAAAACGCCCCCGAAGCCAGGGATGCAAAAAAAGCGCATAAAAGGTTCGTTCCCAACGCAGGATTGCCCGGGAAAAATCGGGAAATTACATACCCGAACATAGTGAACAGGGGATATCCCGTGGGGTGGCTTATCCCCCCGCTAGCGCAAACTGCGGATAATTCTATCCCGTCACCCCAATAAATCGTGGGCGCCAATGTCCTCAGGTAAATCGCAAAGGAAAAAACAACACTAACAAGTGGAAGGCATTTTTTCAGGCAGGAGATTGCCCCTTTTTGCTCTGTTTTTTCCTGCGTTACAGAGGCGCTCATAATTCCAATTGAACCGACCATCCTATATGATAAACCTGGCCGCAGTTGGGACATACCAGCTTCACCGCAGTGCGTTCGCTGAACTTGATCGGGCTTAGCATGATATGAAATCCCTTTTCATACCCGCACGATTCGCATTTATTGAATGTTTGCATGACCTTTTTATCAATTTCCTTCACTTTACCGCTCCCATTATAGATTCCTTTTAACTTCTATGAATTCAGCCAATGTAATGTCAATCACATTTCACACTTATATTAGTGCGAAGTGTGCCTTCCAAACCATTCCTTGATACCCGGGGACTCCAGCGCTTTTTGCAGTTTTTCAACATGGGATCTAAGCTCATCCGGATTTTTAAACCGTACCTGGACGCGAAAAATATCGGTTTCAAAATAGGGGGGAGAAAAAATATTCAGCTCCGGGGGAAGCCCCAGCGATCTTACCAGAGCCTCGAACGAGGATTCGGTTTCAGAAAGCCGGGGATATCGCATACGGCGCAGCTCGGCTCGAAACCCCTCCGCCTTTTTTTGTTCCGGTATTTTTTCACTCTCCAAAATAGCGCTCAGGTTTTCCCTTTGAACAAGCTCATAAATCGGGATTCCATCCCTTCGGGAACATTCGGAAAGGTTTTCGATAAATTCCTTTTGAAGGTTGACGCCTAAGCGAAGCCTTGAAAAAAGCCGAAACAGGGCTGTTTGTTCCCGGGGGGATAAAGGTAAAAGGCTGTAAGCGTTCGCTAACGATATCTGGTCCTTTGCAACCGCTTCCCGGATTTGTTCCGCAAGATCAAGCAGGCTTAACGCACGCTCGAGCGCATGATCCGATTTTCCCATACCCAAAGCAGGCATGATTTCGGAGATCACTTTTTCCCTTCCAAAATAATGCAGCGATTTTTTAAGCGCAATCGCCTGTTCCATGGGATTAAGTTCCCTGTGGGAAAGATTGTCATAAATATTTGCCAGGTGAATATCCCCTTCTGAAGTTTCTTTTTCAAGAATATGGCAGGGTAGGGGAGTCATGCCCAGATCGCAAGCTGCATAAAATCGGGAGTATCCCAGAACCAGCTCGTGGGATTTATCCTCCTTTTTTGGCATTACCCATAACGGATTCAAAATCCCCAGCTTTTTAACGGAGCGGAAAAGCCGCTTTGGATATTTCCCCAGGCTGATTCGAAATCGCTCCCCCTTGCAATGTATCTTTTCTTTCGGAATCTGTTCATACTTCATATCGCATGTTTTCCTTCGATTAAGTTTGCAATTGAATTATTCCGCAAGCATTCCTGTCTTGACATTGCAGGGATAATTCACATTATCAAGCTTGTTTTATGAACGAGAACACAACAAACGATCCACTGGCTCGTATTTCATCTCCCAGGATGATACTCGTTTTTTTCCTGTTCAACCTGGTGTGGAAGTTGGCAATGATCTCCATAAACAGGGCGGAATATACGGATGGCATTCTGCAAATCACGCTTTTTTCCCTTCCTGTTAAAAGCCGCCTTTACCCGCCGCTTTTCACCCTGTGTGTGATGGCGCTGAAGCCCCTTTTTGGAAACCCGGAGACTGCAGGTCGTTTTATTTCCATTCTTGCAAGCAGTATAACCGCAGCTTTTGTTTTTATATACGCCCGATATATTTTCGATAAACGCACGGCTTTTTTTGCAGCGCTTGTTTATACTGTGTCCCCCCTATCGCTTCGTTGGTCGCTTCATGCGATGACGGACGGGCTTTTTACGCTCTTTTTTCTTATCGCACTAGGGGAGGGGCTTCGGGCTTTTTGCAGTAGGAACAGCTCCTTTACTATTCCATATTTGGTTGCCACCCTGGCATCGGTTCTGGCAACGCTCACGCGTTACCAGGGGATATTTTTCTTCCCTTTTTTACTCTGGATTTTAGCTTACAAATTCATTGAGCAGAAAAAATATGTTTTATGGCAAATCCTTGTCCAGGTTTTATGGTTCATACCTTTTTTGTGGATTTTGATACACGGATTCAGCCATACGGAGCAGTTTACCGAGCGATCGGGTTCAGGATTGTTTCATACCGGCATATTGATTTGGAACCTGTTCGAGAGTTTTTTGTGTTATGCTCCCTATTTTTTCACCTGGCTGATTTGTTTTTTCTTTCTTGTGGGACTTTTTCACCTTACCTTTTCAAGGGAAAAACCCCGTGTTTTATTCTGGCTTTTTCTATACTTCGCCATAACCCTGCTTCTTCTTCAATCCGCATTTTCCTCGTTTCAATCGCGTTACCTGTTGCCCCTGGTTCCCCTTGTTGCGATTTTCGGGGCGCATGGCATGAGCTGGTTGAAGGAAAAATGGAAAAAGCGCCCTTTTCTTTTTCAGATCCTGATTTTGATCACCGTGATTTATGGCATGGGTTTTGGTCTGCTTTCTGTTTTTCTTCAAAGAGAGGTTTTCGGGGACCTGAAACAGGCAGCGGTTTTTATCCGCCAGCTTCCGGAGGAAACAAAGATTTATTCGAATGAAAGCTACAAGGATATGGGAGCTGTTAAAATGCGTTTTTGGTCAGGCAGGGATGTAAAGCCTTATATCCCTGGAGGCACGCTTCCCTCAGGCAGCGTATTGTGCCTTTCCAGCGCATACGGTGGAGCCGGGGCGTTTGCCCGGTACAGGCAGATTATCAGGGAACAATATCAGCCAAAAATTTTAAAAGAGTTCGAAGCCGAAATAGTGCCTTTGCTTCCCGATGTAATGCAGGAACCTTTTAGCCATCAGAATCCCATGGCATTGACGCTGCGATATACCCTCCAGAGTTTCAGAACCGAAGTTCTCCTCATCCCCTGACATGGGGTCAGACATGGGGTCAGACTCGCCGAATTTTTCAAATTATTTACATAATGGTTATTATCAGGGGATCTTCACAAGGGCTGCCACTTTTTCTTCTTCCCCCACACGCGCCAGTTCCACGTTTGCAAGTGACACAATATGATCCGCACTCATGAGCCCTGAAAGATCGAGGATTCTCCCGCGAAACCCGATAAAAAAAGCGGGCACAGAGCGCCCTGCATCCCCATACTGGGTGTGGCGCTCGATAAAATCCCTGAGTGCGCTTTCCAGCACCCTCTTTGGTTTTATAATGGCATCCCCTCGCGAAATCTGCAAACGAATCACCCCTTCGCGATCAATCACCCGAAATTGCGCCCTCGATGTTTTGAAAAGCCCCATCAGTTTCTTTTTCACAGTATGGATGCGAAAAATAAAAAGCCCCCCTGCCTCCCCGAGGCATTCCAACTCCCGCACCTCTTCCCGAACGGATTGCCGGACGATTTTTTCTCTTTCCTCCGGTGTAATCGCATCCTTTGCCAGATCCCTTGTTCGAAGTTCCGTGGAACCTGTTGCCACGGCGCGAACCAGGCTTTTCTGTGGATCGATCTCGAGCTGTATTTCTATGGATTCCGGATGTGCGCCCATTTTTACAACGGCATCCTCCGCCTCTTTTCGAATCTTTAAGATATCCTTTTCAGAGGGATCCACCACGCTTTTTTCAATAACATCGCGCACCATTGCCAGGGCTGCGCCGATTGCGGAAATCACAGGGGCATTAGGCGCGATTTCAAAGGGAAGTTGCATTTTTTTTGCCGTGTAAGGAACAATGGCAAGCGCGCCCCCGCCTCCGCCTGAAAGTGTCAGAAGATTTCGATCCAGGTCGTAATCCTCGATCAGGTCCTCCACGGTGTTGGCAGCCTTGGGAAAGGATTTATCCAGAAGGGACTTTGCCGCCCCGGTTGCAGTGGATTGCAATTGGTTTGCCGCCAGTTCAAAACCGCACTTCAGGGTTCTGGAATTTCCCCGCGCCGGATCGCCTTCCGGTACCAAGCCCAGGATATTTGCCGCGCATGTGGGGGTTAAAGTGAAACTTTTATCCCCCGCACGAATCTTCAGGTAATCCGAAGGATCGTCTTTTATAGGTTGTATCATCTCCATTTCAAAATTTGTTCCCTCCGGAACATCCGTAAAGGAGGCGTAACCTAATCGGGCGATATGCGCGCTTCTCGGTCCCACGTCAACGATCTTGTTATTTTTAATGCGAGGTATGGAGCCCCCCGCAATTCCCACGGTGCGGATATCAAGGGTGCGAAGGTAAAGCCTGTGCCCCCCCACAGTGGCGGTTTTAACAAGGGATTTGCCGTTTTTGATTGCAGAGATGTCCGTGCTGGTTCCCCCCACTTCAAGGAAGATGCCGTCCGTTATCCGGGCGTACATAAGCGCGGCAGCCACTCCTGCGGCGGGTCCGGAAAGCATGGTGAGTATGGGGCGACGCCGCATCTCGCTTATGTCCATAATTCCCCCGTCGCTTCGCATGATCATAAGGGGCGCAGTGATGCCTGCCTTTCTCACGCTTTGCTCCGTCATGTTTGCTGTTTCCATCATTTTGGGAAGCATGCTTGCATTGATTACAGCTGTTCGGGTCCTGATGCGAAGCCCAAACAGCTGTGAAATCTCGTGCGTGTTGGTTGCCATAAGGTTTTGCTCTATGCATGTTCGAACCACGAGGTTCTCGTTGGAGGGGTCTTCCACGCTGAACGCCTCGCTCGCCACGAAAACCTCTGCGCCCCCTTTTTTCATTTCCTCCACGCATTGAATAATGTTTTCCGCTGATGGCGGCTTTGTTGTATCCAGGAAGCGATGGAAGGTTTTTAAGAACCGTGCCGGAGCCAGCTCGATGTTTCCGATGTTTGTTTCCGAACGCGCCTTGGATTTTTCAATGCCCTTTCCCATGCCAATGATGCCCACTGGCGCCACATCCCCTTCCAAAAGGGCGTTTGTCGCCTGGGTGGTGCTGTGTGCGATCAGCATGATTTCTTCGGGCGCGATTCCCCCCTTTTCAAGAAGCAGGTGAAGGGAATCGATAATCCCCCGCGCCACGCCTTCTTTTGCTGTATGCGTTGTGGGAAGCTTCACCTGGGCGATTAGGGAAAAATCGGTTGTATCAATGGCTACGGCATGGGTAAAGGTTCCCCCCACATCGATTCCCACACGGATAGGGCGTATTTTCTCCCTTTTATTTTGTTCCATGTTATCCCTTCTCCGGTTCATTTATTATTTTTTGTGTTTATACTGGATCGAGAAATTGGCTGCCGTAGCCCCGCGGGAGGGCTCGATCTTTTTCCTGCCGCAGGATTGACGAATGGTAAGGTTGGGCTGCATAATTTCGCTTTTTACCTTATTACCGTCAATCAGCTGGAGAAGATTGGCTGCGGCAAGCGAGCCTAAGTGATACTTGGGCTGCGCAACTGTGGTGAGCGGAATTTCCGCAATGCTTGCAATGAACAAATCGTCATAACCAACAATTGCGATATCCCCGGGAACCTCGAACCCGGATTGGCGGAGCGCATAGCTCGCGCCTATGGCAATAATATCCCCTGCGCAAAAAACAGCCGTGGGCCTGGGGGAATGTTGAAGCATGATCCGCATATTGTTGTATCCCGCTTCCCAGTCGAACGTGGTTTCCAGCACCAGGTTTTCGTAGTAGGGAAGATCGTGTTTTTTAAGTGCGTTTTTGAATCCCTTTAACCGGTCCCGGCTGATATGAAAATAATTGGGACCCGCAAGATGACCGATTATCCTGTGTTTCCCCTGGATCAGGTGCTCCGTGGCAATGTATCCCCCTTTTTCGTTATCCACGCCAATGTGGCAGATTCCCTTCACAGGGGGGATGTTCAGGATTGAAATCACGGGCACCTGTCTTACTACCAGGTCCTCCCATAAATCCGTATTGTCCTTGCTTTCCACGGGTTCCGCAATAATGCCGTCCACGCGTTTTTCCCTGAGAACCTGCATATACTCCCGCTCCCTGGAGGGATTTCCGTTTGTGGGACAAATTATTGCGCTGTAGCATTCCTCGCCGATCACATCCTCGATTCCCTGGATGATCTGCGGGAAAAAAGAGGACATGATATCCGAAATGATCAGCCCGATCATGCAGGTTTTTTTCTGCACCATGGCGCGGGCTATCATGTTTGGGTGGTAATGCATTTTTTTAGCGAGCTCTTTCACTTTTTTCTTGGTTTTGTCGCTCACCCGAGGATTGTTGTTAAGCGCCATGGATACTGTGGAAGGGGAAACATTAAGTTCCTTTGCAATGTCTTTTATAGTTACCATAATTTAGCTATATAAAGAAAGAAAAAGGCTTATTGCAATAGTTTTCTTTACCCGGCTGGAGCCGCGTACAGCTTAAGGACATACGTAACTTCGAAGTCCACAAAGTCCATGAAGTCCACTTAGTCCGTGTTTGCCTTCTCTTTTGGAAGTGAGAAAGCCTCCCTGCCTTTTTCTCGCCCTCAGGCGGAAAGGGCTTTCAAACGGCGCATCTGGTCTTCTAAAACCAAGGAATCGATCACCTCGTCGATGTTCCCTTCCAAAATGGAATCCAGCTTGTAAAGGGTGAGCCCGATCCTGTGATCGGTCAAGCGGTTCTGTGGGAAGTTATACGTGCGGATGCGTTCGCTGCGGTCTCCGGAACCCACCTGCTGCCTCCGGGTGGCGGAAATCTCCGCTTCCCTTTTCTCGATCTCGTGGTCCAAAAGGCGGGTGCGCAAAACCTTCAACGCCTTTGCCTTGTTTTTATGCTGGGATTTTTCGTCCTGGCAGCTTACAACCAATCCGGAGGGAATGTGAGTGATGCGAACCGCGGAATCCGTAGTGTTCACGCTTTGTCCCCCGGGACCGGTTGAACGGAACACGTCAATACGGAGCTCCTCCGGGTTGATTTCCACATCCACATCTTCCGCTTCGGGCAGGACCGCCACTGTAACTGCGGAGGTGTGGATGCGACCGCTCGCTTCCGTATCCGGCACCCTTTGAACCCGGTGTGTTCCGCTTTCGAATTTCATTTTGCTGTAAACGCTGTCTCCTTCCATGCTGAACACA
>Ga0180437_10007184_pt1 | contig 14596 bp, 25 predicted proteins | sample SS_ome_4_FD_132410 | JGI IMG/M metagenome (GOLD analysis project Ga0180437, IMG submission 132410) | Hypersaline lake sediment archaeal communities from the Salton Sea, California, USA - SS_3_D_1 metaG | ecosystem: Environmental > Aquatic > Non-marine Saline and Alkaline > Hypersaline >...
CTGCTGCTGCTGCTGCTGATAAGGGTAAGGATAAGGTGGTGGTGGTGGTGGTGGGGATGGTGGCAATTGTACAGGTGGTGGGGATGGTGGTGGTGGTGCTGGAGCATTCCTATTGAATTTAATCACAGCATTCTGCGCTTCTTTTAATCTATTTTCGCTATCTGATAATATTTCTTCTGACGTTTTTGTTGGTATGGCTTTTGCAGCGTCTGACATATCTCCTCAATGTGATGTATCTATTATTGGGACGAAAAAATAAAGGTCAAATATTTATTCGAGAATCAATGTTGTTGGCACGAATATTGAGCATGGCTGGTGAATTCATATTAAAAGGAAAAAATATTAATAATATATTCCATATTTCGTGCCATGTTTTTGGGGTTTCAATAAATCGTGCTGTTGATACTGAATTTGAAAATTTGAAATTCAAATATCTTCGCGTAAATTTAGCATTACTTCGTGTTTAAGTATTTCTACTTGATCGAAAAGGGATGCTAGTATTTTTAATTTCTTCATCGTTTTTTTCCTGGGAACGACCTTTCCGCACTTCCATCTCGATGGACTTGAAGGACTTACATTCAAATACTGTGCCAAGATTACATTGCTACTTTTCCCCTCAAGGATATCCAACCCTTGTTTCGCTTTCGATACCAAATTGCATATTTTTTCCATTCCGTATGTTGGCATGATTTTTAAAAAAATCAACTGCTTCTTTTCCTCCTTGACAGTGTTTATCATATGCTATAACCTGGTATATACTAGAGGGGTAGAAAATCATGAGTGCATTAGATGAATTAGAGGATTTCGATTTTGATATTTGCGAGGAAGTAAAAAAATGGATAGAGGAGCATCCAAATAAGTCACTTCAGGAGCTTTGGGACATCTGTGAAAGAGGCGACTGGATGCTTTTTTTATTGCGAAAAAAATATTCGGTACCAACATCGATTTATCGAGAAATGGCATGGGAATTTGCTGCCGGTGTCATCCTATATGCTGGTAGAAACAAAGACGTTTGCATTGAAACGTTAGATGTGGTTTCTCAATTTCTCGATGGTAAATGCCCTCAAGAGGATCTCATGAAAGCTGCTTATGATGCTGCTTTTGCTGTTTATGGTGCTGCTGTTAGTGCTTATGCTAACATTATCAGACATTTCGTGCCAAAACTGAGCGAAGTTTCAAAATAAAAATCAAAGGAGGTAAATAAACGAAACTCTGGCGACTGCAGCAGATGGTGCGATCCGTATTTTTTTTAAACTTTAGCCATAAAAGGAATGGCAGTAAATTTTTCGTTCTTCCAGAAAACAACCGAATAAAAACGGATCAATTGGGTTCAAGTCCCATTGCAGTCTTACCTGAAAAAAGGAGAAAAAAATGTGGGAACACAAACCACTTGCTGGTGCTATTGGCGTAGTTACAGCAAACTATGAAATATTGTCTTATCCCAAAAATGCGTTGGATTTAATAGAAAGAATAGCACGCACGTGCTATAAGAGTGAAAATAAAATTACCTCGGATAGTGCTCCAGAATTCGTAAGGAATCTAATAGATACTGGTCATGACTCAATGCTCGAATTTGGCACAATTATTGTCAAATTTATTTCTAATCGTGGATTCACTCATCAGCTTGTTAGGCATAGATTATGCAGTTTCGCACAGGAAAGTACAAGATATTGTAACTACTCAAAATTTAAATTCAACAGTATGATTCAGGTTGTTGATCCGTCTGATATGTTGAAAATGAAAATAAAAGACGAAAACAAAAGACAATTAATTAATTTGCGAATAATGGATGCGTGGATAGCAGCGAATGATGCATACATGCAGTTGCTCTCTCTCGGTGCCACTCCTGATGTCGCTCGAGAAGTCCTCCCAATAGGTGTGAAATCCGAGATTACAATCAAGACCAACCTGCGCGAATGGCGTTACATCCTAAAGCTTAGAACGAGCAAGAAATCACATCCCAGAATGAGGGAATTAATGATCCCATTGGCAAAAGAGTTGGCAAAACTCATACCAGTAGTATTCGATGATTTGGTTCAAAATGAGTCGTAGCAAAAGAATCCCAAAAAAAAAATAAAAAGGGAATATAAAGCGATTCCAATAGAACCATATTGGAGGCCAAAAATAAGAAAGGATTGCGAAAAAGTCAAGCGCCCATGTCTGTTCGTTTTGTGCAAATATAACCTATATGTGGATCTCACACCTAGTGGCGGACTCATCTTGAATTTTCCAAATCTAGAACCGTGCCAAATGGAGGAAAGTTGCGCACTGGATATTGCAGAGAGAGGAGGGGTATCCGAAGTAAAAGCTCTGACAAATTTACTCAACCTGACGGATAGATATTGTTACAGAATTTGTGAGAATATCATCAGTAAATTGAAGAAAAGGATCAATAAGGATCAGAATCATGAGTTGAAAGAAATTTACGAGGAATTTCAAAGACTTCGTTGAAGGAAAAAATAATGGATAAAGAAATGCAACAAGAGTGCCAGAACTGCAAAAAACTAGGTTCTGAAATAATTGATTTCAGAACCATAATTAGACTTTATAAAAAAAGATATGCTCTTCTTCATTCGCAATTTGCAGGAATGTTAGTCGACCTGGATGAAGAGGTCAAAGCGAGACGAAGAGAAGCGGAAAATTATCAACGAAAATTAATGTTTTTGCGAGAGGAATTAAGGGATACTGAAACCGATTTGCGAGACGAAAAAAAGAAAAAAGAAATATTAATAAAGTACATTGATGAATTGCATGAAACAATCAAGGATATAAGAAAGCGGTATGAATATTGCTATAATCTCAAAGACCAGATCGATATGTGGATAAACAAAATCAAACAAGGAAAAAAATAATGGATAAAAACAAAACACTAGCAGAACAGGGATACATGATATCGGTTCTCGACTCACGGCCAGACCGGATCTTCATTGGGAGAAGATCTGAATACGAAAAAAAAACTGACGAATGGATACTCTCTGAGGCATTCGTTATCACTGGCTATCGAGTCAATGGCGTCATTGGGCTCGCGAGTGATGGACCCGGGAATGGAACCCTTCACGGGAATGGAGATGTGAGAGTGAGAGTACCAGCGTTACAGCTCTCGCATTCGATAGAATTATCAGAGAAATGGAGAAACTATTATGATCAGCTATCACGACGTTATCGTCGCTAAAGACGCTGTCCTCGAAGGGACGTACGACGAGAAGTATTCGAGCAACCTTTTACGTTTGTTTCTGAAGAAAAAGTTTCTCAATGAAATGCCAACTCACCATTCTGGCTATGGCAATGGCAGTGGCGCTGGCTTTGGCGCTGGTTATGGCTGGGGCACTGGCGATGGTTCTGGCTATGGTTCTGGCTATGGTCTTGGCGATGGCTCTGGCTATGGAGATGGCCAAGGCAGTGGCGATGGCGATGGCTATGGAGATGGCCAAGGCAGTGGCAGTGGCAATGGCGGTGGCTATGGAGATGGCGAGGTAGGATGATAACTTATCACGACGTTATCGTCGCTAAAGATGCCGTACTCGAAGAGGTTTACGAGGAGAAGTATTCGAGTGACCTGTTGCGTTTGTTTTTGAAGAAAAAGTTTCTCGTAGGCATCCCGAATAAAACTGATGGCGCTGGCGATGGTGATGGCTGGGGCAATGGCAATGGCTATGGCCATGGCGATGGTTGGGGCGATGGCAGTGGCTCTGGCAATGGCAATGGATTTGGCAGGGGCAATGGCAATGGCAATGGCCGTGGCGATGGCACTGGCGATGGCAATGGCGATGGCAATGGCTATGGCCGTGGTGGTGGCTCTGGCAATGGCACTGGCGATGGCTGGGGTGATGGTGATGGTTATAGCACTGGCGATGGCTATGGCGATGGTGAAGGCGATGGCTATGGCGATGGCTATGGCGATGGTGGTGGCTATGGCAATGGCACTGGAGAAATAGAAAAGGAGTGAAAATGTCCGACGAAAAATTTGATTATGAAAAAGCGTATTTGGAATCGCAAGAAACATGCCGAGCGTGGTATGAGAAATACGAAAAGCTGAATAAAGAATATGAACGTGCTTCCATTTTGCACGCAAGGGAATATGCCGACTGCAAAGAAGAATGCCAAGAATGGAAGGATAAATACGAAAAACTGAATGAAGAACATCAAAAACTTGCGGCAGTTGATATGCAGCAATTATTGAATCATTTTTCTAATGAGAAATCACAACTCTTTGACATTATTTCTGAATGTAAATGCGATTTAGAGAAAAAGAAAGAAGAATGCCAAAAATGGAAAGAAGAATGCCGAAAATCGGAGGATAAATACGAAGATCTTCAAAAGGAATGTGCTGTTCTCAAAGATCAGGTTGAGGATTGGAGAGCAGCATTGAAAAGCTGGATAAAAGTATGCCAAAAGTTGGAAAAACAATATCAAAAATTGGCAGTTGATCAGCTGCAGCAAGAATGGAAAGAGGAATATTAAAAAATAACAATATCAAATGATTATGTGCTAAAATGGACAAAATGAAAAAAATATGAAGAAAAGTGATGAAAAACAGATTTATGAGCGCCAACCTGGCGAAAGTAAAAGAAGTTTTGCGCTGTTCTTGCAATGGCTAAGGGAAGAGCGCCCTAGATCAGTAAAGACGTTTGCTAAGAAGGTGGGTAAGCCAGAGGGTACAATTTGGCGTCTTCACTCAACGAAAAACTGGGGTGAACGCACTGACATCTGGGATAGAGCTCAGGACAAGGCCGAACATAAAGCGATTCTTAGCGAACGTGAGCGGATCGTTAGGCGGCATCTTAGGGCTATCGAGAAGCTTCATCGACTGGGTGAGCAAAATCTCGATATCCTGCTGTCCCATCTCGAGCAGGAAGGTGTTGAGCTAAAAGGGAAAAATCTGTCACCTCGTGACGTGCGAGAGATTTTGAAAACTTCGACTGAGCTTGAACGGCTCATCATAGGCGAGGCCACTGAGCGAGTAGAGACTCAATGGGACCTGTCGAAACTCTCAGTGGAAGAACTTCAAACACTCAAGGAACTAAAAGAAAAGGCAAAGAAGGAGACTTAGAATGACAAAAAGAAGCAGTTTGATCGTCGTCAAAAAATATCTCGAAACACCTGACGAAATCTCCCCAAATGGATCCAAAGTGGATCTTGCGGAACTCAGAGATTTAAAGGCGAACGTTCCTCAGGAAGAAATCGATGAACTCGGAAGGCAAGCTCTTGAAGAACTTGAGAGATTAGGAGTGCCAATCTGAACGGTGCGTTTCCCAGTGATATCGAAATTGATCGACAGCTCGTCGAGAGGGGGGGGCTCGCGGCCTTTGTAAGGATCGCATTTTCCATTGTCCTACCTGGTATCATCTATCGACATAATTGGCACATCGATTTGATTTGTGATCGTCTCGAAAAATTTGCGAGAGGAGAAATCCGAAAGCTGCTCATCATGGTTCCTCCTGGGACGATGAAGACCCTGCTCACGGGTGTCTTTTTCCCAACCTGGCTCTGGATTGCATATCCATCGAACAAATTTATCTACGTCACCTATTCTGGGAAACGTACACTCAAAGCTGCGCGGCAACACCGTGATCTCGTCCAACACAAGTGGTTTCAGGAGCGTTGGGGACATGTTTCGATTCCGTACCAAAACACTCATGCAGCGTCATTTTTCGAGAACACTCACAAGGGATTTCGGTTTTCAACATCGACAGGTGGTGAGGTAACAGGCGAGCATGCGAATATCATTTGCGGAGACGATCTGAATAAAGCTCAGGACGCTACTGGAAAATTCGACTTCAACATTACAGGTCTCGACAAAGCATGGGAGTTTTGGTCCGAGACACTTCCGACTCGTCAAGGTGATCCTCGCACGACTCGTCAAATGCTGATTGGCCAATGCCTCCATGAATGCGACGTCCCTCAAAGATGGATGAAGCTGAGCGAAAAATTAACTCAGAAAGTACATGTTCTTTGTCTTCCGATGCGCTACGAGTCAGGACATCCGCTCGTATGTACTGAGGATCCCAGAGAGGAAGGCGAGCTTCTCTGGCCTGAACACATGCCGGAAGAAGAACTTGCTGATCTCGAGAAAACACTTGGCCCTGCTGCTACTGCTGCCCAAATGCAGCAACGACCCAGCCCAGTAGGGGGAGCAGTTTTCAAACGGGCGTGGTTCATTAATTTCTGGAAAGAACTCCCCAACCATCTATTCAAGGTACAGAGCTGGGACCATTCATTTGGGTCCATGGGTGAAAATGCATCATGGGTAGTAGGGCAGGTTTGGGGGCAAAAGGGAGCTGATAAATACCTCATCGACCAGACCAGATTCAAAGGCGAGTTTCCTGAAATGATCTCAAATGTTGAAACTATGACGGCAAAACATCATGATGTAATTACGAAATTATTTGAGAAAAAAGCAGCTGGTGTGTTCATTGTTCAGCAGATGAAAAGAAAAATAGTTGGCATGGTTTATGTCGAAGCATCGAGCGCTACCGGAGGGAAGTTGGCACGGGCTCAATCCATCACAGGCATTTGTCAGGCTGGCAATGTTTGGCTGCCTCATCCTACTGACGCGAGGCTCTTTGGGAGACCTCATCCATGTCCGTGGGTGCACGATTTTATCGAGCGAGTATGCAGTTTCAAAGGCGTGAAGGGTGATATAGCTGACGAGGTTGATACAATGAGTCAGGCACTCCGTTATCTTGAGGATATCAACTCAAATCGTTTTGCCGAGGCCATGGAGAGATTGAAAAATGAAAGATAAGATCGAAGAAGCGAAAATTCATGGTGGATATATGAGCCGCCTAGACGCCTGGGTCAATAGTATCACCGGTCTCGGCTCATTGGCTGCCGACAAGCTCCGATCATACGTTGTGGAACAAAGCCAACAGGAGGATTACTCCGAGTTGGCGATTCTCTATGACGAAGATCCTCTGGCAGCCCGTGTAGTGGATCGAAAAGTCGAGGAGTCGATGAGAGGGGGGCTCATCATTGATTCTCGATCTCAGAATATCAATGAAGACAAAAAGAAAGAGTACGTCGAACAGATCACCATAGAACTCGAAAAACATCGAGCACTAACGAAATTCATCAATGCCGCATGCTGGGGGCGCGTCTTCGGACTTGGCATACTTCTTGTGGCAGCCGATGATGGCGGCGTGCCAGAATCCCCACTGAATCTAGAGAAAATACGAAAAATAAAATATGTGAATGATTGGGATGCTCGGGATGTGAAGGTTGAGAAAATCGATGATAATTCTGAATCCGTTACGTTTCGTGAACCGCTTTTGTATCGATTCCAATCTGCAACTCAAAACGAGATTTGGCATGCTTCTCGAGTCATTGCGTTCGAGGGGGCTCGAACATCGTACCGATCAAAGCAGGAAAACAACAATCATTCGTATTCTATTTTTCGGCGTGGCAAACAGGCTATTCTTGAATTCAATTCGAACATGGCCAGTGTTTCGAACATGATGACTGACGCCAGCCAAGGCGTTTTAAAAATTAGACAGTTTTTCGAGACAATGGGTGGTCCTCTTGAGGAGCACATGAAAACCAGGCTCAGCATCATGTCTCTGTCGAGATTCGTAGGGAGAATACTTCCAATCGATACCGAGGAGGATTTTGAACACAAGGAACGTGCATTTTCTGGAATACCAGAGGTGATTGATAGGAGCATGATTAGGGTATCTGGAGATTTCGGGTATCCGGTTACGACGGCATTCGGACGTTCTCCAGCTGGTGAAAATGCCACCGGTGACGCTGATATCCGGTTTTATTACGATCGAGTGGGTGCCTATCGATTTCATGAAATCAAACCGAATTTGAATAAAACAGTACAAATGTTTGCCGCTGCTTTGAGGATTCCTGAACCGGAAACATGGAGGGTCGATCTTCCGTCCCTTTGGCAAATGTCTCCTCAGGAAGAAAGTGACGAGCGAAAGAAAATTGCTGAAACGGATGACATTTATATCATGAATGGTGTATTGAGACCTGAAGAGATCGCCATCGAAAGATTCGGTGGCGATGGATATTCGGGTGAGGCACCATCAATTGATATCGAGGAACGCATGGCTGCACTAGAATCGATAGCTGACGTAACATCAGTAGACAGAATAAATGAAATGGTTGAGGCAAAATTGAACGAAGCTCAACCTGAAGCTCAACCTGAAGTCCAACCTGAAGTCCAACCTGAAGTCAAATCGCAGATGGGTGATGTAAATAAAGATATGATGGAAGGGATTAAAACTACTCTGGCAATTGCCGAGCAACTCGTAAAAATGAAAGCGCCTGATGTAATTGTCAGAAGGATCGTATCGAAAGTGCTTGTCGATTTGTCGATTGATGATGCGGAAACACGTGCCATTTTGGAACAGGCAGAATTTAAATGGTACACCCAGGTCCAGACTGAGATCACATCAGGACAAACAGAAGAAGAAGTTGTTGGTGAATCTGGAGTGAAAAAACAGGAAGAGCCGCCAGAAGAAGAAAATAAGAAGAAGGAACGTACTGATGCCAACGTGAAAGCGGAGCCCACTGGCACGCAGGGGAAAATGGCTGTGCAGACAGTTTTGTTCCCGAGTGATTGGCCTGAATCGAAAGTAAAATTCTGGCTCAAAGAGCACGACTACAAATACAGTAATCTCGACAAAACCGAAGGCAAATGGCGTGCCAGACAATTCAATCCTGAGCACTTCGAGGAAAAATCATTCAGAACGAAAGAGATTGATAAAGGTGTTCAAATTGTTACAGGTAGGCTAAAAGCCACAAGGGAGGCAAAGTGAAAGAAAAAGGAATTACTCGCATCAAAGAGACGGCTGGCCAGGATGATAAATTAGTTCGGAAAGCGTTGCGTGAGGCGTATCCATTTGGACCGCGCGAGAATCATCCATATAAGATCTGGCTCGATGAGATAAAAAAGCAAAAGAAAATAATCCAGTGACTTCCCTTCCAACAGCGGCTGAAAGCGCCTACGTGAATCAGCTCAAGAGGACCTGGGCATGGGCTCAGGGTGTAATCCTTCTCGGACTCGAGCCACTATTTGACGTGTGGCCTACTAACGAGGAGGAGCAGCAGCGTACTGATGCTGAGCCACCTCGTATTCGTCCAGCACAGCCAGAGCTGACTCGAGCATTGGGTCCGGATCCGAGACGACGAACATCCCGTGGACCTCTCGCTACACCTCCGAGAAGGGGGTTCCTATCAGACGCAGATCTCTCACGAATCTATCCACATATCGATGCTCAGGACATTCGTGAGTACGCGCCGTGGGCTGCGCGCGGGCGCGAGGAAGTCAGGCGCGTAGCTTTTCCTGCTGGTTCTGATCCTACTGATGAAGAGATTGAGAGGGCTGTCCAAGAAGCGGTTAATGCTCAGAAGGTTCGTGAGAGACCTCCGGAAGTTCGTCAGAGACCATCTATCCCCAAGGCCGGCGTGCTTTCTCGTATGGCTCCTGTCGTGTTTAATTCTGCTGGGAAACCGTTCCTCCCCCCTGTTGTTCGAGAGCTGACATCTGGATCCATCCAGGCGCAAATAGGATGGATCCAAGATGCGCTTCAGTACGGACTCACGAATCGAAATCTCGACGAAATAATCGTGCCAATGAGTCAGAGAGTAGATCAATTCACATCGATGAATCTGGCACGATCATTGAGGATAGATCCACGTCGTGGCCCTATCGGATTGCTACATTTGATCAATCAGTGGCGTGATGCGAATATAAGCCTAATCGGTAATGGGATCGTGGCCCGCACCGCGAGTTCACGAGTTCGTTCTAGACCGAGCATGCTCGAGGACATTTCGAGGATCGTGGAAGAGCATCATAATGCCGGCCTGCGTGCCGAAGATCTTGCTCGTGCTATTCAAGAACGATACCAAATAAGCGATGCCAGAGCCGAACTCATCGCTCGAGATCAGATACTGAAACTCAATGCCAATATCACGAAATCTCGTCAAGAGAGTGCTGGTATTCGTGAATATAAATGGGTGACTAGCAGTGACGAACGTGTGCGCCCAATGCACCTCGCCTTACACAATTCGATCCAAAAATGGAACCAGCCTCCGGAAGTCGCTCCTGGTAGATACGAGCATCCAGGTGGCGATTATCAATGCCGATGTACTTCGTCGCCAGTAGTTCCTGAATGGTTGCAATAAATTATTGACATGTCATCACCCTGGTATATACTGATAAGATGAATAATCACATGCAAAACACCTGGCCCCTTCATAGGGGCCAGGTATGGAGGATAAATGGTCGACAAATCCAAATCTTTTGATCCTGTTAACCAGCCGTTTCATTACACGTATGGAGACATAGACGCCATTGATGCTATTGAATCGTGGAAACTCGGGTTCCACGATGGTAATATTGTGAAGTACCTAGCTAGATATAAGCATAAAGGCGAGCCTTTGCAGGATCTGAAAAAGGCTCGATGGTATCTGGATCGACTAATAGAAATTTGGGAAAGGAAAAATGCTAAAAACACAAGCAAAGGTTAAAGAGTTTCTGGATGCAATGGATGTGCCACTTCACAACAAAGACCGTCCTGGATTAAGTGGTATAGATTTTGATTTACTCCGTTCCCTCGTAAAAGAGGAGGCGGAAGAATTTGATAAGGCGATGGAATATCTTGATGCATGCCGCTGCTTTACGCACGGACCAGAAACTACCAATCTAATAGAGGAGTGGGCTGAGGTGATAGATGCAGTCTGTGACCTCATCTATCACCTCAATAATGTATCAAATATGATGGGTATCGATCTCGAGCCATTCTTCGAAGAGGTTCATCGTGCCAACATGGAAAAAGCTGGTGGACCTCGTAGAAAAGATGGCAAGGTCTTGAAGCCTCCTGGTTGGCGCCCTCCACATTTGATACCAATACTTCTAGACCAGCTCAAAAAATGACCTATAAACGCCGGGGAAAACCCCCTCCAAAAAAAACACCATGGACGTGCCAACTCCATCAGAGTCAGCTCACATGGCCGTTTCGTCGAGACAACGGACGGTGGGTATGCCGATTCTATCGTGGACCATTTGATTGGCCATGTAAACAAGGTATCGATCATACTGATACCACTGTCCTACCATGTTTTGATCGCGACGAATATTGTCAAAAAAAAAATGCTATAGCGAAAAAGAGGTATTGATTATGCAAGAGTGGATCATTCGGAGTCTGTCTGAATAATCAGATCCATTTCGAATAATAAATCACCCTTGTCATTTCTCGTTGTCAAAATATATTCTCTGTGACAAAACGAACAGGTTGCAGAAATGCTTACCTCCTCAGCATTATACACAATAGATGGATATGAAAATTTCTCTTCATTACAAATACATGGCACAGTTTTTGACACTTTATGATACCAAATATCCGTATTGAAATAGTCGTCAGAGATCTCATTTAAATCTGGGAGTTTGGAAAACTCCCAAGAAGACGAGCTTTTTTTACACTTGCATTCTTTTTGGCACGCTTTTTTTATTGCTGCTGCTGCAGCTTCCCAATTTTCTTTCATCCGCACGGAAAGTCTTTTCCATGCGGTTTCAGATGCATTCCTCAAAAGATCTTTTTGACTAGCCTCAAAACCTATTTGTCCTAACGTTTTATCGAGTTTTGGCATGATTATTTACCAGTCTTGCTAGGTGACTCACACATTTTAGCTTCTTCGTTTTTCTTTTCATATCCCTCCTTTCCCTCCTTGATTACTGAGATGAACTCTGTTACTCGGCACGACTTGCACACATCGCTTTTATAATACGATTCATCGCTGTAATTCGCACATACCTCACATGGCCTATCATTCGCCCACCCCAATTGGCAAGCGACTAACATCTTTTCCCCGTTTTTCTTTTTTATCTTTTCATATTCAATGATGATGGCAGCAGCAGCAGTCTCCCAAGCTAATTCTGTTTCTGAAGATAAATCATGCCATTTGTTAGATATCATTATTTTATTACCAGCCAAACTTTCAATTGCTGCTTCATAAGCTATTTGACCTAGAGTTTTACTCATCTCTTCCTCCGCCTTATCAAATTCTTCCGCCTCCTCTTTTACGAGGGAACGGAGTAAATCAAAATCTATACCACTTAATCCAGCCTTGTTCAACTGACATAATCCATGCCAATTTTATGTAAGATTTTATTTTGAAACTTCGCTCAGTTTTGGCACGAAATGTCTAATAATTCGCGCTTGCTGACATTGAATAGAATCAGAAGACGCAGAAACAGCAGCAGCAGAAGCAGAAGCAGAAACAGCAGCAGAAGCAGAAACAGCATAAGTATAAATAGCAGCAGCAGCAGAAGCAGAAACAGCAGCAGCATAAGCATAAGCAGAAGAAGCAGAAACAGCAGAAACAGCAGCAGCAGCAGCATCAGCATAAGCATAAGAAGAAGAAGCATAAGCATAAGAAAAAGAAGCTAAAGAACATTCACCATTGAGAAATTGAGAAATCACATCTAACATTTCAACGCAAACGTCTTTGGTTTCCCCAGCATACGGAATAACATTGGCAGCAAATTCCCATGCCATCTCCTTATAAATAGATGTTGGCACGGAATATTTGCTGCTCAATAAATAAATCATCCAGTCGCCTCGATGACAGATATCCCAAAGATCCTGAAGTGATTTGTTTGGATGTCGTCTGATCCATTTTTTTGCATCATTGCAAATTTCAATATCTTTCAGTTCTTTGAATGCACTCATTGTGCCACTTCGCTCAGTTTTGGCACGAAATGTCTAATAATTTGTGCTTGAGCATTAGAAACAGCATCAACAGCATCAACAGCATCAGCAGCATCAACAGAATCAGAAGACGCAGAAACAGCAGCAGCATAAACAGCAGCAGACGCAGCTCGAGCAGCAGAAATTGAGGAAACAAGCCTTGCTTGAGCATGAGCAGCATGAGCAGCATGAGCAGCAGCATGAGCAGCAATATTAGCAGCATACGCAGCATCATCAGTAGAAACATAAGCAGCATCAGCAGCATCAGCAGCATTAGATTTTATGAGTTCTTCTAACGAACATTCACCATTGAGAAATTGAGAAACAATGTCTAATGTTTCGATGCAAACGTCTTTGTTTCTACCAGAATATTGGATCGCACCAACAGCAAATTCCCATGCCATTTCTCGATAAATTTCTTTTGGCACGTAATAATTTTTCCGCAACAAAAACAGCATCCAATCGCCTCTTTCACAAATGTCCCACAGTTCTTGAAGTGATTTGTTTGGATGCTCATTAATCCATTTTCTTGCTTCCGAACAAATATCAAGATCGCCCAGTTCTTTTAATGCACTCATCACACCCTCCTGAATTTCATCAATGTAGATGTATTTCTCCAGGTCCTTATCTTCCATGATTTTATAAAGATTTGGTGCTCTTTCTCTCGAGCGCCAAGCTTCCCCATTTATCAATTCACTCATGGCACGATTCATATACCATCGTTGCATTTCATCAAGGCGAATTTCATCCAGGTCATCAGCCCTGAGTGCATCAGCTAGAAGAGTCCATATGGACTCTTTGTCTCCAGTATGCCAACAACTCAATAGTTTATTCCTGAAATTTGTTTCTTTATTCATGATCCCCTCCAACCTTATACTTTAAGTATACACCAGGGTATTGACCAATGCAAGAGAAAAATGAATAAAAAAATAAAAAAAAGGCTCGATACTGACCATATCGAGCCTAAGGTTAAAGGATTAAGGACTAAGGACAAAGGGGGTGAAAGAGTACAGTTTTATTTTAGGTTATATCATCCAACTTGTCAATAATAAAAAACCCTATGATTTCTTGTAGATGCCTACGAACCCGAGCTCTTCCAGTTTTTCCACAGGAAAACTGTGAGATACTTCTACAGGTGGGCCGATATCGTACTCTTGAGAAATAAACCCCATGCATTTCACACACTTGCAATCCAATTCAACAGTGGCCTCTTCCGGTGAATCGGATTTGATGTAGATTTTTTCGTGTTTGGTAGAACAATTGCACAGCCAGCCTGGGGGACCATTAAGTATTGGAAAATTCATTGTTTCTCTCTTTCCGCCAAATATGCTCTCATTATCTCATCCTTAGATTTTAACAGAGAACGTAATGCTACTGTTCTCTCCCTGTTCATTGGCACGTTTCTGATAATCCAGTGACCCAGGTCATCATATTGTTGAGACACATACCGCAACTCTGGTTGGACCCATTTAGAAGTAAAAAACTGTGCCAAGTATTCATCATTCATCGTTTATCTCCAATGGAATTTCTTCTGAATAATAAATAGGTACCACCCTGCCATATACTCTGAATTCTCTTGAAGTATTTTGTTTTTCAACTACAACAATAATTGTATACACCCCATTCACAATGGAGTAGTCATCTTCATCACATCTTTTTGCGTATTCTATTGAGGCATCATGAAAGCTTAATGCCTCTATCTCTACAGGAGTATCTTTATCAGCATAGAGATTGTCAGTGTCATAACATCGAAAAATATTATTATTATTATTCATTTACCCATCCTTTCTTTTTAGCAAACCAACGTTTTACCCAAAGCATGCCAGGTATGTCTGAATGCTCATCGATTTCTGAACTACTACTGATAGCAGCTTTCGGTATCCATTCATCTCCTATGC
>Ga0180437_10007187_pt1 | contig 14592 bp, 8 predicted proteins | sample SS_ome_4_FD_132410 | JGI IMG/M metagenome (GOLD analysis project Ga0180437, IMG submission 132410) | Hypersaline lake sediment archaeal communities from the Salton Sea, California, USA - SS_3_D_1 metaG | ecosystem: Environmental > Aquatic > Non-marine Saline and Alkaline > Hypersaline > Sediment...
GACCCCGACCTGCTGCCGGCCCCCGACGCGCAGGTCATCTCGCCGGCCCGGCGGCCGCCGCTCTCCCGCGCGCCCCGCATTGCACTCTCGGTGCTCCTCATCTGCGCCGGGCTGGTCGTGTTGGTTTGGCAGGTGCGCGGGCTCACGCGGGAGACCCTCGCTGACAGGTTCAGACGCCACTGAGCCGTCAGCGCTCCGCGCGCAGCAGCGGCAGTGACACCAGCAGCGCGGCCGCCAGCAGCAGCCCCGTCGCGTGCAAGCTCCCGACGAATCCCAGCAGCGGCACGGCAATTGCTCCCGCGATCACCGCGGCACCGGCCGACCCCACCAGATCCGCGGCATAGATGACACCTCCCGCGGCGGCGGCCGCCTGCTCTCGGCGATAGAGCAGCACGGCGATGGGAAACACGGCGCCCACCAGCGAGCCGACGAGGAACAGCAGCAGCCCGAGCGCGAGCGAGGCGAGCATCGGCGCGGGCAATATCGCGCGAACCAAATGTGGCAGCAGCAGGCAGACCAGCGACGATGTGGCCAGGCTCGCTATCAGCAGGCGCGACGCCGCCCCCCGCTTCACTTCCCGTAGGCTCAGCGCCCCCGACCCCGCCGCGATTCCTGCCATGAACGCTGCGATGAGGGCCGCCAGCGCATGGTAGAGATAGCCGCATGCCGACTGGAACGCAAGCAGGGCCAGCACTTCGACGAGCAGGCCGAACGCGCCCATCATGGCCGTCGCAATCAGCACGGCCGCCAGCCGCGGGCGCCGGCCGCGCCCGCGCGCTATAGCGAGCGCCAGCGCGGCAAGCCCCAGCGGGACCAGGGCCCACCACACCGCGATTCGGGAGAGCCGTCCCATCAGCCGCGCCAGGAGGGGCGAGAGCTGGTCCAACCACACGCGGGTCTGATAGTAATAGCTGACCGGCTCCAAGTCCGTATTCACGCGCGCCCCGGGGACTTGCTCGAGCTGCGCTCGGATCAGCTCCGCGCGGAAGGGCAGCAGCGCGTCCCGCAGCCAGGCCTCGTTGACGAAGTCGGTGTGAATGCTCCGCGCATCGAGTCGCTCCGCGAGCTTTCGCCAGTCCGCCGACAGCACGTCGGGCTCGGTCGCCGCCATCAAGTAGATCTCCTCGCCCGGCACGAGTAGGCGGTCTGCGAATACACGGCCGAGGGTCTCGTCGGCGGCGCCTGCTGCCAGGAGCAGGGATCCGCTGAGATGATGGGTGGACCCCGTTAGACCGATCGCCAGTATCCCGCCGGGTGCGAGCGCCCCCGCCGCTTCCCGGAAGAAATCCACGGTGTAGAAGCGGTTCAGGGAGGCGGTGGTGGGGTCCGGTAAGTTCACGATGATCGCATCATACCGGCTCCGTGCCTGCTTGATGAAGAGACGGCCGTCTCCCAGATGGAGATGGACGCGGCGATCCGACAGGGGCGCCAGCAGCCCGCGCGGCAGCCACTGGCGGGCGAGTTCCACGACGCTGGGATCGAGCTCGACACAGTCGAGGCGCTCAAGCGGATGCTTCAGCGCTTCTCCGGCGAGGCCCGCCACGGCGCCTCCAACCAGCAATACGCGCCGCGGCGAGCGGTGTTCGAGCAGCGGGAGGTGTGCGACCACCTCGTTCGCGTATTCATCCTGAGACGTGAAGAGGAGCACTCCGCTCTGGAACAGCGAAACCTGATCCGCCTGCTCGCTTACCACAAGCGGCCCATACCGCGAGGGGACGAAATCCACCGGATGGAGGTTCGCCCACCGCGGGCTGTGGCGCAGGGAGGCGAGCTCGGCTTCCTCCGCACGCAGCGTCAGCGCGACGAGCGCGGCCGAGAGCACTGCCGCCGGCACGAGCACGCCCACGCCCCTCGCCGAGATCCGCGGCCGCAGCAGCGCGCACCCGGAAGCGATGTTCACGAGTCCCACGAGCGCGAGCCCTCGGAAGGGCGCCGCGTGCTCGGCCAGCCAGAAGTGGAAGAGGATCCCACCCATCACCGCGCCCACTGCTTCGAGCGCATACACGATGGCGATCGGCGGCACCGCGCGATCTTCCCGCCTGGCGGCCCGCCACGGCTGGACGCCCGCGGCGCGCGCGGCAATCACGAACTGGCACCCCCCGACGACACATACCGGCGCCAGCGCATAGAGAGAAGTGAGCAGCATGGCCCCCGGCCCCAGCACCTGCCCCGGCGTCGGGTGGCCGGGCTGAAGGAGCCGCGTCGTGAGCAGTGCGACCGGGAAGATCGCCGCGAGCGCTATCTGCGTCCACCCAAAGGCCCGGTCAGGAAAGGTGAGGCGAGGGGCCAATCGAGAGCCGGCCGCGCTCCCGGCGGCCACCGCAATCAACCACACCGCGAGCACCAGCGCGATGGAGAGCTCGTTCCCGAAGAAGTTCGCCAGCAGCTCGCGCGTCAAGATGACCTGCGCGATGAGCTCGGTAAGTCCCATCACGAGAAGGGCGAGCAGGAAGCGAAGGGGAAGGGCGCCGCGTACTTCAGCGTTCGAGATCGCCGTCACGACCACAGGCCCGGGATCGGGTAGTGGCAGAACCCGCAGTGTCCGTCTTCGAGGTGCTTCTCGGCCACTCGGTAATGCTGGCGGCGAACCACGAGCTTGCCGCACTTCGGACACCGCGTGTCCGTCTCCCCACGGCCCGGCAGGTTGCCGACGTACACATAGTTCAGTCCTTCGGATCGAGCGATCTCGTGACACCGACCCAAGGTCTCATACGGGGTGGGCGGAAGGTTCTTCAGCTTGTACTGTGGATGGAACCGGCTGAAGTGAAGGGGCACGTCGGGCCCCACGTTCGTGCGCACCCAGCGCGCCAGCTCGCGAATCTCCTCCTCGCCGTCGTTCAGCGTGGGCACCACCAGATAGACGATCTCCAGCCACACTCCCTGATTCTTGACCAGCTCGATGCTATCGAGCACCGGCTTCAGCGTCCCCTCGCAGTTGCTCCGGTAGAAGTCGTCCCGCATCGACTTCAAGTCGATCTTGATTGCCGCCAGCTCCCGGCACAGCTCGAGCATCGGCTCGCGGTTGATGTACCCGGCGCTCACCATCGTCGTGCGCACCCCGTGCTTGTTCCCTTCGACCGCGACATCCAGCAGGTACTCGAAGAAGATCGTCGGCTCGTTGTAGGTTCCCGCGATCAGGGAGCAGCCTTGCTCGCGCGCCGCCGCGACGAGCTTGGCCGGCGGGAGGGCCATGGCCGGCAGATCCTCCGGTCTCGCCTGCGAAAGCTGCCAGTTCTGGCAGTTCTTGCAGTCCATGTTGCAGCCGGCCGTGGCGAACGAGAAGATGGGGCTCCCCGGCATCACGTGGTAGAACGGCTTCTTCTCCACCGGATCGATGTTCACGGAGGCGGCCCGCCCGTACACCAACGTGTAATACTCGCCCCCCCGGTTCTCCCTCACCTCGCAGATGCCGCGCCCGCCCGGGCCGACAATGCACTGCTTCGGGCAGAGCTGACACTGTACGAAGTCCTTCGACATAGCGCGGTAGTAGCTGGCCGCATGCAGCCATTGGGAGGAGCGGCCGGGCTTCGTGACCAGTGGCATCGGGGACTGTGCCGAGCTCGTCAGGTGGGCGAGCCCGCCCAGCGCGCCTGCTCCCAGCGCGACGCCGATGCCGAGCTTCAGCACGTCCCGACGGCTCAGGCGGTGTCCTGCTTCGTCGCCCTGCTTCTCCCGGTTACGGCGGCCGGGCTCAGTCTCCGACATCGGGTCCATCTCCCGGCGCGGGCGAGCCGAAGGCTTGCACAGTGAAGACGTAGAGCGCGGCGCCCTTCTTCCACGCATCTGCCGGCAAGCCGGCCTTGTCTCGGCAGAGATGGGAGAGCAGCTCCTCCCGGCTCCAGCCCGTCTCGCCGGCCACCTGCGGCAGGAACACGCCGCGGCGCGCGCCCCTCTCCACGATCACACCGTGCCTCGTGATGTCGATCTCATCGGCGCTCTCGACTCGTCGCACCGGCGACAGCACTGAAATCTCGATCTCCAGCTCAGGCAACTCCTCTGGTCGCACCGGCTCGAATCGCCGATCCCGCACTGACGCGTCGATCGCCCTCGTCCGGACCGTCTCGACCAATGGCTTGTCCGGCTCCAGGCTCCCGATGCACCCGCGGAGCATATCGTGCTTCTTCAGCGTGACAAAGGCGGCGCCGGGTCGCAGCAGCGCCGGGTCGTCCTCCTCGACGCCGATGACGCGGCCGCTCGTGACGTACTCCTCGATGGTCGCGCGCGCGATCGAGAGCAGATGCCTTTGCTGTTCCTCGCTAAGCTCGCCCTCCTCGACCTGCGGGTTCGCGCCGCCGCTTCTATAGACGGCCACCGCGCAGTAGCCCACGACGTTGTGCCGCGGCCCCTGGGGCGCGTCTCCCGAGTTGGCATATCGCAGCACCTCGACGCGGTCCGCCCCCAGCAGGCGACACGCCTCCAGCACCGCCTTCACCGGCCCCTCGCCGCAGAGGCACGTCGACAGCCCTGACACGCCCTGCGACATGAGCTGCTTCGTCGTCGCTGCCACCTCCGCCGGGTTCATCGTCGCGATGGCGCTCAGCGTCTCGCGGTCCACCCGCACGGCATCGTCATAGGGCGGGTAGTGCGACATGTCCGTGCTTGCAATGAGCAGCACCCGGCGGCCTCCCGCCCATTCGGCCAGGGCCTCCGCAAGCGCCGCGCAATTCTGCTTCGAGAAGTCCGACATGAGCACCGGCAGCAGCTTGAACTCGCCCAGGATCACCTGCAAGAAGGGAAGCTGCACCTCGATGGAGTGCTCCGGCGAGTGGGCCGCGTCGAACACGCGCGCAGCCGCGCATTCCTGCACAAGCGCTTGCGTACCCGCCAGGTCGACCTGCACCCGCCCCAGCGGCGTCGCCCACTGCTCCACGCCGCTGAGAGCAGCGCCGCGCACTGGCATTCGGTGGCTGGGCCCCACCACGACCACCGTCTCGTACCTCTGCCCCCGGAGCAGTCGGTACGCGTAGCCTGCCACGGGGCCGCTGAAGCGGTAGCCGGCGTGCGGCACGATCAGCGCCACCAGTTCCCCTTGCCCCGGCCGGGAGCTCGCCTCCCGCACGTACCGCTCCACTTCAGTGCGGAGCGCTACCGGCGACGCTGGATAGAAGCTGTCCGCAACGGCCGGCGGCCGGATGGCCGCCGAGGCATCTGCGGAGGGTGTGCTCGGCCTCATTCCGCTTGGTATCGCGCGCATCAGGATGATCCCGATCGCGATGAGCGCACCGACGATGATGAAAGCAAGCTGTGACGGCCGCTTCATGTGCGCGGCTCCTCGAGGTTTTTCGTCACTGCTCATTTTACCCCTGTGCGGCAAATCGTCAAAGCCCTATGCGCGATGGGCGTGCGATGTCGGAGGAACGGCCCCGCTGCGAGAGAACTCCCACAGCAGCAGGGCGAGCGCCATTGTGAAGGTGCCCCCGCCGCCGCTTGTTGTGCCGGAGCAGCCGGCGGTGCGACAGGCGAACCGAAACATCGGGTCCGAACTGACCTGAGTTGAGAGGTGAGATTCCGATGGCAGAGCTGAGATTTCCAGACGCATTTCTGTGGGGCGCGGCGACGGCCGCATACCAGATCGAGGGAGCCTGGGACGAGGACGGGAAGGGCCCCAGTATCTGGGACGTGTTCACGCACACCCCCGGCAAGATCGAGGGCGGCGACACCGGGGACGTCGCCTGCGACCACTACCATCGCTATCGCGAGGATGTCGCTCTCATGCGCTCTCTGGGCCTCAAGGCCTACCGCTTCTCGATCTCCTGGCCGCGCGTCCTTCCCGAGGGCACGGGCCGGGTCAACGAGGCGGGCGTGGACTTCTACAGCCGTCTCGTCGACGAACTCCTCGCCGCCGATATCAGGCCCGCAGCCACTCTTTACCACTGGGACCTTCCGCTCGCGCTTCACCGTCGCGGCGGCTGGCCGAATCCCGAGACGGCCAAGTGGTTCGCCGACTACGCGGAGCTGTGCTTCCGCCGGCTTGGCGACCGGGTCAAGATGTGGATCACCCTCAACGAACCCCAAGTCGTGGCCCAGGCGGGCCACGTCTTGGGCATTCACGCCCCCGGCCACCGCGAGCTCGGCGAGGGCCTGCAGGCCGCTCATACGCTGCTCCGCGCCCACGGAATGGCCGTGCCGCGGCTGCGCTCCGCGGCCCCGGATGCCAACATCGGGATCACCATCGACCTCGCCCCGGTCACCCCCGCGACCGACTCAGAGCAGGACCGCCAAGCCGCGAAGCGCCGATCAGAGCTGAACGGGTGGTTCCTCGACCCCATCTTCCGCGGCGACTACCCGACCCTGATGCGCCAGGTCCGGGGCGACTTGCTGCCCGAATTCACCGACGAGGAGCGCCGCATCGTCCAGGCGCCCATCGACTTCCTGGGGATCAACAACTACACCCGCGCCGTCATCCGCTACGATCCCCGCGAGGCGCCCCTCGAAGCCGCCGATGTCCCCGCACCAGGTCCCGTGACAGAGATGGGTTGGGAGATCCATCCCCCTGGCATGCGCGAGATCCTCGGCTGGGTCAACGACCGCTGCTCGCCTCCGGCGATCTACGTGACCGAGAACGGGGCCGCCTTCGACGACCAGCCGGACGCCTCCGGCCGCGTCGAGGACGAAGACCGGCGCATCTTCCTCCGCGACTACCTGGCTCAGGCCCATCAGGCCATCCAAGAGGGCGTGCCGCTGCGCGGCTACTTCGTCTGGTCCTTGCTCGACAACTTCGAATGGGCGCTCGGCTTCAGCAAGCGCTTCGGGATCGTGCGCGTGGACTACAGGACTCAGGGTCGCACGATCAAGCGCAGTGGGGATTGGTACCGGCAGGTCATCGCCGCCAACTCCCTGGACACCGAGCAGTGACCCGGCCGTCCGGCTCAGGCCGCACTGCCGCAGCCACGCAGTCCAGCGCCGCTCACCGGCCCTGCACGCGATAGCGCCCGGGGGTTTCGCTGTAGTGCTCGACGAAATTCCGGTGCAGATGACTTCCGTCGACGAACCCGGCCTCCGCCGCGATCGCGTCGATGGCCAAGTCCGTGCTGATGAGCAGGTGGGCCGCGTAAGCGAGGTGCGCCCGCAGCCGGAACTTCGCAAAGCTCAGCCCCATGGTCTGGCGGAAGACCCGGCTGAACTGAGCTGAACTCAGGTTGCAGGCCGCAGCCGCCCTGTCCACCGTGATCCGGTCAGCCGGACGCGCGTGGACTGCCGCCAGCGCGGGCATGATACGGCTCAGCCTCGGCCTGTGCGCCCCGCGCGGTTGACCCCTCGGAGACGGGGCCTCCCAGTTCCTGATCATCGTCAAGATGATGCTGCCGACCCCGAGACGCAGGGCGATCTGCCAGCCCGGCGACCTCTCCTCGATCTCCCTCCGCAGTGGCCGGCCGATGGCCAGGATCCTCTCGCGCATGCCCTCAGACGACACCCTGGGCCGCTCCGTCGGAGCACACGTGAACACCTTCAACCAAGAGGTCCCGCCGAGCATGTGGTCGCCCACGAATCCCGGAAGAAAGACGATACTGAGCTGCTCAGTATGAGGCTCGGTGACGCGCCAGCGATGGGGCTCCCACATGCCCACCAGCCACACGTCCCCGGGCCGACCGTGGAGCGTGCGCCCGTGTAGGTATAGATCCTGCGCCCCGGCCAGGAGCACGGCCAGCTCAATGCCGTCGTGAACGCCCACTCGCACGGGAGTGGGCTTCGCGAACCGTGCCACGGATGCCTCGTATGGCTGAGTCTGCGACAGCCGGAAGTCGAACGTGCTGGCGCGGATCGCCCACTGCGAGCTGTCGCGCACTCGTGCGGCTGTACCCCTCATGATCGAATTGTACACCCCAATGAGCGATCCATGCAATGAGTCATAGGTGCCATTCTGCTACTATTCCCGCAGAGGCATGGAGTGTGGGGTGCCACACTGGCGGCCGTGGGCGGCCCCTACGGTGAGCGATGGCTACACCGTGGTGGCCCGCCGCCGCAGGCGCCCCGCAGGGGGGAGGTTGACGGACGGAGCGTCGCCCAAGCGAATAGCAAGCCGGCCCTGTCTTCGCCGCCGGCATTTCCACGAAGGGCCTCGGCCTTGGTGCACAACCGTGACAAAGCGCCCACTCAGCACGATTCCCAGGGCGGAGGTCCTTCCGCTCCTTCGTGACGCGGCCGCGCCACGAGGGCGTCTTGCCCCAGCGCACCGCGCCCCGTCGGCCTACAGCGTACGGCCCAGATATGGGGTCGTCCAGTTGCCCTCTCGCGGCTCCTCCGTGAGGCGGGCCGCCACGCGCCGGGCTGTGTTCCGGGCCGCCCCCAGCGCGTCCTGAAGAACCGTCAGCCGGTTGAGTTCCTCGATAACGCGCCTGCCGTCGAGCGGGCGTGGCGTGGGGGAGGCGATCCGTCGGAAGTTCTCCGCGTAGATCTTCCCGAGCACCTCCTCCGGAAGCGCAATCCCGCGGATCGTCGTCCGATGGTCCGGCCAGAACAGCCGCTCGTCTTTCGGCACGTGGAACTCCTCCTCCGTCTCCAGGAAGTTTCGCACGACCCAAATGCGGGACAGCCGCCCATCCGGACCGAAGTCTGTGCCGAAGACGATCCGGTCCTGGTACTTGACGAAGAGGTCTCTCGCTTCCTCCGGCCGCTTGGTGAAGTTGTGCAACATCTCGATGCCGGGCGCGAGATCGAAGCTCACCTTCGGATATCGGTCCAGGAATGCCGCCGCGCGGGGGAGATCGTCGGACAGGAAGTAGAAGTGCGCGAAGATGATGTTCAGATTCGGGTGCTTCTCCAACACCCGCCCGCACTCCTGGTAGATCGACTCCTTCGACGGACACGTCTCGTCGTAGAGCCACCCCGGGCCTTTCGCCCACTCCGGCGCCTGCTCGGGGTCCCAGAACTCCTCTGGGTCGTTCACGTGCCACAGCACGGGAAAGCCGGTCTCCTCCAGCCGGGCGAAGTAGTCGTGGTAGATGACCGAGTCCAGTCCCAAGCCGGATGCCTTCCGGTAGTTCGGCTTCCCGTTCAGCATCTTGATTCCGTCGCACCCCATCGCTGCAAGGTGGTCCACCTGCCGGGCGAGAGAGCGCGTCCAGCGATGATCGACGTCCTTGGCGATCGCCGAATAGTCGAGCCCCGCGAACAGGTACACCTTATCGGGATGCCGCGCTTTGCAGTATAGCCCTTCAGGGTTCGCGTTGACGCGGCCGGGGAAGCTGGTGATGAGGACGTTGACCTGCTCCATGCCGCCCTCTCGCTCGCGGTCCAACATGCCGTCGATCGCGTCCAGGTCCTCCCCTCCGAAATGAGTGTGGCAGTCGATGATGGGGAGTCCGGCAAGCTCGCCGATGTCCATTCCGAAGCCTCCTGGGGCCGCAAATATACCCCCCGCTCTCCCCACTTCCACTCCCGAAGGCCACTTCCTACGGCGTGGACACCGCCGTGCTAGGTCTCGGAATGGATGTCGCTGGCGCCGCGCTCCCGGTAGGCCCGAGGCGTGCAGCTATAATGCTTCACGAAGGTGCGGTGGAAGTGGCTGCCATCGACGAAGCCCGCTTGCCGCGCGATTGCCTCCGCCGCCAGGTCGGTCGTCAGCAGTTCGTGCGCGGCGAACGCAAGCCGTGCCCTCATGGAGAACCGACCGAAGCTTGCTCCCATCGTCTGACGGAAGATGATCCCGAAGCGCGGCCGGCTCAGGCCGCAGGCGGCCGCCGCGTCGGAGAGGCTGACGGGCCTGGGTTTCCGGTCGTGGAGCAGGCTCAGCGCAGGCATGATGCGGCTCAGATTCGTCGTCCGCACCCCGGCCCTGTTCCCACCCCCCGCAGGAGGGCGCCAGTCCCGTCCCAGCGCGAACAGCAGTTGCAGCAGGGACAGGCGCACCGCCGTCAACCAGCCGTCGCGCTTCCCGGCGATCTCCTCGGCCAGCTCCGCGCCTATCCCGAGCACCGTCTTCCTGAGCCTCGCGTCGCTCACCCGCGGCCGCTCCCGCGGTGGCATCGCAAACAGACTGAGCCACGAGGCGTCGCCGAGCCGCTGCTCTCCCAGGAACTCCGGCCTGAAGATCAGCACCACGTTCTTCGTGTTTGGGGAAACTACTCGCCACCCATGCGGCTCCCACATCGCGCAGAGCCACACGTCGCCGCGGGTGATGTCCATTGTCCAGTTCTCATAGTGGCGCTGTTGGTCCCCGCGGAGCACGATCCCCACTTCGATCCCCTCGTGGAAGTCCATCTGCGCCGATGTGGGCCGCGCATGCCGGTTCACGCTCGCGTAGATGGGCGCCCCAGCCGACAGATGATGGTCGTAGCGCGTCGCGCGTACGATCCAGTTGATCCAGTCCTTCCCGATGCGAGTCTCTGCCGGACGAGCCATCTTCGATCAGATTTTACAAGAGATTGAGCAGCTTTTGCAATGACGTCTAGGGCATACGTGAGGTATTCTTTGACACGATACCGAGAGGCGTATCGGGCGCCCTCCGAGCCCGGAGGACGCGTCGGCCGGAGAAACCCAGAAGCATTCGTACAAGAAACAGCGCCGACCGGCGCTTATAGCTTAGGTGCCGTAACCTCCTCCATATTACGGCAGAGAGTTCCGGCCCCGCACTTGTTGAGGCGCAACGCTTTCATCGACGGGGCCGGAACTCCGCGTGTGAGACGCCTGTGCTTCGCTACCGCGTGCCGGCCCTGCGGTGGCGATCCTGACGTGTCCCGGAGGCGCGGCGCCCGCACGGGCGCTCCTGTTCTCCACCCATGTGTGCTCCCCAGAGCACATTCCGGCCGCCCTCGCGCAAGAAATGGCATGTATTGCCCATGAGATGGTATGGGCGCTGTGGCGCCAGCGCGATATAGTGCAAGAAGAGCAGAGAGCCGCTCGACAGCGGCTCACGCTCGAAGAGACGTGAGACCAGGCGCATTGCGGAGGGGCCTCGGCACCTAGGAACGGCCGCGATAGCTCGCCCAAAAAGCGTGCTTTCGCGGCCATCTGTTTTGCAGCCTGGCGCGCTTCGGCGCCGAACCGTATGGTGAACGGCGAGAGGCCGCCCTTCGCCGGCGACCGCATCCGCGGTGTGTCGGGCCTCGTGCAGAGGGAAAGACGGGCGGGCCGAGGGAGGGGGTGATGGACGGCAGCACAAGCCTCAGCGACGTTCCCCAGAACCTTTTGGAGGGGGTCTTCAGAAAGATGAACAGAGCCGCAGCTTTCATGGCCGTAATTGGCCTCACGGTCCTGCTGTCTGGCGCATGCGTGGCAGCGACCTACCACGTCGGTCCTGGCCAGCAGTACGCAACCCTCCAGGACCTGTACGACTCAGTCACTCCGGGCGACAACGACTTGATCCTCGTGCACCCCGGCACCTACGGTGCGATCGCCATCTACGAGGGTGGTGGCAGCTCCCAAGGGACGGCGACCATCATCCGCGCCTACGACATGAACAACAAGCCGGTCTTTGATGCCGCGGGCGCGGACAACTGCTTCAAAGTCGAGGCCGGCTACGACAAGTGGTACTACCTCGACGGCCTCGAGATCGCGAACGCCGCCTACCGCGGCATCTTCCACGTCGGCGGCGGACTGATCGTCCGCCGCTGCTACCTCCGCGACTGCGCGAATGGCCTCATGTCCGGGATGTACAACACGCGCGACGAATCTCCGGGCTATCTCATCGCCGAGTACAACGAGTTCGCCTATTGCGGCGAGGGCAACTTCCGCCACTCCTGCTATATCCAGGAGTACTGGACTGAGTTCCGGTACAATTGGATTCACGATCCCGCCTCGGGGCTCTGCTACAAGGACCGCTCCCGCGACTCGCTGCTGGAGTACAACCTGATCGAGCAAGGCCCCAACGGCGGCTACACCATCGAGTTCTGCGGCTACGACGACGACGGGATGCCCGACATCGGGCAGACGGCCACCATGGTAGGCAACGTCGTCACGAAAAACGACGGAGGCAACAGTTGGCTCTTCGTCGGCAACGAGCGCGGCGAAGGCGGCGTTTCCGGTGGCCAGAACCTCGGGTGGCTCTATCTCCACAACAACACGTTCTACACGGAGAGCCACACCGGCCCCATGCTCGGCACGGATGACGGCAGCATCATCTACGCCCACAACAACATCTTCCACTCGGCCACCTGTGACACCATGATGGAGCAGGTAGACTACGCGAGCAGCCCCGGCACCATGACCGGGAGCCACAACTGGGTGGAGAGTGGTATCTCCGTGCCCGGTGGTCTCACCGACACTGTGTTCGGCTCCGACCCAGGGTGCGTGAGTGTGGCCTGGTCCGGGGGTGACTGGCATCTGAACTCGAACTCGCCGTGCGTGAACGCCGGCTACAACGCGGTCGATCCCGCTCCCGTGCGCGAGTACGACCATCCCTGCGACTACGTGAACCGATACGACGACAGTGCGCTCGACATCGGGGCCTATGAGTACATCGGCGGCCCCGCGCCTCTGGACGCCAACTTCGCCGGCGCCCCGACGACTGGAGGCCCGCCGCCGGTGACGGTGGATTTCACCGACCTGTCAACTGGCTACCCGACCTCCTGGTCGTGGGACTTCGGGGATAGCGGGACTTCCTCGGCTGAGAACCCGAGCCATAGCTACACGAGCGTGGCCACCTATACCGTGAGCCTAACGGTGGACGACGGCTCCACGCAGGACACCGAGACGAAGGTGGACTACATCACCATCACGGAAGCGCCGTCGGTGGTGACCGTCTACCCGGATTCCTGGGAAACCTACGGCGGCGATCAGAGCGTGACGATCACCTCAGGAAGTCTCGCCGATGTGGATGCGGACGACGACGTGTACATGGTGGCGCAGTGCGACACCGGCAGTCAGAAGGGGTCGATGGAGTTCCAGTTCTACACCGGCTACGAGGTTTCTGACCTCAGCAAGATCCGGCTCCGCTACCAGCTTCATGGCACCGAGGCGGACACGCCGTCGTACCTGTTCTTCATCAAGCAGGGCGACTCGAGCAGCTTCACGGAGATCTACAGCGGCACCTGGTACACGACCGATGAGTGGTTCACATGGGAGACGACGGACATCTCCACCTACCTGGGGTCCGGCGGCACGCTCGTCACGAGCATCTGCGGGTGTCCGCAGAACACCACCAACTACTCCACCTACCTCGATGTGATCAGTATCGAACTGGAGCTCGAGGGAGGTGGGCCGGTTGCGCCGGTGGCCGATTTCTCCGCCAATCCCACCAGCGGCGTGGCACCGCTGACGGTGAACTTCACAGACCTGTCGTCGAACACCCCGACGTCGTGGAGTTGGGACTTCGGTGATGCGGGTACGTCTACCACGCAGAGCCCGAGCCACGAGTACACGAGCACGGGCGACTACACGGTCAGCCTGACCGTGACGAACGAGGCCGGGTCGGACACGGAGACGAAGACGAACTACATCTCCGTCTCGGCCGCGCCGCCGCCGGCCCCGGTCGCCGACTTCAGCGGCTCGCCGACGAGCGGCGAGGCGCCGTTGACGGTAAGCTTCACCGACCTCTCGACCAACACGCCGACCTCCTGGTCGTGGGACTTCGGGGATACTGGGACCTCGACGGCGCAGAACCCGAGCCACGACTACACGAGTGCGGGCGACTATACGGTGGGCCTCACCGCCACAAACGCGGGCGGATCGGACACCGAGACGAAGACGGACTACATCTCGGTGAGCGAACCTCCGCCGACGCCGCCGGTGGCCGACTTCTCCGGTTCGCCGACCTCGGGCGTCGAACCGCTCACTGTCAACTTCACGGATCTCTCGGCCAATACCCCGACCTCCTGGTCGTGCGACTTCGGGGATACTGGGACCTCGACGGCGCAGAACCCGAGCCATGACTACACGAGTGCGGGCGACTACACCGTGAGCCTCACCGCAACGAACGCGGGCGGCTCCGACACCGAAACGAAGACGGACTACATCTCGGTGACCTCGGGGGGCCAGCAGGTGACGATCTTCTCGGACGACTTCGAGGCCGCTCTGTCGGGCTGGACGCTGATCGACGGCACGACCTGGTACCAGTACGATCCAAAGAACGGAACGCACAGCGTGCGCTTCCGCTACTCCGACGGCATGTACCGGACCATCTCCACCGCTGGCTACTCCAACATCAACGTCTCCTTCTATCTGGGAGCATACGGCATGGAAGCGGGAGAGTCGCTCCAGGTCCAGTGGTATGACGGCAGCACCTGGAACTTGGTCATGGAGCTCGACTCGACCCATCCGGACAACGACACACGCAACATCAGCTACTTCGCGTTCGACCTCCCCGCGGCTGCCGGCAACAACGCGGACTTCGGCCTGAAGTTCATCCAGAACGGTGACCACTGGGAGGACGAGGGCTATGTTGACGATGTATTCGTCAAGGGCGATTCGGGGGGTCCGCAGCCTCCGGTGGCTGACTTCAGCGGTTCGCCGACGAGCGGGGAGGCGCCGCTGACGGTGAGCTTCACTGACCTCTCGACCAACACCCCGACCTCCTGGTCGTGGGACTTCGGCGATACGGGAAGCTCGACGGCGCAGAACCCGAGCCACGACTACACGAGTCCGGGCGACTATACGGTGAGCCTGACGGCGACGAATGCGGGCGGATCAGACACCGAGACGAAGACGGACTACATC
>Ga0180437_10007189_pt1 | contig 14592 bp, 15 predicted proteins | sample SS_ome_4_FD_132410 | JGI IMG/M metagenome (GOLD analysis project Ga0180437, IMG submission 132410) | Hypersaline lake sediment archaeal communities from the Salton Sea, California, USA - SS_3_D_1 metaG | ecosystem: Environmental > Aquatic > Non-marine Saline and Alkaline > Hypersaline >...
GGGCAGACATTAGAGAGTGGTCAGACAGTGAAGTTGATCCAGTAACCCGTCGTGAGATTTTCATGGCTGCTGGTAGAAGTGAGATTTTCGGTGTGGTTATGCATGAAGTACACCAGCTGGGATTGACAGGAAAGTATAATATTAACTCAGATGGTTCTGCGTTTGGTATTTTCCGTACTTCTGGTGGTAGTTTTAATGACTATACTCCTACTACAGCAAATGTTGTAGATGCAGATGGAGCAGTTACTACTCCTGGTGAAACTCAAATTTTTGGTTTCGACTTGACATCTAATGATAGTTTGGTTATGCCTGTTAAGCAAGAACTAAAATTCTGGGATGATGATAATCTTCATCGTGAACAGAAACAGGGTTTTTATGGTTGGGAACAGCTAGGTCTTGCAGTTCTTGATTCTCGTATGATTACGATGGGCGTAATTGACAGATCGTAAAATTTCTATTGACGCAAGAGGTCCTAAGTAATTAGGGCCTCTTGTTGTGCTCTTTTATGCTTATATTTCACCTCAGATTAGGTGAATAGGTTAGGCTTGGAAATAAACGGGACAGGAATTTAGTACAAGGTGTCAAAGAAACGACAAAGGGTACGTACAACAGGGGTACCCCAAGAAACCACTGTTATATATTCTGATAGGGGCTTCATGCATTCCAGGTCAGGCAAACTCAATCGTGCCTATGGAGTGGTGGGGTTTTTTCGTGAAGCGGATAGACCCGATCCTAGTGATGTCCCAAATGGCGTATTAATCATAAATATAGATTCTGGATTTGTAGAAATAAGTCTATGTGATCCTGAATTTCCTCCTCCTAGATGGCTAGCACTATCTGGATCCCAACTTTCTATAGGACAGCCTTCCGATGGTAGTTATGATGATGGGTTGGTAACCCTAAGTGGTGATATGAGTATTGCTGATGCAGTAGATGCTTTAAATGAGCAATTATTAATTTGTTGTACCTCAGGAGTAGTTCCTACGTTTGCAAGCCATTTAGGTACTACAGATGGAACAACTGATGGATTTTTAGACGATCCAAGTTTTGTTTTAGGACGAGTAGCCTCTCCTACCAGCTCTGGCAATCCATTTTATGCAGGTGGTTGGGATAATGATACTAATAGAGATTTGACTAATACTTCATCTTTAACATGGGAGTTACAAGGTGGAGAAACAATAACAGATTTACATACTGGTGTTATTAGTGGGATATTTATTAGTCCCTCTGGTACAATTATTACTGAGATATTAACTTTAGATGGAACAATTAACCCCCAGAGTAGTACTCCAGCTGGGTACATAACAGTTAACAATCTAGCTAACCATCCACAGGCGCCTACTGTTATAGAAGGTTTTATAAGTGTTAATATACCTGTAAATACTTTACTAGGGGGTGGTGGACAATCTGGTAAGTTAGATGTAAATGTAATACATGAGGTTACGCCAGGAACTACTTACCCACAACAGGTAGGATTTTTTAAAGACGGGGCTTCAGCTCCAACTATATCTAATCAATCAGTAGGGCCTAATGTTATAATTTCTAGGCATTTATCAGGTGTAGAGTTTATGTCCGTATCGGGCTTAAGTAACAGCTCACTTACCTTTGTTGTGGAAAGTCCAGATATTTGGGAAGACACTTATCGATCTGATGTATTAGTTGTAAATTCTATCAATTATGGCGTTCCTAATTTTACTGTTAATTATAATTCTGGAGATGTTACTAAAAATGGCGGACCTTCTGTAGCGCCTTATGTTTACAATGAAGATTTTGTTTACTCAGGTACTAGGGAAATAACAAGTCCTGCTGTTAATCCAGATTCAAATGGTAATTTTCTTACAATATCCATGCAAGTCAGAGATCCATTTAGTTCAACAACAGGGCCTGCTTTATCAGGGGCTCCTCCATTCCTTCTTAATAGTTTTCCAGAATCTTCTACCGATTTATTAGAAAATTTTGTTGATGAGCGATATAGATTAATTACGGGTAGTGGCAGTATAACCGGACTTTCAGGAACTTTGAGAGATGCAAGAGAATGGGATTCTACTGAAACGTTAGTTACAGCAAGCGGGTTACAAGTTGTTAATGGTGCTCTAATATTTCCACAGGATGACTGGTCTCCTTATAGCCCAACACCAAATCCAGATTATACAGTGGTACCTGGAGCTGTAGGAGTAGGTGATTATCTATCTTATGATAGACAGTTTGCAAGCACTATTGGACGTACTAATGGTGTAATACGAATTGAGGGTATGACCGAGGCGGATAGAACTAGTAAAGATATTAAAGTTGAAATTAGGGTTGTGGAAGTACATCAGGTAGGTAATCCTATTCAAGGTCCAGGGAATTTAGGTACTGGCTGGTTAAGTTTAAATGATGCATTTAATTTTGGATCTTTTGCTGGTGATGACGGTGATGGTTGTTTTGTAAATACAGGAGGATACTCTGCTCCTAATTTTGAGTTTACATTAGGTGGGTTTTCTACAGCATTTGCAGAAAATCTAGCTGTAGAAGTGAGAATTTCATATCCTAACACAGTTGCAGGTAGGAGTAAACGAATAACTAAAGTGGAGATTACAAACTGGTAATGCTAGAACCAAGTATTGAAGAATATAGAGATACTGAAGATAATTTATTTTATTTTTTTAGTATAAAAAATGAAGATTTAATATATTCTATACCACTAACCGCCTATGAGTTAACTGTATTAGAATCTGGGTTAGATGGATGTTTGTATCAAGGAATAGTAGATATTACTTTGGAATTTTGTACAATTGTTGTTAATGAACGTAGAAATGTAGTTAATATTAGATTTATAAACTATGTCCCTGTGATGACATTTGAACTGCAAAAGACCTATGCAATAAATATTTTGCAGGATATTAGAAAAGTTTTAGAGTAGGTTAAAAACAAGGGTGGACTGTAACGGGACTTAATTATGGCAGATTTTTCATCATCAGAAAAACGTAATCTAAGTTTTAAACATGTACTAGGGATAGTAGGTACTAATAACCTAGATGGTGGTAATGGTCGTGCGTGGTACGAAGAAACTGTAGCAGGTACTCATCCCGTCTACCTACCTGGTGCACGTTCTGAGTTTATACCTGATGCAGCTAATCTTACCACAGCAAGAACAAACGCACAAAATTATTCCTCTGTTGAAGATAGAAGCCAAGGTGAGTCTATTACACTAGTAGCTAACGGAAGTGATTGGGATATTACTACTTCCACTATAGTGCCAGTTGTAGGTTATCAAATAACTGATGTGCATCCAAATCCCACTTATATAAAATCAATTACTTCTGTAGTAGATAATGGCGGTGGCAGTTACACTATTACTTTGAATAATAATAGTGGAGTATCTGCTGGATCAGCTGTTTTACATAGCAGAATTTATTTAACTTTAGATCCAACTTCTAATAATAAAACTTGGTTTTTTAAAGAAGTTTATGGTAATTTCTTTTCTAGTACTATCAATGATTTTCTAGACCCTTTTGAATTTGGTAGAGGTTATACTTTAAATGTTTTTCAGGCAGATGGAACTCAAATTCAGGTAACACAGGGAGCTTGGTTTGTTAACTGGGCTGAGGGATTATTAGTTTTTGCTGATGGGTATACTGCTATTGATGAAGGCTATAATACCCCATTATATATTGAAGGATTTAGATACAATGGGACACTTGGTGTTTCTGGAGTATCAATTAATGTATTAAAAGATAATGTACCAGTTCTTTCTGGTGTTACAGATTTTAATTTTGATAGTGGTTTTTCGTTAAGCGGTACAGGCAATCAAATAAATATTTCTTTTACCGGTGTTGCAGATTCAGGGAGTGCTGATGTTTTACCGGGAGCCGATTTATATGATACTTTATTCTGGAATGGATCAGAATGGGAACCAACTGGTTATTTACAAATTAGTGGTTCTAATGTGTTTGCTACAGATCGGTTAGAAGTTTTAGGTAGTATTGTTATTCCTTCAGGTGTAGCGCCTATGGAAACTGCATCACCTGGTTTAGTAGGTGAAGTTAAATTTGATCAGAATTTTATATATCTTCATACGGGCTACGGGGGATGGAGGAGAGTAGAAATAGCCGTTTTCGGCTCAAGTCCCGGCTCACCTCCTATCCTCCCGCCCCCCACTTTTACATTAGGTTTGGGCGGTGTTTACCAAACATCATTTTCAGGAAATGTAGATTTAGATCAATCATATAATTCTTTTCCATTAGAAACTAGTGCAGTTATAGATAGAGGTAATGTATTTACTTTAACTTCTAGTGGTGTCCAAGTGGTAACTCAAGGCTTATATAAAGTTACATGGAATCTTGAAGGTGAAAGACTTAATGGATCTACTCAAAGAAGAATTTTAACTACGAACGCAACCCTAGATGGAATAGATGTCCCAGACTCAACGACACATGGTTATGTAAGGGACACTACAAACAATACAACAAATAGTCAAAACTCTATAGTCGTGGAAACAACGCAGGCAAATCAGACTATATCTATTAAGAGTAATCAGACTGGATCTGGAGATCCAGGTAGCTCTGGTACCTTTAAATCTAAAGGCGGCCATTTACTCATAGAATATATAGGAGCAACATAAATTTATGACTATCTATTGGAGATATTGGGTACATGAACAGCAGAAGTTCGTTGCAGATGCTGATCAATACCTTACACTTAATCCTACACATCAGATAACAGAAAGATTTGTCGATGATGCTCACCCAGCAGGAATATCTGGAGAGTACATACCAGATGATACATTTGTATATGTTAGAGTCGACGGTGACTTATACGAATTATCTATTTCTGGAAATGATGTTACAATTACTCCTAGTGGAGGAAGTCCTTCCATTGCAGGCAGTGGTACTTATTTACCACTAGCTGGCGGAACTATGACAGGAGATCTTATACTAGATCATGATCCTGTTCAAGATTTAGAAGCAGCTACAAAACAATATGTAGACGGAGCTGTAATTTCAGGTTCAGATCTTGCATCTTATTCAGGATATGCAGAAGGGGCATTTGTTAATGTGTCTGGCGACACAATGACTGGGTTCCTTACGCTGAACGCTGATCCTACAGCTTCAGGACACGCCGCGAATAAGAACTATGTAGATAATTCTAATTCAACTTTATCTGGAAGTCTATCTAGTGAAATAACTTCTGAAATTTCTACGTATTCTGGTTATGCAGAAGGCGCATTTGTAAATATAAGTGGCGATACTATGACTGGGTTCCTAACCCTGTCGGCAGATCCTACAGCAAGCGGACATGCTGCTAATAAGAATTATGTAGATGCTGCAGTGCAATCTGGTATTGATGCATCAAATATTGAAGTCAAAGATGATAATGTACAAGTAGTAGCAGAAGCAAAATCTCTTGATTTTGGACATGCTTTGGATGTTTCTGCTAGTGGTACAGAAGCTGAAATAGTAGTTGATGAGTCTGAATTCACAACTGTTGTTTTCCTTACTGGAAATCAAACTATCGCTGGAGAGAAAACATTTGTAGATAATACTGTTTTTAATGGTGATGTGCAGATTGATGGTGATTTAACAGTTACTGGAAGTGTGACAACTATTAATACTACAGAATTATTAGTAGAAGATAATATTATTACATTAAATTCTACACACAGCGGAGCCCCTAGTTTAAATGCTGGTATTGAAGTTGAACGCGGTAGTGAGACAGACGCAAGGCTTATATGGAATGAGACGACTGATCAGTGGGAAGCTGGAATTTCAGGGTCTACTGAGAAGATTATTTTACAATCTGATCTTGATACCGCAGTTTCAGGTCTCGGAGATGACCTTATAGCTTATTCAGGATATGCAGAAGGGGCATTTGTTAATGTGTCTGGCGACACAATGACTGGGTTCCTTACGCTGAACGCTGATCCTACAGCTTCAGGACACGCCGCGAATAAGAACTATGTAGACAGTCAGGTTTCTGCGGCACAGCCGACAGTGCAAGTTGATTTCACTACAGGAACAGATCTTGATACGACTCAGAATACTTTACCTCTAAGTGGAACCACTGCGGTAAATCCGACAGGAACTGTTTATACTGTAAATGCTAATGATATTTCAATTGGTCAAACAGGTTTCTATAAAGTAACCTGGAGTGTTGAATGTCAAAAGACTGGAGGTAGCACACAGCGAAGGTTGTTGCAGACTAATATTAATCATAATGGATCGCAGTTAGATGCTACAACAGCATCATGCTCTGTTCGTGACGCAACTAACAACCACGGCAGTGCTTCTAACAGTTATGTTATAGAAGTAACAGCAGGTGGACAAACGGTTGGTATTAGATCTAGGCAAACAGGAAGTGGAGGAGGAGCGTCAGTAGTGTTTGATCTATCAGCAGGTCATTTACTAATTGAACGTGTTGGAGATAATTAATAGTTTTATTGGGGGGAGTTAATTCTCCCCTCTATTCTTTTTTTAGGAAAGGAAAGGAAGTATGGCAGAACCAATTAAATGGTTATATTTTGATACTAAGCAGCTTGTTTATATTGATGATGATAATATAATATCATATTTACAAGCTAATCCAGATAGTATTATCCTTGAAGTACAAGTAGATGAAAACAGCCAATTACCATCAGGTATAGGTTTAACTGCAGATTATCCAGCCCTAGCCAGAAAAGATGATATAGTATATGAAATTGTAGTATCTGGAGGAAATAATCTTAATATTTCTGTTTCAGGTAGTACAGTTATGGATGGATTTCTTCCATTTTCTGGTGGAACTATGATAGGCGATCTTATTTTAGATCATGATCCAGTTGTTAATTTAGAAGCTGCGACAAAGCAATATGTAGATCAAGAAGTGGCTGGAGTTAGCGGAGGTAGCGGAGATTTTCTACCTCTTTCAGGTGGGACAATGACTGGAGATCTTATTTTATATAATGATCCTGTGATAGATTTACATGCAGCTACAAAACAATATGTAGATAATACTATTAGCGGATCTTCTATTTCAGGATCTGTAGCAGATGCTATTTCGTCATTAATACAGGTAGATTTGGAAGATGGTGTGGATTTAACAGTTACTAATAACAAACTTCCCTTTTCTGGAGTTACGGCTATTATTCAAGGAGAAGATTATGATCTTTATTCTGATGAAATAGGCATAAAAGATCCAGGTCTTTATCAGGTATCTTGGAATGTTGTAGGTACTATTGTAGGAAATCCAATACGTAGAAGAAACTTAGTAGCGGATTTAAATAGGAATAATGGAGCAGAGTTTGTTAAGGCATCTATAGGCGGATCATATACTAGGGATGAAGGTACTAGCCCTTTAATAAATGTTGGTGGTGACTATGTTGTTAGGACCATCTCAGAAAATGAGACTATAGCTTTGAGATCAAGAGATCTTTCTGTAGAAACTACCACAGGTATAACTTTTACAGTATATGCAGGATATTTTAGAATTAGATTGGTGAGGAAAGATTAGATATGGTATGTGAGCTTTATACAGAATATTTTTGTATGCAATGCCAGCGCCTGGTAGAAGATCCTTGTACGCATTTTGAGATATATCCTTTACACGCTCTAAAAACCCTCACTACAGCATCCGGGTTATATGATTTATCTTTATATAACTATGGGTTTTCTGAGGAGTTAGTAGCTCCAATATCTGGTACATCTACTGTAGTTATTAGTGGATATCCTACTATTGAAGAAGCTATAAATTATTTAGTTGCTAGTGGTGTTCCGTTAGGCATGCCCACCCAAGTAATAAGCGGATTTCCTACTATCGAAAGTGCAATAAACCATATAGTAATTAGCGGGTTTCCAGAAGGCACACCTTCCACTGTACTGAGCGGATACGACACTTTAGAAGATGCTATTGAGGATATTTGTGATAGTAAAGTTAGTATTTCTGGTGATGTGATGACTGGACATCTAACTTTAAATGCAGATCCTACAGCAGATTTACATGCAGCCACTAAACAGTACGTGGATTCTCAATCAGGAGGTGGTTCAGGTTCTACTGATATAGAATTATGTTTTGGAGGGGAAAAGGATAAATATGGTCTAACTACTTCGAATTCTAGTTATGAAGTTCATACGGCTTTTAGATTTGGGGGAACTTCTACTTTAGGTACTCCTACGGCAATAAAAGCAGTAGTTAGTTTGGATGGAGGTGACTCTACAGGATATGTAAAAATATATGATAGAAGTAATAATAAGACAATTGTTAGTAAAAGTTTTACTAATGATGATATTCATATATTAAATTTAGGAAGTTTATCTAATTTACCATCAAATGAAGCGGTCTGGGAAGTGCAAATCAAGGCTAATAATGCCACTATTATATGTTCTTCATTAAGTATACTATTTTAAGGAAAGAGGAAGATTATGACAACCATAAATAAATATAGAATTCTCTGCAATACTGAAAGCGCATATAGGTATGTGTGGGCTGAAGAAGAACCTACTGTTTGTCCCAGCGGCGTAGCTCATAATATTGATAGTGATAATATTGCTATAGTAGAACACTACACGGACCAAGATGTTCAAGCTTATATTGTGGAAGAAGATGTTAGAACAGGAGGTCATTATCAATCCAGGTTTGTATTATTATCCATTTCTGGATCTGGTTGGACAGAATTAGATGTATCTTGGCCTATACCTGTTTCTCTTTTATCTGGAGATTACACTACATGCTCTGGAGCAGAGAAAGGAGATGAGATAGAAGCCGTAGTAGCCCCAGATACAATTATAGGAACAGTAACCTCTGGCGTTTCTGTTAGTGGATCTGTAATAGAAGTATCACAGACTGTTATAGATAATACGGCGGTAGGGTTTTATTTAAAATTAGATGATGGCACTAATGTTAACGAGTTAGGTAGAGTTTTGAGTATTGATACTGATAATCTAACCGTTACTGTAGAAAATGCAGCAACAGATTCGTTTTCTCCGTCTACTCCTACATATGTTAAACAAACTGTTAAATTTATTACAGACTCTGTTCTTGAGGGGCCAGGAGGTCATGCATTAGGTAGAACTAAGATAGGCGCTAGTTATATTCCAGAAAATACGGTTTTAAGACTTAGATATAAGAACAACGGTGTTAATGATCAAAAATATCTAAGCATTACTTTAGAATATCTGTATTAAAAATGAATATTATCTACAAGATATTTTGTTAAAAATATTAAAATCATACTATTTTATACAGTATAAGATGTATAATATTTTAGGGAGCATGGGACATTGGTAGATAATGAGATAAGTACGCAGATACAAGTACACTTAGCACAACTAGAAGCTGCAGTTAAACATATATCAGATCATTATGATCGACTTAGTGAAAACATGCGTGTACAAAATAAAGAATTTGCAGCTGAAATAAAAAATATAACTACTCAGATAAATGATTATTATTATTTATATGAGCATTTTAAACAACACAGCGAAGTTAGAGATGAAGCACTTGAAAGCAGAATTGATGATTTAAAAAGCTCCGCTGTGAAATTGGAACAAATAGTACATGATCTTGAATTAGCACAAACAAGATCTGTATTTAAACAGCTCATGAAGGAAATAAGCGATAGTAAAGTTTTAGTGATTATTAAATGGGCTGTATGGGTAGGGTTAATGATGTTGGGAGTAGATCGTTTACGGATTTTGTTAGACGGTTTTATTAAATAAAATGAATAAGATTTTAATTATTGATTCAAATAAAGATTATCATCTTATATACAGACGTAAATTAAGATTATTAAAATTTAATCTAACTTTTGTCTGTAGTGTGTCTGAAGCCTTAGATCAACTGGAGAAAAAAGATTTTGATTTTGTGATTATAGAACATCTACTAAAGAAGAAATCAGGAGTTGAGGTTTATGATAATTTACGGGAATCAGGATATACAGGCCCTATTATGGTTATGACTTGTGCTAATGGAGTTAAAAGAGAACACTATAACGGTATCGTTAACATGGTTCATAAATCCATAGACTCTAAACAGCTATGTGATACTATATTAAATTTAATTTATACGGAAGAGAGCGAACAACCTACACAGGTAAGGAAGATAAGAGAGGATTTTTAAATGTACCCAACTGAAGCGTCTTTAGAAGGATTCTCCAGCGAGGAACTAATAATCATTCACAGCATAAGAATTTTAATAGGTGATATTCCTACAACAATCATAGAAGAGCTTGAAGCAGGTTCTGATTGTGCTAATATTTCTATGGATGGTTCGGTTTATCAGATGGAGAATAAAGGGTGGCCCAAGAAAGTAGTAACTAGCGGAACTGAATTTACTAACCCACTAGATCCTTATGTAGAAAATTATGAATTTTTAGTTTTTAGCGGAGCTGGTATTTTAGATACAGGTATATCTTTGATGTATGAAACATTTAGATTTAGCTCTAGTGAGATTTTAGACGCATTCGATTATGCTGCCAACTCAGTACTTGCTGCCCAATGTAGCCTTACCCCAGAACAGCTAACAACTCCTCTTATAAATTTAGCAGCAGCACTAGTTTTAGTACAAGGAGAATTTCAAAGATATGCTGAGGAAGCAGTGAGAATGGAAGATGGTGATAGTCAGCTAGATCTAGTATCTCGCTTAGAGTACTTACAATCAGAGATGGACTCATTAAGAACTAGGCTGCAAGATTCTTTGCGGGCAAAATTGTCCTGTGCTTCATACCAATTACCAGTGATACGAGTGGAATAGGAATTAATGAGAGATAAGGGACTTAAGAAGACACAAAAAGTATTCAAAAAAACAATGGATACGTTTATTAGAGTAAATGGTAGACCTATCATTGTTAAACTTCCACCTATTTATTCAGATTGTCCAAATTGTATGACAGATCCCTTGTTTGACCAGGGAGAATCTATAAATAAATATGATACGTCTTTTATCAGACCTGTTAATATATTTCCAGGTACTGAGGAAGAAAGAATTATATATCCAAAACCGTTTAACGTGTTATCAGTTTCTGGAGTGACTTTTGATCCAGAAGATCCTAATCCGAGAATCTTAAATACTGCTATATGTCCAGTGTGTAAGGGGAGAGGTAAACTGTCTGTAATACCAGAAGCCTGTATAAATGGTAATTTTAATTGGCACCCAAGGAGTGGTTTGTCGGACGGTAAAATGACAGATTTATCAGCTGGACGATTCCCATCAAATATAGGTATTATTAAAACAGATCTTTGTAATTATGCTATATGTAGAGATGCTTTAGAGTTTGTGCTAAACAGCGGTGTTAGGTGTCAAACCTATGAGGCCCCAGTTAAAAAAGGTATAGGCGAGGATGCTTTTGTAGAGATTTATGTTCAAAAGGTCGATAGTACTGATTCCACCAGTAAAGATAAAATTCAAGACTCTAGAGTAAACATTAGACCCGTAGGATCCATATCTGATCAAGCAGAGGAAGGAACACCACATTCACCACCAAATACGTTTTCTGATGAGGAATGGTAAGTAATAGTTTATGGCCCTTCGAATGAATGCCAGTATTTCAAAAACTGCTACAAATAAAATAGTTAAAAACCTAGAAGCAAAACTACAAGCAGCAAACCAACAGATATTGGTTAAAACAGCTCTTTATATGGAACAAAATATAAAAGCAGATCCTATTGTTTTTGTAAATGCTGGTAAAAACACCCTTAGATTAATGCAGATTCGTTACTATAAAGGGGGTGGTGGTATTGGAGATGAAGACATTGCAGACTTTTCACATCTTGATGCTGTAGAGACAGAAATAAGAAAAAATGTTGTAGAAACAATTAAAGTCATCCCACAGAAACGAATATTAAAGTGGTATGCTACTATTGTTTCTAACGAATTTATGGGACTAGATGGGCGTATAGATGGAGATCCATCTTCACCAGGTCTTGCTGGAACTCTTCCATGGATTGCTTTTTTTATAGCAGGTACTATTGAGGAAAGATTATTATGGATTAATCAAGAAACCTCAAAAGCTCTCGCCAAAGCATCAAGCGGGTGGGATGAGAACGCCCCAGCTAAGTATGGTAGATTTAAGAACGGGTTTTTAATTCCAGAACATGCTATAGGGGGTTTATTAGCATCTATAGGTATTAATCCATCTGATTTAGTACATCCCATTTCTGGTCAATCTGGATCAGATTGGTTTTCTAACCAAGATCTTACAAATATAATTCAAGCAGATCCTCGGTTTAACACCCTCTATGTAGAGCCTGCTAAAGCTAAGGCTATTCATGAAGTTATGGCTCAAATAAATTCTGATACACCTATTAAATAAATTAATTCAAGTTGACATGTTTATACATATTTGTTACCATATTGTACCATGTCCCAGAGTGTACTATATTACCTAATAATAGCTGTAATTATTACCGAGTATATTACTGGTTTTATTAAAGACGCTACAATATTGTCTAAATTTAGAGAGTATTTTAAGACTTTGCCGGTAGTAGGTAATTTTTTTACAGAATTATTGGAATGTGGTTATTGTTTATCAGTGTGGGTTACAACAGCTGTTATAACGACTTCTGTATTGTTTTCTCTACAGCCCACAATAACCGGAATATTTTTACTAGATATAGTAATTTTGGGCATTATTATTGCTAGTTTTAGTAATAGCTGGCATGGATTTAGAGATAGGTATTTGGATACAAGAAAGGATAACAGATATAAGGAGCTTTAGTTATGGGAACAGGAACGGGTCTTAAATATGTTGGAAAAGGAGTTATTTATGCCTTCAAAAGAAATCTAGGTGAGGGTTCTTTTGTGCCATTAGACACTTTATTTAAACTTTATGGAAAACAGAGCGGAATTGATACTTTAGGTGTTGAATTTGTTGAATGGTTTTTTAATAATCATATCCAGGCGGTTCGGAGAAAGAACTTTGAACTTGTTATAGATAAGGCAGATTTTACTTCTGAAGGTTTATTTATTGGCACTACGCCTAGTAGCCCCTCAGAATCTAATAGAAAAAATACTGAAAAGAGAGATTTAAAATCTACTCAAATACTCACTAGTAAAGCACAAGAAGAACCAACTGAAAATGCTGCCAAGACACCTGATACGGAAACTAGCGGTACTGTAACAGTTGATTCGTCTGCTTTGCATGTTGTTAGTGACGTAGAAGAAGCTCAACAGGCTTTAATAGAGGAAGCACAAAAATCTAGAAGGTCTAATAAAGATCTTAGAGATAATATTATAACAAATGTTCCTGAAAAGCCAATTAAAGTAGAACCTTCTCATGTTATTACTGGAGATGATTTTAAAAAAAGAAGTGATAAAGCGTCTACGGCAGTTGTATTAGATTCTTCTACTAACCCACAAGGCACCGCAGGAGTAAGCACTAAAAACCTTAAAACAGAAAGCGGTGATGTTCCTTTTGTATTTACGGCTGATCCAGCACCCGCAAAAGAGACAAATGTAGGAGCTGGGAACGAAGTAGTAAACTATGGTGGGAAATCTACTAAACCACCTGTAGACTTAACTGCTGAGACACCTCAAAAGCCAGGTGAGGTTGTGAGAGGTGGTAATGTTATGAAGCAACCTGCTCAAGCTTCTAGAGAAGCATTAAAAGCACCAATTACTGTAGATGATATTGTACGTAACCCAAGTGATGATGCAGCTTTAAAATGTATAGAGAAATGTAGAGATTCTTATACTTTAAAAATGGCTCGTAAATTACTGAGAGAGCAAGGTACAAAAATCGAACTTGAAAAAGCAGTAGAAAAGAGATTAAGAATACTTCCAGCGGGATCAGTATAGATGGTAGAGGATAAACCACAAGAAAAAAATAAAATTGTAAAGTTTATAAAAAGTTCAGCATTAGATTGGGTTGATTGGGCAAACAAACTTAAATGGAGCTTTATTTCATTTAAGTTTTTATCTTTTTTTGGGTTTTGTGGTTTGTTAGTTTTGTTGTGGTTTGGTCTTGAACGAGCATTTAATAAAACAGTAGCTATTGCGACTTCTTTATACACTAGTGGTCATATTACTGACGAGCATTTAACAAATATAATTAATACAGCTCAAACAGTGTATTATGATAGTGTAATTGGACATGTTAGTATATTGGCGGCAGCGGTGCTTGTTTCTATAATTGGTCTTAAGATTATGAGTGAAAGAGTAGAAAGTGAGTTAGCGAAAGCAGGAAAAAAGACAAAAGACTTAAAAAAGTTTCTAAAAAAATAAGAAAATGAAAAAAAAGATCGTAGATCATATTAAAAAGAAAAAGTTAAAAAAAGCTAAACAAGCAATTGAGAGAATTGAAGAAGAGTCATGGTGGGATACGCTTGTTCATTGGGCTTTTACAAATTGGTTTATTGCTCTGGTGGTATTAGGTTTAGTAGGATATTGGGGTTATAATAGAGTAAATGATTATATAGAAGAGCGAAAAATAATCGCTGAAACTAGAAAAGATCTAGAATACGCCAAAGAGAGAACAGAAAAAGCTTTAGAAGAAATAGAACTTTTTAAAGAAGCTCTTAAACGAGCCAGAGCAGAAAATGCTAAGTTACGTAAAGAGATAGAAAAATTAAGCCCAACAGAGAAAGCTAGTTTAATAGAAAGTCAAATAGACGATTTAAAGAATAAGATGAAATTAACAGAAGA
>Ga0180437_10007190_pt1 | contig 14592 bp, 34 predicted proteins | sample SS_ome_4_FD_132410 | JGI IMG/M metagenome (GOLD analysis project Ga0180437, IMG submission 132410) | Hypersaline lake sediment archaeal communities from the Salton Sea, California, USA - SS_3_D_1 metaG | ecosystem: Environmental > Aquatic > Non-marine Saline and Alkaline > Hypersaline >...
ATGGTCCTGGTACATCATATAATTTTTCTGGTGTTATTGTTCCTTGAAATTCAAACATCAATGGGTCTTCAGTTGGTTTGAAGTGTAATAATTGTACAATACCACTCTTATTATATTTTTCAGCAATATCTTCTTTCCAATTATCAAGAGATGGTACACCACGCACATCTTGATTTTCTTTTGCTGTTAGAAACATATACCACGCTGTATTGTAAAGAAACGTTATGAAGTCGTTTATATTGTCCGATATAATATTGTTCTTCAAATAGTGTAAATACAAGTGACAAACAAAAGTCTTAATTGATGTGGGATGTTCTTTCTGTATTCCAGGTCCGCCACCTTTCTTTTTCATGAACTCTATTTCAAGAGATTTATCTTTACCATTTAAAATACGTTTCAATTCCGCTTTAGATATAAAATCGTCCAATAAAAGAGTGGTAGGGCTTATTATGGGCTTCTTAAAAATTTCCCAATATTCATTAGTTATCTTTCGTAAATCACTACTTAATCGTTTAATTTTCCTATCACTAACTTGACGATTGCCAGATTTAATAAGATTATATTGGTTGATAATGTTATCATACGACAATTCAATATCTTCCATAAAATTATTAAATCTGGATTCATCAAGAACAGTTTTTATTCGACCTATCATTTGATAAGATTCCTTTCCATATCAGCAAAAGTTTTATCACATATCATATCTATAACAGGAATTCTTGCTTCAAGTGAATTTGTACCCTTGATATATGACAAGTATTCAGTTGAATCATTTAAGAACACAACAAAATTTTCATAAAATACGCTAACAAAATCTGATACATAATCAAGCAATTCGTTGTCGTCGGTAAATACCTTTTCCATGTTTTTTTCGTAAGCATTAACAATGATACGATTAATCAATATTTCGGAATTGTCAAACTGTTCTTTAAAACTCAAGGCTTTTGTACGCGCAGCATAACCCTTTTGAACATCATCTTTCTGGTTATAACTTTTTGCTTTTGAAACAATTTCTTTATGTAATTTGACCATCTTGGAATTTACAGTCTTTTTACCAAATTGATTCAACACACCATCAATGACGTATACAGCATCAGCTATATTAGATTCAGATGAATCATCTTCTATGACGTTTAGATATTCATTGACAACATTTACTGCTTTCGTTTCGTCTTCGTCAGTGTTACTTGTTGGTTTTAAAAACATCGCATTATACCATTTTTCACTTTGGTCTGCACTCAACTTATTCAAAAGACTAAATGTTCTTTTTGGTCGTTTTGCAATATCAACAAATGTGAATAGGATACCCGCGAAAAGTATTTTACCAAGTTCATAACCAGCATTATCCCACTCTTCTGCATCTTTATTGAAAGCATACATTAAATCAATAGCGAATGCTGCTCTACCTATACTATCTTTACTGAATGTAAGAAGTTTGTTTTTCCAAACAATTTCGTCTTCAAAATATTCATATGAAGTATAGTTTTTGTTGTGGAATATCCACCTTATAGCTGAATGGTCATGTAAATTTGCATAAACTAACTGAAATAGATTAAGAGGAGCAAACTGGGTATTGTCCTTACGAAATTGGTTATTTATAAGATGTGTAGGAGCAATCCAAATTTGAAGCTCATAATCTTTCGTAAAATTTTTGTATAAAGAATCAGAATTCTTTTTAATGTCGTCAATTGTTATAAACGGACTGTTGGTTATACGACATATCTCATATAGTTCATCTAATAAACCATTTCCATTATACTTAACAGTTACTTTCAGTATTTTTATGGCCTGAACCAAAGCAACTTTAGCCATACGATATGTACCTTTAGCAAATCTGTCTCGCAGAATTACACGTTGTTGTCTATCCCATATGGATAATCGATTTACAAATTTTTTGTCGTCAGTAAATACAGCAGATTTAATACAAAGGTTTTCTCCATATACTAACAAATGAACCAAATAATTAATTCGTTTTTCATCAGTCCAACGTCCATATCGTGTTTGAAATTGAGCCAATATAAACGAATAGGCGCCAGCAAGAAAATTCATCAAATCACGAAAAAGACTTTCACCGGGAAATAAACCAATAATACCTTCCTTTTCATTTCCATGAACCACATCAAAAGCAACTTTTATCGTTACTTTTTCATTGATTCTTTTTGGGTCATTATCTTTTAATAAAGATGTTACCCAATTACGTAATTGAGTCATAAATTGTTTTTTCTCTTTCTCATTACTTACTCGATATGTTTCAATCATAACTAAGATTCCTTTTTATAAAATGAATGTACAGAATGCTACGAAATTTCTGATTAAAAGTCAAGAACTTTTTTAATTATTTTTAGTAATGTTTCATTCCAAGTTCATCACGTTCAGCCTGTCCATCTTGCCATTTCTTCCATCCAAGCCACCGAAACTCATCTTTCATCCCATCTTGGAGTTTATCTTCAAGAATTTTGTTTCGTACTATTGCTTTGAATTGTGAAGGAATTTCATAGAACTCCATGAACGCTTGTTCATAGTTAGCAAATGGAATGTTTAATTCATTTAACCACTCCTCAAACTTTTGCTTATTTGGAAAATAAATTGTGAATGTAACTTTTTCAGACATGATTTATAACCTTTTTATATTATACGCCTATTATTCGTATTTGTTCCACATTTGATTAAATTGGTCTCTACGATGAACCTTAAGATAAAACCATTGTTGTTGACCTCTAAAACGTGTCAACATCCTTTTGACATATTTAAGATTCGAAAAATACAAGGCATCCTTTTTACCCTTGTAATTTTCCATACGTTCTTTTAGTTCAACAATTTTACCAATTATCGCTTGACGTTTTTCTTCTTGTTCTTTTGTCAATTCACGATATTTAACTGCTCTTAGTGTTCTTGAATAACCCATTGTCCACTCCTATTTGTCTAATTTTTTAAGGTCTTCTTCTGTCAAATCTTCGTATGCTTTCAACAATGAATCTTTCGACATACGAGTAGCCGACAAGTCTTCAAATATAGCATCTTCATGAATCACAAGATACAAATCTTTCCAACCTGTCTTTTGAATTGTAATAGCAAATGCATCATCAGCATTAAAATGAAATAATACATTTTTTGTTTCTTTTAAAAATACCATTTTACCATCTTCGTGAAATATATTATCTTCCATTATTCGACTCCCGCTATTTTACATGAAACATATATGAAAGCATCGTCTAAATTTTCAGTGGAATAACTATTGTCGTCATAACTAACCGTCCATTTAGAATCTTCACTTTCCTTTAATGTATATTTATCAACTTTATATTCATTGTCATTTACATATATAACATGAGCCTTTGGTATTTCAACAATACTATATTTTTCAGCAAGAGCATTCAATCCAGTAATTTCATTAGGTGTTAAACCACCATGATTCATTAACAGACGAATAAAGATAGAATGAATGTACTTATAATCCTTCTCAGCATCTTCGCCTTTAGATTGTTTTATCTTAGTGTGTAACGTCCACAACTTTAACTTAATGTTAAAACGTGTAGTACGATAATCAGTGTTCCACCACTGTTGAGCCAATTCCTTCATTTCAAAAAATCCTTGTTGTGAATCTTCAAAATCGGCTGCCCATGAAATATTGATTTTTTTCAATAACTTTTCACCAAGAAACAATCCCCAATATCGGACTTGTTGTTCCTTTTCACCTTTAAGAATTATTTTTAATTTGGGATATTGTACACATTGATAACCGCGAATAGCATCTATATTTTCCCATTCAAGTAAAATATTACTTAACATTATTTTCCTTTAAATACTTTTGAATTTCTTTCTGTTGTTCTTCATAACACGTAGGACACATTCCATGACTCAATTTCTTATCGCCAACACCATCATCTTTAATTGTATCACCACACCAAGCACACACGATAATCATCAAATCACTCCTATTGTTTTTAAACACATACAGAATATAGTGAATGTTTTGCTAAATGTCAAGAACTTTTTAAAATAAAACCAAATTAACCATACTTTAGCATACAATGGAAAATCAGGATTGTTCCATGCTCTTTTAAATCCAGGATAATTCTTGGTTCTTTTCCACTTTTGTATTTGATTCATTTCTTCAAACTCTTTGACTTGTCGCTCGTTGTTACATGGTTCACACGATAATACAGTCGCTCCCCATCGAGGTCGACGTTCATTACCAAGTTTAGTTCTTTGATTTACATGGTCAAGTGTCGTTTCTTTCCATTTTAATTTTTTACCACACCAATAACAATGCGGGTCTTCTACCCACAAATTATATCTACGACGACCAAATTTATTTTTAGGTTTTTCAGGTAAATGACTCAATCTAATACAATCCTTACACTATCTGCTACACTTCCAGATACAGCTATAACTGTTACTGTATCACCAACTAATTCAATAACTGGGGCGAACATCGTTTGAGCCGAACCATCATCTGGTGACGTATAACTCACTCCATTAATGACAGGAACATCAAAGTCAAATCCCATATGGTTATAAATCCAAGATGAATTAGCAAACCATTCAACACGAGTCGACTTATCATAATTCGTATTCAAAGATATTCTATGTAAGGTTTGTTGATTAGAACGAACGACATCCAAGTGAAAATATCCATTAGCATCCTTTATGAGATTTGACTCAATGGATATTTCTGCTTGGAAAGTTTCGGTAGGACTTGTCGGAGTCGAACAACTCATTACAAGAATACCTAAAAGAAGAAACAAGTATTTCATCTTAGGCCTCATCCGGGAAGTTCAACTTCGCTTTGTCTTTGTGGTAGTATTTAGCCCACTTGTCATATTCACGAGCAGCCTTTTCTTCGTCATCTGTGTAGATAAGATTTCTTGATTTACCACGAACACTTATGACAGCTCTCCACTTCGCTTTGTATGGATTGTGAGGGCTTTGTACATTTTCCTGTACACCACGAAATCTCGATTTCTGCGTAACCATAATTAATACCTTTCTACTAAGTAAGTTAATACATCATCTCTTTTGAAACTGAGAATGTACTCTACGAACTTTTCATTCTGTTCGTCATTACCTTCAGTCCAGGTCTCAAACCAAGTTTCATCGTCATAATTATCGTCGTCCATCAAGGCTTCGTTGAAACAATCAACCAAGAATTCCTCGGCAAACATTTCTTCGAAAAGCTCAATCTTTTCGATAACTGACATATCGTCCAACATATCCTCTGCTCTATCATACTGAGCATCTATTGGACGAAAACCAGGAATGTCACTTATGTTGCAACCATCCGGTAAATTAAAAGCCATTTCAATTCCTTTCGTTTTTAAGTTACCAGAATATACGAAATAGAAAGGCTAATGTCAAGAAAAAAATAAAATAATTTTATCCCCAATTAAATGCTTCGACAAACTTAACAAACATAAAAATAAAAAATATTATCATTACAATTCCCGTAATAACAGCAAAGGTAACAAATAATCCATTAGCCGCTGGAGCAAGAGCACCTATAAGACCAAAGACAATTGTTAAACCACCAAATAATAGTCCAAGAAACATCAGCAGAAAAGCATGAAAAAAATCTTCATCATATGTAAGACCTCCTTCACCACCAAAACCTTTTGACTCCATATACGTTAATACTTCAGCATAGAAGTCGACAAAATACTTCATAATTGTAATCATGATTCCTCCATGTTAATTGATATTGCTTTTATATCTTTTAAAAAAAATAAATAATTCATTGTATTACTACCTTCGTCTCCACCAGGCTTAATTGAATGATATATTTTTTCATCTATAATTCTTCGTAATTCTCTCGTAGGCATTATGTAATGTAATATACCATTTGGTAAATGAATTCGATATACATAAAAGTCAGCGGTAGTCACGTCTATACCTGATGGTTTTCCCCAACTATGAAATTCGATAGCGACATTAAAGGTAATAGCACATTTAAAATCTTCCTTAACTTCAAATGTCTTTACCAATCCACCAATATCATATTTTAAATCATATTCAGGCCCATCGTAAATTTCCAATAAAGTAACATCCGTATCAATATTATCTCGTAACCACTTCTCTAATATTGGTGTTACGGCTGGTATACATTTAGTTTGTTCAACATCTAAATCCTTTTTGAAATTAAAATTTCCCATTTTACCTCTGTGAAAAAGTATTATACATAGTTACATAAATTATAGCGTTATCTTCAAATCGACGAATCATAATATTCAAATCTGTTTTCTTGTACAACTTCTTAACAATCTTTAATACATCATCAAATAAAATCTGCTGATGTTTTAAATTAACCTTTTCTAACTCTTTGTCAGTAGGTTTGTCTAAATTGTAATTGAAAATTGTTACGCTCATTTCATCAATCCTCCAATGTTTTTCCCACTTCCATTCCCCAATCATCTTCTTTTCTTTTACCTCTATACTTGGATATTTCATAAGAACGTCTCATTACAAGATTAACCAATTGACCACAACATTCAGTACGAGCAACAGCTTGATGAGGAGAATATTCGTCGACGTTAATATAACATCTTGGTAATATATTTAAATCTTTATTACAATGTGGACACTTTGTCATTTTATCTCCCATTCATTCTATGAATTTCTTTTATTATTTCACGACGCTTCGCATATCGTTCTTCGACATCCTTTTCAGCGTCTTCACGTTTCTTGAATTCATCACGAATTTTGTACTTCTTGTAATAAGCGTTCCATTCAAAGACAAACCATTTACGCTTCCAACGAATTACACGAAATATCTTAGGTCTTCCCCGCTTCATTTTAATTTCCTTTGTTTGTTAAATGCCACTTTCCACAATACTTACAAATATAAGCATTATATTCAATATTTTGATTGTAACGTTCATTAGCAAATCTTCCCCACGACAACGCTTCTATTTCTGAATTGTATGTTTTCTTGTGAGTACAAGCCTTCGCTTTTCGTTCACCAGCAATTGTTTTCTGTTTTTGTATTTCTTGTCGTTTTCTCCGCTTAGTTCCCATAACTAATTTCTTTCCAACGTCAACCTGGATGTATTCATTGTATATGTTCGACCATTGTAATCAACATACCACGAATAATCTTTCTGATACAAATGATAACCCAAACCAAATTGATTAGATGCTTGATTTATCCTTGTCTTTGTCGTTGCTGTCCACCAACCGCCTGTATCCAATATAATCTTATATTTGTCAAACGACACTACTGGAGTAGCATGGTAAATAACCTTTGTCATTCCACCTTCATTTATAACTGTTGTCTTATGACTTCCTAATTTTCTTTGCTGAGCCATTCTGCTTTCCTTTCCTTGCTTTCATTATTGTAGCATGACTTAAATACGCTAATCGACCATCATTGAATTTCTTTGGGTCATAATTTATTGCTTCTGATAATCTTCCCATTATAAACTCATTTCCTTTTGATGTTCTTTTCTAATCTTTCTCCACTTCATAGAATTATAATGAAAATGAATATCTTTTCCATATGGAGCTAAGTGAGAAAGAATATTCTTAGCAATATCCAACATTTCTATATCACTATCTTTACCATCACGAACCTTGGCGAGTTCATCCATAATATCACCTTCAAGATTCGTAAACAAATAATTTAACTTAAACTTTGTTTTGTTAGTCATTATAACTCCTTTTCAGCACACATCCAACACGGTGTTTCAAGTGTGACATCATTTTCATTTATCCAAATGTCTTGAACATGATTCGCTACGTCGACACGAAAATCTTCAAATGACTGACCATCTCGTTCTTCAATGTCATTATATTCATAAATGGCTCGAAGACCTTTCTCATTGAAGCTTTCTAAAAAACATTCACGACAAAAACCAATGAAATCAGTAAAGTCGTTTTCGACATACTCAATACGCTCATCAAGTTCTGTACCATTGATGATAAAATTCCTAATGCTTTCCAATAATTCTTCGTATAAAATAGTTTCCATTTTAATACTCCACTATATCATTAGAACCACATAACGGACATTCATCAGTAGGCTCAGGTGAATAGAAATCTTCTGTACAATTACGACAATATAAATGCTCAGAATATTCATCAAGTTTAGCAACCATCTCGTCATGAAGTTTAGTTAATTTACTTATAGCATCGTCCAATACATTTACTATTGGAGCCATATCAAAGTTATCTGTTCCTACTGCGTATCTACTCATTGTTTTTCTCCATCATTTAATTGTAACCATATTGTTAAAGCTAATTCATAATTAAAATCAACAGCAAATTCCAATTCTTCCGGTGAATCAATTATTAACGGGTCGTCAGTTCCACGACTACGCTCACATTCTTCCAATAGTCCTTGACGTATTCTGTCCTTGACAACTTCAATTGGTAAAGTAAAATCAAGTAAATTTTTTGTATTTGAATTTTTGGGAATAATAGTAATTTTTATGTCGTCTTCTCGTATCACGACTTCTCCTTAATCATTGATTAATAGTAAACGAATACCATCAACTGATTTATAGTTCCAACCAAATATGTCTTCACCATCTGTATCTTTATGGGTAAATTCAAATCGACGTGCTCCACCAGAAGTCGTGTTTTCTACGACAATAGCGGATTGTGTAGGATGTGCATAAATACCTAAACATTCTAAATCAGAAAGCTCAAACGCTATACATTTAGTTTCTTTAATCCAATGTTCTCTAAAAATGTCAGCGTTAATTCTAATTTTTTGTTCTTTCATTTTCACTCCATTCATTTAATTCATACAGAATATACGAAATAAATGAATGCTTGTCAAGTCTTTTTTTATTTATTCAATGAATTTCTCATTCTATTTCACTCCTGAAATCCCTATACAAATCAATGAAAGCACCATCAATGTCTCTCTTGATTTCAATCAACCTCTTAGCGACACGCTCACGGTCAATACACTTTAAATGCTTAGCACGACAATAATCAATATACTGAATCAAAGCAATATGACTGGCATCCTTTATCTTTACATTACCATCTACATATTGCTTCCACGTCAATGACTCTATACGTTTCTTTTTACCCATTTAAAAATTCCTCCATTTATTCATCGTCTTCCTCATATTCAAAATATCCTTGTCCACAACATTCCTCACATTGTCGCTGAACTGGACAACCAGCCTGCTCACAAGTCTCAGCATTACCAGTAGCATAATGCCTGTCTGAATGGTCTATATTCCAACCATCACCATTACATTTGCCACACGTCACTTTAACTTTCATTTGTCCTCCAATAACTTGTCAAAATTAGATTTAATGTCCTCAAATATATCAAGACTTATTTCTTTGCCTTTCTTTTCGATGTCTGTATTATCCAATCTCAAATCGTCTTCACGACTACAATACTCAACTCTATTATCGTGAATTGTAATCGTCTCAGCATCCAAAATAACATGATAAGGACTCGTAGCACCCTGTTGAACAGCGACATCTCTAATATGATAATATACGGTAAAACCTTGACCTCTTTCAATCGACAACATAGAATCATACTCAACCTTATAACATCTACCAATATAATCAATCATCTCTTCTTTGTACTTAGCCGCTTCCTTTTCACGAATCTCTTTATTCGACTTGATAGATATAACACTGTCTGGATGAACCAAACATAAAAAATCTTTCAATACCAATAACCCATTGTCTAATACATGAATCACCTCATACTCAGTATTCACACTAAGTAATGTCGTATTGTAATAACGCTCTTCATCTACGACTTCCGGTCTTGCTACTATGTCTCCAATTTCAAATTTCATTTTATGTTCCCTTTATGTTTTGTGGACGACACGCCCACCAGTAAAATCTTTAACTGATTCGGTTCGGTTAATTCGGACTTAATCAAATATGAGATGTAATATCAACCACGTCAATAAAAACTCCCAAAGCGACATCCCTAATATCAAAGCGATAAGTAAACTCCACCAAAACATTACCTTCTCCCATACTGAAATTTATAATATAAATACGAACCAATAAATACCACCAACACAACACTAATGTTAATAACTAATAAATCTATCCATACACTACTACTCAATAATGCTAATAAACCAATTACAAATGCTTCAATACTAATAATGTACATAAAATACTTGAGTATAAAAGCCTTAATTATATCCCACTTTGTTACTCCCCACATACGACACCTCCAAATCTAATAAGTAAAATATTACCTACTATATAACAAATGCTAACTTAATAAGTAATATATGTCCTACTATATTCCTAACTCATAACTGTCATTATCAACAACATAGTCAATATGGTCAATTAACTCACTTAATGAACGTGAAGTAAGACCTATATGACCACGCTTGTTGAATAAGACATAATGATTCTTAAAATAAGGTATAAAACCTAATGCTAAACACCAAAACCTCACCTTATGAATATCATATCCACGATGCTTGTATACCTTAACCTTACTAAATGACTTAACCATTATCTTACCTCTAACTTTTTTAATAACTTAATCTTCTCAGCCCATGAAGCTGGATAATTCCTTTGCTTTGCTAAAGCCGCTAAACAATACCAAGCATTCGAATCTAACTTTCTTGCATACTGCTCAAGTTCTCTAAATGTCATTATTCTTCCTCCCCAAATGGTAATTCATCGGTATCTAATATATCACCAAACAACGCTTCCATATCTATGTCTGGCATCATATGTAAAAATGGATTCTTATAACTAATAAATTCAAACATAACATTTACGGGCGCGGGAACAAATGTGGAAATGGTCGTCGGTATGTCTGTCGCTGGCCTTGAATAATTACTTAAGGATATACTCACAAACTCACCATATATACCTACGGCTGAAACTAAAGCATCCATGTAATCATTTCCCAATACTGAACCAAGATGCTCATCATCTAACATTGATGTCACTGAATAACGTACCATCTTAATATGTCCTTTCAACGTTTAATATAGCGTCTTCCAACTTTATGTAATCCCAACTAAGTTCAGCAAAAAGATGATATTCATCTTCTCGATAATGGTCGACTCCAGCCATTGTGTATACCTTGTGAAATTTACGTTCCGTTAACCAAGCCTTAGCATTCTTCTTGGTCGTGAAATTTCTCGTCTCTTTTACAAACGTTTCTTTGTCATATGATTCCTTAACTTCTACTTTAGCGTATCTCATTTTATACCAACCCTTCTGCTTTAAAAAATTTATATATTAAGTAAATTAAACCTATTATCCAACTACCTAAAAGAATGATTGTCAACATTATGCTATACCTCTTTCTTTCTCATATTCATTGACAAATTCGTTTACAGCATCTTCACTAAGTTCAGCAACTAACTGTCGTCTCCAAAATTCGCTTTTCGCCATCTTGTATCCTTTGTCTTCCATCTTAGTAAGAAATTTTTCAGCATTCTTTTCCATCTTTTCAGCGGACTTAGCCATTTCACGTAATTCATCTTCTGTATAGTCGTCCAATGACGTGTTTCCTTTAATCGAATTTTTCATTACCTTAAACCAAGTCTTAATCTTCATTTTTTCACTCCTTTATTTTAACACAGGCAATATAAACAATAGAACTGTAAATGTCAAGTATTTTTTGCTTTTCTTGAAAAAAATTTCTAAGGCTTTATTTCTTATCTGGAATTATTGCTCGGGAACTTTTTTGGGTCTTCGTCGTTGTTTCATGAGATTACTATCTGGGAAATGCTAAGAGAGCGCTTCAGACGTTGAAAACATGCTAGCGATATGACCGCTACCCATTCGCCCTTCTCAGGCTAGCATGCGCTTACGGTTTTCCTGACTTTTTAATTTTCATTTTTCCCACCTACATTTCCACTTGGAAGTAACCCTTTCTGACAGCGAACAGCGTACACGCTTACACTTTTACACGCTTTTAAAAGCAATTGCTGCCCCCTTCAAAAGAAAAAATTCACAAACCTGAGAGCCTGCGACAGGCTGAATAGGCTGTTCAGAGCGCTTGTGAAAATTATAACTTTCACAAGCATGCTGTTAAAAGTGAATAGGTTACAGGGCGAGCTTGTGAAAAATTTCACATGAGCGGTACTGATGACAAATAGATGACATTCGACAGGAGTAGGTTTGCTTGTAAATGACAATAGGCTGATAACCATTACAGTTACCAGCCTATTACCGATTCACGGTGTGACACCCCGCTACCAACTACCTTTATGTACAAGGGTAGGTAGCAACCCTTTACTATAAATATATATTGGATTAAAAAAGTGAAGGGCGCAAGATACAGTCATTTATCTTATTTACTATACATATGCGCCCTTCAGGAGTGAAACTCTATATACTACTATAAAGCATCTTCATCAGTATCAAAGAGGTTCTTTTTAGGAGTATTAGGTTTGTCGTCAGCGTCGCTTGATGCGCCCTTCTTAGCCTTTGTTTCAAATATCAATGGACTTTCATTGTCCAAATGAGATTTCTCTTGAGCCTTCTGTCTTACTTCACTTCTTTCGCTATCACCAACACCACCTTCAGGGTCGAATAATTGAAACACAATGGCTTCCATTACTTCGCTAAACCTAAACCCATCAAGAGCCAGTTTACATTGTTCATGTACGCTTCTTGTCGACACAATAGTTGAAAGAGTAGGATTGTCACTATTAACGTTATCACGAGTATAAGCAGCAACATCAGCAATAGCGTCAATGTAATTACGATTAAGGTCAGGAAATAGTTTCTTAGCCAAAGATACTTCTTGGTCTTTATTTAATACTGCCAGTTCTACAATAGTACTCCATCTATCTTTTGTCGCTCTATCCAGCATCCTTGTCGACGTATATTCAGTTCCAACGTTCGCTGTAGCGATAAAGGTAACACCCGGTGCGACAGGAATAGTCGGCGTATTTGGGTCTTCGTCAATACGAAGATAACGCTGGTCTCTGTCCAAAGGCATTAACATAATGTTTTCAGCGTCTGGCGAAATACGTGTATATTCGTCAAGTAAAATAACTGCGAAAGGTGTACTTATCGCTTTAACAAATTCTGAACCAGCGAAAAACGTACCCTTGTCAACAGCATAATGCGTATTACCAATAAGTGACGCTCTTGCATCCTGCATAGCTCCCATGTTAAACCTGAAAAAAGGTCTATTAAGAGATGAAGCTAATGTGCGGGCAGTCAATGTCTTACCACATCCACTATGACCTAATAGTAATATGTTCTCACCTCGTAAAGCACCACGAACAGCAAGCTTCCAATTTAAATCATCTATAACTAATGTGTCAGGCTTAAGCGACATACAAGTGGAAATCTTTGCCCTTACTTCGTCGTCTGACGGAACGCTTACTCCATCATATGATACCTCCTTTACATTCGTCGACGTAGCCGACTGTGAAGGGGGCATTATATCACTCGACGCTGTACTACCACCCTCCATACTAAAAGGCGATACATACTCTGACGGAACAGCATTCTTCTTTAAACGCCTCCAATATACATTACCAGACGCTGATGTCACACGACCAATATAATTGTCACGCTGAAATGCACGCTGACGTGTTAAAAACGCAACAGTCTCTGTAACACGCGTATTCGTCTTGATTTCATACGGAACAAATCGATTGCCTTCACGCTTTACCTCAGCGATAAGTTCATATTTGATAGCCATAAGTCTTTCACTCCTTAAATGATTTTTTCCTTTTACTCATATCAGAATATAACACTTTTAAAGCCTTTTGTCAAGTATTATTTTTTATTTTTTCGCTGCGGACAGAAACGCTGGAGGAAAAATATCCGCCAATGACACGCTAACATAGTTTGTGAAAAATTTACTTAGCGACACACGCTTACATAGCCTGCGAATATAAACTAACAATCATTATTAGCATATAAAAAGATATGTATTTAAGCATATCAAAATATCTATATTTTTGCCTATACAAATATACATCAATCCCTTGATTTTATAGTGGTTTGAAATGGTTTAAAATGGGTCATTTTCCCTAATATTTAGCATGCTTTTCAAGATAATAAAGACAATAAATAATATACCTAAAGAAAAGTTTTTCTAAAGCTGTAAGTAGTATAATTAAATGATTAATTAGCATAATTAAATGATAAGTAATACCAAAAAGCCGACTGATTTAGAGCATTAATGCGATAAATCCTACCACATACATCAATGTAATAATACCAATTATGGGCAGATTTATTTTATAGAACCAATATTTAAGGCTTCCATGTTCAATATATCGATATTTCAAATAAGGTCTTTCACATAATGTTCCAATAAACAGAATGAGTGTAGCGATAAATGCTAAGGCTATATTTCCAAATAGAAAGAAGTAGTAGACTATCCACAAGGCGACCGCTAACACGTTTAAAAAGATTGAAAGATTATTTAAACGTTCAGCTTTCTTTTCAGATAGACTATCTTGGTCAAGGTATTCAAGAAAGTATTCTAACGGCCAGCCGACCAGTATTCCCAGCTTTGTTTTTAATGCTTTGAAATCAAAGTAGTACTTTCCGTTATTGTCTTTATAAAATATTTTATTTTCCATTTAATATGCTCCTGTTCGTGAACGTGAATTATCATCATCGTCGTCGCTGGTAGCAAGACCATATATAACAGCATTG
>Ga0180437_10007191_pt1 | contig 14592 bp, 21 predicted proteins | sample SS_ome_4_FD_132410 | JGI IMG/M metagenome (GOLD analysis project Ga0180437, IMG submission 132410) | Hypersaline lake sediment archaeal communities from the Salton Sea, California, USA - SS_3_D_1 metaG | ecosystem: Environmental > Aquatic > Non-marine Saline and Alkaline > Hypersaline >...
ATACTTGATGGGCCTGCCTGCAGCTCTCGCCCTCTCCAGGAATCTCTCAAAACGATCCATAGTCACATCCATGAGCCTGTAGAATCTCAGCCCAGTTCTGGCCTGCACCTTACGGAAAGCAGCCAGATCAATGTGCAGGCTCTGATCTTGGCCCACCGCCAGCAGCAGGGCTCTTTGATGCTCAGGCTCCTGGGCACCGCTCTCAGTGGATGCAGATGCCTGCAGCTCTCCCAGCAGGAATTGCACCAAGGTTTCGAGCTCTGCGATCTTCATCTTTGATGCATTAAGTGCATGCTCCAAGGCAGATATGCGATCCATCAGGGCCCTCTCTTTGAATGACAAAGGCCCCACCCGCAAGCTGGCCATCTCTGCGCCTCTCAGCACAATAGCTGTGACGATACTTCCCACGATGGCCACCATGGCCACATGCCACAAATCCATGCCACACCATCCCTCTCTCAGGTATTCGATCATCAGTCAGCTATCAGCCTGATCTTAGCACGTTCACTCAGAGGCCTCAGCTCTGCCAATACTCCACCAGGTGGGAGAGGCAGCATGCCCTTCACCACCGCATAGCCAGCATCCCTCAGGAAGCTGCCCCCATATCCACCATACCGAACCTGGGTTTGCACCTTGCCACCTCTGCAGATTTCCACAGCTTCCTTCTGGATCAATACATTGTGAGTGTGCCCAAAGAGGGCCACATCTGCCGCATGAGTCCAGAGCCATCTCTGCATATTCAGGGCCTTGGCTCCCTGCAACTTCCCACCACCGAAACCATGATGCAGATAAAACTGGAGTTTTTGAGTGCCAGCCCTCTTGCTGCCCTCAGGCACTCTATGGAAGGCCAGATCAAGCCAGCCATAATATTTGTCTGGCAGGGTGAGCTGGTAATCATCTGGCTGCCCCTGCCATTCCTTCATCTGCATAACGATATCTGAGAAGATATCACGCTCACTCCACTTCATCATCTGGGCCTCATGATTCCCAGTGAGCAGCACCAGGCACTTGCTGGCGATAGGCTCCACTATGCTCAGGAATCTTCTGGCCTGGGCCCTGCCGATATCTGCCAGATCGCTCATGGTGAGCCAATCTGCCAGGCCACAGGGATCAAACCTGGGATCATTGCGATTTATTGCATCGATGTAATCCCCCATGCCGATCCACCAGGTATTATCATCTTCCTCTATCTGCTTCACCAAGCTCCTGAGAGCCCCTTCATCACACCCTCTGTGCCCTATGTGCACATCACCAATGGGCACGATCCTGAATGTATCGTAAGCCGATACTCCCCACCACTCTCTTCTGATCGATCTCACTGGATTCCCCTCATCACTCATGGCTGCTTACTGCACGAAAGCATCCACCTGATTGTACCAGATGTGGGCCATTAATCCACCTTGCAGGGGCTTCAGGCCCCTTATGAGACAAAAGTACCAGAAATGATCACCAAATTTTAAGGTACAAATGGCAAAACCTGATGTATACTTGGTGCAGGCAGTAAACTATTTCAAAGAGGAAGGGCAAGCATGAGGGCAAAGATCACCGCACAGAAGCTCACCAGTATATGGGTGGCTGTGCTCCCAGGAGCCATGGGTTTCTGGGTGATCTCTTCCTCAGGCAGCTTCCTCACCAGCATCATATAGGAGATGAGTGATGGAATTGGCAGCAATGGAGCTTGTAGGCAATGTGGGCCTGATTTTTGTGGGTGGATGGCTTGGTATCTGCATCTTCAGCCTGGCAGTGGTGAGATCGCTATAGGGCCCAGCCAGATGCACCGTGATGAAATTCATGAGCTATACAAAGGCCCTAGAGTGGGCCAGAGAGGAAAGTGAGATATGAGTATGGATGAGCAACTTCTGAGCCTATCAGTGAAGGATGATCAGGCACAGGATAGCCAATGGTGGCAGAAGGCAGCCCAGAAGGCCAATGATCTCCTGGGCTTTGCCTATACTGATGAGGATTCCATCAAGGCGATCCTCAAAGATGTGGAGCCTCACGCTGTGAGCCCGTTTCACGCTGGGCACATGGTGGCTGATCGAGCCAGGCAGAAGGCAGTGGCCTGGGCCAGGAAATATGATGTGGATATCCTCACGGATCAGCTGGATTTCTTTACCAGCAGCAGTGTGGGGGCTCAGTATTTCAAGCTCCATGCACAGGTGCTGGGATTCCCTTACATCGAGATCAGGCACAGTGCCGGTGAGGGCACCAGCAATCCCAGCAAGCAGCTGGATTGTGTTGCCACCCGATATGATGTGGATGAGGATGGCTGCCAGGTGCTGCCTGGCACAAGATACGAATGGGTTGGATCGGTATCCCCGCCAGTGGGGTGGGATGATAGCTGGGCATATGGTGTATGCATGGTGGATGAGAAGAATCACACCAAAGATCGGTGCATGATGGGCACCTTTGATGATGCCATCGATTACCTATACTCCAAGCTTTTCTGCATGGAATCAAGGGGCTGGGAAGTGAAGATCGGGCTCATGGTTGGCAAAGATGAAAGCCTGCCCTGTATCGCCCAATATCACCAAGGCAGCAGAAAGAGCACAGGGATCGCATTCCGTATTGAGCAGCTGCCGGTAAAGCCCATCAGTGATGAGCCAGAAGGCCCCACGGTGTATGATGAGGCCCCCCACCAGATGCTCAACGTGAGCAGGGCCAGCCACTGGCTGGAGTGCACTGAGTGCCACCGTGAGTTTGATGAAAAGAGCACAGCATCCCAGGCAGCTTATGGGATATATGGCCTGGAGTGTATCTGCCCTGAGTGCCTTGAGAATCAATACTTCACATGCACCCATTGTGGATACGCTCACAGTGTGGATGATATGATCCATGAGGCCAGATGGGCTGATGCCAGTGAGTTCATGCGCCACCCTCTGCACCTGGTGGGCATCTGCTATATGGGCTGGCATGAGGCACCGGTGGAGCACCTGCAGAAGTATTTCCCCAGCCAGTATGCTGCCCAGCAGGAAGAGAATGCCAAACTGCTGGCCCAGAGCAAGCAGCTGGAGCAAGAGGCTGAGCAAGCTGCCATGCCTCACATCGATTGGGGCCAGGGGATGTACATCTGGCAGCACGGTGGAAATCCTGATCGAGAGTGCCCAGGCCAGTATTGCCTCTGCTCAGGTGATTATGCTGTGCATTTTGGCACCATGCTGGAAGTGTATGCCTTTGCTGAGGATTTTATGGATGCCTTCTCTGGGGCCCATAATGGCCACTGGGAGCACGATAGCATCACCTTTGATGCATCTGCCCACCATGTGGATCGATATCACTGGGAGCCATGCTCAAGGGGCCCAGGAGAGCCATTCCTGCACTTCACACTGAGTGTGATGCCGGTGCATGATGCCATGGGGGCTGCACCAAAGCCCCCAGCCGATAAATGCAAATGCTGCAGCAGGGAGCTGCCAGAGGATCACCTGAGTGATTACTGTGCCAGCTGCTGGGCAGTGATGGAAATGCAGTTACTGCTAGATCAAGAGATCGATGAGATGGAAGAGGCCCATGAGGGCAGAAATGGAGATGAGGATGCTCACTGAGTATCAGAAAACCAAGGCAATGGAGCTGGCCAGAGCAAAGAGGGCAGCCAAGCAGCTCAGTGATTTTAGGCTTACCACTGGCATGAGCCTCTCAGGCAAGAGCTATATTGTGAAGTATGCGATGGTGGAGAGGCTCTCAGGCAAGAATACGATCACCCAGGCTGGGATGCTGCAGGGCAGCTCTGGCACCTGGCGAGAGATGGAAGATTTGAAGGAAGAATTCGCCACGGAGATGCACCGGTGTGAGATTTACCTCAGCAGGGTGGAGAAATCCGCAAAGAAAGCAGCCAAGCTGCAGGAAAGTGAGGAAAATTATGATGGATAGAGAGGGATTCTGGGTGCCAGGCATGTGGGTGATGCACTACAAACACGGCAAGCCTGTGGATGTGGGCAAGGTGCTCAAGGTGTACAAAGATGGTGGCCCCCAGGTGCAGCTTGATAGCAGGCCTGCCAAGCCTGTGAGATTCGTGCACTCTGGCAGGCCATGGGGCTCCAGCAACTATGCATCAGGTGGCTTTCTCAGGCCCCTCTCAGATTGCCCTGGAAAGCCAGAGGATGAGCACCAGGCCAGAGAGATCGTGAAAGAGGCACAAGAGGCCAGAGAGGCTGAGAACACGCTCCAGGGAGCGAAAAATGCCAAGAGGAAAGAGCTCACAAATGCCATGCTGAGAGAGGCCCACGGTGATGCCCTAGCAGATAGCAAGGAAGTGAAAACTCACATTGGCACATTGCACATCATCGAGAGTGTGGATCGATTTGGTGAGCCCAAGGTGGCCCTGGTATCGATGGGCAAACGCTATTGGATGGGCCATGAGAGCTGGCATGCCTGGATTGGCAGCATGGGCACCACGAATGGTGAAGGCTTTGGATCATATGGATCAGTATCTGGGGATACTGAGGATGAGGCCTGGCTTGAAGTGCTGGGTGCTGTATTCGGGCTGCAGCAAGAGCAGCAAGAGCAGATCAAAGAGGCTGTAAGCCAGGTGCAAGCATGAGGGGTGGCAAGAGGCCAGGGGCTGGCAGAAAACCACTGCCAGGAGCAGAAGTGGAGCCCACCCATGTGGTGGCCTTCAGGATCACGCCAGTGCAGGCCAGATGGCTCACATCGATGGCCCAGGCCATGGGATGCAGCAAGAGCAATGTGCTCAGGGGCCTGCTTGAGCAAGGGATCAGCAAGTATCAACAAACCAGCAGATATATGGGAGTGAGAGAAGATGAGTGAGAAGATTACCGCCACAATCGAGAACGTGATATCTGGCAGGTATGCAGAAGAGCACCAGATGCACGGTGGGATGCCATACACCATGCATGGTGGCATGTGGGATGCACAGAAAACTTGTGAGCAGCTTGAGGGCAGGATCAGCAGGCAAGCTATCAGCTGGGAGAAAGCTGATGAGCTCTGGGCAAAGATATACCATGATGATCTCGCCAAGGCCCTCAGTGCAAAGTGCAGTGAGGATGATCTGGGGCTGAGAGATGAGATTCTTACGCTATGGGCCACCCAGAGGGCCGATCAGGGCCACAAGAAAATGGTGCAGGCTGTGATCGATGGCTACTTTGCCACCAGGAGCAAGAAAGATGCTGAAGAGCATGCCAGAATAATCGAAATGGGGGCCCAGCTGGCAGATACAGTGGGGATCGAATACCGGTGCACGATCAGCCCTTACAATCTGCAGGCTGCCATGGATAGAAATCCCATGGGATTCTTCATGGCATGGCCCATGGTGCAGAAGGCAGTAAAAGTTGCAAGAGGAAGATACAGGGATGGCTCAGGCTGTGGATATCTCCAGATGGTGGATGGCACATGCCTCACCCTGGCTATCCATACTGATGATGGCGATCCTGAGCACAAACTGTATGATATGCTGCTCTATGATGAGCTGGGCATCACCATGATCTCACAATGTACCATCGAGATGGCCCCAGCAGGCCCTGGCATGAGTGAGATCACAGAAGAGAGCAAGCAAAGATTTGGGAATATGCTGAGTGATGCAAGCCTATACTGCAAAGGTGAGATCAAGTGCCACCAATGCAAAAGCTTCTTTCCCAAGGAAGGCAGGCCCAGGGCCTGGGGCTCCACTTACTGCCCAAAGTGCTGGGAAGATGGCCAGAGAGAGAAGTGGGCCGAAGAATACAAAGATTGATCAGCTGCCTGAATAGCAAAGGCCCCACCCATCCGGTGGGGCCTTCTCTTTGGGCCTACATCAGGCCCCTCATGTATTCGGTGGTGCTCCTGGCCCTGATCGCCTTCATGCCCATGAAATAATCAAGGTGCACGCCATGGAAATCGCCCACCTGCTGCAGCATAGTGGCCACAGCTATCTTGGGCCTCTCCATGAGGGCCTCATATTGTACCCTTATCACTTCCACGCCAGCCCACCAGGCATCATGCAGAGCCTGGTGATTTCTCATGATCATCCACTGGTAGAGTATCGATGCCTCATGGTGGCTGATCCCTTCCTTCTCTGCCATGCTATCGATCACAGCATCTGCACGCCGATCAACGATCAGCAGCTGATGCCTGGGCAGAAGATGCTGGAGCTCAGAGTACACCAGGGCAAACGCTGGGCACTTGGCCCCCCAGTGCAATGATTGCTTGCTTCTGCCATCGAGCCACTCCCTGTATTTCTGGGATGCATCTGCCTTGTTGAGTGGCTTCATCCTCTCCAGATCACGCTTCATTGCTGGGATCATCTCCCAGCCCCAATTTAGCTGCTGAGCCAGGGCCCTATTCAGCTTGTGGAATTCCGAATCCTCTCCACTGATCTGCTTCTGCCCCATGGGCATGCCTGCAGCCTGCAAAACATTGGCCACCGCTGTACTTCCGCACCTGCCTGTGCCCATCACAAAGGTGACTGTGGCCTTATCCCCTCTCATGGGCTCATGCTGCTCTCTTGGTTGCGCCATCATCTCTCACCACCTCTCTCATTTGATCCTGAGGCTCACACTGGGATCGCCCTGCTCAAATGGTATATCTTCCACCTGCAGCTCTTCTGCCACAGCACGCCAATTTACAACTTTCTGGGTATGCTTGCTCACCACGCTGGTGGGGGCTTCCAGGCAGGCAGCCTGATAATCATATCTCTTCCTGCCTGCACTATAGGTGGCCCTCACATCTCCCACGGTGATGCCCTTCTCTCGATCTGCGATCTCTGCCTTGATCGCCTCAGCTATCTCATCAGCTGCCTGCTGGGCAGCCTTCCAATCCAGCATGGCCTGGGCCAGCTCACTATCATTCATCAGTATTTGTCTCCCCATCAGGTATGGTTTCATCGAGCACCTCATATTCGTGGGGCAGCAGCCCAACCTCAAGGCCTGCTGCACCCTGTATATATACCTTGCAGGTGCCAGGCTGCCATTCCGTATCTGGCACCTCTCTCACCACGTCGAAAACGCTCCCATGCCATATCTTGTGCTGCACAGGCAGGGGCACCAGCCTCACGATCCTGATCCTCATAGCATATCCTCTGCATGGCCTATCAGCAGATATCTGCCATGATATGAGAGGATGATATCCACCCTGGCATCATCCTCAGCACCGGTGCCATAGTGCCCACCCAGCAAGATATGCAGGTGTCCATCATGAGGGTATGCCTTCAGCAAATCGATGGTGATCCCATCAAGAGAATCCTCAAGTGATGGGCACCCACCGTTTGTGCTGGATACCCGAAAACGATCCTCATCCAAATCCAGCCATATCCGCACATCCACATCACAAAGCTCTGCAGCTTCCACGGTGCAGAAATCATCCATGCTGATTGGCTTATCCGGTGGCATCTCAGCTCCCCTTCTCTTTGAGATCAGCCCAGGCCTCAGTGAGCTTATCAGCCAGGCTGGCATTGGCCCTCTCCAATTTCTCGATCCTGGCCAGCTGCTCAGCCATCAAGGCATCAGCCTCTCTCAGTAATTTCTCACTATGGGCTGCCTTCTGGCTCAGCTGATCCACCTGAGTGATGAGGCCATTCATATCTGCCCCTCTGCTCTTCCTGCTCTCATGGATATTTGCCAGGGTGGCTGCATGGGCCTTCTGCTCTTCCTGGAAGGCACGCTCCCAATTGCTGCTTTCTTGGGCTTGCTCCACCAGGAGCAGCTCAGCTGCCATCAGATCGCCCCTGGCTGCCTCAAGCTCCTGGCTCACATTGGTATTCAGCAGGTGCAGCTGCCTGATCTTTATCTGCAGCTTGCCTATGGCCTCATTTGCCTCTCTGGGCCACTTCTGGAGCTCCTGCTGCACGTTTTCTGATTTTGCAGCCCCTTGGGCCTGGAAGCCCTCAGGATACCTCTGGGCGAGTTTTTCCACGTTATGGCTGGCTGCAGCCCCCATATCGATATCAAGGGCTGAGCAGAGCCATGCCACGTAGAAGAGCAGATCGCCCAGCTCATCTCTGGTTTCATCGAGCTGCAGAGGCTTGCCATGCCATAGCCATTTCTTGATGGGCTCCAGTATCTCGCCCACTTCACCAGCCAGGCCCATGCAGGCATTAGCGATCTCTTCCTTCCATGGGAGATCACGGTTCATGGTGGCCTCTGATGCCTTCTGGTATGCTACAAATGTAATCTCAGCCATCAAAATCATCTCCCAATTTGTGAGTTTCTCTGGTGGAGCCATCTGGCCCCAGCTTGTGATCGATCACCAACTTCACGCTCTTCTCATAGAGTGTGCCCCCAGATGGGGCTGGGCCCTTCTTTAGGTATCCATACTCAAGGGCAGCCACCCTGAGCCCCGATCTCTTCTCAAAATCCCTTATATCGATCATGATGCTGCCCTCTATCGTTTCCTTCAGCTGCCTGAGAGTATCCAGGCCCTCATGGATCACCGCTGTGCTTATGGGCCCTTTATTCTCGCTCATCTTCAGGCTCTTCCTCAGGCTCTTCCACCATATTGAGGCTGCCATCCTCAGCCATAGCTGCCTCAGCATCTTCTCTGGTGGCATAGCCAAACTGGATATCAAAGTGAGATTTATACTGCCCATCTGGCATCTTCTGCATGATAATATTGGCCTTGAGATGGGATACACTCCTGAGCTCCATGATGGCCCTGAGGGCATCTGCAACATTCTGCATGGTATACTGCTCAAGCTCTTCACGCTCTTCTGGTGTGAAGGTGGCGATCATCTCGCCCTCTTCCATCTCTGATGTGAGATACTCCCTCATTTTCTCAATCAGGCTCTTGCTTATCTCTGGCTTCATCGTGTATCCCCCATCCTGGGTGGCTGCACCTTGAGGGTTTCTGCCCTGGGTGCTTTCTTTGGATCAGTCTTGGGCCACTCAGCCCAGTATTCTGGCGCCTCAAGCAGCTCCACCAGCTCAAGGCCCTTCTTGGCAGATAGCCATAACACCACCACCCATACTATCTCCCCGCTCACCGGTGCCTTCTGCACTGCCCCATACACCCACTGATGGCCATTCTTTGTAGCTATCCAGAGCAGAGCCTTCTGGCCCTCTTTGGGTGGATCGCTACTTGTTTTGTGAATTTCCACATTCATGAATATCATGCTCTTCCTCACTTTCATCTGCCATGGCCAGAACGCCAGGCATCTCCATCTGGGCCCCAGGGCCTTCCACAACCAAGGGCACTGGGGTGAGGGCCACCCTCTCTCTAGCAATGGCAGCCCTCTCTTCATCGATCTCAAATCCAATATAGTGCCTGCCCAGCATCTTGCATACTGCAGGCACTGTGCCGGTGCCGGTAAATGGATCGAGCACCAAATCACCTGGCTGGGTGAAAGCCCCGATCCATTTCCTGAGCAGCTGCTCAGGCTTGCTCCACTTGAATTGTGCGCTCGCCATTCTGGAGCCAGTATTGCTGCCAACACCCATCCAATTGGCGATCCTGCTGTAAGTCCTAGAGCGATCCCCAGGCAGCTCCAGCCACAAGCATGGGGTGATCACGGTGAGCCCCGATCTGCTGGGAGACATGTGGCCATATCTCTGCCAATGCATGAATCCAGCAAACTGCAGGGGTGGCACCATGGCCCTGTATATGGCATCGAAATTGATCTCATCCCACCATACCAGCATCTTGCCCTGAGGCTGCAGCACCTGCATGCTCAAGTGGCCCAGCCACTCATATTGATCGATTTGATCGTATACAGGATCAGTGAAGATCAGGCTCACGGTGGCATCATCCACAAGATCATGAGCCATCTCCATGGCATTGCCGGTGTATATGGTATCAACCTGCATACTGCACATGCCTCAGGCTTCTCTCACTGTATGGCAGATACACTGCGCCAAGATCGTGGGTGGCTTCAGTGAATTTGTGCCAGTACCATGGCTCAGCCAGGTATACAAGCACGCTGGGGAATGGAGCCCCCGTAGTGGCCTCAGATAGAATGTATTTGGAATCATCGCCATCCTGCACAAGCTCAGGCACCAAGAATTTGAGCCTGCCCCTGAGCACCACGATGGGGAATTTGCTGATCAGCCCCCACCATTTTGTATCCATCCTGGCTGGCAGCAGAGCAATGGCCTCATCAAAGCCACCATAATCGAAAGCCTGCAGCAACTTGGCCACCCAGAAACCAATCTCCCTGCCATACGGTGGATTCATGAAAATCGATCTGCCTTCCCACTCCATGGCCAGAGCATCATCTGGGGGCCTGATCACTCTGCTGGCCACCACGCTGGGGGGCCCATGCTGATTGCCACATGGATCAAGGCAGATTCCATCCATGATCTCGGTGCAGATATCCAGCAGCCACGATGGAGTATAGTGCTCATGTGATTTGCCTGGGCCCATCAGGGCTGCCTTATTCGCCATCTGGGGCCCCCAGCATTTGTACCCTCTCTGTGATCAAATCCACCAGCTGCTGATCCAGATACTGCAGCCCACCGCCACCTGGGGCAAACCTGATGGCACCCTGAGGCACATATACCTCAAGCATCTTCATCACATCAGCACCCAGCTGCTGGGCACCTGCCCATGGCACACTGCCTGGCATATTGCAGGCACTCAGGATCGGTTTGGGCTTCCACCATCCGCTGGAGCTGGCCAGCACCAGCAGATGATTCACACTGAAGAGCTCACCTGGGCAGGTGAGCTGCCTGCACTGCACCGCCACATCCACGGTGCCAATACTCTTGGCCTCATCATACAACTTGCAACTCATCCCTCACTCACCTCTCTGCTCAGATTAGTAATTCGCCATACGCTGGCATCTCTGCGAATTTCACCCGATCTGCCACAAACGCCAGCTTCACCAGGCCCACAGGGCCATTCCGGTTCTTTGCTATCTGGATATAGGCCACCCCCTCTCTATCATCTGGATCACAATCCACCTGCAGGCCCCTCTCGATGTAGTATTGTGGCCTGGTGATGAAAATCACCACATCTGCCAGCTGCTCTATCATGCCAGAGTATCTGAGATCAGCCAGGCTGGGCATCTTGTTTTTCCTGGTTTCCACGTCACGGTTTAGCTGAGAGATCGCCACCACTGGGATATCCAGGGTTTTGGCCAGGGCCTTGAGATTGTGGGAGATCTCGCCCAGCCTCAGGCTCTCATTCTGGCCCTTATCACCACCCAGCTCCATGAAATCAAATACCATCAGTGCCACCTTCTGATCTTCCTGCACGATCTCCAGGCTCTTGAGCATCTTCTGGGTGGTGGGGCCACTGGAATCATCGATCCAGATGGGCAGCTTGCCCAGTGTGGCCAGGGCATTCTCAAAGTGCCCGAAATCCTCAGGAGAGCCCCTGCCCATGCTCATCTGATGCATATTCACACCAGCCATGGCAGCACCCATCCTGGCCATGAGGCTCCACCCACTCATCTCAGCACTGAAGATGGCCACCAGGCCAGTATTGGGATCACCACCGCTCTGCATAGCCTTCTCACGATCCTGCTGGAGTATCCAGGCCACATGCTCTGCCATCTGCATGCCCAGTGCAGTTTTGCCCTGCGATGGCCTGGCTGCCAGCACGTATAGCTGCCCACCCACAAGCCTGGTGTACTCATCAAGGCTGGGGAATCCGGTGGAGTATCCCAGCACCACGCCACTCTTCCACTGCTCTGCTTTGCGCCTGGCCTGATCAGCAAATCTCTTTGCTGGAGCCAGCACTCCCTCAAAAATCTGCATCACTCACTATCCTTCTTTGCTTTGCCCTGCACACTTCTGGCAAACATAGCATCCCAGCCGGTGGCACCATCCTCTTCCTGCTTGGGCTTCTGCAGCCCACCATCTGCATGGATACGCTCAATTACCTTCCTGGTATATGCCAGCACGTTTGCCTTCCCATACTCGCCAGATTGCTTGATCCCCATGAGCACTGCCTGCTCACCGTAATCCTCAGCCAGATCAAGATAATTCTCCAGCACAAAAGGGCTCACCAGCACGCCACAAGATTCCAGGGTTTTCACAATCTTGATCTGAGTGGTGCTCATCGTATCACCACCATCAGTATCACTTGCTGGCACTTTGCTGGCAGGGACATAATGATCATCATGATGATCATTGGTTTTAATGGTTTTAACACTATATAGAGAAGCCCCAGAATTTTCTGGCACTTTACCACCCACTTTACCACCCACTTTACCACCCACTTTACCACCCACTTTACCACCCACTTTACCACCCACTTTACCACCCACTTTACCACCTGGTTTACTACCTGCGATCTTCTCTTCCCAATCATACGGGGCATCCAGAAGGTGGCCCTCAGCACTCACTCTTGATATCCTGCTGAGGCCCTTGATATCACCACAGCCATCGAGATTCACCCTCATGATCGGTGGCATCTGCCTGGTGGCCTCATGCACCTCAATTATGGCACCACTCTCCACCAGGGCTCTCCTGGCATCGATTGCAGTTGGCCTGCTCACCAGCACCAAACGCTCAAGCTGCTTGAGGCTGAGGCTAAAATATCCATCAGGGTTGGCATACTCTGCCATCATCACCAGGCTCAGCTTTTCGCTGGGGCTGCTGCACCCATCGTATTCAACCGCCATGCCCACCATCTTGCTGCTCATCTCTCACTCTCCCTCAGTGCACCAAGCCACCGCCACCAGCCATTTTGAAAATTGTGGCTGCTGTAACCTCACCTGAGGCATTGCCTGATGGCTTGAAAGATCGGAATTTACGCTCCACCTCTCCTGGCGATCCTTGGGCCCAATTCAGGGCCAGAGGCAGGCCTGCATCACCCATCTCACGGTGGATCGCCATGAGCACCCTCACCCAATCAGTGTACTCCATCTGCCATGGATCGAGCTTGCTCAAGGCCTTCTCAAGCTGCTGGGCTATTGGCTCATCTGAGCGAAACTGGGCCCCACCGTGCCCTCTTTGTTGGTGCCCCGTGCTCTTGGGCTGCCTGGCTTGCCATTGCTTATAGAGAAGCCTCAGATCGAGCAGGGGCAACACCTCACCCACCAGGTGGATATCAGCATCTTTGCTGCCATAGAAAAATCTGCTTGCATCTGTGGTTTGCACATCTGCTCCATCGAATTGTGCAGCCACGAATTTGGCAGCTGCACTGTATCTCTTTGCCTCAAAGATCGGCTGATCCAGCATGAAAATCACCCTGGCTCTGGGGGCTTCCTTGGTGTGGCTGGGGGTGGTGTGGATCATGGAACCCCACAGCCTTACCAGCTCATGATCCTTCAGCACATCGATGCTTGATCTATCATCGCCAGTATCCATATCAACCGCTAGGTGCTGAGCCAAGATGAAATTATCGATGCACCTTCTGCCCTCATGCCACCCAGCATATGCATGGCCCAGATATATCCAATTGGCCAGCTCCATCATATCGCACTCTTGGTTCACAAATTCATCATTAAAAGTGCCCCAGGCTGGATCACCAGGTGGTATCTTGCCTGTGCTATTTTTGTTGATCGCTATCTTGATCTTGTGCTGCATACCATCCATAGCCGCTCACCCTCTCATCAAAGTGCCCAGGAGAGAGGATTCCCCTGGGCGATAATCTATCAAGTCCTATAGCCGATCCAATCCCATTTAATTGGCATCAGATCATGCAGCTCTCTTGCTTCCACCCTGCTGGCAGATATCCCACGATTATCCCGCCTTGGGGGTGGCAGCTGCTCATCTGTGATCCAGCCCATGATCTGGGCTCTTCCATATGTCACATTCTCAAAATCTGCCTGAGTGCAATCTCTGATCTCTTTGCTGAAGAGCTCAGGCAGCTTCACCACAATGAACACATACACCTTGCCGGTGCCACGCTCATTGGGGCTCACCCTCAGTGAGAAGCTCTCTGGCACTCTGCGATTTTGGTACAGTGAGGCCTTTGCATCCAGATTGGTGCCAGGTATATCCACCCCTGGATCACCGCTACGTTTCCCAGCCTCACCATATCGCTCTCTCATCTTGTTGGCATACCACCGGTGGATGATGAAATGCTGAGCATTCCCAGTTAAGTGCCAAGAGAGTGCCAGCTCACCTATGCAACCAACCAGCTGATCCCTATACAGATTATCTTCACGATCCTGGCCTTCTCTGTGATTACTTCTGCCCCCCAGGCATGAGAGGCTGGCCAGGCTGTGCACAACCAGCATATCGCTCTCACTGATTGGCACCTCATATCCCTTCATCATACTGCTCCGTTTCGTGAGATGTGATGGGGGCCTCTCATATAGCCCCCATCTGCCAGTTTATTCTGTACAGCACACTCATCTCATGACATAGATCACCGCTCCCCTATCTTGCATGGCCATCTCAAGCCGTGCGGCTGGGCTCTGCCAGCTGGCACAAAAGTAATCAAAACCAGCAGAGCACCGTGCCCTGCTGGATACACCACTATTTGATATCGAGCTCTATCCTGCCAAAGCCTTTGGGTGTGAGTTTCACCATTAGGCCCTCATCACCAGCCCAGCTCACGATCACCTGCTTACCTTCTGCCACATCCACGTGCAAAGGCTCATCTGGATCAGGATCGGGCCCTGGATCAGGATCGGGCCCTGGGCCCACCCCTGTGGGCACTCTCTGCAGCACCACAAAGAGGGTGGTGTGGTGGCCATTCACAAGCCCACCGCCAGAAGTGGCACCTTGGGCCCCCAGTGGCTGATGCATCCATGCAGATTCACCCCCCTGGGGC
>Ga0180437_10007192_pt1 | contig 14591 bp, 9 predicted proteins | sample SS_ome_4_FD_132410 | JGI IMG/M metagenome (GOLD analysis project Ga0180437, IMG submission 132410) | Hypersaline lake sediment archaeal communities from the Salton Sea, California, USA - SS_3_D_1 metaG | ecosystem: Environmental > Aquatic > Non-marine Saline and Alkaline > Hypersaline > Sediment...
AGAAGAAGACCAAAAGAACCGCCAGGCTGATCAAGGGAGCCAGATCCCGGGCCTCCCAGCGCCCCAGCAGATTCCGCAGCAGTTTGAGTGGCCGGGGCGTTGCTTTCACGGGTTGGCTCATGCGTTGTCAGTAGTCAGTAGTCAGTTGTTACCTATCGGTCCGGAAGCGTTTTGCTGCCAACCGCTACCCATGACCCACTGTCCCATACACGCTGCTAACTGATCACCGACAACTGAACACCGACGACTGACCACTCCTCAAAGCAAACAGTGCTTCGGATCGCTCAAGTAAAACATGGCGTCGCTATTGCCGGCTTCCTTGGAAACCAGTGGCGAGGGCAGCATGATTTCCAGTGGCACGTCGTCGATCTTCTCCTGATTGCGGACGATGAACTGGCCGAGGATCACCGAATAGCCGTGGATCATGCAGGTGGGATTGACGGACGTGGCCGCCAGCTTTCCCTCGCGAACGCCGGTCAGACCCGTCGTCTGGCCGTCCACGCCGACGAACAGCATCTTCTCGTGCGGCCTGCCCTCGACGGCTGGCACACAGGCCATGGCCATGTCGTCGTTGTGGAAGAACGCACCGGCGACGGGTCCCTCGCTTTGCTCCAACAGCGCGTCGAACGTGTTGCGGGCCTTTTCGGTTTTCCAGTCGCACCAACGAACCCCGCCGCCGACCACCTTGACCTCGGGATACTTGGCGATCACGTTCTCGAAACCGCGCTTGCGGTCCTGAGCCCCGCTGTGTTCGCTCTGTCCGCCGATGTGAATTACGTTCCCCTTGCCGCCGATCCGGTTCATCATGTACTGGGTGCTCTGTTCGGCCATGGCGACGTGGTCAGGGCTGATGTAGAGCCAGACGCCCACGTCGCGCAGCCGCGACTTCTCCACGATCAGCGTGTCCATCGAGATCACCGGAATGTTGCGCTTGGCCAGCCGCTTGACCGGCTCTTCCAGGATGTCGATCTGGTGCGACTGGACGGCGAAGAAGTCCCAATCGTCGTCCACCTGCAGCTCGATCTTGTCGCGTTGCTTCTGGCCGTTGAACTCGCCGTCGACCCAAACGACCTCGACGTCGAGCAAATCACCCCAGAGCATGGCGGCGTCGCGTCCCAGCTTGTTCCAGGTCCCTTGCAGGCCGGCGTTGGAGATCAGGGCCCGAAGGCGTTTTCGCGAACCGTTGCCTTCGCCGGCGGTTTTTGTCTTCGGGCCGCACCCGGCCAGCAGCGTCCCCGCAGCCAGCCCGGCCCCGGCGGCGGCGTGTTTCAACAGGTTGCGGCGTGACGTTCGTTGGGAATCGGATTTGGCCACGATGATCTCCTTCCTACTATGGGACAATTCCCTGATGTTAGCCGCGAAGCGGGCGTGTGACAAGGATCGAGCCGGGTGACGCGGCGCTTTTTGCTGTTTCCTCTGGTTCCCAAGCTCCAGCTTGGGAACCAGGAAGCTTCAGCTCAACAGCCGGGACGACCGCCAACGGCTTCTACTGTTGCGGCGAGGCCGGCAGCGGACGCCGGGTGATGCCGTCCAGGCCGCGCGGTTCGAGCACTTGGATCGTCACGTCGTCGAGCCGGACCTCGCCCAAGCCGGAGAGGGCGAACGTGACCGTCATTTGGCCCGATCCCGGTGCGACGCGGTAGAGCGTGAATTCCTGCCATCCTGCCGTGCGGCCGATCCGTTCGGCCAGGGCTTCGCCGGCCAGGGAATCGATCACCAACAGCCCGTCCACGCTGCCGGTGATCGCCGCGGGAACGTGCGCCCAGCCGTGAATGCAGACGAGTTGTCCGGTCTCGACCGGCACGCGTGGGGTGGTGATCCACACAGGCGGTGTTTCGACCAGCGCGGGCGGGTTCTCGGGATCGGCAGCGGCGGCCGTCAACCGCAAACCGCTGCCGCCCGAGTGGGCCGCTTCCGATACCAGATCCGCCGCCGTTTCCAGCCCCGAGCCGGCGTGCTGGAGGTGGTTCCAGCCGGCGCGGAGCATCGTGTAGAGGTCCTCGAACTCGCCGCCGGGCAGCCGGTTCGCACCCAGCCGCGAGGCCGCGATCCGCTCGTTCAGGCGGCGATGCCAGGGCAGCGTGGCGAAGCTGACCGCCGCCGGGCTGCTCAGCGGGGACGCGGCTCCCCGGATCGCCATCTCCCAATACGTCCGCTCGACCAGCCGCAGCGTTCGCGTGGTTCGTCGGGCGTGCAGGTAGGCCACGTCGTATGAACCGGCCGCCAGGTGCCCGTCGCACGATTGGAGACTTCGTCGCGCCGCGTCCATCCAGCCGGCCACATCCCTCGACGGTTGCGACACTCGGGCGTTCTCGGCGGCAACCTGCCCTACCGCGTGCAGCTTCCAGGCGGCCAGTTCGCGTTGCAGTTGGGCCGCCCGCGGCGCGATCTCGGCCGAACGCCGCGTGAGGCTGTTGACCACCAACGGGTCCTGGGCAAAAAGCACCCGACCGGTCAGGCCGAACTCCTCCAGACTCACGCGCGTTCCCAAGGTTACCCGTTTGTGACGCAGCGGCTGCAATCCGCCAGGGTCGAGTTCGTACGCCCGACTCGATTCCGGCACGCCGGGCACGACCAGCGAGATCGAGTTGGCGGCCGATTGTCCTGGCACGAACTGGGCCCCGGGCGCAGACCAAATCGGCAACAACAGCCGCGAGCGCTCGGTCCGCAAGACCGTGGCGGCCACTTCTGGCCGATCACCTCGGGCGGTGGCGACCACGCCGCCCACGGCCGCCCACGGTTCGATCATTTGGAGTTCCAGGTTGAGCAACTCGAGGACCATGGCCCGCTGTCGGGTCTCGGGGTCGTCTGCGTTCAAAGGAGACTGCGATTGGAAGAACAGCCCGCGGCTGCCGCAGCCCACCGCCGTGTAGACCAGCAGCCGAATCTGTTCGCTGGCGACCGACAGCGGCGCGCGTCGACTGGGCTCCAACGCAGCCAGTTGACGCTGCAGCGCTTCGGTGGGCTGCGTTTGGATGGTCGTCCAAATCGTCGTCCCTGGTCGGGCCAGCAGCGGTTGACGGCGAATCCAGGTGGCCCAGTCGGCCAACTCCAGGCTGGTGCCCAACGGCTGGCGGTCGATCAGCAGCAGATCGACGTAGCGGCTGTATTCGCGGAGGCTGCCGTCCGGGCGGCAGATCAAGGGGCGGAATTGACGCCGGTCGGCTCGACGGACTTCCCGAGCCCAACCCCGAGTCGAATCGAGTTGGCTTTCGGAAAGTCCCTTGCCAAGTTCCCAGATTAACACCGGACGGTACTGCGGACCGATCGGATCCAGCGGCACGACGCGGCCGTCGGGCAGATAGGGAGAGACCGGGCGCGGCGGGAGGCAAATCAGCCATAGGCCTAATCGGTCGGCTTCGCGAAGCAGTTCCGACGAGGCCGGCCCGTCGAGCCAAACCGCGTTGAAGCCCAACCGCTGTAAGAGAGCCAGTGGCTCGCCCTGGTGGCGAATGACGCGAGGAAACATCGGGCGGCCGTCGACCAAGAGCACCGATGCTTTCAGTTGAACCCGGCGACGCTCGCCCGTATCCGCCGCAACGTTCCCGACGGTGTCGCCTCCTGAGCGGTCGGTTGTAGAGCCACCGGCGGGGATCGCGTGGTATGGGCTGTCGGGCAATTCCACGTAGCCGGCGATGTCCAAATCGTCGATCCAGACGTTGGTCGTGCCCGGTCCGCCGTAAACGTTCAACACCACGCGGTCGAGATGGGCCTCGCGCCCATCGATGTCCGGCCCCAGTTGGGATCGCAAGATGCGAACTTGCCGGGCAAGGAGTCGCGAGGGGTCGTCGATTCGCAGTTGTTGCCAGCGCCCGACGTCCGTGTAGCTGGAACCGCGCAGCAGCGTCGACACGGGCCGGCCGCTGCGAGGATCCTTGGTCCGCGGGAGCACCACGCGTGCCAGCAGTTGCAACCCCGGCCGGTCCGACTTGATCCAAATGGTAGGCAACAACTCTTCGATCACCTGGGGCCGGCCCACTTCGTGGCTGATGTGGACGTACGTGCCGTTGTCGCCTGCGACGCTCCATCGCTCGCACCAGTTTCCGATGTGCGAGCCGTCCTGGGTACGTTGACGCAGCAGGATCCGGTATCGGGCGTTGCTCCCGGCGTCTTGCCACGTCGGCTCCGGGCCCTCGAATCCTTCGTACCAGGCCGATAGTCCGTGGACCTTCCCCGGCGCCGTCAGCACGGCCAGAATTCCCAGGGCGGCAGTGATCCGCAGCGCGGAAAGAGACATGAGTCGGCGACTGGCAATCCCGTGTGAGTATCCGGCGTCTCCGCGGCGATTTCCGCCCGCGGCGATCCCATGTCGCGGAAAGACAACATCTCGGGATCGGAGACGCCTTCAACGTAAAGTGGGCTTATATCAGGATTTGCGGAGACCATCCAGATCAAACGTGGCGTTTTGTCACGGGCGGCGGAACGGGAAAAAACGGGCGGAAATTCGCAAGTGCTTGCGGCAATACAAGTTAGGAGACTTTGCCGGCGGCCGGGCCCATTCTGGCACGGCGCGTGCATTCCTGAAGCGTATTCAGCACATCGAAGGAGCCACCCATGAGCAAGCGAGCCCGTGTGATTAAGCCCAAGAACGACGAAATCCCCCGCGAAATCGTTGATCTGGCAGCCGCCGTCAGCCAGCTGCCCCCCGAACACCGCGAGAAGATCGACCCGATCATGACCCGGGTGGTCGACAGCATTAAGCGTCGCCGACGGATCCTCTCGCTGGTACAGGACGCCCTGAGCCAGTTGCGGCTGGATATGAAATACCTGGCATTCGACCTCGAAGCGACGCGTCGCGAGCGTGACGAGTATCGACGGAAGTTGGAGGAACCCTCCTAAGGGCATTTTCCGCCACAAGCGGGCGGTCCGTTGCCCTAGCGAAACAGATGCCTTGCTGCCACAAGCACTCCGGCCTCAAGTGCCCAGAGGCCGGAGTGCCTTGTTGTTTCTTGTCGGATGATTCGGCGATTGCCGTCAAACATGGCTGAAAGGCCACTCTGGGCCGGTGATGGACCACCCTTAAGTCGCGCCTTGCCGGCCCATCACAAAGGTACCTTGATGATTCCACTCTCAGGGGGTATTGCGGATGATACGAAGCAATAATACGATAGGAGTAAGGTGAGAAGATAGGAAGCCTACCGTAATTCATCCTCGATAGATCCCACCGCAGAGAGAAGTGGCGTCGGCATGGGAAAACCATCCGCCGAAGATTTGGCGCAGCGCGCATTCGACCTCGGACTCTTGACCGAACGTCAGTTGCAGGGGGCTTGGGCCTCCCTGGGTAGCCACGACGTTAAGACGGATGATTTTCTCCAGTTGCTCGTCCGCCGCGAGTTGCTGACCAACTACCAGGTCGAACGGCTGCTGAAGGGCGAACGCACGGGGTTCTTCTTCGGCGATTACAAAATCCTTTACCTGGTCGGCAGTGGCACGTTCGCCCGCGTCTATCGAGCTGCCCATCAGCAAACCGGCCAGGTGGTGGCGGTCAAGGTGCTGCGAAAGCGCTACAGCGACAACTCGACCCAATACGGCCAGTTCGTTCGTGAGGGCAGGCTCGGCTGCTCCCTGCGGCACCCCAACATCGTCCCGATCTACGAGGTCTACTCTCGGGCCAAAACGCACTTCCTGGTGATGGAGTTCGTCGAAGGGCGGAACTTGCGGGAATTCGTCAAGATCCGCAAGCGCATCGAGCCGGCCGAAGCCACGCGTCTGATGGCCGACATCGTTCAAGGGCTGCGCTACGCGTTCGAGAATGGACTGACACACCGCGATCTAAAGATGAACAACGTGTTGGTGTCGAGCCGCGGACAGGCTAAGTTGGTCGATTTCGGCCTCGCCGCCGTGGACGAAACCCTGACCGACGAACTCTTGATCGATTTCCCCAACACCCGCACCATCGATTATGCTGCCCTGGAGCGGGTAACTGGCGTCCGCAAAGACGACACGCGGAGCGACATCTATTTCCTCGGCTGCATATACTATCATATGCTGACCGGCCGACCGCCGTTGCGCGAGACGCGCGACCGGGTGCAACGGCTCAGCAGGTCTCGTTTCCTCGAAGTCAAGCCGATTCGGAAGGCCGATCCCTCCATCCCCGACTCCGTGGCGTTGGTGGTGAATAAGTCGATGATGCTCGATCCGAGACGTCGCTACCAGTCGCCCGGCAACATGCTCAACGACCTGGAAATCGCGGCCCGACGGTTGGCCGAAGAGCCGCAAGGCGGCAATGACCAGCCGGCGTCCGGCAACTCGCAGGCTGCCAAGGGACCGCGCCGCGACGGCCAGAACGGCATGGCCGTCCCGTCCTCCGAAGGGCAGCCCTCGGTGATGATCGTCGAGTCGAACGGCCAGATGCAGCAGGTTTTTCGTGAAGGGCTCCGACGGGCCGGATACCGCGTGTTGTTGACGATCGATCCGGGCAGGGCCCACGAGCGATTTCGCCAGGAGGTGCCGGCAGTGGCCGATTGCGTCGTGCTCAACGCCCAAGAAATTGGCCACTCGGCCCTGGAAACCTTCAATCGCTTCGGGGAGGACTTGAAGACTAGTTTCGTCCCGGCCGTGCTGCTGTTGGACGAGACCCAGCGGAAGTGGAAGCAGGAGGCCCGCACCGACGAACACCGCGTGGTTTTGCCGATGCCGATCACGATGAAGCAACTCCGCTCGACGTTGGCCAAGCTGGTCAGGTCCAAGGTCGGTCGCTGATCTTTTGTCGAGCGATTCTTCGAGACGTCTCAGTCGCGCCCCTAGTGGGCTTCGTTGACGGTTGGGTTCTCGCTCTTATAATAACCGTATTGCGTGACGAGGGCCGCAGAAGGCCCGTCATTCGTATGTTATATGCCCCCCGGTGGTCTTGCGCCGTTTGGCCGATTGCTTTCCAAGCCCAGACAGCTGGTTGGTTCGGATGGGGGGCAAACAACAAGAAGGAGATCCAGTCGATGGCCAACGTGAGAGAATTGTCCGACGCCGATTTCGAGGCCGAAGTGCTCAAGTCCAGCCAACCCGTTTTGGTCGATTTTTGGGCCCCCTGGTGCGGCCCTTGTCGCATGGTCGGACCCGTGGTCGAGGAACTGGCGGCGGAGAATGCCGATGCGATCAAGGTCGCCAAGCTCAATGTCGACGATAGCCCGACTACGGCCGCCGGGTACGGCGTCAGCAGCATCCCGACCCTGATGATCTTCAAGGATGGCCAGGTCGTCGACCGATTTGTGGGGTTCCAGCCGAAGAACCGCCTTCAAGAGGCAATCGATCAAGCGACAGCTTAGTGAACCTGTCGTCCTGCGCTGCCTAGTCTCTCTTGCTTAACGCGTGCGCCTCCCCATATGGGCGGGCTCTCGCACTTCGGCTGGCGGTACGATCATCTCGTACCGGACCACTTGGGGTTAATTCGGGGGCTCTATCTGCCGATTAAGGGATTTGGGGGGACTTTATCGATTGCGCGGAATTCTCAGCCTCAGTCAGAGAACCGTCAGTATGTCCACTCCAAACCGCGAACAAGACCAGGGGAATCCTCCTCGGTCGTCGAGCCGCGCGTCGGTCAAAGCCCGAATCGACTCGGCACACACCGTCAACAAGCCGGAAACCCCCCCCGTGCCGCCGCAGACCGGTGCGGAGAAGTCGCCCGTCTGCGAGGACGCGACCGGCGAGCCGGTCGCTTCGCAACTCCGCGTGCAGGCCAGCCAGCTGGCATCCCACCTGCGGGCGCGGCAGAAGGAAATCGACCACCGCGAGGCGCAGATCAACGCGCGGCTGGCCGAGCTGGATCGCGACACGCGGGCCGCCCGGCTCTGGCTGCGCGAGCGCGAGGCGGAACTCAACCTTTGCCGCCAGGAGCTTGACCGGCAACAGGGCGAGGTGCAGACCCGGCTCAGCCGCTTGGCGACTGCAGAGGCCTCCCAGCGCAAGCGGGACGAGGCCGTGGGTGCTTCCTCGGCGTCACGTGAAGCGGAACGTCAGGCCGAGATCAAGCTGTACAAGCTGCAGCACGAGCGCCAACGGGTCGAGGCCGAGCGAGAGGCCGTCCGGCAATTGAACCGCAGACTGCTGGCCGGTGTGGAGCAGCGGCGCAAGGCGGTGGAGGCCCAAGCGGCCGAGCTCTCCCGACGCCCCGCGCAACCGAACCGCGAACTGCTCGCGCGGGAGGAAGTGCTCCGCCGTTCGGCCGAGACGGTGCAAGTCAGACGACGGCAGCTCGAGGAGACCGAACGCCGGCTGGCCGAAGCCCAGGCCGAAACGCGGGAACTCCAACGACGGTTGAGCGAAGCGCGCCGCGAACTCGAAGAGGAAGGCCACACTCAACGGCAGCGCTGGGTGGCCGAACAACGTCGGGCAATGGCCGAGTTGGAGAAAAAGCGTGAGGTGGTCCAGCGTCGCAGCGACCAGGTGGACCAATCACGCGCCGCGCTGCAACAGCTCCGCGCCGAGTTGGGCCGAATGCACCGCGAAACGTTAGAGGTCCGGCTGGCCACCGAAGAACTCTGGGTGCAGCTCTCCGGCGCCGCGCCGCCGGCCGCCCTGACCCGCTCCCTGGGACGCATCCGCACCAAGTTGGCTGACCGCTACCGCCAGGCCAATGCCGAGTTGCACGACCAGAAAGAGGAGTTGGAGACCATCCGCAGTCAGTTGGCCGAGCAATACAAGAAGCTAGTGCAGCGCAAGGATCAGTTCGAAGCGTGGGCCGCCGACCGCCAGGAAGAGGTCGAGCAGCAAGCCGCCCGGCTGATCGCGCGCGAGCAGCAACTCGCCCAGAAGGAAGCGAAACTGGCAGAGGAGATGCAGCGTCGGGAATCCGAACGACTGCAGTACCGGCAGGAGATACGCCGCCTACGGACGCAGTTGGCCCGAGAGAACGAGGTCGCGGTACCGGTGTAGCGTTTCCTCCACAACCTCGCGCTACGAAGCCGCGAACGTCGGTCGCGCCCGAACCCCTTACCGGCTGGCTGTTATCATCGGACGGCTGAATGGCACTGATATTCTCTTAACGTGTTTTGGCTGCTTGCTTTCGGGCGAGTTTTCGAGGCTCGGTCATTAGCTTCGTATTTCTCATCCTCGTGTGTCACTGCTTCGCAGAGGCGGTGTCTATGCGTGAACTTGCGGCCGGCAATGCTCCTGTGAAGCAGTGACACAACGTCAGTGACAGTCCCTGACTGGTGAGATATGCAAGTTAAGGCTCGTTGGCGCAACCACCGGTCGCGACATGGGAGCTTGCCTATCCATTGCGGCGACGCCACCACCAGAAGAGCAGGCCCACGGCACCGCAGAGGATCATCACCAACGTCGAGGGCTCGGGCACCACGCGGATGCCGGCCACACCGACGTACGGATCGCCCCAGGCGCGGTCGTTGACGTAGAGGACGCCCCCGGCGGTGAAGTCACCGGCCGGCTTCAGTCCGACCAGGTAGTTGCCCGAGGCCCCGGTGCCGTCGGCAATCAGATCGTAGTTGTTGCCGCTGCCGGTGTTCTCGCCGTCCCACATGGCGACGTAGCTGGGGCCGTTGCTTTCGTTGGCCGTGAACATCACGTGACCGCCCTGGTCGACCGTCACGTCCGCGATGCCGGCGTCCAGGTCGGCCAGCATGATCGCCTGGCTCGGCACCAGGTGGCCGTCTCCGATCGCCTGGTCGACGTCGTCGCCGGCAAACTGGTAAAGGGTCCCGGAGGAGACGCTGTCGGGCCAGACGCCCGAAAGCACGAAGGTGCCGTAATACAGGCCGCCTGCGGCATCGAAGGCCAGGCCCGAGGCGTATCCGCCGATCTGCGCGATCAGGTCGTGTTCGGTGGCGGGCACGCCGCCGGGCATACTGGTATCGAGCCGGTAGACGGCAGCTTCGGCGCCCCAGGCCGCGGCGGCCGGGTTGGCGGACGCGTAGGCGTCCGGGCCGCGGAACTCCAGTTCGAGGTTCCCCAGCAGCGTGGCCTTGTGCTCCCACTGCCACTGCCCGCCGACCTGCTGCACGTGATAGACACGGTCGTCGATATTCCCTTCGGTGGTGAAGCCGACCCAGACCGATTCGCCGCCGGGATCGAAGGTCGTGAAACTGGGGAAGACGCCGAGTTCCGGCGGGAGCCCGTCGAACCAGGCCTGCGGAGCGCCCCCCAAAGATTCCTCCACGGCGCCGCTGGTGCGGTTGAAGATTTGCACGCCGGACGTGGTCCACGTCACCACACGGTCGCTCCAGACGTCAAAGGCATCGATCGATCCTTGATCGCCGAAATAGTCGTGGGCTTCGTAACCCGCGGCGAAGTCGCCGGTGGGGCTGAGGATGGTCGAGGTGCCCAGAGCCGGCGCAGCGAGGCTGCATACCAGAACAAGACCGAAAGCGGCTCGTATGGGGTGGGTCAGTCTTCTCAAGCGGTGCAACATGATCAAAGCCTCCTTCGTCCTGTCACTGGCAGGACATGACCCTCGTTATCACGGGCATGGTGTCGTCCTGGCTGGGAGTCCTTGCGGGGCACGGCAGTCGGTCCGAGGGCAACAACCGATTCGGCCCCGATCTCCCAGATCGCAGGAATACGGATTCTCTGAGTTCAAAACGGGGGCACGATTTCTCCTCCCTCCCGCGTGCAGATGGCCGCCAACGTGCTCAGTTCCATGGTCTCCGCCAGGAACTGCACCGAGCCGTCGCAAAACAGGCCGTTGGCCCCCTGAGGGTGCTCGCTGCGAATGTCGTTTTCAAAAGGCGGGGCCTTGTTGATCGCGAACGCCTGGTCGAATACGTTCAGTGCGTTGATCCACTGACCGTCCTGCCAGGCGGAATCCTCCGAAACGATCAGTGTATGCGAAACGCCGTCGCGGACCTCCTCGATGCTGATCGTGCGGTCGTAGATCAGAGTTCCCTTGGGCGGGAAGTTCGGCCCGGTGATCCGCTCGCCGTAAATGCCGCCGTAGTGGCAGGCGCCACGGCCCTGGACCAGGTGGGACGGGGACGAGACGCTGGGGCACAGGTAAGTCGAAATCACCGTGGCCGCCGCGTCGGCGTTGTCCGGGTCGTCGAAGCCCTTGGTCAAATCGAGCCTTTCGAACAGCGGTTCCTGCTCGATATAGGGAAGCAGAAAGACCGACCAGGCAAGTTGCCGGCCGTTGGGATGTCTTGCCGATCGGCGCTCGACGCCCCCGGGCGGGAAAGTCCCGTACGCTTCATGGTAGCCGTGCAGTCCGATGCCGATCTGGCGGAGATTGTTGCTGCACGAGACCCGCCGGGCCGAGTTTCGGGCGGCCTGCACCGCCGGCAGCAACAGCGCCAACAGGATGCCGATGATCGCGATCACCACCAGCAGCTCGACCAGCGTGAATCCGGCACAAGCCGGCCCTGGCCCAGGTTTCTTGCTGTGGTGTGCCACTTCTTCGCAGTAGCAGTGACTTTGCGAAGGCTTGCGGCCGGCACTGCTTCTGCGAAGCAGTGGCACACCGTCAACGACTGTCCCCGACTGGAGTGACATGTGGGCTGAGGCCTTCTCTTGACGCCATCTCATGGGAAACGCTCCTTGTCGGCGCAAACCCACTGCGGGCGCTTGCCGCCACCGGGCGCAAGCGATCAACGCAATGCGAACGACCAATGAATCGCGGGTTCCTGAAAAACCGACGGTTCGCAGCCTTCGTCCCTCGCAAAGGGCCGCTGTCCCGCGTTGGTAGGTCTTCTGACTCCCGAGCTGGGGGCGACCCGGCCTTCTCATCGTGCCGGCTTGCGGCCGGACACACGACAATGGCCAACAGAATGGGCCGTCCTACTTACACTCGGTCACAGCGGCGGGGCCGTCCCGGAATCGCACCGGAGTTCCCTGTTTGTCGGCCCTTCGACGGAAGCGGCCGACCACCAACGCACGATGTAACGATTCGGATTCTAGCAGAACGCCGCCGGTCTGTCAAAGGGTGGGCCGCGGGATTTTTCCGATTCGGCGGGAAAAAGGTCGATTCCGAGGGCGAAAAGAAGCGTCAGAGCAAACGCTCGGTCAAATTGGCTTGGGGAAGGGTTCTCAGTTGTCAGTGATCAGTTCTTGCTTTGACCCATGGCACTGAGAATGCGGCACGTTCTCTGCTGCTCTGCTTCGTACGCAACGTCTGGGAACGTTTCTTGAAATCGGTACGACGGCTCTCCGAAGTCGTCGACGCACCCGATGACGGCCGGAATTCGGCGGGCTCGGAAGCCCGTTGTACAAGTTATGGACTTGAAAACTGTCTCTGGGATGAGCTGCCGAGCCGGAACGGACCACTGATCACCGACCACTGACAACTCTACAGCGAAAGCACGAACTCCACCAGGTCATCGATCTGCTGGTCGGTCAGCTTGTCCAGATCGCTGTTCTGCTTGCCGTGCTGGCCCTGGGTGAACAGCTCCTTCATCGTGGTGTACTGCCCGTCGTGCATGTACGGGGCGGTCCGCCAGCATTCGATCAGCGTGGGCGTATCGAACGTGTCGCGGCGGTCGTACTGACCCCGGCTGGCCACGTCGTGCATCAACAGGTCGGTGTACAACGGTTCGGGATGGCACTTGGCGCAACCGATCTTCTCGTCGAAGAAGATCTTCTTACCCCGTTCGGCGGCCGGGCTGAGCTTGCCTTTGACCAGGTACGGACTGGGAACCGGTTTGAGCGCCTTGAGATACTCGTCGATGGCGACCGCCTCTTCCTCGGGACGCACGGCGAACTGGATGTGCTCGATCCCGCCGCGCACGGCCTTCTCCGCAGTAGACCGAACGCCCGAAGCCATCGACGGCGGCGTGCGGTGGGACAGCAGCATGCTGCGGACGTTTTTCGGGTTACCCAGTCCGTCGTTCATGAGGTCCCAGTTCAACGCGTCGACCCGGGCGTCGGGATGGCAGCTGGCGCAACTCTGCCATTGCTGGAAGCAGATCGTCGCGTCGTTGAAGAGCATCTCGCCGCGGCGTTGGATTGTGGGCTTCGGCTCGGGCCCCAAGGGGAGCAGGCTGACCAGCTTGCCGAGCTTGGGCTCCAGATCGACCACCGCCAGCGCGTCGCTGAAGTAGAGGGCCACGTAGGCCTTCGAGCCGACCACCGCGAAGCCGCGCGGGCCGTTGACCTTCTTGCCCTCCTCGGTCGGCCAACCCCACGGATCGCGCGTCTGCAGCCGGACGCGGCGTCGCAGTCCCACCAGAAACGCCAGGTCGTTGGGCACGTCGGCGGCGGTGGAGGAGGCGTAGATGCCCCGGTCGTCCGCGCTGCCTGTTGCTTCGTCCTTGTCCTTGGGCATCCCGGCCAGCTTCTCCACCAGGGCTGCGGCGTCGATCACGCTCAACTCGTGCGAGCCGGCGTGGGAAACGCAGATCGATTTTCCATCGGCCGTGCAGGCCACGCCCCACGGATTAGCCGCCCCCAGATCCACGTCGTCGAGCAACACCGTGTTGATCAGCTTCTTGCCCTCCGCGTCGATTACGCTCATCGCGTTGGTGTTCATCCAGCCGCGTTCCAGCTGCGTGGTGGGCATCTGATATCGGGCCAGGATGTGGACCGCGTAGACGTACTTGCCGTCGGGCGAAACGCAAATACCCCGCATCCCCGAGCTGCCGTTGGGCAAGCGGATCGACGACACCTTGTTCGTGGCCGTGTCGATCACCGTCACCAGCGCGGCCACGTCGTAACCGTCCGAACGATCGACCGGCAAGTGGTTGATCACGAAGACCGACTTGCCGTCGGGCGTGATCGCCGCGGCAAACGGCTCGCGGGTGGCCGAAACCCGAACGATCTTCTTGGCCGTCAGATCGATCACCGACACGTCGTTGTCGAACCGGTTGCAGACGTAGAGCTTCTTACCGTCGGGGCTGATCGCCGGTCCGATGGCGCCGTGGCCGGCCGGAATCTGTGGGCCGACCTTGCCCGATTTCACGTCCACCGGACAAACTGCACCCTCGGGAGCGGCACAAGTCACGTAGAGCGTGGCTCCGTCCGGGCTGAGCGCCATGCCGGTCGGCTCGGCCGGCACCGCGATCGAGCGGGCCACCTTGCCGCCGGGCAACGCGACCTCGGCGATGTGCTCGGCGTCGGCACAGGCCACGAAAAGGCGCTTGCCGTCTTGCGACGCGACCACCACCTTGGGTCCCAAGTAGGTCGCCCCTTCCGCAGCAACCGGACTGGCGGTCAGCAACCCGCAAACAGCCAGCAGACAGGCCATGCCCAGGATCGTGCTGATGGTGAAATGCTCCCTCTTCATGTGGTAACTCCTCGTACCAAGTGTCAGTGGAACGCCCATGCGACCTTTAAGGCGTGGTAACTGGGCCGCAAATCGTTCGGGGTGATTGTCAGGTGGCCGTCGCCTCGGCGATGTCTCAGGTGCTCAGTATAGTATCCCCGCAAGGCTTTGTCGACGAGGAACCGGCAAGACCCCATTCTTCCTTACAGCTTAACAACCCCCTCACGTGGGGCGCAAGCCGTGGGCGACGAAGCGGCTGAGAAACGACGTGCCCGTTTCGTCGTCCAGTTTTGCGAGCCGGTTTAGCGGCCCCGCGTAGCCGGTGCGTTTAGCCCGGATTATGCACGGGGCCTGGTTTCTGACCGAATTCCCGAGCTTTACGCAGCCTGCCCATTACACACTGTCTTTGGGGGGTGCCTTCTGTATGTTGTGTGAGTCAACAACTTACGAC
>Ga0180437_10007194_pt1 | contig 14590 bp, 8 predicted proteins | sample SS_ome_4_FD_132410 | JGI IMG/M metagenome (GOLD analysis project Ga0180437, IMG submission 132410) | Hypersaline lake sediment archaeal communities from the Salton Sea, California, USA - SS_3_D_1 metaG | ecosystem: Environmental > Aquatic > Non-marine Saline and Alkaline > Hypersaline > Sediment...
GCTCTCGATAACCGGCCCTTGACGTTCGAGGAGTTTGAGAGCCGAGTGGGTCGGGTGATATACGTCTCGGCCACGCCCGGTCCGTACGAGCTCGAGAAGAGTAGCGGACTCGTCGCGGAGCAGGTTATCCGGCCGACGGGACTCGTTGATCCTGCCGTCGACGTTCGTAAGGCGAGGAATCAGGTCGACGATCTGCTTGGCGAGATTCGCAAACGCGTTGAGAAAGGGGACCGGGTGCTTGTCACGACGTTGACAAAGCGTATGGCGGAAGACCTGACGGACTACTACCGCGATCTGGGCGTGCGCGTCCGCTACTTGCACTCCGATATTGACACGCTGGAGCGCGTCGAGATCATACGGGATCTGCGCAGAGGCGAGTTCGATGTGTTGGTAGGGATAAACCTGCTCAGGGAAGGGCTTGACATACCGGAAGTTTCGCTCGTCGCCATACTGGACGCGGATAAGGAGGGGTTTCTGCGCTCGCAGACGTCTCTTATTCAAACGTGCGGTCGGGCCGCAAGGAACATTGACGGGACGGTAATAATGTATGCTGACACCGCGACGAGATCGCTCCAAGAGGCCCTGAAAGAGACCGATAGACGGCGGCAGCTGCAGCTCGATTACAACAAGAGATATAATATTACGCCCGAAACCGTGAAGAAATCCATTCGCGATGTGCTCTCTTCGATTTACGAGGCGGATTATTACACCGTCCCGGTTGTCTCTGAGGACAAGGAGGATTATATACCGCTGAGCGAGATACCGCGGCTCATAAAGAGCCTCAGGGCCGAAATGAAACTTGCCGCAGACGAACTCGATTTCGAACGGGCCGCCGAGTTGCGAGACAGGATACAGAGACTCCAGGAGACGGAACTTCTCGGTGACCGGGAGATGTCGCGGGGACGTGGCAAGAAGGAACGCACGGGAAGACAGGGCGGTGCAGCGGGCAGAATGCGTGGACGAGGGGAAAAGATGGTACTATGAGAAGACTTGCCCGAGCAACTGCCTCGGTGATCATGTTTGCGGTGGCGTTGGCGTCGCCGCCTCAAGCTTGTGCGGCCGACATTCCGGCCGACGTTGTCGCCGAGGCCAAACAGACTCTCGAGCGGGGTCTCGCCTTCTTCAAGACGCTGCGCGTTCACGGCGGCTGGCCGATGTCGTACAGCGAAGATCTTGAGCGGCGGTGGGGCGAGCATGCGGAGTGCGAGGAGAACTCCGTAACTGTTCAGCCGCCCGCCACTCCGAGCGTGGGTTCGGTGTATTTGCGAGCTTCGTCAGTTCTGGATAATGAGGAGTATGGTGGCATCGCGTGCGGAGCCGCGGACGCGCTTATTGCGGGCCAGCTTGGCAATGGGGGTTGGTGGCACGAAATCCGGTTCGACGAAAAGGGCAGCGTTATCAGAACGGGTTTGCGCGCCACGATGGACGACAATACTACCCAGGGCGCGACTATGTTCATGATGGAAATGGACAGAGTCACGCGTGTACCGCGCTACAAGCGTGGCGCGAGGTCGGCCTTACAGTTTCTGCTCGACAGCCAGTATCCGTCGGGCGGTTGGCCTCAACAGTACCCGTCGTCAAATGGGTATTCATCGTTTTACACCCTCAACGACGCGGCAATAAACGACTGCATCAGCACGCTGTTGGCAGGTTACCGGCAGTTTCGCGATGAGCGGTATCTCGACGCGGCGGAACGGGCCGGCGCATGGCTCATTGAGGCGCAGTTGGCTGCGCCGCAGAGAGGATGGGCTCAACAGTACGATCTTCAGATGCGCCCGGCGCCGGCCAGGTGGTTCGAACCTGCCGCGTGCTGTTCGGCGGTGACTGTGAGGGTCGTGCGAACGCTGATCGACCTGCACCTCGAGACCGGCGACGAAAATTATCTCGAACCGATACCGCCTGCGTTGGAGTGGCTGAAAGCCTCGCAGCTGGACGACGGTCTGTGGGCCAGGTTCTACGAGATCGGGTCCAACAGACCGGTATACGTGACAGCCGAGCGGAAGCTCGTCTGCGAGCCGGAAAACTTGAGACCCGGGTATGGCTGGAAGGGTTCCTACGGCGTAACTGAGGTGCTCCGAGCGTACCGCATACTCACCGAACAGGGTGCCCAGAAGTTGAAAGAGCATCTCGGTCGTGAACCGGACACCCCGTCTCTGGTGGCCGGCTCACAGCATTGGATCGAGAGCCAGCGCGACGACGGCCGTTGGGTGCGGGACGGGCGTATATCGTGCGGCACGTTCGTCCAGGCGTGTACAGCTCTTTGCGACCTGTTCGAACGGGCACAGAAAGAGAAAGCTCCCTGAGTACTTCTGTCCGAAGCAGCCCCGGCGTGCCCGTAGTGTGGTTCCGCCCAGCGCGTTTCGCTGAGGCCCGGTGTCTTACAGGCTTGACGTCGGAGACTACTTCGGGTAAACTCACGCGCGTGGGGTAGAGGTACATCTTCCTACGGTAAGGGCACATCCAACATCAGGTTGCGAATACGGTAGACAATGACTGACCGGAGAAACTCTCAAGCCAAATGCATAGAGTGTTCTGCACAGTGCTGCAAGAACTTGGCGATGATGATACTCAAGCCGAGGACCGACACCGACATACAGGAGGTGAAATGGTACCTCCATTTCGACACCGTGAGCGTGTTCATCAGAAACCATAGGTGGTACGTGCTGGTCGAGGGTAGTTGCATCTATTTGGATGAGAACAACCTGTGCACGATATACGATAGGCGACCCGAGCGGTGCAGGAGACATCCGGCGTCGGATTGCGAAATGACCGGCGATTATTACGATGTCATGATCACCACGCCGGAAGAACTTGAGGATTATCTGCACAAGGAGAAGAGAAAGAGGAAGACGAAGCGCAGAAAGAGTTAATCTTCCGAGCATCTGGAGTTCGTCGAAGGTTGTTGGCTCCAATCTGTCGCAGCCCGGCCCTGAATCCTTCGTGAATCCCTGCGGCATTTGCCACCCCCACCACGGCGGCGGATACGGGCCGGCGTGCACACGTCCGTCTCCTGCGAACGTTGAGAGCCGCACCGATCTTGACAGTTGTCGGAAGCGTGTGATAGTGTGCGATGTGAGTTGTTCTAACGTGAGCCGAAAATGCGTAATGGGGCAGCGGAAGGTAAAACCGAACCGAAAGAGCAGGTCGTTCACACCGAACTGGCTGGGGGACGTCTGGGAGCAGCTTACCGAACGTCGATGCCGGTCATAAAGGTTAGCCTCACCAGGCAGAGCGTTGTTCTGAGACTGGGCCTCAGAGAGTATCGCATTCCTTGCGTAAAGATCTTGTACGTGCAAACTCGAAAGATCCTGTTGGCCTGCAATTTGAGACTGATTCACTCTCAACCCGACGTGCCAGCCTCCATAATCATTCTTTCGTATAATCCCGAACAGTTGGTCCGTGTTTTCCTGTCGCTGGGGATCCGCGTGGATGACAGCGCAGGACTCGCTACCGGGTGGTCACGATACCGCGTCGGGGCGTACGTTCGATTGGTGGGCGGTCTGTTGCTGCTAGTGGCGGCACTCGTTTGTCTGGTGGCACTGGCTGTGTGGGCGACGAGCAGGTTCATTGCGGGTGCTGTGTCCTGATGGGTGCGAGCTCGCTCGTCTGGCGGCTCGATGAAAGGTCGAGAGGGAGAATGATAACTAGAAGTGAAGGTCCAATGCGGTTCCAATTGACCGCCGTTTTCGACCGGGCGTTCGACGAGAGGTTGACGGGAGGGTAATGTCATAAAGATTCACGGGAATCTCCACGGGCTGAAGGCAAGCCAGATCAAGATGATCGAGCGAATCGGCAGGCGCCGAGTTTCGCCCGACATGGTCATCACGCCCGAGGTCGGCAGGTATCTTGCCCAGGTTTCCCGGGAGACCGGTCGGCAGACCGGGATTCTGGTGGACAGACGCGGTCAGATCGACAAGGTCATTGTCGGCACGGCAAGAGGGATATTCCTGCCGGACATGTCCTCGGACAAGTCCGGTCTGGCACGGCTGCGGGGTGTCCGCCTCATACACACGCATCTCACTGAGGAACCCCTGTCGGATGAGGATCTGACAGACCTGACCTTGTTGCGGCTGGATTGGATTGCCGCGATCGGGGTGAAATCCGACGGTGAACCGGGCCTCGTTCACAGCGCGCATCTGGTTCCGCAAACCGCTGACAACCACGCGTGGGAAATTGGCGAACCGGTATCACTTTACGACATCCGCCCTGATTTTCTAGAAACCATTGAGGCCCTGGAGGAGGAGTTCGCCAGCGTTCGTCGCGCCGCTTCGCCTGCGGAGGGAAATGAATGCGCCATACTGGTTCACGTTGCTACTGGCTCTTATGAATCGGCGCGCGAGTCTCTGGAGGAACTGGGTGAGCTTGCCCGCACGACAGGACTGGTCCCGGCGGATACCGTGATACAGAAACGGCGAAAAGTCGACCCGCGGTTCGTCGTCGGGCGGGGCAAGCTGAAAGATCTTATCGGATTGTCGATGCAGCGCGGCGCCGAGATGATAGTGTTCGACATGAACCTGAGTCCTGGACAGATCAGGGCAATAGCGGATTTCACGGAACTGAAGATCCTAGACAGAACACAGGTGATCCTGGATATTTTCGCTCAGCGGGCGACGAGCACTGAGGCGAAAATGCAGGTGGAGTTGGCTCAGCTGAATTATTTGCTGCCGCGCCTGGGCGAGAGGAATACCGCCATGTCCCGCCTCACGGGCGGGATCGGAGGGCGAGGCCCGGGGGAAACCAAGCTCGAGATCAACCGGAGACGCGTCCGCGAGAAGATTCACAGGCTTGAAAGAGAGATCGAGAAGATCGGGCAAAGACGTGCTCTCCGGCGCTCGCGCCGGAAGCGGCACGGATTACCTGTCATATCGATCCTGGGTTATACCAACGCCGGCAAGTCCACCTTGTTGAACTCTCTTACACACAGTGCTGTGAGGGTTGAGAACAAGCTGTTCGCCACGCTCAATCCCGCGAGCAGGCGCCTGAGGTTCCCGAGGGAGAGGGACGTGATCATAACCGATACGGTTGGGCTTATTCGAGACCTGCCGGCCGATCTGATGTCCGCGTTTAGGGCAACGTTCGAGGAGGTGCAAGACTCGCAGCTCCTCGTCCACGTGGTGGATATCGCTAATCCCAACTTCGAGCACCGCGTTGACGAGGTGAACCTTATCCTCCCTCAGCTCGAGCTCGACAAGAAGACGACCATTGTGCTATTCAACAAGATAGATCTTGTTCCGGCTGAGGTGGTGTCGAATCTTTGCAAAGTCCACGGTGCTATACCCATATGTGCGCGCGATACGAGCACGTTTCGCCCTTTTCTCGACAGGGTGCATCGCCTGCTCTGGAAAGAGCCTTTGATGGCCGAAACCAACTTCTGTGAGGCCGGACAACTCCAATCGCCGCCCGACCTCTGAACACCATATCCGCCGCTAGTGGATGTCATGGCAACGTCCTGTCACCGACGGCGCGTCTAACCGGTCGAATCGCCGACTGGTCGATGTTCGGGCTCCGGCGCACACAGAGGTCTTTCGCGTCCGCGACCGCCTCGGCAGTGTTATAGCGGACACTGTTTCGCGGGATCCGATGGGAGCCAACAATCGTCGCCGTCCCGCTACCGCAGGAGCTAGCGCCGCTGCTGGTTGGTGGCGGAGTCGAGGTCGATCATCTTTGTTCGACCGACGTATGCTTTGGTGGGTGTCGACCGGATCTGTTGAAGTTGGCGGATGAGAATACTCATGCGCTTCGCTGCCTTTTCGATTTGGCGCAGAGCCGAGAGCGTTGTCTCGTTGTCCGATGGGCTATTCAGGGCGAGTTGAGCGAAACCGACGACGCTTTGCAGCAGGTTGTTGAGCTTGTGAGCGAAGGTTACCGCCATCTGAGCTGCAGCGGCAAGGCGCTCCGACTCCACGAGCTCTTTCTGAAGCGAGCGTATCCTCAATCCCGTGCGCACCCGCGCGACGAGCTCTTTGTGGTCGAAAGGTTTGACAAGATACTCATCGGCTCCCCCGTCGAGTCCTTCGACGATGTTTTGCGTTTCCGATTTGGCGGTCAGTAGAATAAAGTAGATCCAGCTGGTCTTGTCGTTGCTCTTCACTTCCCGGCACAGTTCGAGCCCGCTCATTTCCGGCATCATCCAATCTGACACGATCAGGTCTGGCAGCGGTTCGGCCAGCGATGTCAGCGCCTCTTTGCCGTCTTTAGCGGTGAGAACGCGGTGCCCGGCAGCGTCCAAGAGCTTCGTGATGATCTTCAGGCTGGTTTGGTCATCGTCCACGACGAGCACAGTCGCTTTTGCACCCTCTTCCACGGTAGTCCCTTCTTACTTATGTTAGCCCACGTGAAAACCGGCAACCTGATTTGGTCCTCGCCGACGGCGAGGAACGCATTGGGGGAGAGGGAGATGTCTTAGTTGCGCGTCAAGGAGACGTCGCCTGCGCCCTTGCCGGTTTTCGTTCTCTTCTCTCTGTACATTGCTGCGTCGGCGCGAGCGAGCACGTGCTCTATTGCCTCATGCTGGCTCGATGACCAGACGGCGACTCCCCAACTGACATCCAACTCTTTGGAAAACCCGCAGGACGCTGCCAGACGCTCCTGTTCCTCAGCAAGACGGGCCTTGACCGTCTTGCGCAACCTCGCAACGACGGCCTCTGCGTCCTTGCCTGAGGTCTCCACCATCATGATCAGAAACTCGTCGCCACCGTACCGAACGACGAGATCGCTTCCGCGAAGGCCCTGCATGAGCATGTCGGCAACGAGCATCAATACGATGTCGCCTGCATTATGGCCGGCGGTATCATTCACCGCCTTGAAGTTGTCAATGTCAAGCATGGCGAACGCGATCTCGTGTCCGTAACGCTTTGAACGCACGAGTTCGAAATCGACAGCTTCCGTGAAGTACCGTCGGTTGTGCAGCCGTGTGAGGGCGTCGTGCGTCGCCTGCAGTCTGGCTTCCTCTTTCTCGCGCTGGAGTTCTTGCTCGAGCCGAATCACCCGTTCGCCAACTCTGAGTCGGGCCGTTAGTTCGGCGTATTCGACCGGCTTTGTGATGTAGTCGTCCGCACCATGGTTCAGAGCGGTTATAATATTTTGTTTGGCATCCTTCGACGTTACCAGAATCACGTATATGTATCTTGAGAAACCGCTGCTGCGAATCTTCTGACACAGTTCGAGCCCGCTTATGCGGGGCATCATCCAGTCGGAGATGACCAGCTGAACGCCGCTTCTCTGCAAGGAATCCCAGGCCTGCTGCCCGTCAGATGCCGTCTCCACTTCGTACCCGGACTTCGTGAGCATCCTCTCCAGAATCTTGAGCGATACAGGGTCATCCTCCACGACAAGCACGCGAAGTTGTTCAGCCATCTTGCTTACTCACCCTCTTTCTTTGTTTGCTCGAAGCTTTCCGCTGCAGCGAAATTCTCCAAGTGCTTCAGGTCTGCCTCAAGTTGCCTTATGACCGTGTCAATTGTGCTGAGCTTTCCGGCACGCCCGATTTCTTCGAGCTGCAGGGCTGTGTCCCGGACCTTCTCCGCGCCTATGTTGGCGGCAGCACCTTTGATCGTGTGAGCCGCGTGCTCGACCGTGGTGGCGTCGCCATTCTCGATCCCAGCCTGCAGGTTTCCGAGCTGTTCCGGCAGCATGCCCAGAAACTCCGCGACTATTTCGCGCAGGAACTCAGCGTCGCCGTCAAAGCGCTCAAGCACTTTGTCAACGTCAATCGGCTTCTGGCTCATTTCCTTCTCGCTCTTCAGATGTTCAGATGCGCTCATCGCGCCGGTTCCCGTCCACCTTTCGATGGTTGAAAACAACTTGTCGGGCTGGATGGGTTTGGTGAGGTAATCGTCCATACCAGCGTTGAGGCAACGCTCCTCGTCCCCCTTTAACGCGTGGGCGGTCATGGCAACAACGGGGATCCCTTCCCATCGTTTATCCTTGCGGATCACCGCGGTAGTCTCGAAACCGTCCATTTCCGGCATCTGTATGTCCATCAGCACAAGGTCGTATTTGCCGTGGCGCTCGAGGGCGCGCAGCGCCTCGACGCCGTTGTCTGCCACGTCGACGATGTAGCCTGCCTTCGTCAGCATCCGCTCCGCGACTTTCTGGTTGATCGGATTATCCTCGGCGAGCAGGATATGTGCGGTCTGCTTCCTCCTGTCCTCTGCCAGAGTGTGGCGAGTGACCAACTGGTGCCGTTCCATATCGTCGTCTTGTCCTACTCCGAGCACTGTCACGATGGCGTCGAGAAGCTGGGATTGTTTGACCGGCTTGGTCAAGTAGGCGGATATCCCCACTTCTTGGGCGCGCGCGGCGTCGCCGCGAGCTCCCACCGAAGTCAACATGATCAATCGGGTCGCAGGCAGCGCCTCGTCTTCTTGGATTGCCCGCGCCACCTCGAATCCGTTCATGTCGGGCATTTTGGCATCGAGGAAAACAAACTGCACACGCTCACCGCTGGTGACCGCCTGCCGCAGCAGTCTCAACCCCTCGGCACCGGAGCTTGCCTCGATCGTTCGGCACCCGAAACAGGAGAGCATTTCGCGCAGTATCATGCGAGCGGTAGGATTGTCCTCGACTATCAACATCAGCATACCACGGATGTCCTCGTAGGAGGCTTTCTCCATCGGCTCGCGTTCGGGCAGCGTTTCAAACGGTACCGTGAAATAGAATGTACTGCCTTTTCCCGGCTCGCTCTCGACCCAGATTCGTCCGCCCATCAGCTCGGTCAACTGTTTGGATATGGCCAGCCCAAGTCCGGTACCACCGTACTTGCGAGTCGTGGAACCGTCCGCCTGCCGGAAGGTCTCGAAGATCGCCTCGCACTTGTCTTCCGGTATCCCGATGCCGGTGTCCGAAACTGAGAACCGTACCACAGTTTTGCCGTTCTTCTGTTCCTCTGTCTCGCCGCGGATCACCACCTCGCCGTCGTTGGTGAACTTGATCGCATTGCCACCAAGATTGATAAGCACCTGACGTAAACGCCCGGGATCGCCTCGCACCGCGCCCGGGATACTCTCTTTAACGTGGATCGCCAGCTCCAATCCCTTCTCAGAAGCTCTTGGGGCCAGTATTTCCCCTACGCCCTCCATCATGGTGCGCAGGTCGAAGGCTATGTCTTCCAGCTCCATCCTGCCCGCCTCGACCTTCGAGAAGTCAAGAATATCGTTGATGAGGCCCATCAGGGAGTAGGCCGACTGCTTCAGTGCGTCCAGGTACTCGAGCTGTTCCGCACTGAGTTCGGTGTCGAGTGTGAGTTCCGTCATGCCGATAATCCCGTTCAGTGGCGTGCGGATCTCGTGGCTCATGTTTGCCAGGAACTCGCTCTTGGCTACGTTGGCGGCCTCGGCCTGGCGACGCGCGTCGACGAGTTCAGTAACGTTGATGACGTTCAGAAGCACTCCGTCGTACGCGCCGTCACGATAAATGGGCTGGAACCGCGCGATGACTTCGGCACCACCCAGAGGACGCTGCAGGACGACAGGTTCGGCGCCGGGGTCGTCGCGGTAACGTGCGATCAGGTCCGGCACCTCTATGAGAGCGGTAAGTCCACGAAGCTCTTCTACTTTCTTGCCCACAATCTCGCCGCGCCGTTTCCCGACAAACTTGCAGTAATGGTCGTTGACTTCCACGACCACATCGTCGGCATCAAAGAATACCACCCCCTCCTCCATACCCGCGATCATGGAGGAGAGCTTGGCTGTTTCTCGGGCTATGGCTTCTTCGGCCCGCTTGCGCTCGGTCACATCGCGGAAGGTTCCTTGCAGCACTTTCCTATCATTGAGTTCGAAATGACTGGCTACTATTGCCACGTCCCTTATTTCGCCAGACTTCGTAATGACCTGCGCTTCCAGCGATTGCCCTTGTTTCTGCCCGAGATGCTTTTTGAAAGTTCTGCTGAATCCTCCTTCGATTTCCTCTGAGGGATGAAGTATGCTCTGGTGGTTGCCTATGAGTTCTGGTTTTGCTCTGCCGACCAGTCTTGATGCTGCGCTGTTGCAGTCGATTATTACTCCCGTTTCGGCGTCGGCTATGACGATAGCGTCCAGCGCCTCTTCAAACTGCTTTCTGAACTTCTCTTCCGATTGCTTTAACGCGTTCTCGATCCGTTTGCGCTCCGTGATATCAGTGTGAGTTCCGACGAGCGCCACAATGTTGCCGGTTTCGTCTTTGACCGCGTCAGCGCGAAGGAAAATCGACAGGATCCGCCCACTCTTTGTTCGCATCTCCAACTCGCCACTCCATGAGTTGCTGGCCTCGATGGTGTCGAACACTTCGCGCGCGACATCCTGATCGCAAAAAACCGCTGTGGGCCCACCGGCGGCGTTCAGCTCGTCCACGGTGTATTCAAACAGAACCTGGAATGCCCTATTGTGGTAGAAGTGGTTTCGCACAGGGTCCGACATGGCGATGGCGTCGCTGGAACTCTCAACGGCTTTGCTGATGCGCGTCAGAGCCTCCTCGGCTCGCTTGCGTTCGCTGATGTCCTCCACCATGACGACGGCCCCGGTAACACGGCGTTCTGAATCGAAGAGAGGAACGCCGAGGTAGCGTGCGACGGTCTGCTTGCCGGTGATGCTGGTGACTTCCGCCTCGACCTCAAAAGGATAGCCTTCGAAGAGTCCCATGAAGGATTCGTCTATGCCGGCGCGGTGAAATGTGTCGGCATCGCGCAGGTTGAATTTACCCACGATGCGATCGCGGGCGTCTTCGCCGCCGACAATGCGAAGATACACCTCGTTCACGCCGGTGACGATACCGTCGCTGTCGGCCGTAATGATTCCTATCGGGCTGCTCTCAAAAACGGAGCGGAACCGGTTTTCGCTGGCCTCGAGCTCTGCGGTTCTCTCGGCGACCATCTTCTCGAGGTTCTTGCTGTAATCCTCGATTTCGATTCTCGATTCGCGCAGCTGGTCGGCCATATTGTTGAAGCTCTGTGCCAGTAGGCCGATTTCGTCGTTTGTCTCCACCTCGATGCGATAGTCGAGATCGCCGCCGCCTATTTTCTTGGTGCCTGTCACGAGCGCACCCAGGGGACCGGTTATTCTGCGGGCAACGATGAAGGTGAACAGGACGGCGAGCACGAACACGGTACCGCCGATGAATACGGTCGAGCGTACGATTGCCGCTTGTTCGGTTCGCATCCACTCCAGCGAAGCTTCGATCTCCGCGAAACCGCTGACCGTGTACTCCGGTTCCGCTTGACTCTGCATTTTCGACAGACGGGGACTGTGTACGCCGGTGGCTGTTTCCTCTTCACTGCCGAACAGTGATAGTTCGTCCTCGGTCCTAATGTCGGATGGATGGTTCGTTATAGGCAGGTAAGTCGCGTGCACTGGTGAGCCGTCAACAGTCCTGTGAACGTGAACCGGTTTAAGCGTTCGGATCAACTCATCCTGCACCTTCCTGGGAAGCCGTTCGCTCTTGTCCCTGCTCAGAGGAGTGTCCAGAGCGGCTCCTCGGTGCACAATCAGCGGTTCGCCTGTAACGTCGTAGACCGCCACAAACCTGACGTGGGAGTCTCTGCACGCGCCGCGAACCGGTCCTTCGAGCAGACTTCTGTCCCGCGCCCACACACCGAGTTGCGTGCTCGTGGCCAGAATGGCGCTCAGGGTTTCAATGTCCTTCTCCGCCTGCTGTTCCATTCTGGCGCTTCTACTTGCGACGAAGCACACCGCGAAGAAAGAGGATATGAGCAGAATGAGCGCGGAGATGACGAGCAACAGTTTGGGCCGCAGACCGAAGCGCGGATTGACTGCCGTGCTGCCGGTTGCCTCCGCGTTGTCCTGGCGTGCGTTTCTCATCTTCTCGTCCCCACGTGCTCGTTGCTCTCCTGGGTCCGGATCGACATCACTCGTACACTTGAGCCGCTTTTTCAACAATATCCTTCGGCACACTTAACCCTATCAGTTCAGCGGTTCTGAGGTTGAGAATCAGTCTTGGTGAACGTACGGTGGTAGATCGGATACCGCTGAGGCTCTTGCCGCGCAATACGTCATTGGCCATTTCTCCAGCCTGCTTACCGACATCGCCGTAATCAGCGGCGAGCGCTAACAAGGCGCCTTTGCTGACGTATTTTTCCGATATGGCAAGCAGGGGGACATTTCGTTTCTGGCTGATGGTCAACATGTACTGGAAAGACTCTTCGGTCAGGGCAGTGGTGTCCGGCACCATCCAGATCGCGTCAATGTCATCCTGAATCTCCCGCCACGCTCGCGCCACATCAGCCGTGGAACCAACCTCGCGCGAGACAAGCTCCAATCCAAGGTCGCTGGCGTTTCTGACAGCCTCCTCAATAATCTGGCCGGTTCTACCCGGGTCGAACACGACCCCAATCCGCTTCACTCGCGGGGCAATCTGCAGCATCTTCTCGAACTGGAGCTTCGGCTGCACCTTCAGGGTGGCTCCGCGGACGACCTTCGCTTCTCCAGCGGCGTCCGACGTGTCCAAGACGACGGATGCGATGATCGGAATGTCAGGAAACTCCTCGGCGGCAAACCTGAGGGCAGGGGAACCTATCGCGAGAATCAGTCTTGTTCTTGAGACGGCCCTGAGTATTTCCCGCTCGCGCGACCTGCCATCCTCAAGCGTGTACTCTGCAATTTCTGCGGCACACACCTCCTTGAATCCCTCCAGCGCTTGGTCGTACGGCTGGATGTTCTTGCTCTTTATGACGACAACACTTGGGGCGGCCTGCGCTGAGACGGTGGCGAGCAACATCAGTGCCAGCAAGAGCGAGCATCTCCGAGATGCCGCGCCGCGCAGTATCATTGCCAACAGAGGGTCATTCATCATAACTCTCCGTTCCTAGAACTCCGCCGTCAGCGTGACGAAGAACATCCGCTCGACCTCGGCCACACCGTATTCCCGATGATCAGGTTCGAATAGGTTCTGTCCAACAAGGGACAGTTCATACTTGTCATCGCAGAACGTCTTAGCGAGTCGCACATCAAGGCGCAGGTAATCGTCAATCTCACGAGCACCGTCCTCCCAATCGTAGGACACCGCTCTGCTGAGCGTGATTCGGTCGACGTAGTTCAGCTGGGTGTTGAGCGAAAACCCATGGTCAAACAGGACACGCATGCCCAAGACAGCTTGCTGCTGCGGGTTCGCTTCTTCGAGCTCTTCCAGGTACTGCATTGTGTCCTCGTCGTAGACGCCTTTTTCGTCGAAATGGAGGAAGCTGTAACTTGCCCAGACGCGCCACCAATCAGTGATCTCGTACTCGCCTGAGATCTCGATCCCGTGTGTTTTCACCCGTTCGGCGTTGTTGAACATAAGAAGGATTTGACCGGGTGTGATCACGCCCAGCTCCATAGACGGCGGAATGGGTCCGATCTCGGGGTCTATGACGCCGGCGCCTTCACCGTCATAGACGTTATGATAGTCGTCGTAGAAAAGTTCCACTCCAAGGTCGAGCCGGTCCTCGAGGAAACGCCCCCGGTATCCAAGCTCAGCAGCGTCCACCCGTTGCGCATCAATATCGTCGTTTCCGAGAATATATTGCCCGAATAGATAGGGATGACCGACATCGAACGGAGAACTGTTCCTCCAGTGGTCGAACATGTACATGTAGTTCTGGTGGAACGTAGGCTGCTGGTAGCTTCTCGCATACGACGCTCTGAAGACCTGACCTTCCCACGGTTCATATACGGCGGCTACGCGCGGGGAGACATCCGTCCCGGTGAACCTGTTGTCCTCGACCTTGACGCCGGTTGTCAGCGTGAAATCGTCCGTCGGGCTCCACTCGTCCTGCAGGAAGGCCCCCAACAACACGTTATCCTTGTTAACCCAATCGCCGTCAGGATCGAACAGCGCCGAGCTGATCTCTTCCAACCTCCAGTTTAGTCCCCATGTGATGAAATGCTTTTCGCCCAGAGGAAAATTGTGCTGAAACTCGAGGTCGTACTGGTCAGCGTCGAGCCCTGCAAACGGGTACCTATCGTGGTAGTCGAAATGGTTCCAGAATGCCTGGATGTGGTAGCTTGAGCCGCCGTCCAGCTCGCGTTCGTAACGCGTCTGCAGATACCAACGCCGCAATTCGTCGGGCGCCCCCTCGAACGTTACGACGTCCTCGCGCCCGAAATCACCATTGAGCAATCCGCCCATGAACTCCAGGGATGAGTCTTCGTCAATATCATACTTGGCTCTAAGATTTCCCATGGGGGCCCGCGTGTTATCGATGAGCCTATCGCCTGAACCTGTGAGGGCACTTGCCGGATCGAAACCCTCGTCCTCGTGATACCCGAGGGACAATCTGAAAGTGAGGTCGCCCAGCGTGTCAGCGTAGATTGCCTTGCCTATTCGGGTGTCGTTTGAACCGACCGTGGCCGACAGCAACAGTTTTCTGGTCTTCTCAGGATCCTTGGTGATGATGTTGACCACACCTTTCGTGGAGTTGGCGCCGTACAGAGCGCCGGCCGGGCCGCGGATCACCTCGATCCGTTCGATGTTCTCCAGGAAGATCGGTTCCGCCTCCCAGTACAGGCCTCCGAAAAGCGGGGTGTAGATCGACCGGCCGTCCACCAGCACCAGCAGGCTGCGGGAGTACTCCTTGGTGACACCTCTGATGGAAACCGTTGACATGTTCCCTGTCACAAGA